>Ga0075019_10001619_pt1 | contig 12797 bp, 14 predicted proteins | sample ColStrG_CSR_2013_FD_71473 | JGI IMG/M metagenome (GOLD analysis project Ga0075019, IMG submission 71473) | Freshwater sediment microbial communities in response to fracking from Pennsylvania, USA - Cold Stream Run_MetaG_CSR_2013 | ecosystem: Environmental > Aquatic > Freshwater > Creek >...
AGTGCGGCGCTGGCCTGGGTCACGAGCGCGGCGAAGGCCGCGGCGTCGTTGACCGCCAGGTCGGCCAGCATGCGACGGTCCACTTCGACGCCCGCGGCGTTGAGCCCGGCGATGAAGCGGCTGTAACTCACACCCTGCAGGCGGGTACCGGCGTTGATGCGCTGGATCCACAGACGTCGCATCTCGCCCTTGCGTGCGCGGCGGTCGCGGAACGCGTAGACGCCCGAGTGCTGCACGGCCTGGTTCGCGGCGCGGAAGGTGCGGCTGCGGTCACCGTAGTATCCCTTGGCCTCTTCGAGAATTGCCTTGTGGTGCTTCTTGGCGTTGACTGCCCTTTTGACGCGTGCCATATCAGTTCCTCTTTCCTTAAGTTCCTAGAGACCCATCAATTTCTTGATGTTCTTCTCGATGCCGGGTGAAATGTCGGTCTCACGGCCCAGACGGCGGGTGCGCGTCGAGGACTTCGTCTCCATCAGGTGGCCGCGGAACGCCTGGCGACGGCGCAACTTGCCCGATCCGGTGATCTTGATGCGCTTCTTGGCGCCACTGTCGGTCTTCATCTTGGGCATTTAACTCTCCTCGTGCGATTCAGGGGCCGCGGCGTTCGCCTCGACCACCACTGGTGTTGCGGGTACTTCGTTTGCTACGGGTGCTGCGGGTGCTGCGGTCCTCACGTCGTCGGCCTTGACGGCCTCGACTTTGGCCTTGGCCTTCTTCTCGGGTCCGAGCACCATGATCATGTTGCGTCCGTCGAGCTTGGCGGCCGACTCCACCTTGGCCACGTCGACGAGTTTCTCGACGATGCGATCAAGGATCTTCTTACCGAGTTCGGGGTGCGCGGATTCACGCCCCCGGAACATGATGGTGACCTTCACCTTGTGGCCCTCGGTCAAGAACTTCTCCACGAGGCGGGTCTTGGTGTCGAAGTCACCGGGTCCGATCTTCGGCCGGTACTTCATCTCCTTGACGCCCACGTTTTGGGTCTTGCGACGCGACTCCTTCGCCTTTTGCGCTTCGTCGAATTTGAACTTTCCGTAGTCCATGATGCGACAGACCGGAGGTTGCGCGGTGGGCGCGATCTCCACGAGGTCTAGGTCGAGGCTGCGAGCCAACGCCAACGCTTCGCGCGTCGTGGTGACTCCCCGCTGATTCCCCTCATTGTCGATGAGGCGAACCGACTCGACCCGAATGCGTTCATTGACGCGGTGGTCTCCAGGCACTGTTGCGATAACCGACTCCTTGCTCTGTGCGACGCCACTCTGGCGTCGCCACGGCAAGCGAGGCGTATCGGACCCGTTGACCCGAGGCACCCGTGTGCTCAGGTGGAAGTTGGAAGCCAACCTCACTTGCTGTGAACTGCCCCGAAAGGCTATCAGACGCCGCACGATGGCCGTTGCGAGGGCTTAGTGAGGCTTTATCCGGTTCATCGTGAGCACTTAGGACGACTTCGTAACGTGATCGACATGAACGACACCATCGTGATCATCCCCACCGACCCCGAGGGGTCCCCCGACAAGGTCTCCGCTGGTCGCGTCGGCGTCCTCGTCGATCGAACTCCCTGGTGGCGTCAGACATCCGTGGTGGGCGCACTCGTCGCGTTCGCGGCCTTCGCCCTGGTCGTGCTGAGCAGGTCGAGCGCCATGCTCGAACCTGACGACTTCGCCTACCGGGCCTCCATCGTGGCGCTGAGCCACGGACAGATCCTCTTGACCAACGCGCAGTACCTGGCCCTCAAGTCGTCCTTGGGCAGTGCGGGTCAGGGCGTCCTGCAGTGGCACCACATGACCTCGGGGTACTGGATCAGCGAGAAGAACCCCGGCTACCCCTTCTTCGCGATCCTCTTCTACGCGCTCGGGCTGTTGCGTCTCGCGCCGCTCTTCTACGGGGCTCTGGCCTGCGCGGGCATCTTCGTGGGCATGCGCCGTTGGGTCTCGCAGCGCGCCGCCGCCGTGGCGGTGTGGATCTACTGCTTCTCTGGGGCGGCCCTCACCTTCGCCTGGCGCTCGACGATGCCCTCGTTCAGTGACGCCTCGCTCATCGCCGCGGGATTCGGTCTCTTGATCTGGGTCCTCGTCGCCGTCGAGGCGTCGCCGCGGCGTCGTCTCTGGGTCGGGCTCGCGGCCTTCGTGGCCCTCGAGTGCGCCGTCTTCATCCGCTACACCAACGTCATCGAGCTGGCGGTGGCGGTCGCGGCGGTCGCCGTGATGGCGCGAGGGACCCGACTCCGCGTCGCATCGCTCGTCGCGTGGGGCGCGTCGGTGGTGGCGCTGGGCGCCGTGGTGCTCGGCTTCGACCAGTGGGCGTACGGATCGGCGACGTCCACCGGCTACTCGTCGGGCGAGATCTCCTTCTCCCTCTCGAGCGTCTGGCCCAACCTCAAGGGCATGCCCGCCGCGCTCACGTCGTCGATGCCCATGTGGCTCCTCGCCGCCGCCGCCCTCGTCGTGATCATCGTGCGTCGCGTCCGCGCGAGGGCGTCGTCGTCTCTGGCGGCGACGCGCACCGATGCCCTCATCGGCTCGATCCTCGCGGTCGGCTGGTTGGCACTTTGGGGGCTCTACCTCTGCTACACCTGGACCGTCAGCCAGCTCGGCGGCGGGCACGCCGTCACCGTGCACGTCATCCGCTTCTACCTGCCGGCTCTCGGTCTCATCGCGATGCTGGCGGCGTGGCTGGTGAGTCGCTGGCGACGTCCCGCGATGATCGCCACGATCGCCGTATTGGTCGTGGCGGCGCTCGTCTCCTTCGCCTCCATGGCCTCGAGCAACGCGGGCGGCGGTCCCGGCGGTCCCGGCGGACCCGGCGGACCCGGCGGATCAGGCGTCCCTGGCGCGGGACCCGGGTCGCCCCCCGGCGGCGTCGGTCCGGGCGGCGCACCGAGTGGCGTCAGCGCACCGGGCGCTGGTGGACCTACGGGGACCAGCGCCTCGAGCACCGGTTGAGGCATCGCACCAACTACTTTGGTGGCATGACCGACGACATCCCCGAATCCGACGCCGAGGCCGAACTCGACTACCTTCGTCGCACTCCGGCCGACGCGCTCCTGGCCAACCACTTCTTCGTGCTCGCGCAGTGGGCCGCGGTGCATCTCGCGCTCTCACCGCCCGACCTGGTCGGCGCCCAACTGGTGATCGACGTGATGGCGGCGCTGCTCGACGCCGGCGACGAGCGCTTGGGGCCGAACACCACGCTCTATCGCACGGCGCTCGCCGAGATCCAGCAGGTCTTCGTCCGCGCCAGTCTCGCCGCCAGGTCGAGCACCGCGTCCGAACCTCAGTCCCCACCTGACACCGAGTCCGAACCCGAACCTGAATTCGAACCCGGGGCCGACCTCTAGAGCTTCACGATGTCGCAGGCCTCGTCGCGGCCGCGCAGTCCCACCATGCGCCGAGCTCGCACCCGGGACCCGGGCGCGATGACGCGCGTGCCGTCGGCGATGTGCACGCAGTGGAAGTAGAACTCGCGACCACGCTCGTCGCGCAGCGTCCCGTCGCCACGGGCCTCGTCGAAACTCGCCACGACGGCGTCGAAGATCACGACGAGAAGACGCGCTGACGCAGCAGGTTCACCATCTCGAGTGCCGTCTCGGCCGACTCGCGGCCCTTGTTGGTGGCGTCGGGCCGGGACCGTTCGAGCGCCTGCTCAACGGTGTTGGTGGTGAGAACGCCGAAGACCACCGGCACGCCGGAGGCCAATTGGACGTCTTGGACGCCACGCGCGCACTCACCCGCCACCACGTCGTAGTGCCCGGTGTCGCCGCGGATCACCGCACCCAGGGTGATGATCGCGTCCACCTGCTCACCCATGGCGAAACCCCGGGCCACCAGGGGCAATTCGAAGGCGCCCGGGGCCCAGGCGATGGTGATGTCGTTACGGTCCACGCCGTGCTCGGCCAGCGCGTCGAGCGCCCCCTCGAGCAGTCGGGTGGTCACGGCCCCGTTGAAGCGCCCGCAGGCCAGCGCGACGCGCACGCCGCGACCTTCCAGGGCACCCACCAGGTACTGGCCGACGCGCGCGCGCAGGGCGCCCTCGACGGCGGGGTCGAACTCGGTGTCGTCACTCGATGTCATCGAGGCCCTCCAGGATGTGTCCCATGCGCTCTCGCTTGGTGCGCAGGTACTCGATGTTGAACGCGGTCGGGCGGCTCTCGAGGGCCACTCGTTCGACGATGTCGAGGCCGAAGCCCTCGAGACCGCCGTACTTGGTCGGATTGTTGGTCATGAGTCGCATCGACGTGACGCCGAGGTCCACCAGGATCTGAGCGCCGATGCCGTACTCGCGGCTGTCGATGGGCAGACCCAGTTCGAGGTTCGCGTCGACCGTGTCCGAACCGGCCTCTTGGAGCGCGTAGGCGCGGATCTTGTGCCCGAGGCCGATACCGCGACCCTCGTGACCACGCAGGTAGACCACCACGCCGGTCCCTTCAGCGGCGACCTTGGCGAGCGCCGCCTGCAATTGGGGACCACAGTCACAGCGCAACGAGCCCAGGGCGTCGCCGGTGAGGCACTCGGAGTGCACCCGCACCAGGACGTTCTTCGCGCCTTCGATGTCGCCGTAGACGAGCGCCATGTGCTGTTCGCCGTCGAGCACGCTCTCGAAGACGACCGCCTGGAACTCGCCGTGCTCGGTCGGCAGCGTCGCCTCGGCCACGCGCCTCACCAGCTTCTCGTGGTGACGCCGGTAGCGGATCAGGTCGGCGATGCTCACGAGGGGCAGGCCGTGCTCGGCCGCGAAGGCCTCGAGCTCGGGCAGTCGCGCCATGTCCGACTTGTCCTTCGTGACGATCTCGCACAGGACGCCCGACGGGTACTTGCCGGCCAGACGGCACAGGTCCACGGTCGCCTCCGTGTGACCCGCGCGCTTGAGGACCCCGCCCGGACGGTAACGCAGCGGGAAGATGTGCCCGGGTCGGTTCAGGTCGGTCGCCAGGGTCGCCGGATCGATCAGCGCGCGCACCGTCGCGGCCCGGTCGCCCGCCGAGATACCGGTACTCGTACCGTGACGGTAGTCGACGGTCACCGTGAACGCGGTGCGCTGGGCCTCGGTGTTGGCCACGACCATCAGTGGCAGGTCCAGCTCGTCGGCCCGCTGGGCCTCGAGGGGCACGCAAAAGACGCCCGAGGTGTACTCGAGGAAGAACGCCATCGACTCGGCGGTGACGTCCTCGGCCGCCATGATCAGGTCGCCCTCGTTCTCACGGTCCTCGTCATCCACGACCACGACCATGCCGCCACGGCGCAACTGCTCGATCGCTTCTTCGATACTCGACAACGACATCAGACCTCCAGATCCATTCGTACATCTTCTCCCACGCGACGCACGTCGACGAAGCGCGCCCGGCGAAGCGCCGATACGCTCGGCGTCGACAACGTCGCCAGCGCGCCGCGGCTCTGTGCCGAACCCGCCAACGCGGGTGCCACGTACCACGTGACGTGGTTGACCAATCCGGCCTCGAGGAACGAACTGGCCACCGTGGCGCCGCCTTCGACGACGACCTGCAAGATATCGTGCTCGCCCAACTCGTCGAGCACCGCGCCAAGGTCACCGTGGCGCTCCCAGCACGGGTGCACCGCCGCGCCCGGTGGCGCGTGGCCCAGCACGACGCGAAGGGGTTCGAGCGTCACGTCGCCCAAGCGAGCGGTGAGCGCCGGGTCGTCGAGGCGCACCGTGTTCGCGCCGACGATGATGGCCTGGCTCTGGGCCCGCAGCACGTGGGCGTCGCGCCGCGCCTCTTCCGACGTAATCCACTGGCTCGAACCGTCCGCCATCGCCACGATGCCGTCGAGGGTCGCGGCCACCTTCAGCACGACGTAGGGCCGCCCGGTGACGCGATGCCAGAGGTAGGGGGCGAGCTGGGAGCGAACCGCCTCGAGGGCCACGCCCACCTCGACGTCGATCCCCGCATCGCGCAGCGCCGCCACCCCCCGGCCCGCGACGCGCGGATCGGGGTCCAAGGATCCCACGACCACGCGAGCGATCCCGGCGTCGATGAGGGCCTCGACGCACGGCCCGGTGCGTCCGACGTGGCAACAGGGTTCGAGGGTCACGACCATCGTCGCGCCGCGCGCCGCGTCACCGGCGTGGCGCAGGGCTTCGACCTCGGCGTGCGACTCGCCGGGCACCTGGGTGTGGCCGGCGCCGACCACGACGCCGTCGCGAACGACCAGGGCGCCGACCCACGGATTGGGCGGCGCGTGCAGACGGGCCTTCTCACCCTCGGCGATCGCCTCGGCCATCAGCGCCGAGGTGTCCAGCGTCATCGCTGTGCCGCGGACGCCGCGTCGCGCAGGGCCCGTGCGGCCTGCAGCGGTGAGGACTGGCTGAAGATGGCCGAACCCGCGACCAGCACGTTGGCCCCGGCGCGCGTCGCCACCGGTGCGCTCACGGGATCGATCCCGCCGTCGACCTCGAGGTCGAGGGGCAGGTTCGCGGCGTCGATCTCCTTGCGCGCGAGGCTGACCTTGTCCATGACCTCGCCCATGAAGGACTGGCCACCGAAACCCGGAAAGACCGTCATGAGCAACAAGAGGTCGATGTCGCCGAGGAAGGGGGCCACGGCCGCGAAGGGGGTATCGGGATTCGCCGCCAAGCCCACGCGCAGGCCCAGGGACCGTGCGTCGGCGATCGCCGACGCGGTGTTGCCCACCTCGACGTGCACGGTGCAACCGTCGGCGCCGGCCTTTTTGAACGCCTCGAGGTAGCGCTGGGGGTCAGTGATCATCAGGTGGCAATCGAAGAAGCGCTGGCTGTAGGGGCGAAGCGACTGGACCACGGGGGGTCCGATCGAGATGTTCGGCACGAAGTGTCCATCCATCACGTCCACGTGCACCCAGTCGGTCTCGGCGTCGACGACCTCGACGGCCGCGGCGAGGGAGCCGAAGTCCGCGGCGAGGATGGAAGGGGCGATGCGAAGAGAGCCGACCGGTCCCGCGCGATGAGTTTCCACGCCCCTCAGCCTAGGTCGTCGCGGACGCGTTCAGTCCCACGCGGCGTCACCGTCGAGACGTGCGCCGGCCCACCACGCGACGCCGCTCATGGTGCGCGACCCCTCGGGTTGCACCCAGTGCACCACGAGCGAGCCGTCGCGCAGACCCACGTGAACGGACTCCGCGCTAGCGGTGACGACGCCAGGGGCGACGTCGACCTCGCCGGTCGCCGCGCGCAGGATCCGCAGGCGCCGACCCTCCACCTTGATGAAGGCGCGTTCCAACTGCACGACGCGACGCGCCTCGTCCACGGTCATCTCGGGCGTGATGTGGAATGTCTCCGGGGTCAGCTTCGCCGCGTAGGTGGACTCGCCCTGCTGGGGCCAGGGGTGGCTCAACAGGTCCGGGCTCGCCAGCACCTCGACCAACAGGTGGGCGCCCAATTGCCCGAGCTCTTTGGTCAATTCACTCGCCGTCTTGTCGCCGATCGTGGTTCGTCCCTCGGCGTGCAGCGGACCGGTGTCCAATGCGGCCTCGAGCGAGATGATGCCGACGCCGGTCTCCTCGTCGCCGGCCAGGATCGCGCGCTCGACCGGGGCGGCTCCGCGCCAGCGCGGCAGGAGCGAGAAGTGTACGTTGAGCATCGGCGTGCGCGCCAGCGTCGTCGCCGGGATCAGCTCGCCGTAGGCGACCACGATCGCGCGCTCGACGTCGACGTCATCGAGGGCCGCGAGCTGATCGGCCACCGGCAGGCCCCAGGCCAACGCGGCGGCCTTCACCGGCGAGGGGGTCACGGTGCTGCCGCGCCCGCGACGCCGGTCCGGTTGGGAGATGACCAGGACCACGTCGTGGCCCGCCGCCACCAACGCCTCGAGGCTGGGCACGGCCGCCTCGGGAGTGCCCAGAAAGGCCAGGCGCACTAGTCCCCTAGCAACTGGTGCAGACCGTCGTGGTCGTGCTCGGTCACGCGGATCTGCATCTTTCGCAGCGCGCGCTTGGCCGCCTTGCGCTGGTCATCATCGAGGCGGTCGATCAGCAAGAAGCCGTCGAGGTGATCGACCTCGTGCTGGAAGATCCGCCCCTCGAACTCGTCGGTCTGGACATCGATCTCGTTGCCGTCGAGGTCGCGGCCGACCAGGTGCACCTCGTTGGGACGCACGATCTCCCAGCTGAGGCCCGGCACCGAGAGGCACCCCTCCTCGTAGGACCACTCCCCCGACGTCTCGACGATGCGCGGATTCACCACGACCACCGGACCGTCACCCTTGTCGTAGACGAACAGGCGCTTCTGCACGCCGATCTGGTTGGCGGCGAGGCCGACGCCCGGCGCCTTGTACATGGTCTCGATCATCGAGTCAGCCAGGGCCGCCACCTTGGCGTCGATGTTCTCGATATCGGTCGCGACCTGATTGAGGACCGGGTCGCCAAAAGTGCGAATAGGTAGCGTGCTCACGCCTCCACGTTACCGTTTCACTTTGCGCGACCTCGTCGACTCCGGGCCGACGCCCTAGACGACCTCGAGGCGAAGTCGTCCACCGGGGCGCGGCGTTGCGGCCAGGACCCGGGTGAGCTCGTGCACGTCGGCCGCGGTGATGACGAAGACGTCGTCCACTCGGCGAACACGTAGCGCGTCGCCCAGAGACTCGACGAATTCGGCGGCGCCGTCGCCGCTCGCGTAGGCCCGTCCGGCGAAGGGAGGGGCGCCCAGCGCTCGCGCGGTCGCGGTGTCCGCGTCGATGACGCCGCGCACGTCACCGTCGACGACGGCGTCGATCACCTCGTCACGGCGGCGCGTCTGCACCACCACCTCGCCGCGTCCCTCGCGACGCGAGCCCACCAGGCGCCCCGCCTTGGCGACGGCCACCAGGGCGCTGCGCCGCGCCGACTCGCGCGGCGCCAACAGGTACTGGTCGAAATCGACGAAGACCACCAGTGCGCAGCGCCGCACGCGGGTGAACACCGCTTCGGTTCCCACCACGACGCGCGCACTGAGTTCGCCGCTCGAGGCCGCCGTCACCTCGTCCACCCGCTGCGAGAGCAGTGCCGCCACGTCGCGCGCCAACGTCGAGACCCCGACGCGGACCTTCTTCAGGTTCGTCGCGCCACAGGCCCGACAGAAGTTCGCGCGCGGTTCGTGCGCGTCGGCGCACGCGAACAACTCTCCCGTCTCGACCTCGGCCTGGCCGCACACCGCACAGCGCGCGAGCTCGCCGCAGCGCCGACAGGCGAAGAGGCGTCCGTGACCCAGTCGCTGCAGGACCACGACCACCGCGACGGGCTCGTCGCCGGCCAGGGCGCGGTGGGCCGCCTCCAGGGTCCCTCGCGAGAGGACGCCGTCGTGGGGATCGTCCTCGCGTCGGTCGCGAACCTGCACCCGGGGCCAGCCGCCGACCACGTCGCCCCAGGTGGTGGGTTCTCCCAGCACCATCAACGAGGGTGACGGCGCCACTGACGTGAGCCACAGCGGGGCCCCGTCGCGTCGACACCTCTCCACCAGCATCGTCGCCGCGTCCCAGGTCGGAGTGCTCTGCGAGCGATAGGCCTCGTCGTCGGCGTCGACCACGACGGCCGCGCGCAGTCGGGCCGTGGGCGCCAGTGCGGCGCCGCGCGCGCCCACGATCACCGGCCAACCCGCGCGCATACGGTCCCACTGCGCGTCACCGTGGGCGACGGCGCAGCCGCGCTGCTCGAGTCGACCGCTCAGACGCTGGGCCCACGCCTCGGTCGGCACCAACACCAGGAGCGAACCGGGGTTCGCGGCCGTGCTCAGGTGCGCGTGCAGGATCAGGGCGAGGGGATCTTGGGTCGGTGCGACGAGGACCACACCCGGGCGCACGTGGCTCGCCGCCGCGCCGAGCGCGGGGTCGACGTCGCGCCCGCGCGCCAGCGCCGGCGTCGCGCGGACCACCACCGCCGGTGACGCCGCCAGGAGGAATCGCGACAAGGGAGCGCACCAGCGCCGCGCCGCCCATTCGAGCACGTCGATCAGCTCGGGCGCCGGGCCCAGACCCAGCCACTTCTTGACCGGCTTCAACTCGCGACGGGGCTCGACCTCGCCGGTGACCCAACCGCGCAGGGACCGGTTGTTGAGGTCCACCCGCACCCGGTCGCCGACCCCCACGTGGACGAGGTCCGCGCCGAGTTCGTAGTCGAACGCTCGATCGACGGCGGCGTTCTCAGTGACGACGCGAACGCAGCGCGTCACGGCTACAAGGACAATTCGCGGCGCAGATCGTCCACTCGGGGCGTCGCTTCCCAGGTGAATCCGTGGTTCGAACGACCGAAGTGCCCGTAGGCCGCCGTGTCACGGTAGATCGGTCGGCGCAGGTCGAGGTCGCGGATGATCGCCGCGGGGCGAAGGTCGAAGAGGGCGTCGACCGCCTTGGCGATCCTGGTGCGATCCACTCGTTCGGTGCCGAAGGTCTCGACCAGTACCGAGACCGGGCGCGCCACGCCGATGGCGTAGGCGACCTGGACCTCGCAGCGCGCGGCGGCACCCGACGCCACCACGTGCTTGGCCACCCAACGCGCCGCGTAGGCCGCGGACCGGTCTACCTTGGAGGGGTCCTTGCCCGAGAACGCCCCGCCGCCGTGGCGCGCCATCCCGCCGTAGGTGTCGACGATGATCTTGCGTCCGGTGAGTCCGGCGTCGGCGTGGGGACCGCCCAGGACGAACTTGCCCGAGGGGTTGACGAACACGCGCATCGACGAGGTGTCGAGTTCGGGGGGCAGCAACGGCAGAATCACGTGTTCGAGGACGTCGTTCTTGATGGTGGTCTGCGAGTCGTACCCCTCTTCGTGCTGGGTCGAGACCAGCACGGTGTCGACCGCGACCGGTCGCCCGTCCTCGTAGGCGATGGTCACCTGGGTCTTGCCGTCGGGACGCAGGTAGGGAACGAGTCCGCTGCGGCGAACCTGGGAGAGGCGCATCGAGAGCCGGTGCGCCAGCCAGATCGGCAGCGGCATGAAGTCGTCGTTGTCGTCGCAGGCGTAGCCGAACATCATCCCCTGGTCGCCGGCCCCTTGTCCGTTGAGCTCATCCTCGCCGCCCGATCCCGAACGATGCTCGTGGCTCACGTCGACGCCGCCCGCGATATCGGGGCTCTGCTTGCCCAGCGAGACCAGTACCGCGCAGGTCGTGCCGTCGAGACCCTTGGCGCCGTCGTCGTAGCCGATGTCGAGGATCGTCTGGCGCGCCACCGTGGTGATGTCGATGACCGCCGAGGTCGTGATCTCTCCGGCCACCACGCACAGTCCGGTCGTCAAGAGCGTCTCACACGCCACCCGCGCGTCGGGGTCCTGGGCCAAGATGGCGTCGAGCACGCTGTCGGAGATCTGGTCAGCGATCTTGTCAGGATGGCCTTCGGTCACCGATTCCGAGGTGAAGAGGGTGCGGTCGCTCATGAAACTCCTTGGGATAACAATGAGGCAACCTTAATCAAGATCTCCTCAGAAACCGCTTCTTTCGAACGTCGTGACAACCTCTCGACGCTCCCGTCGCGACCCATGATCACGACCTCGTTGTCCGCCCCGGCGAATCCGACGCCGGGGACCGACACGTCGTTGGCGACGAGGAGGTCGACGCCCTTGGCGCGCAGCTTGGTCGCCGCGTTCGCCTCCACGTCACGCGTCTCGGCCGCGAAGGCGACGACCACCTGTCCCTTGCGACGCCGGATCGCGAGTTCGCTCACGATGTCGGTGGTGGGGATCGGAGTCAGTACCGGCAGGCCCGCGTCCTTCTTCAGTTTGTGATCGGCCCGCGCGAAGGTGAAGTCCGCCACCGCGGCGGCCATGATGGCGGCGTCGTGGACCGCGAACTCCTCGAACATCACTGACGCGAGTTGCGCGGTGGTCTCGAAGGACACGACGCGCACGCGACGACGAACGTCGAGCGCGAGGTCGTGCGAGCTCGACGTGACCAGGGTGACGTCGGCGCCGAGCCGCGCCGCGACCTCGGCCAGGGCGTGGCCCTGGCGGCCCGTCGAACGATTGGTCACGACCCGCACCGGGTCCAACGCCTCACTGGTGCCGCCGGCACTGATGAGGAGTCGTCGTCCGCTCAGCACGCCCCGGTACCCCTCGAGGATCCGCTGGGTCAGGGCGACGATGGCCTCGGGCTCCACCAGGCGACCCGCCCCCTCGTCGCCTCCGGCCAGGTGTCCGACCGCGGGCTCGAGCACCATGACCCCACGGCGACGAAGGAGGGCGAGGTTCTCCTGGACCGAGGGCTGTTCCCACATCTCGGTGTGCATCGCCGGGCACAACAGCACCGGCGCGCGCGAGGCGAGCAACGTGGCGCCCAAGAGGTCGTCGGCGAGACCCATCGCGTAGCGCGCGATGAGGTGCGCGGTCGCGGGAGCCACGATGATCAGGTCGGCGTGTTGACCGAGGTACGTGTGGGGAATCGGGGTCGACGCGTCGTTGAAGAGCGAGACGCGCGCGGGCTCGCTGGCCAGGGCCGAGAACGTGACCGCACCCACGAATCGGGTGGCGTCGGGAGTGAGCACCGGCGAGACGAAGTAGCCGGCGTCGCGCAGGCGACGCAGTAGTTCGACGGACTTGTAGGCGGCGATGCCGCCCGCGACCCCTAGGACAATGCGAGGCGACGCTGGATTAGGCGTCGCGGAGGGCATCGGTGAAGGCGTCGAGGTCATTCGCCGCATCCAGTCGAGCCTGCTCGCGAGTCTCCGCCTCGAGACGCTCCGCTTCGATCTCTTCGACCGTGGGGCGGTGGAACTGGAGCTTGCCCTCGTAGAGCTCCTCCATCGCCAGCGAGAGCGACTTGTTCGAGAGCGAGGAGACCTGCGGCGGGATCAGTGCGCCGTGGCCCGAACCCAGACCGTTGTAGTACTCGTTGATCTCGCGGGCGCG
>Ga0075019_10001622_pt1 | contig 12792 bp, 11 predicted proteins | sample ColStrG_CSR_2013_FD_71473 | JGI IMG/M metagenome (GOLD analysis project Ga0075019, IMG submission 71473) | Freshwater sediment microbial communities in response to fracking from Pennsylvania, USA - Cold Stream Run_MetaG_CSR_2013 | ecosystem: Environmental > Aquatic > Freshwater > Creek >...
CTGTCGAGGTTGCGGCTCTTGTTTCAACTCCCGAAATTACGCAGGTCCCGCAGGAGTCTGCGCAGACAATTCCAGCCGATCAGAACAATATCGATGCCATCGCTACCGGCGCCGCCACGATGACCGACTCGCAGGCGCAGCCTGCTCCGGAGGGGAGAGGGGAAATGGCGAAGAAGGAATCGGAAATCGCTGAGCACACCGCGGCCGCCTGGGCCAGCTGGCGCCGGATTCGGGAGACCGGAGAAATTCACCACTCGTCTTCCTCACAGCCTCCATCGAACGGCGAAGAAGGAGTTCCTCAGGACTCTGCCGCCATGGCGGTAGCCGCTGGAGCCGAGCAAGCTCCGGGGGAAATCTCCTCCTCCGAAGCGGATCCAGCAGAGATTGCGAGCATCGTGGACAGCGTGCTGGCCGATCTGCGGCCGAAGATTGTCGAAGAGATCTCGCGCCAACTCGCGAAGAAAAAGTAGCCTCCCACAGCCGCACTACGGAGTGAGGATCTCATCACCTGGCTCCTCATCCCATCGAAAGCACCACCTCTTGATCCCTAACCAAGAAACTTATCGCTGAGTATTGCGCCCCCTTGTTCAGTTCAGTACCATTCGACAATCGGAGTAGGACGGGGTTGCGCGCGCAATGAACGATCAGGTCGTCTCGCACTATCGCATTCACGAAAAACTGGGTGCCGGCGGGATGGGAGTCGTCTACAAGGCGGAAGACATACGTCTGGGGCGCATGGTCGCGCTGAAGTTCCTCCCGGAGGACTCGACAAAAGATCCCCGCGCGCTCGATCGCTTCAAGCGCGAGGCTCGCACTGCCTCCGCGCTCGATCATCCCAACATCTGCACTATTTACGAGATCGACGAAGAGAACGGCCATCCCTTCATCGCCATGCAGTTGCTCGAAGGCCAGACCCTGCGCGAGTGCATCGGCGACAAGCCGATTCCGCTCGGAAATCTGCTCGAGTGGGCGTTGCAGATCACGGATGGGCTGCAGGCCGCGCACTCCAAGGGCATCATGCACCGCGACATCAAGCCCGCCAACATTTTCATCACCGAGCGCGGGCAGGCCAAGATTCTCGATTTCGGTCTGGCGAAGCTGGCTAAGAGTGAGTTGTCAAGTTCCGGCGATGTGACGCTATCCTCGACCGGCCCGCTCACCCACACCGGCGCGGCCATCGGAACCGTCGCCTACATGTCGCCGGAGCAGGCGCGCGGCGAGCCGCTCGACGCCCGCACCGATCTGTTCTCGTTCGGCGTGATGCTCTACGAAATGGCTTCCGGCCGTCAGGCCTTCGCCGGGCCCACGTGGGCGGTGACCGTGCACGCGATTCTCGGCCAAGCTCCGGTTTCGCTGAACGAGTCGGTGCCGGGATCACCCCAGCGCCTGCAGGAAATCATCGACAAGTGCCTGATGAAGAATCGCGATCTGCGCTACCAGAACGCGTCGGATATTCATCGCGACCTGCTGCATCTGAAGAAAGATTTCGAAGCTGGCAAGAAGCTGAAGTCGACCCAGACGGCCGCCACGTGGACGCCGCGACGAAAGATGCGCATCGGCATCGCCGCGGCGGTGGTGCTGCTGATCGTGGCAGCAGCAATCTGGGGCCCGCGCGCCCTTCGCCGCCTGGCGAGTTCCGGCGGGGGATCGGCCTTGCAGCCAGCCAGTCTCGTTCCCGAAAGAAAAAGTATCGCCGTGCTGCCGCTCTCGGCCGTTGAAGCCGATCCCAAACTCACCGCCTTCGGCAAGGGCTTGCTCGAAGACGTTGCCGCCAAGCTCTCGCAGTTGAGCGCGAATCACGACCTGGAAGTCGTACCCGCCCGTACGCTCGAAGAAAAAAATGTCTCCACGCTAGCCGACGCGAAAAAAGAGTTCGGCGCCAGCCTCGGTCTGGCCGTGTCGCTCTCGCAGGCCAACGATCTCGTCCGCGCCTCCTACAGTCTCACCGACGTCAAGAGCGGCAAGAATCTAGCCGGGGATGCCATCACGGTTCCAGTCTCAGACCTGTTCACGATTGAAGACAAGCTCACCAACGGCGTAGCGGCCGCCCTGACGATCCCGCTGCGCAGCGAAGAGAAGCAGGCCCTGGGCGCGCACGCGACCGGTTCTTCCGAGGCCTACCAGTACTACGTACAAGGACGCGGCTATCTGCAGGATCCGCGCAAAGCGGAGAACCTGACCAGCGCCGAAATCGTTTTCAAGCAGGCGCTGAAAATCGATCCGAGCTACGGTCAGGCCGAAGCCGGTCTAGGTCAAACCTACTGGCTCCGCTATCAAATGGCCGGCAAGCAAAAGCAATGGATCGCTACCGCTCAAGACGCCTGCGATAAGGCCATCGAACTGGGCAACGCAGGCGCCGAAGGCCACATGTGCCTGGGCTTGATCGAGGACGGTACTGGCCAGTACGAGAAGGCGGCAGAGCAGTTTCAGCTGGCCGTGCAGCTAGATCCCACGAACGACCAGGATTATCGCAGCCTCGCCTTGAGTTATCAGCACCTTAACCAGCCGGACAAAGCTGAGGAAACTTATAAGCGTGCGATCAGCACGCGCCCGCAGTACTGGCGGGGATATCATGCACTCAGCGTTTTCTACTGGTCGCAGGCAGAATATGAGAAGGCCGTGGCGATGTCTACAAAGGCTACCGAGTTGGCCCCAGACAGCTACCTCGCCTTCAACGGCCTGGGTGGGGCCTTGCTCTTCGCGGGCAGGGATGAAGACGCGGTGGCGGCGTTCCAGAAATCAATCGCGATTCGTCCCAATGTAAACGCATACAATAACGTCGCGATTGCGCAATTTCGCTTACACCATTTTCGAGAGTCTGGTCAAAGCATCAAGGAGGCGCTCAAACTCGACGACAGCGACTACCAGAAATGGGGCAACCTGGGCGACTCCTATTACTACGGCGGCGACACGGCATCGGCCATGGACGCGTACCGCAAGGCAATCGGGATGGCCGAGGCAGAGCTAAAGATAAATCCCCGCGATTCAGGAGTTCTCGGCGATTTAGCCAGCTATTACGCCATGTTAGGCGACCGCAAGCAGGCTCTAAGTTATCTGGATCGTTCACTTCAGCTTGGTCGGGGCGATAAGGATTTGCTTTTGAACGCGGCTGTGGTGTACAACCAGTTGCGCGATACGGGACCTGCCTTGGAGTGGCTCGGTAAGGCCCTGGCCGCGGGCTACTCCCGTTCGGTGGTTGCCACAGGGGCGCCCTTCGACAACCTCCACGATAACCCGCGTTATCAGGCTCTGATGCAACAGAAATAGCGGCTTCATCAATTCAAGATCAGGAGGACCAGTCATGCCTTACGGAATCAATGTCGCCAATGGAAATCCCCCGACCGGCTACAGCTCACCCGTGCGCGGAAATTCTTTCGTGTGGCTGAACTACGACACGACCACAAGTGTCAACATCTCGAATGCTGGAAACTGGTGCACTCCGGGAAACTGCACGGTGCCCGCGGCAACCGGAGTAGCTCCCAATATCACGCCGGGCAGTTTTCAGGCACAGGTATTAACGATGCCTAACAACAACGGCAATGCTTTCGGCTCAACCGGATGGAACGTGCCGGGAATGCCTCATCTCGGCAACCCGCCGATGCCGACTCCCGACGAGGTAGATGACGACTCGGACACAGAAGAAGTAAAGCGCGACGTAGCCTAGGCTTCTGTTCGTTCGCACGCACATCGACGCATGAGGCGATGCGTCGGTGTGCGCGGCGGCCGAGCCTACCGCCCAATCCTCCTCGTCCTGTTTGACCCTTCTTTTCTCCCGCAGGTAAACTCAAAAAGCACCCAGATTTCAGCATGAAGCAAGTGACCCCAGTCGCAAAGTTGCTGCGACTCGGCTAATTGCCAACTGCCAATTGCTAATTGCTAATTGCTTCTTCCCATGCCGCACGAACTGCCTAAATCCTACGAGCCGGGCGCGATTGAAACGCGCTGGGCCGACTACTGGATCAAAGAAAAACTCTTCTCCGTCGCCACTCCCCCGCCCGGCGAGACGCGCCCCGTGTTCACGCTGCTGCTTCCTCCTCCAAACGTCACCGGACGCCTGCACATGGGCCACATGCTCAACCAGACGCAGATGGACATCATTGTGCGCTGGCATCGCATGCGCGGATTCATCACCCTGTGGCTCCCCGGCACCGATCACGCCGGCATCGCCACCCAGATGATGGTCGAGAAGCAGCTTGAGTCCGAAGGCATCAAGCGCCGCGAACTGGGCCGCGAGAAATTTATTGAGCGCGTCTGGGAATGGAAAAAGCTCTACGGCAACGCCATCCTCGACCAGATGAAGCGCCTCGGCGCCTCCGTCGACTGGGACCGCGAGTACTTCACCATGGACGAAAATCTTTCGCACGCCGTGCGCGAGGTCTTTGTCCGACTCTATGAGCAAGGCCTGATCTACCGCGGCAACTACATCGTGAACTGGTGCCCGTGGCACGAGACGGCGATCTCCGATCTCGAAGTCAAGCACGAAGAGGTCGCCGGCAAGCTGTGGGAGATTCGCTACCCCATCGTCGGCACGAGCGAGTTCATCACGGTCGCGACCACGCGCCCGGAGACCATGCTCGGCGACACAGCCATCGCGGTCAATGCGAAAGACGGGCGCTACACACATCTCCACGGCAAGCACGCCCTGCTGCCGCTGATGAACCGCGAGATTCCCATCATCACCGACGAACTCGCGCAACCCGAGTTTGGCACGGGCGCGGTGAAGGTGACTCCGGCGCACGATCCCAACGACTTTCAAGCTGGCCTGCGCCACAACCTGCCGCAGATTAACGTGATGGACCCGCGCGGTCGCATGAACGAAAACGCCGGCGCGTATGCCGGGCTTGATCGCTTCGAAGCGCGGAAGCGGGTTCTGGCAGACCTCCGCGAGCAGGGATTTCTCGTCGCCGAGAAGGACTACACGCTCTCCATCGGCAAGTGCGATCGCTGCGGTACTGTCATCGAACCGCGGCTTTCCGAGCAGTGGTTTGTGAAGATCGCGCCATTGGCTGAGCGTGCGAAAGAGGCCGTCGAAAGCGGCGAGATCACCATCGTCCCCGACAACTACCGCCAGATTTATTTGAACTGGATGAGCAACATTCACGACTGGTGCGTATCCCGCCAGTTGTGGTGGGGCCATCGCATTCCCGCGTGGACGTGTCAAGCCTGCAAAGAAATCATCGTAGCCCGCGAAGCACCCACGAAGTGCAAATGCGGCAGCGCGCAACTGGAGCAGGTTCCCGACGTGCTCGACACCTGGTTCTCGTCGGGATTGCTGCCGTTCACCACGCTGGGCTGGCCAGAGAAGACACGCGATCAGGCCGTTTTCTATCCGACCACGCTGCTGATCACGGCCTACGAGATCCTCTTCTTCTGGGTCGCCCGCATGATCATGTTTGGCTGCCACTTCATGCAAGGGCACGAGCAAGACCCGGCCATCAAGAAAGCCAGTGGTTACAGCGACAAGAAAAACGACAGCGTGCCCTTCCGCCATGTCTACATTCACGCCCTCGTGCGCGACGCCGAGCGGCAGAAGATGTCGAAGACCAAGGGCAACGTAATCGATCCGCTGGAAGTCATCGAGCGCTTCGGCACCGATGCCACGCGATTTACCTTGGCCGCGATGGCCGCGCCCGGCACCGACATTGCCTTCAACGAAAGCCGCACCGAAGGCTATCGCGCCTTCGCCAACAAAATCTGGAATGCCGCCCGCTTCATGTTCATGAGCGTCGACAAGATTGGATTCGTGTGGGGACAGCCGCCCTCGGCTGTCCAGCCGGGACAAAGTCCCGGCTCCTCCCACCACGGAGCGGGGATTAGTGCTTTCGACACAGCAACCCTCGAAGACCGCTGGATTTTATCCCGCTTCAACCGCGTCACCGCCGAGGTGAACGACGCGCTCGCCACCTATCGTTTCCACGAAGCGGCCAACCGCATCTACGACTTTTTCTGGGGCGAGCTGTGCGACTGGTATCTCGAACTGATCAAGCCGCGGCTGAATTTTGAAGAAGGCGCTGACCAAACCGCAGCCCGCGCAGCCTGCGCGAATCTGGTCAACTTGTTCGACGCCTCGTTGCGCCTGCTGCATCCGGTCATGCCCTTCATCACCGAAGAAGTCTGGCAGGCGATCTATGAAGGCAAGCCCCCGGCGAAGTCGATTGCGCTGGCCGCGTATCCGCAGGCCGACCCGAAACAGTTCGATCTCGCGGCTGAGACCGAGATGGCCATCCTGCAGGACTTGATCGTCAGCATTCGCAATCTGCGCGCAGAGCTGAAGGTCGAGCCCAAGGTCAAGGTGCCGATCGAAGTATTCGCGCACGAGCCCGAGATCCGGAGAATGATTGAAGCCAATCACGGCTCAGTGGAGCGGCTGGGAAGCGTCGAAAAGATAACATTCGTGGAAGGCTCGCTCGCCAACCGCGCCGGAGCCCGCAGCACGGCCCGCTTCGACGTCCACGTAATCTATGAACGAACCATCGATGTCGCCGCCGAATGCGACCGCATGAAGAAAGAATTGGACAAGATCGAAAAAGAGCTGGCCAACAATCAGAAGCAATTGGGCAACGAACAATTCCTGGCCAAAGCTCCTGGAAAAGTAGTAGACGGCCTGCGCACTCGCGGACAAGAACTCGTGGTGTTGCAGGAAAAAACACAAAGCAAGCTAAAGGAACTAGGCTGCCGATGATGGGAAGTCTTCTGACTGGCCACTGACCACTGGCAACTGGCAACTGCTATGGATTGGAATTCACGACGCCTCACCGCGATTCTGGAGAATGCGCTGCTCGAAGATCGGGCCACGCGCGACGCCACCAGCTATGCCTGCGTGGAAGCGAACCAGCGCGCCGCGGCGACGATTATCGCCAAGCAGGAATGCATTCTGGCAGGCGTCGGCTGCATTGCCCGCATCCTGGATGTCTACGCCGCGCTCGACGGCGCTGTCACCTCGCACTACGAAGTCACCACCCATCCGGAAATTTTCGATGGCGTGCGCCTGCGCCCCGGACAATCCGTTGCTGTCATCCGCCACAATGCCCGCGTCATTCTTTCCTGTGAGCGCGTCATCTTGAATTTCGTGCAGCGCATGAGCGGCATCGCCACCCTGACCCGCAAGTTCGTCGAAGCCGTCGCTGGAACCAAGGCGCGCATTCTCGACACGCGCAAAACCGCGCCCGGCCTGCGCGTCGTCGATAAATATGCGGTGCGCTGCGGCGGCGGACAAAATCACCGCCTCGATTTATCGGACGGCGTGTTGATCAAGAACAACCACATCGCGCTCGCCGGCGGAATTGTGCCGGCGCTGGAGCGGGCTCATCGCAACCGGCGCGGCGAGCAGCCGATTGAAATCGAGGTCCGCAATCTGGACGAACTTCAGGAAGCGTTGGCGCATGGGGCGGAAGCGGTTCTGCTCGACAACATGTCCCCTGAAGATGTACGCCGCGCGGTGGAGCTTTGCATCAAACGCGTTACCGCCGAAGGCCGCCCCATCCCGATTGAGTGCTCCGGTGGGGTGAACCTCGAAAACGTGCGCGCCTACGCCGAGACCGGAGTCGACTTCATCTCCATCGGACTGCTGACTCACTCACCCAAAGCCACGGATATGAGCCTGCGCGTCGCCGCCGTCTAATTGGCGCCGGGAGATTTCCACAGCCCGCTACGAAATAAACCGCCTCATTGTGACGAACAACCTTTACTGAGAAATTCGGAAGGAGCACGCTCGAACTATGCGCGGCTTCTCCATCGATGATCTGAAGCTCAAAGCTAAGTCCTCTTCCCGCAATATTTTGCCTCTAAGTGCTTGCGATTCAATATTTTACCCGGCCTCGACCCGATCTGTTGACCCTAAAGCCAATGAAGTAAATATTTTACGGGGTGCTTGCAAAAAAAAATGTGAAGGTAGTCTTCGGTGGATTATTCGAACTGCTTGCGAAATACGGCAAGCTGCTCCTGCACGGAGGCAAGTTCCGTCCGCAGCCGCGCCACCTCTTCTTCGAGCGAAGCGACTCGCCCGGCAATCGAGTTGGAATTTGCGGTCACAGGTGTGGACAAAGAGGCCAGCTCAGTTTCGGCTGCGGTTGGTTCGCCCGAGAACAGATGTGTATAGCGCGATTCCTTTGTGCCCGGCTGTCGCGGCAATACTCGCGCCAAGGAAGGTTCCCGCTGCGCAAGACGATCCAGCGTCGAGACCACATCTTCCAGCGCTTCGAAGTGATACATGCGCTCGGTCCGGGCGCGGAGTTCTCCCGGAGTCTGTGGTCCGCGCAGAAGCAGGACGCAAACGACCGCGATCTCACGCCGGTCAAAGTTGAAGACTTCCTGGAGTCGATGCTCAAACTTCGTCACGCGGCTGTCGGCGCCCTGGGCTGGGCCCGCAAGACGTTTTTCTTGCAACGAAGAAAGCGCGTCGCGCACCGTTTCTTCGTCCAGGGTCATGACCGGATCGCGATTATTTTTCTGGTTGCAGGCATTCACCAGCGCGTTGAGCGAAAGCGGATAGTAGTCGGGCGTGGTGATGTCTTTTTCGATGAGAGCGCCGAGAACGCGGGTTTCAATTTCCGTGAGCAGAAGAGGCATGCGGTTGTCCGCACCCATTTTAGATCACGCCTTATGTGCGGAACCGATCCGGAATGGCGCAGCCAGCAGACGGAAGGGCAACGTGATCGCCAGGAACACGACTTCCAGAACGCCGTGAACCGCTATGCCGACAATGCGGAACGGCAGCAGCAGCAACCAGACAAACGGATACGCGACCAGCGCAACAATGGCCAGCGGCCAGCAGAGAATGAAGAGTATGCACCACAGCAGAAAGGTGAACATGGCTTCGAATCACTCCTGGTTCATTGTACGTCTGCGGAACGAGAAAGTTCCGTAAGAGTTGGACGCGTACAAAGTCAAAATCCCCACCCTAAAATCGCACAAAACGCGATTTTAGGATGGGGCACCCTCATGTTCTTCTTAGAACAAAGCGGTCGTTCGGCGCTTCCAGGATTTTCCTTTTTCCTGGGCGATCTTTTCCATGTCGGCGACGTAGGCTCCGGTTTGCGTGAGCACATGGTGCAGGTCGTTGCCAATGCTGATGAAGGTGAATCCCTTCTCCAGGAATTCGCCGACGCGGGCGGTGCCGAACAGAAACAGGCCGAGGATCACGTTGTTCTTGCGGGCGTGCTCGATCAGTTTCTTGGTCGCCGCGTCGAGTTCGGGCGAGGTGTACATGTGTGGGAACTCGTACTTGTTGTAGAGGCCCATCGACATGCAGAGGTCGTTCTGGCCGAGGAAGAGAATGTCGACGCCGGGTACAGCGGCGATCTCGGCGATGTTCTCAATGCACGATGCCGTCTCGACTTGCAGCGCGACGATGCCTTCGTTGTTCCAGTTGCCGGCGTATCCGAGCAGTCCGCCTTTATTCATGCTGCGCTGCGGGAAATAGACCGAGCGCGTGCCGACCGTCGGATACTTTGTGCAACTCACCGCCTGCCGCGCCTCGTCGGCGGTGTTGATGTAGGGCACGAGCACGCCATTCGCGCCCATGTCGAGCGCCTGCTGAATGCCGGGGCGATCGTCGTATCCGCCGACGCGGACGAGGGAAGTTGCGCCGCCGTTGGCAATTCCGCTGAGCATGGCGGAAAGATGTTCGTAGCCCATGGGGCCGTGCTGGGTGTCGACCAGCAGCCAGTCATAGCCGCTATGCGCCAGTTGCTCGGCGATGGTGGGGCTGTGAGCGTTCAGGAACAGGCCCATCTTGGGGGTTCCGGCGCGCAGTTGCTTTTTGAATTCGGATCCGCTGAGTGCGGGGTCGGACATAATTTCCTCCTTGGAATCGAATTGCGTAGTTTACACGGGAGGCCACGCTGGATGGAGAATCGCGCGTTAATTTCTGTGGCGTGTGACCACGGGACAGATCGCCATACCAGTTGCTTGCCGCAAGACAAAAGCCTATATTTTGCGCATGCGATTGCTTTTGAACTGGATTCTGAGTGCCGTCGCCGTCTGGGTCATGGCGCAGATTGTGCCCGGCATTTCCGTCAACGGTCCGAAGAACGCTCTGATCGCGGCGCTGGTGATTGGGTTCATCAATGCGACGATCGGGTTCTTCCTGAAGATCGCCACCTTCCCGCTGACCCTGGTGACGCTGGGACTGTTCTGGTTCGTGATCAACGCCCTGATGCTGGAACTTGCATCCGCCTTGCTGAGCCCTGGATTTCAGGTGCGCGGATTCTTTGCCGCGTTTATCGGCGCGATCGTATTGAGCCTGGTCAATATGGTGCTGAAAGCGATCGTGATGCCGAGCAAGGACGACCGCAAGAGCTAGCCTTTTTATCGGGCTGGTTGCTTCTTCGGCCTCATCGCCTGCCAGTCTGCCTCAGACAGAGCCCTTCCCAGACTGCTGAATTCCCCTGCCCCTTGCAGGAACTCGCCGCCGTCCATGCGAATGACTTCGCCATTGATGTAGCCGGATTGGTCACTCACCAGAAACGAGGCGAGGTTAGCCAATTCCTCAACGGTGCCGAAGCGATGCATCGGATTACGATCGAGTGCGAGCGTCTCCAGTTCCGCGCGAGGCATCAGGCGCGAGAACGCTCCCTGGGTAGGAATCGGACCGGGCGCGATCGCGTTCATGCGAATGCCGCGATTGCCCCACTCGATAGCGAGGCTGCGAGTGAGGGCTTCGACTCCGGCTTTCGAAACCGCAGACGGCACGACGTAGGCGGAGCCCACGGGCGCGTAGGTGGCCGAGATGCTCAGCACGGTTCCGGGATGAGAGTCTTTGAGCCAGCGCCGTCCGCAGGCCATAGTGCAGTTGAGCGTCCCCATCAGCACGATGCCGATGACGGAGTTCCATGCGCCCGGAGAAAGTTCTTCGGTGCGGGCGATGAAATTTCCGGCGGCGTTATTGACGAGGGTGTCGAGAGGAGCCTCGCTCCATAGGGAATCGATCATGGCTTCGACGGCATCGAGGTTGCGCACGTCGCAGGGGACGGCGTGGATCGATCCTTTCGGGGACAGTTCGGATGCGGTTTGTTCCAGCACGTCCTCGCGGCGGCCGCAGATGTGGACGGTGGCTCCGAGCTCGAGGAAGCGGGCGGCCATGCCCTTGCCGAGGCCGGTGCCTCCGCCGGTGATGAGAATGCGTTTGTTCTTCAGAAGGTCGGTATTGAACATGACGATTGGATGATTGTGTAATTGGGTAATTCAGTAATTGAGGAATTGAAAACCAGCGGAACCAGCCTGGTCAATCAAACAATTACTCAATTACACAATTTCTCAATCACACGCGATGCGGAAACCGTAGTCCGCGTACTGAAATTCTGGAGGTATGCTGGACCGCGCCGAGCACCGCGAGACTTTGATGTGGTGCCGCCACGATCCACCACGCGACGCTTTGCGCTGACCGCTCTCCGGGCCGCGTGGATTCCGCTCGGGTGAGACAGCGTAATAGCCGGGATCGTACCAGTCGCTGCACCACTCGTGCACGTTGTCGCACATATTGAAGAGTCCGAATGCGTTCGGGGCGTAGCGCGCGACCGGCTCCGGGCCCGTTTGCCAGCGGGAACCGTAGTCGGGAAGAGACTGCGGCGGATCGTCTCCCCAGGGAAATTGCTTCTGTTCAACCCCGCCCCGGGCGGCGCGCTCCCATTCAGGTTCGGTCGGCAAGCGATACTGGTGCCCGGTCTCACAACTGAACCACTCGCAGTAGGCTGCGGCTTCGTGCCACGAGACGCCGGTGACCGGTTGCTCCGGATGATTGAAGTTGGGATCTTGCCAAAACGGCGGAGGCTGCAAAGATCCAGCGCGCAGGAAGCGCTCGTACTCTGCATTCGTGACTTGGGTCGCGGCGAGCCAAAAGGGGTCGATCCAAACGCGGTGCACCGGATGCTCACAATCCTGACCGGTGCTGGATCCCATCAGAAACCAGCCTTCGGGAACGGCGACGAGCTTCGGAGCAAGGGCTGAAGGCGCAGTCTCTGAGTGTTCTGAGGTGGCTGCCTCGGCAATGTCACCATTTCGACTCACGAGGGAAGTCTATCAGTCCGAGGCGGAGGCTACTGCAGCCGGAAGCGCTCGCGGATCAGCCGCTGCAGGCGGGGTTTGTAGAGCAGATCGTAGGCCAGTTCTTTGTCCGGGAACATGGCGAGGGCGGCACGCTTGGCCCCGGCGGCCAGTTCGGAGGCTTCCTGCAGCGTCAGGTTTGAGTCCTGGCTAATGACGGACATCACCATGGAGATCATCAACTGCAACCGGCGAATCTTTCGGGCTTCTTCCTCCCGTTCGCGGAGCGTCTGTTGTTCAGGTAGCGGAAAACGGTTCCCCGGATTGGCAGGCTCAAGAATCATGGATTCCCCTTTGTGCCCCACAGCTTTGGATGACGCGACCCAGCCCTGCGTTGCGCCGCCAGACTAGGGGCATTCTGCCTTATTCGCGGGAGAAATCAATGACCCGAAGGTGCCGCATAGAGCCGAGCCCGTATGTGCATGGAGGCGAAGTTAGGGTATTCTCGCACGAGTTCGTGACTGCCCTGCGTATCGCCGCAAGGGAGAGTAAAATCAGGCAACGTGCGACGACGAATCGGCGATTTCCGGTTCGATTGCAGAATTGGAGAACATCATGGCAGAGCCGACCAAGTTTCCAGCCGGACAAGCTCGACCCGATCCCAACGAGAAGCTGGTGAAAGTATTTGGTTCGGAGCAGGAATCCGAGGCACTGGTGGTCAAGGGCTTGCTGGATTCGGCGGGCATCGAGAGCGATCTGACTTCGGCGTCGCTAGTGCAAGATGCTTTTCCCGGCCTCGGCGGCATGATC
>Ga0075019_10001630_pt1 | contig 12759 bp, 12 predicted proteins | sample ColStrG_CSR_2013_FD_71473 | JGI IMG/M metagenome (GOLD analysis project Ga0075019, IMG submission 71473) | Freshwater sediment microbial communities in response to fracking from Pennsylvania, USA - Cold Stream Run_MetaG_CSR_2013 | ecosystem: Environmental > Aquatic > Freshwater > Creek >...
CCCACCAGGGGTTTCCATTGTTTCCCGGTACATAGACGGTGCAACTGATTCCAGGCATGCCAGAAAAACCATTCGAAAACAATGTGCCCAGGTTGAAAGGCCCGGAGTAGGAACTGCTATTGGGCCTGGAAAAGCTTGCCATACTGGCATTGCCCCAGCCCAGACCGCTTACGGTGGAGACATTCAAGATATTTTTGCTGTGCCAACTCGGGGGACGCGTGCTGGCGGTAAATGTCGAATTGGTTGCATTCTGAGTCGCGGGACCAGCTGTAAACGTCGTGTTATTTCCACTGCCCCAGCCGTAACCAGCCCCGACAGCCCAGCTGCGCATGGTATTGAAAGCTCCATCGGTCAAAAAGACATAAGAGACGCGGAACAGAGCCCGGTCCGTGGCATTGGTTTGGGGCAGGGCATTTTCCACCGCCTGGAAAGCGACGCGCACTCCCTCGCTGGCACTGGTGGCACCATTGAAACCCCATGTGGGATTGGTGTTGGAAGTCGATCCGTTGTATAAATTGTCCAAGGCATTACCGGCCGTGTAAGGGGATGCGCCACTGGGACTGGAGATTCCGTTGCCGCTGAGAAAATAATGGGAGGCGGTCACGTTGCCATTGGCGTCGGGGCTGGGCCAGATCGGTATGGCACGGGTGCCGAAAGTCACGATCACCAAACGATCCCGTGTTTCACTGAAAGAACCGCTGTTGACGAACTGCCTGGCACCGTTGACCATATTCCACCATTTGGTCGAGTTGCTTGTGATGTCACCACGCATGGACCCGGAAACATCCAGAATCAGCGCGATGATGCCGGGATAGCGTTCCGCCACGCTGGTGGTCGTAATGTTGACACTGTTGATGTTGGCCAGACGCATAAAATAGGTGGGCGAGATGGTCGTGGCGGAAAGAGTGGCCCTCGTCGCTTCATTATTCGGTCCGAAAGCCTGCAAGCCATACTGCACCTGCTGCCCGGTAACGGCTGTGCCGGTAAAGGAGCCGTTGGCACTGGCACTCCAACTCAGATTCGAACCCCATGTGTATCCGTTCTGCACCAAAAACGACTTGATAATATCCTGCCGCGACTGGTCGGTCAGGGAGAACTGATTTGTGATGCGCACCGCCACGCCGTCCATGGTCTGGCTCAACTGGGCCTTGTCCCGGTACAACATGCCCGTATCAAGACCCAGGCCGGCAAATAGAAGAAGTGTCATAGCCATGACAACAAACAAGGCCAGAATCTGCCCTCTCCGGTTATCAGTTCCGGCAGTGATCAAATTCAGAAATCGCTGCAATTTGCGTGACCTGTCAATAAATCGCTGTCTCATAAAGCGTCCCCGTTGTCGTATTTGAACCGGAAAGAAACTTTTTGTAGTACCCGAGGGGATTGGGATAGAATATTTCCACATAGGTCAGCCAATCCCCATCGGTGGAGGCATTGCTGCTGCTGTTGATGGTGGAAGTGACCAAAACATCCTTGGGGATGGTGGTGGCGGTGCTGTTGATGGTACTGCCATTGGCCCCCAGCTTGCTGGCGTAGGTGCCGTTGGAGCCATTGCCACCCCCCGGGTTCCGGAAATACTGGGCACGGATAAAGAGGGAGCCATTACCGCTGTTGGCCGTCTTGTTGTAGGTAATGTAGGAAATGATAATCACCGCCTGACCCGCCACATTTGCGGACATGGCCGAGTTCGCATCGGTGGAACTGCGGATGATGTCGTTAAACGCGTTCGTGGGATAGGTATCCAGACTATAGACCGTATTGGGCGGGGTCAACTCGAGCGCCCCCGTCCGGGCCGCTGTAATCAGACGGGCTGAAATCGAAACCTGGTTTCCATAATCCACCGCGCCCAAAACCAGGATGCAGAGGATCACGGTCACAAGCGAAAGCTCCACAAAGGCCTGACCTCTGTTTTGCAAGACCAAGGCCCTCCATCCCTTGTGTGTGGCGCTGTTGTTCATGGATTCAAATACAACGCGGGATTCCCCAGGTTGCGCTGCACGCACGAAACCTCCAGGGTTGTCGTGCCATTCGCAGTGCTCTTTAATAGTTTCATGAAAGGTGTGATGTAACTGAACTGGTAATCCACCCGTACGCGAACCAGATCCTGATAGTCACCCGCCCCATCCGTCCAAGTCAGGTTGGATTCCCCGCCCGTCGAGTTGATGGATGAGTTCAAGGTGTTGGCGTATGAGCAGTATTCCACGTGCAGGTTGGTGAGATTCGGATTGTAAGGACTGGCTGTTCCTATACTCAACAGTCCTCCACAGGTGCCATTGTTGGTTTGCATGGCCGTTATATAGATGGATTGTTGTCGCGTATAATTCCCATTGGTGCTGTTGCCGTTGGGGAAGGTGGTCGCCGTGATGGCCGTTCGGCCCGCCTGGTTGGTCACATAATTCATGGTGTGGACAATCCAAAAGTATCTGGCCATGTCGACCATGGCAAAGGCCAGCGCCAGAAAAATCGGCACGGCAATGGCAAATTCAAGCATCGTCTGGCCACGATGCGCTCTGCCGGTTTTGCAGCCCGTGGAAACTTTAACGACGGGCGTGAAACCGCGCACGGAAACGCCCTGATCTCCGCGGGTCTCCTGCCGAGTACCTGCCTTTGCTGCTTTTCTCATGCCCCCCCACTCTATGTCTAAATAGAGTATGACACAGGCAAAAAGCACATCAAGCAAGAAGGTCCGGCAGCGGGGAGCCCGTGTCAATAAGGCCGGAATTCACCGCAATATCCTGCGGGACAGGTGCATCATGCTGATCCTTCGAGTTTCTAACGTCCGCCCGTGGCCAACAACAAGGCGGCCGGAGCCAGAATCACTATGAAAATGCACGGCAAAATAAAGAGCACCAGCGGGATCATGATCTTGACCGGTGCCTGGTTGGCTTTTTGTTCAGCGCGCTGACGACGCTTCGTGCGCATGGCATCGGTCTGAACTTTGATGACATCGACCAGACTGCCCCCGAGTTTGGAAATATAGTTCACCGCCGTGATGAAAGTCCGCAAATCATCCACCCCGCTGCGTTTGGCCAGATTGTTCAGGGCCTCTTCCCGGGATATTCCGAGATTGATTTCGCGCAACGTCCGTATCATTTCCTCGGACAGCGCTCCCTTGGTCCGTTCCGAGACCACGGTCATGGCACCGTCAAAGGCCATCCCGGCCTGCACACTGATGCTGATCAGGTCGAAGGTGAATGGCAGGGCCAGTTGGATTTCATGCTTGCGCCGCTTGGCTTTACTTTCCACGACGCCGTGGGGCAGGCGGAAACCCAGAATCAGGGCCACCACACAAATCACCGTCAACATGCCTAAGGTAATGTTGCCCTGGGCCACATGGGGCAGAAACACCAGAAACATCAGCGTGGGCAGGGCCGCCATCAAAAGCCACGACAGCGTGGTCAACTGAATGCCGGTGATCTTGCCGATCATCCCGGCCTCGGCAATGGTCTGATCCGCCTTTTCCACCATGCGCGTCGGGGTGATGGCGGAAAAGTTTTTGGACGATTTCGCAGCCAACGGCAGCAGGAGTCGCGTGACCATGCTTTTATCGAACTCTTCTGCATCGCGCAGGGAGGGAGCGGAGGAACCCGCCTGGACGGAACGAACACGGGCGGCAAGGCTGACCGGTTTTTCCTTCAGCTGACTGAAGGCCGCTGCCAGCAGCACCAGACTCAGCATCGTCGTTATACAAAAAAGAAAAAACATGACTTAAACCTCAATATCCACAATGCGCCAGATGACAAAGGCCCCGGTCAACTGCATCACAACAGCCAGTCCGATAATGACCTGCCCGGGCAGGGTGTAGAAGAGCGGCCTCATATACTCGGGATTGATGAAATTAATCCCCGCACCGATGAAAAAGGGCAGACAGGCCACAATGCCACCGGACAGCTTGCCTTGGGTGGTCAGTACATTGATCTGATTCATGATTTTCAGCCGCTCACGGATGGTCGTGGAACTGGTTTCGAGAATTTCCGCCAGATTGCCGCCCACCTTACGCTGAATTACATAAGCGCTGACAACAATTTGCAAGTCTTCGGTGGGCACACGTTTGACCATGTTTTCCAGGGATTCCGCCTCGGGTATGCCGAGGTTGACCTCCTTGATGACCTGTTTGAATTCCATGGAGATGGGATTGCCGGTTTCCTTGACCGCCACGGAACAACCCTGCATGAAGGTCTGTCCCGCACGCAAGGAATTGACAATCAGAATCAAAAAGTCGGCCAGTTGAACATTGAATTTGGCTATGCGGAATTTTTTCCGGAGATGCACTAACGGCATGTGCAAAAACAGCGCCGGCACCCCGCAGAGTAATCCATATACCACCTGGCGAAAAATCAAACCGCCGCAAATCACGACGAAGGCCACGAATATCAACCTTAGAATCAGAAACTCGGAGGCTTTCAACGGAATGTCCGCACGGGCCAGATCCTCGTCCAAGCGATTAAAATAGCCCTCTCCGGTGAAACGTCCGATCAACGGCTGCAGGTCCACTTTGCTGAACAAACCGGTCCTGACATCGTCCGAACTCAGACCTTGTTGTTCCAGCTCTCCTTTCAAGGATTCCGGGCCGCTGCTGAGCCTTTGGATGCGGCTTTTCACCCCCAGTGTGTCCTGCGGCTGAAATATCTGGGCAATGGACATGGCCGCCACAACAAAGAAAAGCAGGATGGACAGCGCTGTCAGAATAAACATGGAATCGCCCACTCAGACCTCCAATGTGGTTTGAAACACTTCCACCGGCAAATTTTCGCCATGCGCCTTGAGATGATTCATGCATTTCGGAACAATGGCATTGCCGCGAAACACGCCCTTGACCTTGTTGTCCTGTGACAGGCCGGTCTGTTCGAACCGGAACAGATCCTGCAGGGTGATGGTGGTTCCCTCCATGCCCTGGACTTCACTGACATAGGTCACCTTGCGGGAGCCGTCCTGCAGCCGGCTGCACTGTACAAACATGTGCACGGCGCCCGCAATTTGCTCCTTGATGGCTTTTTCCGGAAGATCCACGCCGGCCATCAGCACCAGTGTCGAAATACGGGCCAGAGCCTCGCGGGGCGAGTTGGCGTGCGTCGTCGTCAGAGAACCGTCATGGCCGGTGTTCATGGCCTGTAACATGTCCAAAGCCTCGCCGCCACGGCACTCGCCGATGACAATCCGGTCCGGTCTCATACGCAGACAGGTGCGGACGAGATCGCGGATGGTCACAGCACCCTTGCCCTCGATATTGGGCGGCTTGGCCTCCAGTCGCACCACATGCTCCTGCATCAACTGCAGTTCCGCAGCGTCCTCGACCGTGATGATGCGGTCGTCGTTGGGAATGTAATTGGACAGGGCGTTAAGCATGGTGGTCTTGCCCGAACCGGTGCCGCCGGAGATGACGATATTGAGGGCCCCACGCACCGCGGATTGGAGAAAAATGGACATGCCCTTGGAAAGCGCCTTGTATTCCATGAGCTTTTCCATGGTCAGCTTGTTCTTGCTGAATTTACGGATCGTGATGATGACCCCGTCCAAGGAACAGGGCGGAATGACCACGTTGACACGGGAACCATCCGGAAGACGCGCATCGCAAATCGGGCTGGATTCGTCCACCCTCCTTCCGAGCGGGGAGAGAATCTTGTCCACCACCCGGCGGGCACTGGCATCATCCACAAACTTGACCGGGGAAAGGGTCACCTTGCCCTTTTGTTCGATGTAAATGCGCTGGGTACCGTTGACCATGATTTCAGTGATGCTGTCCTCCTTGAGCAATTCCTCCAGAGGACCGAAGCCGACCATCTCGTTGATGACGTCCGTGACCAGCTTGTCGCGCAGCTGTTTGCCGATGGGAATTTTGTCGCTGGAAAGTTTTTCATCGATCAACTGTTCGATGGATTGCTTGAGCATCTCCTGATTGCCGCTGTTGAGCAACTGGGGATTGATGCGCTGGATGAGCCAGGGCAGGAGCGTGCGCTTGAATTGCAGCAGGAAGTCTGCGGCCGCGCTGGCCGCCGGATTGCCCCCGGCAGGACCCGGGCTGCCGGGACTGCGTGGCAGACCGGGCATGGGACCCGCCGCCACCGGCATAGCTCCGGGTGGACGCATCAAACCCGGCGGACGCACCAGGCCCGGACGGGCCGTTGCACCTGCTGATGCGCCATAGCCTGGAGGAATCGGTCTCATGAATGGGTTGCCTTAATGAGCAGATTTTACCGCAAATGCGGCGGCGCGCAATGCCAAAGCTTTTCTCAACTGCCGTCGGACCATCGCGCCACGGTGTATTCAGCCAGTTTGTTCATGACAATGACAAAGGGATGTTCCGCCTGGGTCTGGGTCATGGGCCGTCCACTGTTGATGCTGTAAGCAGACTCGGCAGGGCAACTGGGCAGATGTGCCGTGACCGGATGCAGAAGGATCTCCTCAATTTCCTGATCTTTCAACTCACTGCCCACATCGGAATTGTTCAATATCACCCGGAGCTTCTCCTTCGGCACATCCTGGGCGACAATGTTTTTGATCCATCGTTGCGTGGCCATGAGCCGCGCCAGGTCGCGTGTGGTGACCAGATAAACCAAATCGGCCTCGCGAACCGCCGCCGTGGTGGGCGGCAGATCCGAAACCCCCGTGTCCACAATGAGATAATCGGACAGGGCACGGCACTCCTTGAGCATGTTGGTTGCCTGATCCAGATCAAAGCCGTAGTAGTCAAAATCATCATTCGGACAGGCCAGAAATTTGAAACCCAGACTGTGATCCGCCACCAGATTGTGCAGCAACGTCACATCCAACCCCATGCCCTGCGATATGGCGTCGGCCATGGTGTTGCGCGGCACCTGGTCCAGCATGGTGAAAAAATCCCCCGCATTCATTCCATAATCCACCAGTGTCACACTGGGGGAAAGCCGGGCCATGGCCACGGCCAGATTGGTTGCCACGATGCTCTTGCCCACGCCGCTGCGGGCTCCGGCCACCGCCACCATGTAGCAATCCGCCGCTGAATGTCCCTCGAAGCTCAGGTTGTTGCTTTCCTGTACATGCTGAACCGTCTGGGTCAGCACTGGTCCGATGTTCTGCTCGGTGAACGGTGGCAACAACACGTCGCGCAATCCCAGTTGGAAAATTTTCTGCCAGACGTCCCCGGCTTCATTGCCCTGCAGGATGGGCACCACCAAGAGTCCGGGCTTGCGTGCCTGAACTTGGCTGACCAGGGGGAAACTGTCTCCATCCGACAATTTAACCTGCAACAGCAGAATCCGGGCCGTGGAATTGCCGATTTTAGCCATCAGCTCGGCGCCGCTGCCCGTCTGCCCGGCCAGTTTGTATCCACCCTGGGTGATGGCGTCCCGAATCGCCTGGCAGATGGTCGGATCCTGATGTGCCAGGAAAAAAGTACTCATAATATCACCCCGGGAGCATTAACTTCAGGGTTGCTCCGGACGGGGTCCGGGCAGTAATTGGGGGCTCTTTGGTTCAACCTTCGGCTCAGGGGCAGGCGGGGGGGCCGGAGTTTCGGCCGGTGCTGCGGGCGCGTTGACCTCGATCACAGGAGCTTCTGCGGGCACGGGTGCCACCGCTTCCGGCGCTGGAGCCGGTTCCACCGTTTTGACCGCCTCCACCTCTCCATGGCGGACCAAAACCTCAGCCGCGCTGATACGGGTCGGCTTGACCGGATCCTTGAGCACACCCTCGGAAAGCAGCATGTTTCGGGAATCCTCCAAGCGCGGTTTCAAATCCTTGGCATTGCCCAGGTCTTGAAGTCCCAGAACCGTCGGCGTCAGGACAAAAATCAATTCTGTGGTTGTCTTGCTGTTGGCCCGATCCTTAAACAACTCACCCAGAATGGGGATTTTGCTCAGGAAGGGTATCGTTTCCAACTGCTTGGTAAGCTCATCATCAAATAATCCACCAATCACCAGGGACTCGCCGTTTTTCATGGCCACGCGCGTTTCCACCGCATTGCGATTGATGGCCGGCTGGCCACCCACATCCGGAGCCACCGACGAAATCGACGGTTGCACAGCCAACTGCACGATGCCGTTTTCAGAAATGGTATTGGCAACTTGCGCCACGGCCGTACCGGCCGCACGCGTCATGTGACTCTCCTGGGTACTGATGGTACCCCATGGAATCAATCCGGCTGCGTCAGGCCGATAGGTTTCCTCTTCCTTGACAATGGGCGTCACGAGCAGGGCAATACCGACACTTTGCTGGGAATATTGTTGAATGGGTACGCCGGTTGCCGAAAAAGTCACGCCGGATAGAAGTGAGATTGTTTTCCCGACCAGAAATTGGGCGGGCTGACCATTCAATACGGTCAGCGTCGGTTCCTGCATCAGCTTGGCGGTGCTGCCCAGTTCGGCCAGATTTACCGTGGTATTAATCGATCCGGGCAGATTAGCTCCAAAAATCGGCAGTGAACCGGCGGAACCTGTCTCGAAAAAAGGTGCCGATGACGAAAATCCAAGACCAAAGCCAGGCTGGCCGTTGCCTACAGTGGTGACACTGGTCGGAACATTGGTTGTGGGATCATTAACCAGACTCCGGTGTGTCAATCCGATGTGGCTGTCCTTGGTGTGAGTCACCTGAATCACCTTCACCGCGATCTTTACCTGCACAGGGTTGCGCACATTCATCAAATTAACCACATTGGCGGTATAGGCGTGGGACACATTGATCGCCTTCAAGGCCACCAAGTCATTAGCCACCTCACCCTCCAGAACGATGGTGGGACGAAAATCCGCGGACGAGAACACACCAGCGCCGGCACCGCTGTTGACCTGACCACGGGGTGCCAGAATGTCCGAAGCCACGTCGTCACCAAAAGAACGGTTGAAATTAGCCCCCACCAGGGAAGCTTGCGGCGGCAGGATTTTCACCTTGAGACCGGGGTCGCCAACGAATTTCAAAATGGCCGTTTCCAATTCCTTTTCGATGTTGTTTTCCTTGAAGCGGGAAAACACCAGCACATGATACGTCTTGGTTTTACCGCCTTCGGACACCGTGACCACCGCATCTCCCGGCGAACGCAAGGCCAGCACCACCTGCTTGGTCATATCACCGGGTTGCGACAGCACTTTCGGTCTGTCCAGCAACTGCCCGGCATCGTCCTTGAACTCCCAATAGCCATCGATCACAATCTGCTTGTTGTCGATCTTGATGATGGCCGATGTGTAATCCTCCACCGGGATGCTGAGATTCTCCTGGACGTAGCCCTTCAATTCGGCGTCATACGTCGGCGGCTTGTCCAACTCCACTTGAGCGGCAGCATTCAACCGACCCAACCCGGCCAGTAGAATGATCATCACATACAAAAACTGGATCGTGGTTTTCATAGTACGTCCCTCACAAAACTTTCTTGCGCTGCACCGGAGCCGCCGGAGCCGGAGGCGGCGCCTCCTCTTTCACCTGATTTTGACCCGTCAAACTATCAATGATTGACCGGTACATGTCCGAAGGCGGCGGTGTAATCACTTCATCATCGATACGACGCAACACCAGGCAAAGCCCACTGCACTTGCTTTCCCCTGCCATGATGATTTCCGCATCCCGCGGCGTCACATCAAACGTAGCCGTGGTACCTTTGGCCAGCCGACGGTCGCCTGCCGAGACATCGCTCCCCTTGCCCTGCGGTCCGGTACCGCCGGCATCATTTCCGGAAACAATATCAAACACTTTCACCCGCTGCATGAAAATCACCGGCAGAGTGCCCGCATAAGGCTTGCCTCCCCCTCTTTTAACAAGGTCGTCCGTGACATTGAAGTTTCCCATCAGGTCCACGTAATCGCCGTTTTTAACCAAAAAACTGTTGGCCCGGATTTCATCCACGCGCACGGAAATCAAACGGTGACCCGGTTCGATAATCAGTGAAGCGCGCGGCAACTGTGAAGGCGGTACCGCTTTGGATTGCATGATAATGTCACCGCGCGGAATATACTGGGCGGCAAAACGTCCCACCAATTCGTCAGGCGACCTTAAAGCCGTTTCCGCCACAATGTTTTTGGGCATGTCAACCACATCCACATTGGTGGCACCGACAGGCTTGCCCAGCGGAATATCCTCCTTGGCCACCAACACCTTGACCATGTCCACAGTCTGAGTAATGACCTGTACCGGAGGAGGAGGAGGCGGGACGCGGGCAGCATCCAACAGCTTCTTAACCAAAAGAATGCTCACTCCAGCCAGAAAAAGGGCCAGGAGCAAAAGAAATATAAAGCCTTTTTTGCCCATATAGTAGAATTTACACAGAAATTAGTAAAATCTTGACCTTACGTCAATCTGTTTGTCACAGGTCCCTGTGAGCAAGCTTTTCTGACGGAGTCCGTTGCATGCCCCTTTTCAATTTTAAAACCCCTTCCCTGCTGCCGTCCCATGTCCAAACAGGCAAAGAAAACTGCCGGAAGAAATTCAAACCGGAGATGCTGCCGGTGTTAAATTCCGGCGACCCAGCCTGACCCGCGGGGGCAACGCTTGGGAAAGATCCGTCAGCGTCACCAAGCCCTTCCAGTGACGCTGAATATGGATGGCACCGAGCTGGAACCCGGACTGCGGGAATTCATGCGGCATTTCCACGAGACAGATTTCCCTGAGGCCGAATCCGTGGTTTTGAATATCGCGGATACGTGCGCGGGTCCAGACATGATTGATGGTCATGAGAAAAACGATGTGCTCGGCCACCTGCATGGAATGATTCAAAAAGGGGCGGATCTGGCTCCAGGGAGGATTGGTAATGATCCAATCCACCGGCTCCTGCCATTGCATAAAATCCCGACCCTGACTGATTTCACACCATTGGGCGTCATGGGGTAAATAGCGGAGGATGTGACCCTCGCCGCAACAAGGTTCGAGAACACGCCCGATAGGATTGAAGTGTTGCACCAGGCGGCGGGCCAGATCCAGAGGGGTTTGAACAACGTCATTGCTGACGTAATTACGATTCGGCTGCAAACGCATGAAGGTCAACGTACAGAATATTTTTACGTTTTTCCATATAAAAACGTAAAAAGTTGCTTTTTTCGTCCGCCTGTTACATTTGTTCGCCCTCCTCAGCTCTTCCCGCTATAATCCCCCTCATGAAACAAATCGCCCTGGGTTTTTTCCTCCTCTGCTCCGCCGCCTTTTTCTTGAGCGGTTGCGGCAAAGTGATCGGTGTTGATATTCCCAAAAACCAGATCGACCAACAGGTCAAAGCCAAATTCCCCGTCACCAAGCCCGGCATCATCAACCTCACCCTGGCCCATCCAGTGCTGACATTTAACGGCGCGGCCGACCGGATCGAAGCCACCACCGATGTCACCCTGCGGCTCGGCTTTGTCCCCGCCAAAGGCAGCGTGGATGTGGACGGCAAACTTGAATATCACCCTGAAGACGGCAGCATCCGCATGGGCGCCATTCGCGTACTGAAACTCAATGTGGCGGGACTGCCCCCGGGACGCCACGAAGAGGTGATCGGCATGATAGGCAACATGCTCACCCCCATGTTCAAATCCATTTCCCTCTACCAGTTCGACTCCAAGAACCGGTTGGAAGAATTGGCCCGGGCACATCTCAAGGGATTCAAGGTCAACAGCGACAGCCTGACCGTGCAAATCGCCTACTAACCCCACTCCTCACACCGCAAGGGACGTAAAACCGGATTAACCGCCTGTCAATGGATGACGGGCGAAAACCCATTCCTCCACCGGCTTCCCACCCACGAGATGCTGGCGGATGATGCGGTCCAGTTTCTGCGGAGTCACCTCCCGATACCAAACTCCCTCTGGATAAACGACCAGAACAGGCCCATGACAGCAAATCCGGAAGCACGCGGCCTTGCTGCGCAGCACCGGCAACCCGGCTGTGGCCAGCTTTTCCTTCAAGGCCTCCCAGGTTTCCCTGCCGTGCTCCATGGAACAGCAATCGGGACCCGGGCAGAGAAACAGATGCCGCTCCGCGCGGGTCAACCCGATTTTTTCCGCGATGGCGTCGAGTTGCGGATCGCTCCCGTTCACGACTCCCCGCCTGTTTGCATCAACCCCAGGGATTCTTCCAGATCCATGAGTTGTTCACGCCAGTAATTTTTTTCGGCAAAATGCGGGAAAGCCCTGGGAAAGGCCGGGTCCTGCCACCGTTTCGCCACCCAGGCGCTGAAATGAATATAACGCAGAGCCCGCAGCGGTTCGACCAGGGCCAGTTCCCGCCGGTCAAACTCGCGCATCGTCTCATATCCCTCGATCAACACCCGGCGCTGACGCAACGCCTCCTCGTCCCTCCCCGGAGTGAGCAGCCAGATGTCCTGCACACAGGGGCCCATGACCGTGTCGTCAAAATCCACCAGATAAGGCGAGTCCATACGCCAAAGCAGGTTGCCCAGATGACAGTCCCCATGCACACGCTGCCGGGAAACGGATTCAAAAATCGGCCCGGCCAAATCACAAATCTCCTCCACCAACCGGCTGTAATCGCGCCGGATATCAGAGGGCAACGCGCCACTCTCCTGCAGATAAGCCAGACTTTCCCGACCATAACTCTCCGCATTCAAGGTGAGGCGCGAACTCTCCCGCACCTGGGCACCCGTATTATGCACCCGGGCCAGCAGACGCCCCACACGCTCCAATTGATGATCGGAAAGTTCATCCGGATTGCGTCCGCCCACCCGCGGGAAAACAGCAAACCAGATTTCCACCCCGTTCATCATGCGCAGGGATTCCCCGTCCGGGTCCCGCAAGGGCGCCACCACCGTGAGTTCGTTATCCTGGAGATCGAATAAAAAATCGTGCTCATCCAGAATCTGCTCCTCCGACC
>Ga0075019_10001631_pt1 | contig 12759 bp, 8 predicted proteins | sample ColStrG_CSR_2013_FD_71473 | JGI IMG/M metagenome (GOLD analysis project Ga0075019, IMG submission 71473) | Freshwater sediment microbial communities in response to fracking from Pennsylvania, USA - Cold Stream Run_MetaG_CSR_2013 | ecosystem: Environmental > Aquatic > Freshwater > Creek >...
TCCAGGCACCTGCGGTTGCACCGGCGGCCGGATCGGCCAGCTGGCTGGCGAGGCAGCAGACCGCCGGCAACCGGGCCACCGTCGCGCTGATGGCCGTCGGGCAGGCCAAGCTGGTCGTGGGTGCCGCCGATGACTCCTTCGAACGAGAGGCCGATGCCGTGGCCGACGAGGTGGTCGCCCGGCTGCAGGCGCAGCGGGCAGCTTCGCCCGCGGACCCTCCCGAGGATCCCGGTTCCGGAGATCCACCACGGCCGGGCCCCGTGCTGCGGCGCCTCCCCGTGGATGGCCTGCCGGAGATCGGCGCAGACGGAGGTGCACTCGACGGGGAGACGGAGCGCCGGATCTCGGGCGCACGCGGCGGGGGGCGGCCGCTCCCCCGTGAGGTCCGCCGACCGATGGAGTCCGCCTTCGGGTCCGACTTCGGCGACGTGACCCTGCACGCAGGCCGGGGGGCCGAGGAGCTCAACCGGCGGCTCGGCGCACAGGCGTTCACCGTCGGCACGGACATCTTCCTCGGCCGGTCTGCACCGGGCCTGCAGACGCCCGCCGGACAGCACCTGTTGGCACACGAGTTGACGCACACGGTCCAGCAACAGGGGGTCCGTCGGAGGACCGCCTCCGCCCAGCGGCGACCGGCGGTCGTGCAGCGGGCTCCGGACATCGTCGACCTGACATCCGCCCAGGCGCACATCCAGGCGGTGCTGTTGAAGGCGGCCAAGGGCAAGCCCTACGACCAGCTCCTGGCCGCGCCGGCAAACGTGAACAAACTCGTCCGGCACTACTCCATGACCAGCTCCGGTCAGCTCAGCAAGGAGGAGTGGCACGACCACAACCTGCGCACGATGTCGACCGGCGAACAAAGCGACGCCATGCAGGACTTCCAGAGCGGGGTCGACAAGCGAATCAGGTCCGGGGCCAAGGAACTCGTGGCGTCGATCGAGTTCTGGCGGAAGAAGCTGCACCCGACGTCGGTGAAGCAGGTCACGGTGTCCAGACTGACGCTCACCGGCAGCGACCTGCACGAATCCGGACTGGGCACGGTGCTGATCGACTTCCAGAAGCCGCAGGGCGGGCCGAGCCCCTTCAAGGGCACGTCGGCCGAGGTCGTCATCAAGCCGGAGAGCCGCGACTTCGAGGCGGCGGTCCTGGGCACCGGTGGGGTCGCGTCCCAACTCAACGCGGCGGCGAACCTCACCCAGGCCGAAGGCGTCCAGACCTTCGACATGATGTCGGACCGGGCGCACGGAGCTCTCATCGCCCGCATCCAGGGAGTAGAGCCCGAGGTGGCGAAGGCGGCCAACCAGGTCGAGAACTCGAGCGCGGTCATCGAGACGTTGGCGATCACCTTCCTCACCGGCATGTTCGATCTGCACCATGAGAACGTGCTGTGGAAGGACGGGGCTCCCTTCCTGATCGACGCGGACAATGCGACACGGGCGGCGCAGGTCGACCCTTCACTGTTCGACAAAGGGGGGAAGCGAGGCAAGGTGCCGCAGACCGGCCAGTCGGGCTTCACCAAGTTCGCCAAAGGTACCTACGACGACGAGATCGCCGCCCAGGGAGGCGAGGGGACCTCTGACAGCAGGATCCTCAAGTGGGTGCAGGACAACCCGGCCCAGGCCCGTCAGATCCTCCTCGACGGACTGAAGGGCAAGACCGGCCGGGTCGTCCCCCTGGCAACCTCCGAACTCGGTCTCAGCATGCGCAACTTCGCACTGACCGGCGAGGGAATCCTTAACGACACCGTGAGAGCGCTTCCGGACGGTGTCCACCCGTCCATCGGCCTCAAGGGTGAGAGCGGCGGCGCCGGACCCCTCGACGAGGAGGTGGCGCGCCGCGAGATGCGGAAGAACTTCAAAGCGGGCCAGATCCCCTTCTTCACCTACGACTACGACACCGGCTGGGTGAAGGTCAACGGGAAGAAGATCTGGCTCGGTCAGACCGCGGAGGCGTTCGTGGACAAGGTGTTCGTCCGCCTGGAGGAGATCCAGTCCGCCCTGGTCGACCTGTAGCACCGGGGCACGCGCAGGACGTCACCTCAGGGTCCCATCCACTCGATCAGCGCTGCGTACCGTTCCAGGTGGACGTCCGTCACGAACTCGGCCAGGACGTGCTGGTGGGCCCGGTGCCCGAGCCGGGCGATCGCCTCGGGGTCCACCAGCAGGTCCGCCAGCGTCGTGGCGAACGCGTCGAGGTCCCCCGGGTCCTCGAGGAGGATGCCCGTCCCGGGTGCGACCTGGTCGATGATGCCACCCACCCGGGACGCGATCACCGCCCGGCCCTTCCACATGGCCTCGGCCACCGTCAGTCCGAACCCTTCCCGCAGGCTCTTCTGGACGATGACCGTGGCGTGTCGCTGCAGGGCGTTCACCATGGCCGCGTTCTCCTCGACATCCTCCATCGGCAGGCACACCAGTTGCACCCGATGGCGCGACTCGTCGGGCAGCGCTTGCCAGGCCTCAACGCACTCGGCGAACACGGCGGCGCCTTCCGGGTCGTCGGCGACCAGGTCCATCTGGGGGCCGACCAGTGCGAGGTGCGCGTCGACCCGAGACGGAACGGCCCGTGCGAATCCCTCCATCACCCCCACCATGTCCTTCAGGTGGTCCCAGCGCGAGACCTGGACCACCAGCGGGTCGCCCGGCTGCAGTGGTGGGCCGTCGCGGAGGATGGCGGCACGGGCCACGACGCGTCCCGGGCTGCCGTCGCTGCGCACGAACGCCCCCGGGGGCGATCCCTCCTGGTCCGCCAGCAGGCCGATCCCCCGCAGGATCCTGACGACGGCGTCATCGGACAGCTCCTGGTTCTTGGGGGAGAACGGGTCGATCGACGGGGGGATGACGTGGACCCTGGATGGATCCATCCACCGGGGCGCATACTCGAGTCGCGAGAACACGTAGGCCTCGCAGGCGGACAGGTGCGGGCGCAGGAACGACCACGCCCCGTCGGTCCACCGGTTGGCTCCGTCGCGACCGACGTGGCACCGCCAGACGACACGGGCGCCGGCATCGGACAGGGCCGCGGCCATCCCGGCCGTCTGGGGATCGTGGAGGAGTACCACGTCACCGGGTCGCACCTGTCCGAGCGCGCTCGTCGCGTTGGCCGCCGTGACCGCTGCGTAGTGGCGGGCCTCGGTCGCCTCCAGGTCACCCGCGTCACCGGGCACTCCGTGGAGTCGGTTGTGCAGCCGCTTGGTGATCGAGAAGAACTCGGCGTCGGCGGCCAGTACGTCCCAGCGAACGTCGATCCCGGCATCCCGGACGTACCCGACGAGCATGTCGAGCATCTCGGCCACCCCACCGCCGGACGCCGTCGAATTGACGTTGACCACCGTCCGGCCCTCCAGGCGCATCGCGGCCGACGCCGCCACCCGCAGGAGTTCCGCGTAGCGATCTGCCCCGAGGAGCGGCCCGAACCGGGACAGCTGGCGGACCGGGACCTCGATCTGGCGGACGGAGTAGCGGCCGGGGCCACCGGCGGTCGTCTCCACGGCACGAATCCTGACAGATGCCGGTACCCGTCGGCAGGCGGAGGCCGACCGGGTCCCGAGTGCTCCGACCGGTCGGCACCGCTACTGTCCGGGGGATGACCCTGACCCCCGAGGCCGGGCGGGTGCTCGGGTGCCTGGTGGAGAAGCAGCTCACCACGCCCCAGCAGTACCCGCTCACGCTGAATGCCCTGACCATGGCGGCCAACCAGGCCACCAACCGCGATCCGGTGGTCACCCTCGACGAGGACCGGGTGCTGGGTGCCATCGACGAGCTACGGGAGCTGCGCCTCGTTCGGGTCGTCCTTCCCTCCCACGGTCGGTCGGTGAAGCGGTACCGGCACGTCCTCGACGAGGTCTACGGGCTGGACGCCCCCCGCTGTGCCCTGATGGCCTCCCTGCTCCTGCGTGGTCCTCAGACCGTCGGCGAGCTCCGGGCGAGGACCGAGCGGATGGTCGACTTCCCCTCGACCGGCGACGTCCAGGACGAGCTGGCCGCCCTGGACGCGCACTCGGAAGGACTGGCCCGGCTGCAGCCGCGGCGACCCGGGCAGAAGGAGGACCGGTGGCACCAGGTCATGGCGGAACCCTGGGGGCAGGCTGCCGCCACCGGAGGGGGTGACGGCGGCCCCCGTCCCGACGCCCGGGGCGGCGACGTCGGCCGGGGAGCCGGAGACGGGCGAGACGCACCCGGTGCCGTCCCGGCCGCTGCGGACCCTGCGACGGGGTCGGGCCCGGAGGTCGACGTCGAGGCGCTGCGGACCGGACTGGAATCCCTGCGTGACGAGGTGGCCGCCCTGCGACAGGAACTCGATTCCCTGCGCCGGGGGCTCGGCGGCTAGCCCGCCCACGGCCACAGGGATCTCACCCGCCTTCGCCCGGTCATCCCCTTCCGGCTCGACGTCGATCCACCTCCCCTACCGGGCGTCGGGGTGCTCCTCGCGTCCGTCCGGGTGCAGGGCGAACCGACCGGCGTCCCTCGGGTGCACGGGATCGTCGGTGGGCCACGGCCACCCGCCGAACCCGGTCCGGCGGTAGTCGCTGAACGCCTGCTCGATCCCGGCCCGGTCGTTCATGACGAACGGCCCGTACTGGGCCACGGGCTCCCCGATCGGCCTGCCCTGGAGGATGAGGACCTCCGCCCCCTCGGGCCCGGCCACCACGTCGACCGGGGCGTCCGTGCGTAGCACCGCGCCCACCGGCGCCGGCAACGTCCGGCCTCCCAGGTCGACCGCCCCGGCGAACAGGTACATCGTGCGCACGGTCTCGGTGTGGGCGGTCACCGGAAGGGTCCAGTACGCCCCCGGGTCCAACCGGGCCTGCCAGATGGCGACCTCGGCATCGGGTCGCGACGCCCAGGAGTCCGGCGGCGGCGGCGGGGGCACCACCGCGTCGAACCCACCGGCCACCACCAGCACCTCGACCGCACGACCGTCGGGGTCGTCGAGGACCACCCGCGGGAGCTCCTCGCGCCAGAGCATGGTGAAGTAGGGGTCCACCATCTTGTGGGACGCCGGCAGATTGAGCCAGATCTGGAACAGCTCGGAAGGGTTCGGTCCCGTCCGGTCGAGCAGCGGCATCATTTCGCAGTGGACGATCCCCCGGCCGGCCGTGAGCCACTGGGCGTCCCCCTGACCGAACCGGGCCGTGGCGCCCAGCGAGTCCGAATGGTCGATCGTCCCCTGGCGCATGATCGTGACCGTCTCGAATCCCCGGTGTGGGTGCTGCGGGAACCCGGGAACCGTGCTGCCGTGGTACATGCTCCAGCCGTCGGCGCCCGAGAAGTCCATGCCGATGTCGCGCGCCTCGAGCGAGGCCACGGGTCCCAGGTGCTCATTGGCGGCCGGATAGCGGTCCAGGTGGTGCACGCAGAACAGGAAGGGGTCCTCGGTCACCCAGGGGAACCCGAGTGACAGGGTGCGAACAACCGGATCATCCATGACGACACCTCCTCGGACCCCGGTCTAGCCGGATCACGGGTGGGTCGTCGCCGGGCGCCTCCGCCCTCCGTTGCGAGCGGGGGCCGACGGCACTTCAGGACAGAGGCGGGGCTGCCGATGGACTCCTGTGCGATCGGTGCCGTCCGCGGCTCCGACGGTCGCGGTGCCACGCCCGGACCAGGGCTCGGCGGTCCGTGGCCGGGGATCGCCCGACGACCACAGATGAGACGGATCCCGGGCCCCGCCCGGGTGCGAACGGAGACCAGGATGAGACAGCTGTTGACCTCGATCGCCGGCGGCGTACTCCTGGCACTCGCCATCTGCGGCACCCCGGCCGGGGCCGTCGGGCGGGCCCCTGCAGCTGCGGTCCCCTCCCACGCCGTGGCACCGTGTGCCCCCGGCGAGGAGCAGATGACCTTCGTCAACAGCTCGAGCTATCCCAATTCGCAGGTGTTCGGCGACGTCGTCCTGTCGGCCGGTTCGATCGCCCAGGGTCAGCTCGTGGACAGCAGCCTCCCCCTGGCCGGCAACTACCCGGTGGACACCACCGACCCCAGCGGCCACTCCTTCTACTTCTGCCTCGCCTGGGGCGCCAAGGGACGCCTCTGGCTGTCGCTCGGCCAGCCGATCGTGGGCCTGCCCACGGTCCAGCCGACCGTGAACGAGCCCTACCGCTTCGGCTACATCGAGTTCGCCTACGAAGGTGCCGACCCGACGGTCGACTACACCAACGTCAACAACTTCGACTTCCCGCTGAACATCCAGACCTACACCAGTCCCGGTGGGTCCACGCCCCAGGCCAGCTCGTTGTTCTCCGGCAACACCTGCCAGATCGTCAACGCCATGCACGCCGCCGTGCAGGGCGTGGGGGGCCTGGCCGACTGGAACCAGATCGAGACCACCTCCAACGGCGCGTTCGTGGGGATCGCCTCGCCGTCGAACGGGCTGCCCGGCAACGGTGGCTACCCGTCCATGACCCCGTACATCGACGCCCTGGTCGCCGGACTCCCGTACGTGACGGCAGGGCCCTTCGCGGGCATGTGGGGGCCGATCACCGTCCAGGACTACTACGTCGGCTCGACACCGCCGGCCCCGCCCTACAGCGGGGGGACCACCACCGCCGATGACAACGCCGGGTGGTTCACCTACCAGGGGTACTTCGACTCGGCCCACGACCTCACGTTGACCGGCAGCCTCCACGGGGACCTGCAGCCCGGTGGATCCGGCAGCGCCCCGGGCCTCACCATGACCGCCACCGAGAGCGCACTGGCCACGGGGATCTACGACCAGGGCAGCGAGTACGTCGTGCAGGGTGCACCGGCCGGATACGCCGACGGCAACGACGTCTACTCGAGGATCTGGAACGACCTGACCGGGGCGTTCGACTACGGGTACTGGGGCAGCACGTTCGGCGGCGGCGACGACACCCAGTACTTCTTCCAGACCTGGCCGACCCAGACCGACACGTCGCCCGCCGGCGGCCAGGTGGCCTTCGCCGGACGTGACCCCTCCACGCTCCCCGTGGTGAACGGAGGGCTCCCCTACAACCTGTACGCCAGCGTGCTCAGCCGGTTCTCGCCCGACTACCTCATCCCCTACGGCGAGAACTACGGGGCGGGCGGTACCAACGTCAGTCCGGACATCGCCATGCCCATCGGCGGCGAGGTCAAGGTGACGTTGCCGGACGACGGCTGGGTGGGTGGCAGCGGCTCCACTCAGTGTGCGACGGGGGGAGGCACCACCTACCAGCCCCAGGCCGGCTACGACGAGGTGGCCGCCGACGGCGGCATCTTCGGCTTCGGGAATGCCGGGTTCTACGGCTCGACCGGGTCGCTGACCCTCAACAAGCCGGTCGTGGGCATGGCACCGACCCCCGACGGCAAGGGCTACTGGCTGGTCGCCTCGGACGGCGGCATCTTCAACTTCGGCGACGCCGGGTTCTACGGCTCGACCGGGGCCCTGAAGCTCAACAAGCCGGTCGTCGGCATGGCCGCCACTCCCGACGGAAAGGGCTACTGGCTGGTCGCCTCGGACGGCGGCATCTTCAACTTCGGCGACGCCGGGTTCTACGGCTCGACCGGGGCCCTGACCCTCAACAAGCCGATCGTGGGCATGGCGCCGACCCCCGACGGCAAGGGCTACTGGCTGGTGGGCTCGGACGGCGGCATCTTCAACGTCGGCGACGCCGGGTTCTACGGCTCGACCGGGGCCCTGACCCTCAACAAGCCGATCGTGGGCATGGCGCCGACCCCCGACGGCAAGGGCTACTGGCTGGTGGCCTCGGACGGCGGCATCTTCAACGTCGGCGACGCCGGGTTCTACGGGTCCACCGGGTCGCTGACGCTCAACAGGCCGGTCGTGGGCATGATGGCGACACCGGACGGCAAGGGCTACTGGTTGACCGCCTCCGACGGCGGCATCTTCAACTTCGGGGACGCCGGGTTCTACGGCTCGACCGGCTCGCTGACGCTCAACAAGCCGGTCGTGGGGATGGGCTGACGCACCGGGTCGGATCCGACCGATCGCCGGGCACGGCCACGTCGGTCCTGATCGGCAGACCACTTCCGTCGACGGCCTCAGGTCAACCGGCCGATCTGCCGATGACCACGAGGTGAACCGGATGGACGCGACGCGGGCAGCGGCCTGCGCGGATCGGACCACCGGGTCGGCGCGGCGCCTCCTGCCCCTCCGCCGACCCGGACCCTCCGGCGCGCCTCCGGTCCGGGGACGGCACGAGCGATGACACGCCTGGTCACCTCCCACCGGGCGTCCCGGGTCGCGCTGGTCGCAGCTGCGACCCTGGTCGGGTTCGTCCTCCTGGTCCTCGCCCGTCCCGGTGGCCCGGACGTGAGCCGCAACGTCGACGATCTCCTGCAGGCGGTCGCTCCGTTGCTCGTGGCGCTCCCCCTGTGCCTCTGGCGTGCCTCGACGTCCTCGGGCCGGATGCGGACCTTCTGGCGGTTGCTGGGCGCGTCCGCCGCCGCATGGGGAGCCGGCCAGCTCGCGTGGTGCTACCTGGAGATCGTTCGCCACATGCGTCCGACGGCGAGCGGAGTACCCACCGCCGGCTACCTGCTGTGTGTGGTGTGCGCCGGAGCCGCCCTGCTCGTCTACCCGGGCCCCCGGCTCCACTGGGCCGGGCGCAGCCGCGCACTGATCGACGGGCTCCTGATCGTGACGACACTGCTCTTCGTCAGCTGGACGATCGCCAACGACACGGGCGCCCTCGAGCGCACCGGCGCCGGACTGGCGGAACGGCTCACGGTACTGGCGTACCCGGCCGCCGACATCGTCCTGCTCGCCATGCTGGTCACCGTGTTCGGACGGGGACGCCGCAGCCTGCGGGACCCGCTGCTGGTGGTCGGAGGATGCCTCGTCCTGCTGTTCCTGGGGGATTCCCTGAGTGTCTACATGGGACTCTCCGGCACCTACCAGACCGGGAGCGTCATCGACGTGTGCTGGGTGGCCGCCTTCCTGGTCCTCGGACTGGCTGCCCTCGTGCCGCCACTTCCCGCGGACGACCTCGACCACGAGGGCCACGCCCCGACCTGGACCGAGTTCATCGCCTACGGCCCGCTGGCGCTGGCGCTGGTCATGGGGCTCGTCCAGATGATCCGCGGTGACGGCTTCGACGTCGTCGAAGAGGCCCTCATCTTCGCCAGCATCGTCCTGCTGGTGGTGCGGGGCGCCCTGTTCGTCCTGGAGAACCGCGTGCTGGTGACGCGGATCGAGTCGACCATCAGCGACCTGGAGTGGCTGACGCTCCACGACCCGCTGACCGGGTTGGCCAACCGCGTGCTGTTCGGCGACCGCCTGGGCCAGGCCATCGCCGGCCAGCAGCGCGATCCGCACAACATGGCGGTGGCCTACCTGGACCTCGACGACTTCAAGGGCATCAACGACTCGCTCGGCCACGACGTCGGGGACGAGCTCCTGGCCCAGGTGGCGCAGCGGATGGCCGCCACCGTGCGCGAGGGGGATACGCTCGCCCGGCTGAGTGGCGACGAATTCGCCCTGCTCCTGACCGTCGTCGACGACGGTGACCAGGTGGAGGAGATGCTCGGTCGCATCCTCAGCCGGCTCGAGCGCCCGTTCGCCATCGGCACCCAGGTGGTCGCCGTGTCGGCGAGCATCGGCTACTCGCTCTCCTTCGGGCACATCGACGCCGAGGAGCTCCTGAAGCAGGCCGACGAGGCGATGTACTCGGCCAAGGACGAGGGCAAGGACCGGATCCGCCGCTACCGGACCCCCGAGGAGTGGGCCGTCGAGTACGCATGACCGCACCGGCGGCCGGTTCCTCCATGCAGCCGGTGGACCGGTTCAGTCGGCGGACGGCCCGGCCAGCATCGCCGTCACCTGGCCCAGGTCGAAGTAGTCCCGCCAGGCGCTGATCCTGCCGTCACGGACCTCGAAGGCGCCCATGACCGACAGGGGGGCGACCACGTCGCCAATGGTGAAGGTGTCGATCCGCTCCGTCAGCACCACGTCGCCCCGGACGGCCAGATGCACCGTCTCGATCGTCATCGACTCGCACATGGCGAAGAAGGCGTCGATGAACGCGATGGTCGCGTCGATCCCGACCGCCGGCTCCAAGGGGATGTTGTGGTAGACGACGTCCTCGGTGAAGTACGGCCGCAGGGCCTCGGCGTCCCGCCCGTCGAAGGCGTCGCAGAACGTGCGGACGACGTGTTCGACACCTTGTGCAGCATCCATGGGGACCTCCGAGCTCGCGGAGTCCCACGCTATCCAGCGGCCGACCCGGTGGCACGTGCCGGACGGGCGTCACCTCCTGCGGCGATTCAGGCAGTTCGACTCTGGCCGGTTGCCCCCGCCGGCCCGAGACTGGACGGATGGACATCCCCGTCGCCGGCGCCGAGCCGGTGGGCCACCCGGACGGGCCGCCGTCCCGCGAAGCCGGCTGGCTGACCTGGAGGCGCACCCAGGTCGACGGCAGGACGGCCGTCTACGGCGAGGCGGGCGAGGGTCCGCCGGTGCTGTTCCTGCACGGCTGGGGGCTCGACCACAAGGCCTACAAGCGGGCGCTGTCGCGCCTGGTGACCGCAGGGGTGCACGTCGTCGCACCGGCCCTGCCGGGGTTCGGGGGCACCACCGCCCTGCCGCGTGACGCCGCCGACCTGGCCGGGTTCGTGGAGTGGGTCGAGCACTTCCTCGACGTCGTCGGTGTCACCGAGCCGGTGCTTGTCATGGGGCACTCGTTCGGGGGCGGCGTGGCCATCCGCTTCGCCCACGACCACGTGGGCCGGACGCGGGCGCTCGTGCTGGTCAACTCCATCGGCGGGTCGGCCTGGACACACAGGGGATCGACCATCCGGTCGATGGCCGAGCGCCCGCTGTGGGACTGGGGCATCCACCTGCCGGCCGACATCTTCCCCGTCCGCCAGGCCCGCAAGGTGCTGCCGGTGATCGTGGCCGAGGCGCTCCCCAATCTGCTGCGGGACCCCCGGGCGTTCTGGAGCGCCGCCGGTCTGGCCCGCCGGGCCGACCTGACCGCCGAACTCGACGAGCTCCGCAAACGGGGCCTGCCGGTGGTGGTCCTGTGGGGCCGGAGCGACCAGATCATCACGCAGGACTCGTTCGAGGCGATGTGCCTGGCGCTCGGCGACCCCCACGTCATCACCGTGCCGGGGACGCACAGCTGGCTGATCGCCGACCCGGACGCCTTCGGAGAGGTGATGACCAACGTGCTCGACATCGTCGGTCTGACCGACCTGGACCGGGCCGGCTGACTGCGCTGCACGGCCACATCCGGCTCCGACGCACATTCCTACCCGGTTCTGCGGTTGGTCTTAGCCGGATCTCACACTCGACCCCTACGGTCGTGGGTGGAGGCAGGCACCACCCGACCACCGCCTGAGACCTATGAGCTGGTTCATCATGATCCCACTGCTGGCCATCACCTTCGCCTGCGCGGCCATCCCGGTCCTGATGGACTCGGGTCACCGCAACTGACAGGGCGGACCTCCGCCCGGGTGGACCGCGCACTGCGGCCGGTGCGGGGCCGTCAGCCACGACACCGACGGGTGGTCAGCCCGTGACGTGCACCTCGTAGAAGCGGACGGAGTCCCGCCTGCCGCCTTCGGCGTCCGCCACGATCTTCGCCGTCGAGGCGAATTTGGGCACCTCCTTGATCGACTGGATCTTGAACTCGATCGGCAGCAGCGTCACCTCCTTCTCGGCCTTCACCGTCGAGAACGACGAGATGTCCCGGCCGCCGGACCCATGGATGACCAGGAGCACCCCGATGGCCTCGCCCGAGGTGGCCGCGTACTTCTCCGCGACGGTCCGCTCGACGGAGGCGCTGCCCAGGCTCGGGACCTTGTAGGTGCCGCCCGCCTTGAAGTGGCGCATGAAATCGACCCTCTTCAGCCCTAGTCCCCGGTAGACGTCGGGTCCGTACTTCGGGAGTTTCGACAGGCCCTTGATGGCCATCGCCGCGTGCAGGCGGCCCTCGGCCTTGCGTTCCTCGTGCGACGCCTCCGATTTGAAGCCGGGTGCCGTGCGCTCGCTCTTCTGGGCCTTGTCGTACCAGACGTCGCTGTTGGCGGTCGCCGGATTGATGTATCCGTAGTCGGCCCCGGCGCTGGTGAAGATCTTGATGGCGGCGATCTCGGCCTCGGTCAGCCCGAGGGCGGACGCGTTGGCATCCCGTTCACGTGCCTTCTTGGAGCGATCGTCCAGTTCACCCTTGGTCTGGGACGTAAGTGCCTTCAGGGCGTGCACGTCGTCGTCACCCCCCACTGCGCTCTGGACGTTGCCGAGGTAGGTGGCATCGGACCGGTCCTTGCCGAACGCGACCTGCTCGGCCGTGATCTCGCCTTCCAGCTTCTGGAGCACGGTCCGGCGCTCCGTGTCGGCGGCACCTCTCCCTCTGTGCTCGACCATCCACTTGCTGATCAGTGCCCCCAACGTGTGGAGATACTCGGCTCTGTCGGCCGGATTGTGGTGGCGCTCATAGGCGGCGAGGGTGCGACGGATGGCGGCATAGGTGCCCCGGCCCAGGTTGGAGCCGATCGCCCCGAGGCCGAACGCCTTGTCGAGGTCCGAGGCACGCACGGTCAGTCCCCGCATCGCCGGCGGCGTGTTCAGGGTCTGGATGACGGCGCGGTTGCCGATGGTGCGCTGCAAGTGCACCAGAGGAGGCACCTCCGGCGTGACCGCGATGGGAGCCTTCGGCCCGAGGGCCTTCTTCCGGCCCTCTTCCTTCAGCTGCCGAGGAGCGCAGGTCGCCATCGACTCAGAAGATCAGGATGCCGAGGATCACCAGGGCGATGACCGCCAGGACTCCGGCAAGTACCCACGGCCACCACACCT
>Ga0075019_10001634_pt1 | contig 12751 bp, 10 predicted proteins | sample ColStrG_CSR_2013_FD_71473 | JGI IMG/M metagenome (GOLD analysis project Ga0075019, IMG submission 71473) | Freshwater sediment microbial communities in response to fracking from Pennsylvania, USA - Cold Stream Run_MetaG_CSR_2013 | ecosystem: Environmental > Aquatic > Freshwater > Creek >...
GGGCGTGGACCTCGCCTCTCTGAAGGGCTCGGGGCCCCACGGCCGGATCATCGCGGCGGATATCGCAACCGCCACGCCGGGGCAGGCCAAGCCCGCCGCCGCGCCGCCCGCCGCGACAGCCCCGGCGCCGCGGCAGGTCCTGTCCCTGGAGCAGATGGGGATTGCGCCGGGAAGCTATGATCTCGCGCCCCTCGACGGGATGCGCCGGACCATCGCCCGGCGCCTGACGGACAGCTTCCGCGACGTGCCGCACTTCCCGCTGAACATAGATCTCGAGATCGACCGGCTGCTGGACGCCCGGACCCGGATCAACGGCGCCCTCGAGGCCCGCAAGATCAAGGTCAGCGTCAATGATCTGGTGATCAAGGCGGTGGCCGCGGCCCTGAAGGTCGTGCCGGAGGCCAATGCCAGCTTCACCCCCGACGGGATCGCGATGCACCACCATGCGGACATCGCCGTGGCGGTGGCCATCGACGGCGGGCTGATCACGCCGATCCTGCGCGCCGCAGAGGACCGCTCGCTGGCCGACATCGCCGTGCGCATGAAGGACCTGGCCGAGCGGGCCCGGACCCGCAAGCTGAAGCCGGAGGAGTTTCAGGGCGGCACCTTCTCCATCTCCAATCTCGGGATGATGGGTATCCGGTCCTTCGCCTCGATCCTCAACGAGCCGCAGGGCTGCATCCTGTCCGTGGGCGCGGGCGAGAAGCGCCCGGTGGTCCGCGGCGACCAGCTGGCCGTGGCCACGGTGATGAGCGTGACCCTCACCTGCGACCACCGGGTGGTGGACGGGGCCATCGGCGCCCGCTTCCTCGCCGCCTTCAAGGGCTTCATCGAGGATCCGGTCACGCTGCTGGCCTGACCGCGTCCGCAGTGTCGCCCCTCGGCGCGCGTAGTCTTTCAGGAGGACCGGCCATGGCCGTCGACTTTGATCTGATCGTCATCGGTTCCGGACCCGGCGGATATGTCGCCGCGATCCGCGCCTCCCAGCTCGGGCTGAAGACCGCCATTGTCGAGCGGGAGAACCTGGGCGGCATCTGCCTGAACTGGGGGTGCATCCCCACCAAGGCCCTCCTGAAGTCCGGAGAGGTGTTCGAGAAGCTGTCCCATCTGGGCGACTATGGCCTGAGCGCCGAGAAGCCCGCCTTCGACTTCGCCAAGGTGGTCGAGCGGTCGCGGGGCGTGGCGAGGCAGCTGAACGGCGGCGTCGGGTTCCTGATGAAGAAGCACAAGATCGACGTGATCGAAGGTGACGCCCGTCTGGAAAAGGGCGCGCCGGCCCCGAAGGTCGTCATCGACCTCAAGGCCGGGGGCAGCCGCACCGTCCAGGCGACCGCGGTGATCGTGGCCACCGGCGCCCGGGCCAAGACGATCCCCGCCCTCGGCCTGGTGGGCGACGGGGACCGGATCTGGACCTATCGGGACGCCATGACCGCCAAGGCCATGCCGAAGTCGCTGCTGGTGATCGGCTCCGGCGCCATCGGCATCGAGTTCGCCAGCTTCTACCGCGCCCTGGGGGCGGAGGTGACGGTAGTCGAGGCCATGGACCGCATCCTGCCGGTGGAGGACGAGGAGGTGTCCGCTGCGGCGCTCAAGGCCTTCCAGAAGCGCGGCCTGACGTTCCGGGTGGGCGCGAAGGTGACCGGCCTCGCCAAGTCCGCGGCTTCCGTGTCCCTGACCCTCGAGGCCGGGGGCAAGAGCGAGACCCTGACGGCGGAGCGGGCCATCGTCGCCGTGGGCATCGAGGCCAATATCGAGGGCCTGGGCCTGGAGGCCCTGGGGGTGAAGATCGACCGCGGCCACGTGGTGACGGACGCCCATGGCGGGACCGGGGTCGGCGGGCTCTACGCCATCGGCGACGTGGCCGGGCCGCCCTGGCTGGCGCACAAGGCCAGCCACGAGGGCATCCACTGCGTGGAGCATATTGCCGGCAAGGCGCCCGTGAAGGTGGCCTCGCCGATCCCCGGCTGCACCTACGCCCAGCCCCAGGTCGCCTCGGTCGGGCTGACGGAACAGGCGGCGCGGGCGGAGGGGCGCAAGGTGAAGATCGGCCGCTTCCCGTTCCGGGTGAATGGCAAGGCCATCGCCTCGGGCGAGACGGAGGGCTTCGTCAAGGTGCTGTTCGACGCCGACACCGGCGCGCTGGTGGGCGCCCACCTGATCGGCGAGGGCGTGACCGAGATGATCCAGGGTTTCGTCATCGCCATGACCCTCGAGGCCACCGAGGCCGAGCTGATGGCCACGGTGTTCGCCCATCCCACCCTGTCCGAGGCCATGCACGAGGCGACCCTCGACGCCTATGGCATGGTTTTGCACATCTAGCTCAAGGTTGCGCTTGCGCCGGCGGTCGGCGCGCCCGATCTAGGGGCGAGGCAAGAGGACCCCATGGCCACGCTGATCGACACCACCCGCGCCCATCGCCATCCGGAGAAGCGCAACCGTCCGGAGACGGAGGTCCTGCGCAAGCCGGACTGGCTGCGGGTCAAGGCGCCGGGATCCAAGGGCTATCTCGAGACCCGCAGCATCGTGAAGTCCAAGGGGCTGGTGACGGTCTGCGAGGAGGCGGCCTGCCCGAACATCGGGGAGTGCTGGACCATTCGCCACGCCACCATGATGATCATGGGCGACACCTGCACCCGGGCCTGCGCCTTCTGCAACGTCATCACCGGCCAGCCGCAGCCCCTCGACCCCACCGAGCCGCAGCGGGTGGCCGACGCCGTGGCGGAGATGGGTCTCGCCCATGTGGTGATCACCTCCGTGGACCGGGACGATCTAGACGACGGAGGATCAGCCCATTTCGCCGCCGTGGTCCGGGCGATCCGGGCGACCTCGCCGGCCACCACCATCGAGATCCTGACGCCGGACTTCCTGCGCAAGCCCGTGGCGGCGGCGGAACAGATCATCGACGCCCGGCCGGACGTGTTCAACCACAACCTCGAGACCGTGCCGCGGCTCTATCTGAAGATCCGCCCCGGCGCGCGCTACTATCATTCCCTGCGCCTGCTGGAGCGGGTGAAGGACCGCGATCCCGCCCAGTTCACCAAGTCCGGCCTGATGGTCGGCCTGGGTGAGACCAGGGAGGAGGTGATGCAGGTGATGGACGACATGCGCGCCGCCGGCGTCGATTTCCTGACCATCGGCCAGTACCTCCAGCCCACCCGCCGGCACGCCGCCATCGACCGGTTCTGGACTCCGGACGAGTTCAAGGCCCTGGAAGGCATCGCCTATGCCAAGGGCTTCCTGATGGTCTCCGCCAGCCCGCTGACCCGGTCCTCGCATCATGCGGGCGAGGACTTCGTCCGGCTTCGCGCCGCCCGGTCGGCGCTGACGCCCACCGTTTCTGCGGGCTGAAGGTCGGCCGTGCCCGTCCATCATGTGGAACGGATCCTGCCCTATGCGCCGGACGAGGTGTTCCGGCTGGTGGGGGATGTGAAGCGCTATCCGGAATTCGTGCCCTGGATCACCAGCCTGATCGCCACCCGCCCGGTTCCGACGCCGGACGGCGGCGACCGGCTGAGCGCCGAGGCGCGGGTCGGATTTTCCTTTGTCAACGAGGCCTTTTCCACCCGGGTGCTCCGCAACCCGCACGATCGGTCGATCGCCGTCAGCCTGATCCGCGGGCCGTTCCGACGCCTCGAAAACCAGTGGAGGTTCGAGCCGCATCCCACGGGCGTCAAAGTCGTTTTCGACATTGACTTCGAGTTTCGCTCAAGCCTGCTGGATGGCCTGCTCCGCGCGAATTTCGAGCGGGCGGTGGACAAGCTGATCGGCTGCTTCGAGGCCCGGGCCGCGGCCCTCTACACACCGCAGTCCCTGACCTAATCCGCGCCGCCGCTGGACGCGACCTTGAGATAGGCGATCAGGTCCGCCCGGTCCTTGTCGTCAGGCATGCCCGGGTAGCTCATCTTGGTGCCGGCGACCATCGCCCGGGGTTCACGGATCCAGGCGTTCAGGGTGTCCGCGCCCCAGACCACATGGGCGGCTTTCATGCCCTCGGAATAGGAATAGTCGGCGACCGACCCTGACGGACGCCCGAACAGGCCATAGAGGTTGGGCCCGGTCATGTTCGGTCCCCCCTTGGCGATGGTGTGGCAGGACCGGCACAGGGCGAAATGGGTCTGGCCGTTGGCGAGATCGGCCTTGGCGTAGGCCGGGCCCAGCTCCGCCACCAGCTTGCGGTTGGCCGGCGTGTCCAGGGCTGACGCCTCCGTCGAGGACGCGGCGGTGGAGCCGGCGCCGGCGGTGTCGGATTTGCCCGGGCCGCATCCCGCCAGCGCCGCGGCGGCGATCAGGACAGCAAGGCAGGTCGGGCTACGCATGGGGTGTCTCCGTCAGGGTCTCGCCGTTCTCTAGCCGTCCTTGCCCCCCGCGCCAAGATCGCCGGCGCCTCATCCCCCTCTGGCGGGACGGGCGGGGGAGCCCTCCCAGCTGGTCCCGGCCGGCAGGGTCTCGCCCTTCATCAGCACGGACAGGTCTCCCAGCTGGGCGTCGTCCTCGATCACCGCATCGTAGAGCACGATGGCCATGGAGCCGACCGTGGCCCGGGCGCCGATCTTCAGCCCGCTGACCTTCATCACCCGGTCCTCGAACAGGTGGGTCTGCAGGCCGGCGCCGTCGTTCAGCGCGGCGTCGTCGCCCACCTCCACCAGGTCGTATTCGGTGATGTCGGTGGTGTCGGTGAAGACCCGCTTGCCGATCCGGCAGCCCAGGGCGCGCAGGAACATGTTCAGGTAGGGCGTGCCGCGGAGCGGGTCCAGCAGCAGCGGCGCCGCCAGGTTCTCGTAGGTGGAGGTCACCAGCTCGGTGCGCCACACGAACAGGCTCCACAGGGGATGGTTGGTCGGCTTGTAGCGCCCCATCACCAGCCATTTGAGGGCGATCACGAACAGCCCGGCGGCGATCGCGAAGGCCATGTAGAGAAACGGGAACGCCGCGGCGATCCACCAGATCCCGTCCGGCAGGTCGGACAGGTCGCTGATCACCGACAACAGGATGCTGAACAGGGACAGGAACACCGTCAGGGACAGGGTCACCCGGACGGATTCGATGGCGAGGCGGGTGGCGATCAGCCGGCGGGACGGCTTGAACCGCGCGCCCTCGTCGAACACCGTGGCGATCTGGCGCCGGGGCAGGCGGATGGCGGGGGAGCCGAACCAGGTGGAGCCTGTCTCCAAGGCCGCATGGGCGTCCGCCGGCGGCTTGGACAGGACCCCCAGCAACACCTCGTCCCCCAGGTCCGCGCCGGTGGGCAGAAGCCCGGAATTGCCGACAAAGGTGCGCCGGCCGATCCGGGTGCGGGCCAGCTGGATGGCGCCGGGCTCGGCCCTCGGCGCGCCGAACACCACCCCGTCGGCGATGAAGCTCTCCGCCCCGATCTCGATCAGGTCGGGCACCACCGAGGTGGCGGTGGAAATCTCCGCCCGGGGGCCCACCCTGGCGCCCAGGGCGAGGTACCAGGGCCGGACATAGAGGGTGGCGTAGAGGGGATGCAGCAGGTCCAGCGCCAGCTCTCCCAGTTGGCGGACGAACCACAGGCGCACATAGAAGCCGCTCCACAGGGAATAGGTTCCGGGCTTCACCCGGCCGATCAGCGCCCATTTGACCACCACGGTCAGCGCACACATGGCCAGCACATAGATCACCGCCAGGAGGGGCGTGAGGGCGATGTAGCCATAGCCCGTCGTCGCCCAGTCGAGCTCGATGATCATGATCAGCCCCGGCCCGATGGGCAGCACCGCGGCCACGGGCAGGATCACGGCGGCCAGAACCAGGCCGGCCGTCACCAGCGTCCGGCGGATCAGGCCGGGGGGCGCCGGCTGGGGTCGCGGCGGCGCCGAGCCGATCTTGCGGGCGGGGGAGCCGGACCAGGTTTCCGCCACGCCCAGCCGTTCCGTGGCCGGCAGCATGGACAGATCCTCCAGCACGCCGTCAGCCTCGATCACGCTGTCGCGGCCGACGACCGCCATGGTTCCGACGAAGGCCCGCGGACCGATGCTGACGGTTCCAAGACGCAACACGCCCCGCTCCACGCCGGAGGTGGCGAGGTTGGCGCCCTCGCTGATGATCGCGTCGTCGCAGATCTCCACCAGGTCCGGCGCATCGATGTCGGACAGTCGCAGCTGGACGCGCTCCCCGATCCGCGCGCCGAGCGCCCGGTAATAGATCCGCATCAGCGGCGTTCCCGACAGGAACTGGATCGGGATGACGGCGAGGAACCGCCGCACGAACCACCAGCGGAAATAGTAAGCGCCCCAGAGGGGATAGTCGCCCGCCTTGATGCGTCCGATGACCAGCCACTTCACCAGGATCGACAGCAGGATCATGGCCGGCGGCATGACCAGATAGGTCAGCAGCGCATAGCCCAGGGCCGGCAACCGGCTCGACGGCTCGTCGGTGGTCAGGACGTTGTAGACCAGATAGGGCAGCAGCCACTGCAGCCCGGAAAAGGCGTAGATGGGCACCAGGGCCAGGGTCTGGCCGATTACGCACAGGGTCCGGGACAGGGGGTCATGTGGCTGGAAGGGCGTCTCCACCTTGGCCGCCCGGTCGCCGCCCAGCCGCGCCGCATCCATGCGCGACGCCAGGGCGCGGATGGTCGGCGCCGCATAGACGTCCTGGATCGAGATCATCTTCATGGCCGGGTCGCGCCGCAGCAGGGACACCAGTTTCGCCGCCCGCAGGGAATGGCCGCCCAGGTCCTCGAAGAAATCATCTGTCACGGAGACCGGCGCGGGAGCGAAGATCTGTGACCAGGCTGCGTGGAGCAGGGATTCCGTGGCCGTCTCCGGCGCTTCGAGGGTGCGCTGGGCCGCTTCCGCGTGGGCCGGTCGTTCCAGGGCCTTGCGGTTGACCTTGCCCGACACGAGGGTCGGCAGGCTGTCGCAGATCTCGAAGGCATGGGGATGCATATAGCTCGGCAGACGCAGGCGCAGCAGCGCGCGCAGCCGCTCGAGGTCGATGGTCTGCTCCCGCGCCGGGGTCAGGAAGGCCGCCAGCAGGTCGGCGCCTTCAGGGTCCGGGAACAGGGCGACCACCGCCTGGGCCACCGCCGGATCTTCCATCAGGACAGCTTCTATCTCACCCAATTCAACGCGATAGCCGCGAATCTTCACTTGGGTGTCAATGCGTCCCAGATAGTCGATCTCGCCGCCGGTGGTCAGCCGGCAGAGGTCGCCGGACCGGTAGGCGAGTTCCGGACCGCCGGAGGGGCCGTCAAAGGCGGTGCTGATGAACTTCTCCGCGGTCAGGTCCGGGCGGTTGAGATAGCCCGCGCCGACGCCGGGCCCGCCGATCAGCAGTTCGCCTTCCGCGCCGGGGGGCAAGGGGAGGAGGTCCTCCCCGACGATGGCGGCCCAGTAGCCCGGCAGGGGGGCGCCGATGGTCACCGGCTCCCCCGCCCGGACCTCCTTCCAGGTGGAGGATCCGGTGGTCTCGCTGGGACCGTAGGTGTTCAGCATCCGACGGCCGGGCCGCGCCCAGCGGCGGACCAGTTCCGCCGGGCAGGCCTCGCCGCCGGCGTTGATCAGCCGCACCGAAGGGATGTCCTCCTCCATCACCGCCAGCAGGGACGGGACCGGCGCCCAGACCGTCACCCCCTCCCGCGCCAGCGTCGCCCCCAGGTCGGGCCCGGCCTTGGCCAGGGCCTCGGAGCCGACCATCAGCTCGGCGCCGGCGAAGAAGGCGCACCACATCTCCTCCACCGACACGTCGAAGGCCAGGGACGCGCCGGCATAGACCCGATCCTCGCAGGTCACCCCCAGGATGGCGGCGTTGGCCCGGGTCTCGAAGGCGATGTTGCGGTGCCGGATGATGGCGCCCTTGGGCTTGCCGGTGGAGCCGGAGGTGTAGATCAGGTAGGCGGCATCCTCCGGCGTCACGCCGGTGTCCGCCGGGGTCAGGGGCGCGGTCTCGCAGGCGGCGATGTCCCCCAGTTCCCGGTCCAGGTCGACCACCGCCGCGCCCGCAGCCGCAAAGGCCTCGGACCGGTCGCCGTTCGTGACCACCAGCCGGGCGGCGGACTCCTCGGTGATGTAGTCGGCCCGGTCCTGGGGAAAGCTCCAGTCCACCGGAACATAGGCCGCGCCGGCCTCCAGCACGCCCAGGATGGCCATGTACTGGTCGAGGCTGCGGGGCAGGCAGATCACCACCCGGTCGCCGCGGACCACCCCGCGGCGGCGCAGGTGCCGCGCGAACTGGGACGCCCGCTGGCGAAGCTCGGCATAGGGCAGGGCGGTGCGGCGCACGCCGGCGGGATCGGCCTCCGCCAGCCGCACGGCGGTCCGCTCCGGAAAGCGGCCGGCGGTCTCGGCGAACAGGTCGTGCAGAAGCTCGTTCCGGAAATAGGGCGCGTCCGGATAAGGCGCCGCGGCCGGCAGGATGAGGGGGTGGGGATTGCCGGTCATGGGGCCACGCGAATCAGGAGGTCAGGCGAAACGGGAACGCCACCACTCTTACCCTAAATTGCGTCGCCGGGCGGGCGACCGGCGCGGCGCAAGCGGCGACGGAGGGGGCTCCGTCGCCGTGCGACCGGACCGGTCCGGTGCGCCCCCGGATCAGCCGGGGGTGTGGCGTTCGATCCGGGTTTCCGCGCGGTTCAGCCGGACCTGCTGCCCCCGGGTGATGGCGCCGCCCTGGCGGCGGGCGAGGCGCTGTTCCCGCAGGACGACGCGCCGATTCTGCTCGTGCAGCCGGTGCGCCTGGCGGGCGCTGATCTCGCCCTCGCGGCGGGCGTCGGCGATCCGATGGTTTTCCGCCTGGGCGCGGCCGAGGACTTCCGCCCGGCGGGGATGGGCGTCCTGGAAGGGGGTGTCGGCGGAGGCGGAGGCGATGCCGGCGCCCAGGGTGAGGGCGGCGAACAGGATCGCAGCAGTGGTCTTCAGGCGGGTCATGGCGTGTTCCAGTCTTGGCTCTGACCCCTCGCGGGGGCCGGGTTGGCTTGGGTCGGCGGAGGTCGCCTCAGCCGATGACCCACACTGACAGGCCCAGATTGAACCCTGCCTGAACCATCCCGTTCGGAATCCGTTCATCTTGCGAACGGCTCTCGGAGCACGGCGCAGGCCGGTCAGAGACTTTACCACGCCCCGGGACTCGACCCGGAGCCCTGCTGACGGCATTATGGTAAACGCTCGGTTCCGGAGGATGTGATGTCAGGTGGCGTGAGGTCCGGCGCAAGACTGCTGAACCGGGGATTCGGTCAGTTTGCGGGAGCGTGGTTCCTCAGTTTCGGCGTGACCCTGATGGTCGTTCTGGTGGCCGCCTTCCGGGCGCGGTCCGACCTCTACGAGATCACGGACCGGGTGCTGCTGGGGGTTCTGGCGGTTCTGGCGGTCGGCTGGTTCCTGTCGGTGGCCCTGGCCCTGCTGGCCCCCCGGGCGCCGTCGGTCTCGAAGGCCGTCTATGTGCTGCTGGCCGGGCTGATGCTGCTGCCGCTGCTCTGGGCCCCGGTGCTCGGCGCCGTGGTCGGCGCCTGGCTGACCGGGGCCGCGATCGAATATTCGGGGGTCTACGCCCAGTTCCGCATCCACGTGGCGCAGCTTCTCTACCCGGTCAGCACCGGCGCCTTTCACGTGGACCTGGTGGACGTGGTGTGGAACGCCTTCCAGGTGGTGGCCACCATCATCGGCTTCCTGGCGTCCGTCACCAGCCTCTGGCCCCTGATCAGCCAGCAGCTGGGCCGGGCGGTCTCCTCCACGGAGGCCTGACCCGGCGCCTGCCGCGGCGGATCAGCGGCCCTTCCAGACCGGGTCCCGCTTCTGCACGAAGGCCAGCGGTCCCTCCCGGGCGTCCTCGCTGGTCATCACGATCCGGCCGGCGTCCCGGGACCTTTCCCGCATCTCTCCGTCGCTGAGCTCATTGGCCAGGCGGGCAAGCTTGAGGCTCTCCCGCACGGACAGGGGCGCATTGACGGCGATCGCCCGCGCCAGCCCAATGGCCCGCGCCCGCACCTGGTCATTGGGAACCACGTGGTTGACGAGACCGAAGCCGTGGGCGCGGGCCACGTCCAGGGGCTCCCCGGTGGCGATCATCTCCAGGGCGATGGCCCGGGGCAGGGCCCGGGGCAGGCGGTGCACGCCCCCCGCCGCGGCGAACAGGCCGCGCTTCACCTCGGGAAGCCCGAACCGGGAATCGTCCGACGCCACGATCATGTCGCAGGCCAGGGCCAGCTCGCACCCGCCGGCCAGCGCCGCGCCGGTGACCGCGGCGATCCAGGGCTTGACCTTCGGATGATCGACAAAGCCCGCGAACCCCCCGTCCCGGGTGCCCAGCTGCGCCCCCCGACCGGCGGACACCTCCGCCAGGTCGGCGCCGGCGCTGAACACCCCGGGGCTGGAGCTGGCCAGCACGGCGACGCGGATCTCCGGATCGGACTCCACCCGCTTGACCAGATGGTCCAGGGCCTGGGCGACCGCGCCATTGACGGCGTTTCGCTTGTCCGGGCGATTGAGGGTGATGACGGCGATATGGCCGTCCACACATTCGTAGAGCACGTCCTCGCCCACACCGGCGGGGGCTTCTGGGGCGTCTGATGGCGTCATGGCGTCGTCTCTCCCGGGATCGAGGCCGCGGCGTTCGCGGCAATGTGATGAGCGCGCCATTGGTGATGCGACGCGATTGGTGCACTTTCGTTAACGGACTTGTTCGACTTCGCGCCAACTGCGCGCTCTGGATTTCCGCCCCGCCCTCACGACCCTCAAGGGAGGCCCGACATGGATCCGAACACCCGCACGGACGAGCTTCAGACTTCGGCCCGCGACCTGTGGATGCGCAGCGCGCGGGCGCAGGGGCTGGTCTGCCAGATCTGCCATGAACTGCCGGCCTATGAGGAGCGGGAGCAGTTCTTCGACACGGGCGTGTGCGTCCGCTGCGCCACGGACGCGACCATGGCCTCGCCGCTGACCGTCTAGCCGGACGCTCAACCGCACGGCGAGGCTGCTCGTCCGTCGCACCGGCCTAGAGCCCCAGCACCAGCTGCGCCATGATGTTGCGCTGGATCTCGTTCGACCCGCCATAGATGGTCGACGCCCGGTTGTTGAGATAGCGCGCCATGGCGACGAGACTGTGGTCCGGACCGACAACCTCCACGTTCGCGCCCGCCTGTCGCGCCTCCGGCTGGAACACCGCGGCGTAATGCTGGGCCGCCTCCACCGCGAGGGCGTCGAGGTGCTGCATCATCTCGGTGGACTGGGTCTTCAGCATGGACGAGGCGGGTCCGGGGGCGCGGCCTGAGGCCAGGGCGCTGAGGACGCGATGCTCGGTCATCTCGATGGCCTCGACGGCGACTTCGGCCTGCATCAGCCGGGAGACGAAATCCGGATCATCGATCAGGCGGCCACCGTCGCCCAGGTCTTCGGTCCGCGCCATGTCGCGGATACGGGAGAGCGACAACCTGAGCCCCGCGGCTGCGCCGCCGCCGCGCTCGAATTCCAGCAGGTACTTGGCCACGGTCCAGCCCTGGTTTTCCTCGCCCAGGCGTCCGGCGACCGGCACGCGGGCGTCGTCGAAGAACACCTGGTTCACCTCATGATCCCCGGCCAGGGTGATGATCGGCTTCACGCTCACGCCCGGGGTGTCCATGTCCAGCAGCAGGAAGGTGATCCCCGCCTGCGGCTTGCCGTCGAACCGGGTGCGCACGAGGCAGAACATGCGGTTGGCGAAATGGGCGTGGGTCGTCCAGATCTTCGAGCCGTTCAGGACGTAGTCGTCCCCGTCCCGCACCGCGCGCAGCTGCAGCGACGCCAGGTCCGAGCCCGAGCCCGGCTCCGAATAGCCCTGGCACCAGTAGTCCTCGCCGGAGAGGATCCGGGGCAGGTAGTGGGCCTTCTGGGCCTCCGTGCCGAAGCGCTGGATGCAGGGACCGACCATCCGCAGGCCCATGGGGGACAGGGACGGCGCGCCGGCCAGCGCACATTCGGACGCGAAGATGTGGCGCTGCATTTCCGTCCAGCCGGGACCGCCGTATTCCTTCGGCCAGGCCGGCGCCACCCAGCCCTTGGCGTGCAGGATGCGGTGCCACGGCAGGTTCCAGTCGCGATCGGTGAAGACGCTGGTGGTCCGGCGGCCCGCCTCCCGGAGCTCGGGGGTCAGCTCCGCGTCGAGAAAGGCCCGGACTTCATCGCGAAAGGCGCGATCCCCTGCGGACAGATTGAGGTCCATTCCGGTCGCTCCCGATCTCGGCTTTCGGCATCCTAGACCCGGAGTCTCCGCCGGCGCCAGACTGCCGCAAGGTCATGCGCGCCGATCAGGGACGGACAGCGCGATGGGCGGTCAGGCTGAAGCTGATCTGCACCTGTGCGGGAATCTGGTCCGTGGCGGCGAATTCGCCCTTGCCGACCCCGAACACCGTGCGGTCGAGCACCGCATGCCCCCGGGCCACGGCCCGGTCGCCCTGGATGTCCAGGGTGAAGCTGAGACGTACCGGGCGCGACACGCCCTTCAGGGTCAACTGGCCGTCCGCCACCCAGGCCGCGCCGTCCTTGTGAAGGGCCGCCGCGTGGAAGGTCGCCTTCGGGAAGGTCTGTGTGTCCAGCCAGTCGTCGGTGGGCAGGGTGGAGTCCCGCTGGGGATCGCCGGTGGCCGCGGAGGCCGGGTTGATGGTCACGGTGACGCTGGAGGCCTCGGGGGCATCTTCGGAGAAGCGGATGTCGGCGGACCAGTCCTTGAACTGGCCCGTGACCGGCTGGCCGGACCAGGTGGTGGCGAAGTCGAGGCGCCCGCCGGGCTCGACCGTCCAGGGCGTCACGGCGCGCTTGACGAT
>Ga0075019_10001635_pt1 | contig 12742 bp, 11 predicted proteins | sample ColStrG_CSR_2013_FD_71473 | JGI IMG/M metagenome (GOLD analysis project Ga0075019, IMG submission 71473) | Freshwater sediment microbial communities in response to fracking from Pennsylvania, USA - Cold Stream Run_MetaG_CSR_2013 | ecosystem: Environmental > Aquatic > Freshwater > Creek >...
CCACCATTCATTTCTTGATGAAAAAAAGAAGGGATAATCTAACCCAGATTATTAAAGGGATTGATTCTCCCTTAGATAAAATTTATGCCCTCATTGATTTTTATGTAGAAAAGGTATTTGGTCAGAGCGAGGCGTATAAAATTATCATGAGGGAAATGTCTAATGCTGAAATGACCCCTATTGGTGAAGAAATCCTAAGCTATTTCATGGAAAATTTAAATTTGATGAAAAGCATTTTTATTGAAGGGGTAGAAATCGGAGTCTTCCGAAAAGTGGATATGGAAATGACCATCATGACCATGATCGCCTCCGTTCATCATCTAGCCAATTGCCCATCCTATTCTCAACGCATGTTTGGATTGGACTCTTATCATCCTTATCTCTCCAATGAAGATTTAAAAAGCCGATTGAAGACCCATTTAAAGGATTTATTAATGACCCATTTATCTATTTCCCAACTATAATTCAAAATCCTATGAATCTAAATCGAATGCAAATTCTCAGACAAAAATCTTCCGGATTCTTGATTTTGTTTTTGGCCTTGTTTTTAAGCCGACCTTTCCTAGGTTTTTCTCAGGGGAAGGTTATTCTGAAGCCCAGCGATCTGGTGGATCTTTCCATTCAAAACAGTAAGTTTTTAAAGATATCCAGTGAACAAGTCAATGCCGCAAAAGCAAGACTGGCTCAAACTAAGGATAATGCCTTACCTTTTGTTGGGGTATCTGGAAGTTATTACCAATTTGCAAAGCCTAATGTTAGCCTTTCCTCTGGACTATCGAATCTATTAAAAGGGAATAATTCCGGGTCTTCAGGAGGTTCAGGTGGGTCGGCCCCTTCCGTTACCAATGCAACCCTGCTCCAGGGAACGGTTAGTGAAAACCTTTTTTCTGGATTCAAAAATAAATATTCCATTCAGGCCGATCAATTCTTAGTACGGGCTTCCGAATTAAAAAATGAAGCCAATCAGGATGAAGTGGTACTGAATGCTCTTTCCGCATTTTATAATATTTATAAACTCAAATCCAACCAAAAGATCCTTACGGAAGATTTGGCGGAACAAAATCGCCGAGTGCATGATTTTACCAACTTGGAAAAAAATGGGCTATTAACTCGAAATGATTTATTAAAATCCGAAGTGGGAGCTAGTAATATCAAATTGAACTTATCCGATATCAATAATGCCTTGGAAATTGCGCAATATAATTTAAAAATCATGTTAGGCATTCCCGAAGCCAATGAAATTGAATTAGATACCACTCAAATTTTTAAAGATCGTACGATTAAGTCGAAGGAAGAATTAATGCAAATGGCATTGGATAATCGGAATGATTTGAAATCAATATATCAGGAGAATGAGAGTTATAAAGCTCGAATAAAATCGGCTAAAAGTGCTTATTATCCCTCTGTAACCCTTAGCGGGGGTTATATCGATGCCTTTATTCCAGGCTTATTAACGGTAAAAAATGTATTGAATGCAGGAATTGGGGTAAAATATAACTTCACTAATTTATTTACCACCAAGCATCGATTAGAAGAATCAAAAGCTAATTTAAATGCTTCCCAGGCCAATTACCAATATAATTCGGATCAAATCAAGATGGGATTGAATCAAGCCTATTTGAATTATTTGGAATCCCTCAAAAGAATTGATTTAGACCAGGAAATTATTGAGCAGGCCAGTGAGAACTATAAAATCCTCAAAAACAAATATGCCAATAGCCTAGCAACCCTAACCGATTTATTGGATGGGGAATTGACCTTATTACAAGCCAGGCTGAACCAATCCAATGCAAAAGCGGATGCCCAAATAGCCTATTATAATTTAATTAAATCGAGCGGAACTCCATTAACCAAAGAACTAGTTAACCAATAACCATAACCTATTGCAATAATTATCATCATGGCAGACAACAACCAACCAACTGTAGATCAATCCAATGATACATTGGATAAGACCAATTCAAGCCCAAGATCCAAGATTTTCCCTATTATTCTAGCGGTAGTGGTAATTGTTGGAGTATCCTTTGGGATAAAATCCTATTTATGGTCCAAGGGACATACGCAAACGGATGATGCCCAAACGGAAGGAGATTTAGCTCCTATTATTCCCAGAGCTTCCGGATATGTTTTGAAATTGAATGTTTCAGATAATCAACAAGTAAAAAAAGGAGCTACCCTATTGGTTTTGGATCAAAATGATTTGAAATCCAAAGTAGAACAAGCTGAAGCGGCCCTAGAAAATGCGAAGGCTAATTTGGAGGTTATCAAGGCCAATGTGCGGGCTTCTCAATTTAGTACCCATGGCTATGAGAGAAATACGAAGGTAATCGAGGCCCAAATTGAAACTGCGAAGATTCGAGCAAAAAGAGCTTCTCAGGATTTCGATCGGTATGCCAATTTAATCCAAGATCATTCCATTACCCAACAACAATATGATCAGGCCTTAGCGGATAAAGAAACAGCCAATGCACAATTACTGGCTATTGAAAACCAAAGAGGACAGGCAACTAGTCTGACTGAAACCAGTATGGCTCAATCTCATTCTACTGTGGAACAAATTAAAGTAGCAGAAGCACAGGTAAAGCAAAGACAGGCTGATTTGGACTATGCGAACCTTCAATTATCCTATGCCTTTGTAATCGCTCCGGCCGATGGTATTGTTTCTAAGAGAAATGTTCAATTGGGACAATTTGTGGGAGCTGGAACCTCCTTAATGACCTTAGTTTTAAGTGATAAAATTTGGGTGGTGGCCAATTTCAAAGAAACTCAATTGGAAAAAATGAGAGCAGGTCAGGACGTAGATTTGGAAATTGATGCATTTCCACATGAAGAATTCAAAGGGAAGGTAGAATCTATTTCTGGAGCTACCGGGGCTCGCTTTGCCTTATTGCCGCCTGATAATTCCACCGGAAACTTTGTGAAAGTAGTTCAAAGGGTACCGGTTAAGATTTCTGTAACGGGGAAACCAGAACAAATCGCCTTATTGCGAGCAGGAATGAATGTTAAAGCGACTGTAAATTTTTAATTAAAAAAAATCCATGGATGATTCATTAGTAGAATATGGATTTCGGAGGGTTATTGTAACCGTCATTGCGATTGTTTGTGCTTTGTTGGAAATCATCGATACCTCTATTGTCAATGTGGCCCTCCCTAGTATGGCAGGGAATTTAGACGCCTCCGTATCGGAAATTACATGGGTAATTGCAGCCTATGCCATTGCGAACGTAATTGTGGTCCCGATGAGTGGTTGGTTTAGTATGCGATTTGGAAGAAGGAATTATTTTGCATTTTCCATAGCCTTATTTACCATTGCCTCCTTAATGTGTGGACAGGCAACCAATTTATGGGAACTGGTTATTTTCCGTTTTATTCAAGGTTCTGGAGGCGGGGCTTTATTAGCAACCTCTCAAACCATATTAACAGAATCTTATCCCAAGGAAAAGAGGAGCTTATCCACAGCGATTTTTGGTATGGGGGTGATTATTGGACCCACCCTTGGACCTCCTTTAGGAGGTTGGATTACCGATAATTTTTCCTGGCCTTATATTTTCTATGTCAATATCCCCCTTGGAATTATTGCCTGTCTATTAACCCTTCAATACTTGAAAAGCCCTAAATTCAAAGGAGGAGCAGCGGCTCAAAAAGCTAGTATTGATTGGCTTGGAATCGGCCTATTAACACTAGGGGTAGGAGCTTTACAATTAGTTCTGGAAAAAGGCCAAGAAGAAGATTGGTTTAATAAGGATTATATTCTAATAGCCGCTATTTTATCCTTTTTCGGACTCTTCTTTTTTATCTGGCGGGAGTTTTCAACGAAAAATCCCGTGGTGGACTTAAGGGTTTTGAAGAATACTAATTTGGCGATCGGTACAGGTCTTTCCTTTATCCTGGGTTTTGGATTATATGGTTCGACCTTAGTGATTCCTCAATTTGCTCAATTTATACTGGGATTCACCGCTACCCAGGCAGGCTTGCTTTTTATTCCAGCCTCCCTTACCACCGGATTTATGATGCCGATTGTAGGGACTATGGTCGGGAAAGGAGTAAAACCCAGTTATTTATTAGCTTTCGGCTTTTTTGGCTTCTTTATTTTCTGTTTTTGGATGTATTTGACCCTAACTCCACAAACCGGCGAGTCGGATTTATTCTGGCCCTTAATTGCACGTGGATTTTGTCTGGGTTTCTTGTTTATACCCGTTACCAATTTGGCACTTTCTACTTTGAAAGGAAAAGAAATTGCCGACGGGGCTGCTTTTACAGGAATGATGAGGCAGTTAGGAGGATCCTTTGGAATTGCCATTATTACAACCTATTTAGTCCGTCGTCAAGAAAATATCCGCAGTAATTTAGTGGAGCATTTGAATCTCAATGATCCTAATGTCAGCGGTCGATTGGCCAGTACTAAGGCATTTTTGATGTCCAAGGGTTATACGCCGGATATAGCTTCCAATATGGCCTTAAAAATTATGGACCTTACCGTTTTGAAGCAAACCAATGTATTGGCTTATATGCAGGTTTTTATTGCCCTAGGAATATTTTTCTTAATCTGTATCCCCTTTACCTTGATGGTAAAGCAGGGTAAGGATAAGGTTGATACCTCCATGGCCCATTAAGCAATCCTGGATTAATCAGCCTATAAAAGAATAGAATCAAATGGGACCCATGGGTCCCATTATTTTTTTAATAATCCTGAAGGATCAATTCCCGTTTGATCGGAGTAAATTTCTTATAAAGACTCGCTCTTTGTTCCTTGATTAAATCTGAAGCCAGGAATTCATCATAGGTCATTCGTTTGTCCAAGATTCCAACGGGGGTAATTTCTACAATTCGATTGGCAATGGTATTGACAAATTGGATATCATGTGATTTGAAGAGGACTGTACCTTTAAATTCAGCAAGGCTATTATTGAGGGCAATAATGGATTCCATATCCAAATGGTTGGTCGGTTCATCCATGATTAATAAATTTGGGCTGGCCAGCATCATTCGACTTAACATACAACGCACTTTTTCCCCTCCCGATAATACGGTAGCTCCTTTGAGGGCCTCTTCCCCAGAAAATAACATCCGCCCCAAAAAGCCCCGGATAAAGGATTCATCCTTTTCTTCTGAAAACTGCCTTAACCAATCTACTAAAGAATTATTCTTTTGAAAGAAATTGCTGTTTTCCAATGGAAAATAAGCGGGTTTTATGGTTGTTCCCCATTTATAGGTTCCCGATTTCGCCTTTTCTTCCCCCATTAAAATGTCAAAAAGTTTGGAGACGGCTAGATCATCCTTGGATAAAAAGGCAATTTTATCCCCCTTATCCACCATTAAATCAAGTTTTTGAAAAAGAACCTGATTATCCAATTCGGCCGTTAAGCCTTCGATCTGAAGAATTTGGTCTCCCGCTTCTCTTTCGGGCTTAAAATTAATAAAGGGATATTTCCGATTGGACGGTTTAATCTCATCAATGGTTAATTTTTCCAATAATTTTTTACGGGAAGTAGCCTGTCTGGATTTGGAAGCATTTGCACTAAATCGGGCCACAAAACTTTCCAATTCTTTTCTCTTTTCTTCGGTCTTCTTGTTTTGGTCGTTTCGCTGTTTTAAGGCTAATTGGCTACTTTCATACCAAAAGGTAAAGTTTCCGGTATATAATTGAATCTTTCCATAATCGATATCCGCTATATGGGTACAAACGGAATCCAAAAAATGTCGATCGTGGGAAACGACGACGACCGTATTTTTAAAGTCTGCTAAAAAATCTTCTAGCCACATAATGGAATCGGCATCCAAATGATTCGTGGGCTCATCCAATAAGAGTACATCGGGGTTTCCATAAATGGCTTGAGCCAATAATACCTTCACTTTCTCCACCCCTCCAAGTTCCCCCATTAAACTATAATGATCTTTTTCTGCAATGCCTAAACCACTGAGTAAATTGGCTGCATCCGCTTCTGCATTCCATCCATTTAAATCGGCAAATTCAGCTTCGAGTTCGGAGGCTCTTTCTCCATCCTCTTCTGAAAAATCTTCTTTTGCATATAGGGCGTCTTTTTCCTTCATGATGGAATGAAGTTTTTTATGACCCATAATCACGGTTTCTAAAACCGTATTCGCATCAAATTCAAAATGGTTCTGTCGAAGAAAAGCTAATCTGGCCCCAGGGTTCATAGAAACAGAACCTGTATTGGGCTCAATCTCCCCGGTTAGAATTTTCAAAAAAGTGGATTTTCCGGCCCCATTGGCCCCAATCAATCCATAACAATTTCCCTCGGTAAATTTTACATTGACCTCTTCAAATAGGACTCTTTTCCCATATCTCAGGGTTACATTATTCGTAGAAAGCATATTGATTTTTCTCTTTACAAATTTAAGGTTTTAAAGCCCATTTTTGGAAGGAATGCCTGGATTCCCCGTAAATTTTGGGATATTGCATAGAAATCATGATTCCTTAAAACCCAAAGCTTATTTTTGATATTATCCTCTAATAAAGACGAATGGGAAAACCAATAATGATTCAGGTAGAAAACCTGACGAAGAAATATGGAGATTATTTGGCCGTCGACCAGATTAGCTTTACGGTCTTTGAATCTGAGATTTTTGGATTATTAGGCCCCAATGGAGCTGGTAAAACGACCACCCTGGAAATTATAGAGACCTTGCGCACCAAGACCTCGGGTAATGTGGTAATTGATGGCTATTCCCTTGATACCGATCCCGATGAAATCAAAAAAATTATTGGGGTTCAACTTCAAGCGGCTGGATATTCCCCAAACCTTAGTTTAACCCAAATTATTGAGCTCTTTTCAGGTTTATATAATGTGGACGTAGATGCCCATCAATTATTAGACAAGGTGGCTCTTCGGGATAAGGCCCGAGCCCGGTTCAAGGATCTTTCTGGAGGGCAAAAGCAGCGCTTTTCCATTGCAACGACCCTGATCCATCAACCGAAAATAGTCTTCTTGGATGAACCCACTACGGGACTCGATCCCCAGGCTCGAAGGAATTTATGGGATTTAATCTTTGAAATCCGGAATTCCGGAACCACCGTGGTTCTTACCACCCATTATATGGATGAGGCAGAGATCCTTTGCGATCGAGTGGCCTTTATCAATCAGGGAAAGATCATATCCATCGATACCCCCAATAATTTTATCGATGGATTGGTTTCAAAAGGGTTCCAGCGACCCAAACCCATTAAAGCAGCTTCTTTAGAAGATGTATTTATTCATTTAACCGGTAAAGAGTGGAAGGAATAATGGCCAGCCCCATGATGAACGTAAATAAAGAAAATAAACCCAAACCTTATAATAATGCAAAAGCCACCCTGGCTTTGGCTAAAGCAAGTTTTATCGCTATGATCCGAAGTCCTTCGGCAGTGGTATTTAGTTTGCTTTTTCCCTTAATTTTTATCCTAGTATTTGGATTTGTAGGGGGTTCGGGGATTAAGGTTGATATTGGATTGAGTCATGAAAGTGATACCAGCAATTTCATGTATCAGGCTTTAAAATCCGTCTCGATTCTAAAAATTCATCAAGATCAATCCAAATTGGATATGGAAAAGGATTTAATCAAGGGCCGTTTGGATGCTATTATAGATTTAAAAAATCCCGGACTAGGAAGACCCTTGGCGATGAAGGTTCGATATACCAAAGCCTCTCTCAGTCAGGGTTCGGTTTTACGTTCTATTATCACAAGCATTTTATTTCGAATGACCAAGGCCCAAGGGGATCCATTAAAGGATGTTATAGATATACAGGAATCCAGTGTTGAAGGAAGGGCATATAAAACGATTGATTTTATATTACCGGGTCAATTAGGTTTTTCCTTATTAAGTACCGGAGTCTTTGGGACCGCTTTTATTTTCTTGAGCCTTCGGAAGACCCTGGTCATTAAACGTTTTTTTGCTACTCCCGTTAAGCGCTATAGTATTATACTCGGAGAGGCCATTTCAAGAATTGTATTTGCCTTGATTGGAGCCTTGATCATAATTTTAATAGGACATTTTATTTTCGGATTTACCCTGATCAAAGGATTTATAACCGTTCTCAATATGATGATCCTTTCCACCTTAGGAATTATTGTCTTTATGGGTTTTGGATTTGTGGTTTCGGGGATTGCTAAAAATGAAAGTTCGGTTCCCCCATTAGCCAATATTATAACCTTGCCCCAATTTTTATTGGCGGGTACATTTTTCTCCATTTCAGCCTTTCCAAAATGGTTGCAATATGTATCCAATGTATTGCCTTTGACTTATTTAAACGATGCCATGAGAAGGGTCGCTTTCGAAGGCGCTGGATTATGGGATGTATCCCATTCGATATTCATCCTATTAGCCTGGGGAATCGGAGTTTATGCCTTAGCGGTAAAGGTGTTTAAATGGGAATAAAAAAACCCCGGTCCTGCCGGGGTCTCTATTAAGGAATTAAAGGGGAATATTTTTAAGACTTATTATAAGAATTTCAATCCAAGGGATAGATTGATGGTATTAGCTCTTTGACCTAAGGATGGGTTAATTTGGGATAATCCAAAATTATAGCGCCCGTCCAAGGTAAAGGAAGCTAAATCTATGCCAAGTCCTACACTACCTCCTACATTGGCATCTTTATAAGAATACGAAGAGGGGTTGGGGATTTGTAAACCCGGTTTATTAAACTGAAACTCGAAATCGGGACCAAAAAACATCCTTAAATTAAAAAGGGGTAGGCTGACCAATTTAGTTCCAATCAAAACGGGAATATCAAAAGAAGTAAACTTCACATTTTGGGCTATCCCTGAAGAAATCCCAGAAGGGGAGAAATCAAAGCTAGCAGATTGGGATTGATAGAGGAATTCAGGCTGTATATAGGTTTTATTTCCAAAACGGAAAAATAGACCCGCCTGAAAGCCTGCCTTACCGGCATCATTGGAAACGGTGCTTAAATTAGAAGGCAGGGTCAAATAGGTCAAACCTGCCTTGGGACCAAAGGTAAAACCTTGGCCCAATGCTTTCCCGATAAAAAGCGTTAAGAGGAGAGCGCTTAAGAGGAATTTTTTCTGATTCATTGTTTTAAGTTTTATGAACTAACGCAAACAGGGTACCAGAAATTTTATTCCTATGCCAAAATGAAATCTTCGTTTGATCGAGACTCTTCAATTATTTTTGAAAAATCCTATGGATTAAATTAAGTCCTTTTAGTAGTTTAGATGAAATATGGCAGAAATCGTTATTCCTGAAAAGAATTGGGAAAGAATCAAGATTAAAATTCAGCGTAAATACAATCATCTTCGAGATGAAGATTTGAAATATTCTCAAGGGCAAGAGAATGAATTAATTTTAAACCTTCAAAAATTAACGATGCAGAACCGGGACTATATTGTATTCATGCTCAGAAAAATGCAGCATAATCTGGACAGTAATCGGCTTTAATTCGGATTTCTTGAGTTTTGGTAATTTTATAGAATTTCTATTAACTATTAGTAAACTCTCGTAACCTTATCTTTATATTTCTCGTTAAAAATTCCTAGAAATGCATGTAAGTGCGGATTTAGATATCGAACTGGAACAAGTCTCCGAATTAGGTATCGATTTCATTAAGTCTTTGGTATTGTGGAATGATGATCATAACACTTTTGAATATGTAATTGCCTGTCTGGTCCGATATGTTGGTAAAAGAGAAGATGAAGCTTCTAAAATTGCCCATATTGTCCATACAAAAGGTCGATGCATTATCCTTGAAGGTTCAAAAGAAGATCTGGTTGAATACTACAATATTCTAAGATTAAAAAACTTAACGGTTAGTATTGAGTAAATCTAGAATTATTTTGAAAAGATTTTTAAAACCCCAACATCGCTGGCTTATAATCGTTCTGGGAGTCAGCCTTACCCTAGGATCCGTTGGTTTCCGATTTGCTGATGATTATTTCCAGATTTCCAGAAATCTCCAAATTTTTGCGGATATCTATCGCGAAGCCAATGTTAAATATGTTGATAATATAAAACCAGGAGATTTTATGAAAAAGGGGGTGGATGCGATGTTGGCCTCCTTGGATCCCTATACTGAATATATCCCTGAATCCGAATTAGAGGATTTTAAGATGAAATATGTAAATCCTGAATATGGAGGGATTGGTGCCTTAATCTATCAGAAAAATGATAAGATTTTTATCTCGGATGTTTATGAAGGATTTCCAGCTCAGAAAGTAGATATCCGAGCAGGGGATCAAATTCTGAAATTAAACGATATCGCGGTTAATCCCAAAAACTCGAAAGAAATGGGAGATATGCTAAAAGGACAAAAAGGTACTTCAATTAAATTAGAAATTCAACGACCTGGACAAAGCGAACCCATCGAAAAGGTATTAAATCGGGAAGAGATTCATTTTAAAAATGTACCCTATTATGGAGTTCTTCAAAAAGGAGTCGGTTATATTAAATTGGACCGATTCTTAGAAAATTCAGCTAATGAAGTAAAAGAAGCCCTGGTGAATCTAAAAGAAAAAGACCAAATCCAATCCCTCGTATTAGACCTTAGAGGAAATGGCGGAGGAATTTTACAGGAATCTGTGAAAATTGTAAATCTATTTGTCAATAAAGGAGAGACCATTGTCACTCAACGAGGCAAAACTCAAACTTCGGAAGTTATCTATAAAGCCAATTCCTTACCCGTGGATTTAACGATGCCCCTTGTGGTGTTAATTGATAAGGGTACTGCTTCTGCCTCCGAAATTGTTTCCGGTTCTTTACAAGATCAGGATAGAGCCATCATCATTGGACAACGTTCCTTTGGAAAGGGATTAGTTCAACAAACCTTACCCTTGAGCTATAATACCTTAATGAAAATTACGGTGGCTAAATATTATACGCCTAGTGGTCGTTGTATTCAAGCCTTGGATTATGGACATCGTAATTCTGATGGGACCGTTAATAAGGTTTCGGATTCTGCTATCCGTTCTTTTCAAACAAAGCAAGGTAGAATCGTTTATGATGGTAGTGGAATTTATCCGGACTTAACGGTAAAAGCTAAATCCTATAGTAATATTCTATATTCCTTAGCCAGCAAGCAATTAATCTTTGATTTTGCCACCGAATACCGAAATACGCATTCAAGTATTGCCTCGCCAAGAGAATTTACACTAAATGACGCGGACTATAATAAATTCACCAGTTACTTGTCGGGTAAGAATTTTGATTATACCACGAATTCCGAAAAACTAATGGCTGAATTAAAGACCATGGCCGAAAAGGAAAATCGTTATGATGATATTCAAAAGGAATATTTATCCCTTAAATCCAAGCTTAATCATAATAAATCAGAGGACCTAGTTAAGTTTAAACCGGAGATTAAGCGTTTCTTGGAACTAGATATTGTCGGTCGGTATTATTATCAAAACGGGAAATTACAGGCCTCCTTTAACGATGATTTAAATTTAAAAGAAGCTTTAAAGGTTCTAGCCAATCATGAAATGTACGCGGCCATACTTTCCGGTACAGGACGTTTTCATTCGATCGGAAGTCCTACGAATATCCTGGATACCGCAGATGTCAGTATCTCAGATCGGAAATTAAATAATAGTCTAGACCCTATTCATTCTACCATCCCTAAAAAGTAGATCAAAAGCTCATTTAAATGAGAGGGTCAATTTTGATCTTTTTTTAGAAACCAAAGGACTTTAAATCCCTATTTTCTCCATACCCATTATCTATTTTAGATTATATCTATCGATTGGTATTGGATATAAAACGGGATCCAAACAGGAAAATCAAGATTTAAGAACGATATTTTTATAAAATCAAAAAGGCCCAGAATTAAATTTCTGGGCCTTTTAAATAAATAATAACTATTTAAAACGGATTAAATCGTAGAGATTTTTTCTAATAGATTATTTCGATAAGAATTCGAGATTGGGATAATATGATTCCCAATAAGAAGATTGGCATTATCAATATTTCGGATTTTATCGATCCGTACAATAAAGGAGCGATGAACCCTTACAAAATCATTAGAGGGTAATTTCTCTTCAATGTTTTTAAGTTTGGTCAAGAGTTTATGCTCCTTGGTGGAGGTATTGATATTGACATAATCCCCATTCGCCTCAACCCATAATATATCCTTTAAGTCAAAATTGACCAATTGGGAGTCAATTTTAATAAAGAAGTTCTTTTGATCTTGGCTAGCAGGTTTATCGATTGAATCTCTTTCAATATTATGCTGAGCCTTATTGACCGCCTTTAAAAATCGAGCATAATTGAACTTCCCTTTTATTAAAAAATCAGTGGCATTAAGGTCAAAAGCATTACTCGCATAATTTTCAGAACCGGAAACCAAAATGATTTGGGGCTTCTTTTCCAAAACCTGGATTAATTCAAATCCACTCATGGTCGGCATTTCCACGTCTAGAAATACAATATCAATAGGCGTATCTCGAAGTAATTTGGCTGCATCTAAGGAGCTAGAAAAGGCTCCTTTTAATTCAAGATCATCCGTCTTCTTGACTAATTCCTTGAGCATTCTCAAAGAAATTTCATCGTCATCTACGATAAGACAACTAAGTTTAGAATTCATTAGACAATTGGTTGTTTCTCAAAATTATCATATTTATTGATAAAATCATTCAGCGATCTTTTTAAAGGTTTCGTCGAATTAAGGGTTAAATTTGGCGAATATTAATTTGCAAAACTAAAGAAGATTCGTTTCTTTGATTATTGAATTACGAAAGTAGATTCGACTATCAAATTTTAAGGGGGTTTGATAGTCCTAGAGCCAACTAAATC
>Ga0075019_10001640_pt1 | contig 12731 bp, 11 predicted proteins | sample ColStrG_CSR_2013_FD_71473 | JGI IMG/M metagenome (GOLD analysis project Ga0075019, IMG submission 71473) | Freshwater sediment microbial communities in response to fracking from Pennsylvania, USA - Cold Stream Run_MetaG_CSR_2013 | ecosystem: Environmental > Aquatic > Freshwater > Creek >...
GCTACCCCGCCAAACGCGGCAAAGGCCTCCACATGGCCACGCAAAAAACTCTCCATGCGCGCGTTAAAAAAGAACCGTAGATAAATTCTGCGCGAGTAACTCAGCACCATCAGAAACGCCATGAGCGGGCGCCGCGCACGCCCCACCTGCAAGTACCCCAGATGCGCCCAATCACACTGGGCCTCTTCCCCAGGCAGTGTGCGCAAGCGCAAAAACGCCTCCGCTGAGCGGCGCGGGCGCATGCCCCCAACCAAGTGACGGAAGTGCGATGCGCCGCCCTTGTACCCACGCTCGCGCACCATCACATACAGCCGCGCCGCATTGAGCGTTGGAAACCGTTCAAGCGTCTGAAGAATGAACAAACGGTACGGATCAATTAGGCTGGCCCTTAGTGGCCGATTGCCCACACCCACACGATTTGCACCAAGCACCCGTTTGACCGTATCGCGGTGTACCCCAAGTTGGCGCGCGATGGTGCCCACACGCCATTTCTCGGCATCGTGCAGTCGCAGAATCTGAGCAGCCATTTCGGGGGAGATCGTCATAGAGACTTTCAGGGGCTGAAGTCATGGGCGCGCAACAAGCGCTCAGACCGGGCGCTTGGGCGCAGGAAACCTTGGCGAACCCAGGTTTGCAGGGGTTTGCCGCACCCCTGGCAGCACGCAGCAGCATGCACGCCAGTTGCGCTGGCCTGGCTGTGTGTTGTTGGCGTTTGTGTCTCGCATGCCGTCAGTGAAACATCTGCCCCCGGGTGTTGGGAACCTTGATGCGTCACTATTTTTTGAGCTCCCGGATCCGCGGGGGCCGACTCAGCGGCACATTGGCGCTGGCGATTGCGCCAATTCCGGGCACGCGCAGCATGGGCAGTGCGACCGCGGCGACTGTTCTGGTAGCGTCTGGCGGCCTCACTTTGGGCGCTCTTTCTGGCTGACTTTGAACACTCCTGCCCGCAGTAAATCTGGCCTCGATCACAGAAGCTGCACAGCAAAACCGCCTTGCGACAGCGTGCGCAAAGGTAAAAACGCGCAGGGTGCTCGGCCACGGCACGGGCTCCTCAGGGAAGTCCCCCCAAGAAAGCCGCAACCGTGTACGCCGCAGGATTTAAGCACCGCTGGACGAAATCGCCTGGCCATGCAACACTTACGACGCACCCGCCTCTCATCGGCATTGGTGTAGGGTGCGACACGGTTTCAAAGCTTCCACGCAATCGAAGGCCGTTGTCGCACCCGCCTACTTAGGGCACGTTCGCAGTTCTACTCCTGAGCGCAACGCCTGTCCATTTCTCTGCGCCTCAACTGCACCAACCTGGTGGCCCTGCCGGGCCACCAGGTTGGACTGGTCCTTTCCCAGTGCATCGCTATTCAGGAGGCAATCAATCCATAGTCAAAATGAGAAAACGGCATCTCACCGTCAGATAAGCGCGGATCTAGACCAGCACTAACACGAAAAACATGAACGCACAATGGGACTGAAAAAAATGAATGCATTGGAACTGAGTATTGCGGTGGGCGACTATGACCATATCCGTGATTTGTTGAGCGGGGAAGTACCTGTTGACGGCGTCAAACTGCGGGTGGTCAAGAAGCATCCGGTCGAAGAGATTTTTTACCGGTTCACGAAATACCGCGAGTGGGATATCTCGGAAATGTCCTTTGCCAAGTACGTATCCATGGCGTCACAACCCGACTGCGATCTGGTGGCCATTCCGGTTTTTCCGTCCAGGGCATTTCGCCATTCCTCCATATACGTCCGCAATGACAGCGCGATCGGGTCGGCGTCGGATCTTGCCGGCAAGCGGATTGGTATTCCCGAATGGGCACAGACAGCGTCCATCTACACGCGAGGCATGTTGGTCCATGAATACGGGGTTGCGCTGGACTCTGTGGACTGGGTTCAGGCTGGCGTGAATGAACCGGGCCGCAAGGAAAAAGTAGCCCTCAAGATTCCGAGCGGAGTGCGTTACACGCCCATGCCACACAGCAGCCTGTCGGACCTGCTGGCCGCGGGACAGATCGACGCAGTGTTTTCAGCGCGCGCACCCAGTGCGTTTTTGCGCAAGGACTCCAACATCAAGCGCTTGTTCGGTGATCCCAAGGCGGCCGAACTGGCGTATTGGAAAAAAACAGGGATTTTTCCGATCATGCATGTCATCGCATTGCGCCGAGAGATCGTCCAGAGAAACCCCTGGGTTGCCATGAATCTGCTGCAGGCATTTGAAGCGGCAAAGCAGCGCAGCCTGGAGCGCATGCTCGATATCACTGCATCCCATGCACCGCTGCCCTGGTTATCTTCCTACGCGGAGCAGTCCCGTGAAATTCTCGGTGAGGATTTCTGGCCTTATGGCGTGGAGGCAAACCGCGTAACCCTGAGCGCATTCCTGGACTTTGCGTGGGAGCAGGGCGTGTGCCACCGCGCGCTGGCGCCGGAGGATATTTTTGTGGAGTCCACGCTGAGCAGCGTTCGGGTCTGAGCTTGCGACTATTTTTAACCAATCAAGGAGTTCGCATGTTTCTTTCATCCCATTCATCGCGTGCAAAAGCGCTTCTTGCAGTGCCACTGGCGGCAGCAGTTCTTGCGCTGGCAGCAACCCCTGCGGTGGCGGATGTGTTTCCTTCAAAACCGGTGCGCATTGTTGTTCCTTACGCGACCGGTGGTGCGTCCGACGCATTGGCGCGCCAACTCGCGGCAGCCCTGCAAGTGTTATGGGGCAAAGGCGTTGTTGTGGACAACAAGGCAGGTGCGTCAGGCAACATTGGATCCATGGACGTTGTACGCGCGCCGGCGGATGGCTACACCTTGCTGATGCAAAACAGCACCATGGTGATCAATCAGGCGGTTACCAGCAAGAAAAATTACGACCCGTTGACAGACCTGACGCCCATCATGTTGTTGGGTCTTACACCCACGGCGGTCGTGGCCAGCGCAAGCGCCAATGTAGGCAGCGTTAAGGACCTGATCGCTGCGGGAAAAGCCAGCGCCAAGGGTTTGAATTACGGATCGTGTGGCATCGGAACACCGCAGCATTTCATAATGGAACTGTTGAAGCAGAAAACGGGGCTGCAAGCCGAGCACGTCAGCTATAAAGGATGCTCGCCGGCGCTCACCGACGTCGTGGCCGGACAAATTCAATACGCTGCACTCAGTGCCAATATGGTGGTGCCTTACGTGCAGGCTGGCAAGCTGCGCGTCATAGGACTGTCTTCTTCCGCTCGTTACAGCCAGTTGCCGGATGTGCCCACGTTTGAAGAACAAGGACTGAAACCATTTGATTTCAGCGTCTGGTATGCGCTCATGGGACCCGCAAAAATGCCACCGGACATTGTCCAGAAAATCCGTTCCGACGTTGAGAAATTGATGGCAGATCCCGGCATGCGCAAGCGCCTCGCGGAAATCGGCATTGAGGAAAACAAGGGAGGCCCGGAAGAAGTCGTCAAAGTGATCACCCTGGACCAGGCCCGGTACCAGCAGGTTGCCAAGGCCGCCGGTATCAAGCCTGAATAAGGGCCCGAATTTTTTCCTGCTGTGCCTCGCAGTTGCCAAAGTTCGCGCTGACCCAGGCTGCATCATGGTAGCTCTCGGCATAGCGCTCTCCGGAGTCACACAGCAAGGAGACGAGGGATCCGGTCTCTCCCTTTTGGCGCATCTCCTGCGCCAGGCCAAGCATCGCAAAAAAGTTGGTCCCGGTCGATGGACCGACCTTGCGGCCGAGCAAGCGTGAAAGCTCACGCATCGCTGCAACCGACTCAACATCACTCACTTCCACCATGCGGTCCACCAGCGTCCGGATAAAGCTTGCCTCCACGCGCGGTCTTCCGATGCCTTCAATGCGCGAGCCGGGTCCTGTCAGGCTGGCGTCGCCTGACCGGAAAAAGCTTCCGAACACCGAGCCGCTGGGGTCCGCTACCAGCAAGCCCGTGGCGTGCTGCGCGTAGCGGACATAACGCCCGATCGTGGCGCTCGTACCGCCCGTGCCGGCACCTACCACAATCCATTTCGGAATAGGGTTTTGCTCGCGCTCCATCTGCTTGAAAATACTTTGGGCAATGTTGTTGTTGGCGCGCCAGTCAGTGGCCCGCTCGGCATAGGTGAACTGGTCCATGTAATGGCCGTTGTTGATTCTGGCCTGCTCAATCGCGGCTGCGTACACCTGCGAGGTCGTATCCACCAAGTGGGCGCGACCACCGTAGAACTCAATCTGGCTGATTTTTTCAGGTGATGTGGATTTAGCCATGACGGCAATAAACGGCAATCCCAACAGGCGCGCGAAATAGGCCTCGCTGACCGCTGTGGAGCCACTTGAAGCCTCAACGACGGTCGAGTCCTTGTGAATCCAGCCATTGCACAGGGCGTATAAAAACAGCGAGCGTGCGAGACGGTGCTTGAGGCTGCCGGTGGGGTGGGTGGATTCGTCTTTCAGATACAGATCAATTCCGCAGCCGGAAAACGCTGGCAGATCCAATGCCACCATGTGCGTATCGGCGCTGCGCTGGTAGTCCGCCTCGATCAGCGATATCGCTTTATGGGTCCATGCCATTGTGTCTTGATCACTCATCTGGACTTTCGTGGTTGGGTTGCACCGGTGCGGGATGATAGCCAACTTGCCATGGTGTTCGAATGAACTGCTATCCTCACAGCTTTGAGACTTGGACAGTCCACAGGCAAGAACTTGCGCCCATGATTTGCGAAGATTACTACGCTCACCGCCCTGGCATCAGGCTGCAAGAGTCCAAGGTGCTTTGTGGGAACAAGGAGCGGTTTCGGTGAGCCTCATTTAAGCCATGGCCCCGAATACGATGATGGGAATGGACGTGATGGTGCTGGCCTTGGTCTGCGCTTTGCTCGGTATCGGGCTGCGTGCAGTTTCAACGCTGGGGCGGCGTGAGTTGCGCACCATGTGGTTCTTTGTTGTGCTGGGTCTCGTGTTGCTGGTCGGGGCCAATCTGGAGGCTCACTGGAGGCCAGGCGCCTTGCCCACTGTGCTGGTAACTGCCGCAGGCCTGGTCACAGATTTGGCATTTCTGCAATTGGTGCTGGTGCTGTTGTTTCAGGGATTGATGCCTGCAATTGGTCTGCGGGCGCCACGCATTGCGCAGGACCTTACCTTTACGGCACTGGCGATTGGCGGGGCGCTGTATGGGCTGTCGCAGATTGGTGTGGATCCGGGAAAACTGTTCACGACCTCTGCAATTCTTACTGCGGTCATAGCGTTTGCCATGCAGGACACGCTCGGCAATATTCTGGGCGGGGTAGTTCTGCAGCTCGACGATTCGCTCAAAATCGGTGAGATGGTGCGAATCGAGGACGCAATGGGAAAGGTCGTCGATGTGCGTTGGCGCTATACCGCCATCGAGAACAAGGATGGCGAGACCATCATTATTCCCAACAGTTGGCTGATGAAAAACCGCTTTCGGGTGCTTCGCTCCCATGGAGAAGCACCGTTGATCTGGCGCAGAACGCTGGCCTTCAACATCGACTCGGCGACCCTGCCCTCGCGGGTGATTAAGGTGATGAACCAGGCTGTGAGCGATGCGCGTATCGCGCTGGTGTCCAGGGACAAAACCAACAGTGCAGTGCTTTCTGAGGTTACGGCGGGCTATTGCCGCTATTCCTTGCGCTACTGGCTCACCGATCCTGAGGCGGACAGCGCCACGGATTCGCAGGTCCGCATGCATGTGCTGGCTGCGCTTGAGCGGGAAGGAATTCGCCTGGGTGCGCCCAAAGAGTTGCAACAAATGACCGACAACAGCCCGGACAGTGCGATCGATGGTCGCGAACACGCCCGACGGCTTAGGGCGGTTGCCGACATTGACTTGTTTGCCAGCCTCACAGCCGATGAGCAGAACCGTCTGGCCCATGAACTGGTTCGCGCGCCTTTTGTCAAAGGTGGTGTCATCACCCGTCAAGGTGCAACGGCCCACTGGTTGTACCTGATCGTGGAAGGCTCCGCTGAGGTAGTGACCGAACGCGGCGGGATGTCTACCCCGGTTGCAAAACTGTCAGCCGGGGATTACTTCGGTGAAATGGGGCTGCTCACGGGCGAGCCTCGCAGCGCCACTGTGTATGCAGTTACCGACGTGGATTGCTACCGTCTGGACAAGGAAGGTTTCGGAGACGTTCTGCGAACATATCCGTCGGTCGCTCAGGCAGTCGCTGCCGCGCTGAACCAGCGTCGTGCCGATACATCGCAATTGTTGCGTCTGGCAAAGGGAGAACAGGACGCCTCCTCTGGCGGGGACCTGCTGGCCCGTATCCGGAATTTTTTCCATATCGGCTGATAGTCGTAAAAGCAGCGCTGTCGGTTCCCGATGCAGGCTCTGGGAGCCGCCCGCAAATTGCCCACTGGCATGCATACAACCGGCACTGAGAGGACGCATCCATCCGGCGCGTGTTGCTCGAATTACCGGCGGATGCAGGTCCGCAGTGCTCAAACAGGTTTTGTCGCGATAAGGGCGTCATGACAAAAGAAGCAGTGTTTGTTGACAATCTGATCAGAAAGCCAGGCTGTAGAACTGCTGTGCTGCGGACATGGTTTGGCCACCGGGGCAGCGCAACTGCCCCTTCTTGACCATATGCATAGTCTCGATGCCGGCAATCAGCTTTTGCGCGCTCCAAAATGACTTGAAGCCCAGCATCGGATCAGTGATGCATTTGACCGCCCGGTGGTCTTGCTCGACGATGTTGTTGAGGTATTTGCTTTGGCGCAGTTCAACATCAACGCATGCATCGTCATTGACGCTGCGAATGGCTGCGGTGTTGGAGCCGCTTTTGTCTATGGTGATCTTGGCTGGCAGACCATGCAAGTTGATGGCGCGCTCCAAGTAGCGTCGTGCAGCTGCCTTGTCGCGTTTAGCCGTAAGCAGGAAGTCCACCGTGTCACCGCTCTTGTCTACAGCCCGGTACAAGTACTTCCACTGGCCGGCCACCTTGATGTACGTTTCATCGATCCTCAAACTTTTACCTACCGCACGTTTGCGGTGGCGAAAGATGAACGCCATCACCGGCAGTATCTTCAAGGCCCAGCGGTGTACCGTAGAGTGGTCAACAAAGACGCCGCGCTCCTGCATCATTTCTTCCAGGTGCCTGAAGCTCAATGGATAGGCGGCATACCAGCGCGCACACACCAGCATGACTTCAAGTGGGTAGTGCAGGCGCTTGAGAACCTGGGCTAGTGCTGCGTTGATGCTTTGACGCTGGAAGTCTTGCATCGCAATGATTGTCCAGCAGCTGCACGAAAAGCCAGGTACCCAAAAGCAAATGCAACGTCGTTTTTACAAACACACGCCGTCAACTTCGTCACAATTTGCTTAACGCGACAGAACCCCCCATTTGACCGGTCGGTGCAAGGATGGCAGTGAAGTGCCGGTTGCAATCACGCTGAGTCCGTTACCAGCACGAGGAAATCGCGGGCGTTGTGTCAGCGTCACGGTACGGCTGACTCAGGGTCCGACGGATTTGCTGTAAGCATAAAAGAGGTCGTCTCTGACCCATCCAAGTGATTCATAGGCGGCTTGCGCGATCTCGTTGCTTTTGGCGGTCATAAGATCCAGCCTTGCCTTGCCGCCTTCGGCTGCCAATCGCTGTGCTGCTTGCAGAAGAATTTTTCCGGCTCCGCAGCGTCTTGCCAGTGGACTGACGAACAGGTCGTACAGCGTATAAATCGGCTTCGCCTCTACCGAGCAAAAGGTGGGGTAGAGCTGGCAAAAACCCACGACCTGCTGTAAGCCTTGGCACGCCAGAATGATTACGGACTCTCCATTCTCCAGCCGTTCCCGGATGAAGCTCCTGGCGAGGTCCGGGTCAGAAGCTTTTTCATAAAACTGCCGGTAGGCATCAAACATTGGCACGATGACATCCAGGTCAGCAGGCGTTGCGATACGTGTGTGGATACTGCCCATGATCGACAGTTTAGACTCACGGTACACCCAATACCAGGCCAGCCATGACCACTACGCTTGCATCCCAAACGCCGGCTACACAGCCGCCAGCATTTGACGCGCTTGAGACCACCACCTACCCGGTGATTGCGGCCATCAGTTTTTCGCACCTGCTGAACGACATGATGCAGTCCGTGTTGCTCGCGATCTATCCCATGCTCAAGCTCGGCCTGAACTTGTCGTTTGCGCAGATTGGCCTCGTCACGCTGACGTATCAATTCACCGGCTCTCTGTTGCAGCCACTGATCGGCCTGTACACCGACCGCCGGCCCATGCCGTATTCCTTGCCGGTTGGCATGGGTTTTACGCTGGTGGGATTGCTTTGCCTGTCGCAGGCGGGCACTTATAACGCGGTGCTGCTCTCGGCCATGATGATCGGGATGGGCTCTTCGGTTTTTCATCCTGAATCGTCGCGGATCGCGCGTATGGCCGCTGGTAATCAGCCCGGCCTGGCCCAGTCGCTGTTTCAAATTGGCGGAAACCTCGGATCTGCGTTGGGCCCGTTGCTGGCGGCGCTCATCATTGTTCCCCGGGGACAAGGCAGTGCTGCCTGGTTCTCCCTGTTCGCGCTGGTCGGGGTGTTTGTGCTGAGTTTTGTCGGGCGCTGGTCCAGTCACCATGGCGCCAACTTCAGAAAGCGGATGAAAGTCCAGGCGCGCAATGGTCTCGGCCGCCGCCAAATCGCCTGCTCGCTGGGGATTCTTGGACTGCTGATGTTTTCAAAGTTTTTTTATATGGCAAGCCTGAGCAGTTACTACACCTTTTACCTGATTGAAAAGTTCGGTGTGCCCCTCGAAAAAGCACAGTTTTTTCTGTTTGTGTTCCTGTTTGCAGTGGCTGCCGGTACCGTACTGGGTGGTCCCGTAGGAGACAGGATCGGACGCAAACGCGTGATCTGGTTTTCTATTCTTGGGGTCGCACCGTTCACGCTGCTGTTACCCCACGTCGATCTATTCTGGACGGTGTTACTTTCCGTGGTGATTGGTCTGATCCTTGCGTCGGCGTTCTCGGCGATTCTGGTGTATGCGCAAGAACTCGTTCCCGGCAAAGTGGGCGCCATCTCAGGCCTGTTTTTTGGCCTGGCGTTCGGCATGGGCGGTATTGGTGCTGCACTTCTGGGCCGGTTGGCAGATTCGACCGGCATCGAAACCGTGTACCAAGTCTGCGCTTTTCTGCCGTTGTTGGGCCTGCTGACCGCGTTTTTGCCGACAATGAAGCGGGCATAGGCGGGTCAAAGCGCAATACGCAGCATATTTTCATTGGGCAGTTTGAAAACGGAGACGGCTTGTGCCAATCTGTCGGCCTGCTCGCTCAGGCTTCCTGCGGCTGCAGCGCTCTCTTCGACCAGGGCGGCGTTTTGCTGGGTCATTTGGTCGAGTGCCTCGATCGACGCGTTGATCGAACTGATGCCGATGTGTTGCTGCTCCGCTGCGCTGTCGATTTCACCAACCGCGAGAGCAACTTTTTTGGAGTCGGTGACCATCTCGGTAATCGTGTGACCCGCCGCCAGTACAAATTTGGTGCCGGCCTCGACGCGACTTACGGATTCATCAATCAGCGCTTTTATTTCCCGGGCGGCCGTAGCACTCCTGCCGGCGAGGCTGCGTACTTCGCTGGCCACAACGGCAAATCCCCGGCCCTGTTCGCCGGCTCTGGCCGCCTCGACCGCGGCATTGAGCGCCAGAATATTGGTTTGAAAAGCGATGCCATCAATCACACCGAGGATGTCGCCGATTTTTTTGCTGCTGGCGCTGATCTGGTCCATCGTCTCGACCACCTGAGAAACAATGGTTTCCCCCTTTTCGGCCAGGATCGAAGCCTGGTTGGCCAGCGAATACGCGATCCGGGAGTTGTCGGCGGACTGCTGCGAGATCGCTTGAATCTCATTCACACTGGAAGCCGTGGACTGCAAGTTGCTGGAGGCCTCTTCGGTCCGATGTGCCAGGTCGGCGTTGCCGGTCGCAATTTGCGCACTGCCGCTGGCAATGGTGTCCGTAGATTCACGGACGCGGGATACCATGCTGACAAGCGCGGATTTCATGGTGGACAGCGAGACCAGCAACTCTCCGAACTCATCGTTGCGACCGACCTGAATCTCAGTGCTCAAATCACCTTTGGCGATGCTTGCCGCCAAGGCATTGGCCGTGGATAGCGGACCTTCGATGGACCGCACGAGGATGGGAGTGCCCAAGCCAATGCCAATCAGTAGTACAAGCACAATCGCTGCCGAAGTTTTCATCAGCCTTTCACGCGATTGGGCCACCTGTTCGCGGAATTTTTCTGCCAGTTGTTGTTCGAGCGTCACCATGTCACGAATGGCATCGAGGTATGCATTCGACGCGGGCACGAAATCCTTGTTCAATGCCTGGGTTGCTTCTTCGGCCTTGCCGTCCTGGCGAAGTTTTCTGGCTGCGTCGCGGTACCCCAGCATGGTCTTGCGGCTCTCGGCCACTTTGGCCATCTGTGCCTTTTCCTCGGCGCTCAGATCCATGGCTTCAATCGACTTTTGAACCTCGGAAATTTTGGCAGACGTACTGGCAATCGTTGCCTTGAACACGGCGTCCATATTGGGATCGCTGGTTGAAACCACAGCCAGCGTACGTGCTGCATTGGCCTGTGTAAGGGCTGACCAGGACATTACAGCCTGCAAGCGGGCGTTTATGGCAGTCAGTTGACTGTCCGTTTGTTCTTGAAGTGCCGCGCTGCGGTACCCATTGAAGACCATGATTCCAAGCATCACGACGATGATGGTTCCAACGGAGAGCCAAAGCTTGGTGGACACACGCAGGTTTATCAACGACATAAGGTCTCCTTTTTATCGCTTTATGTCAGCCGAAGCATACTTCAGGCAGTCTCCCGGAGCGTGTGAAACCGGGTTGACTGACCAAACTTTAAAACGACAACCTTGCGCCGACGGAGAAGATGTAGGTGGGCGCAAGCTGAATGCCGTTGAGGTTCTGATACACGGGAATTTGCAGGTCCGAGTGAATCGCAAGCTTGGCCGTTACAGGAATGACTATGCCAGGGGTCAGGTACACCAGAGTGCCGCCGGTGGAAAATGTATCTGCCGCCGTGCCGGAGTCGGTTTGAACGTTGCGCGCGTTGAATTGCAGCGTTGGCGTAAATGACTCAAATCCGTGGTAGCGCACGCCTGCCGTCACATTGACGCTATCTCCGGGCCGGTAGGATTGGGCGTCGAAATAGGAGCCGTTGCTCAGCGCAGTTTGGAATTGGCCTTGTACAAAGTAGTCCCAGTTCTGGCTCAGGTTGTCAAACATGTAGGCACCTACGATCAGGTCGGTCGTACCGGTCCCTAACTGCAAACCCGGGTCAACTTGCGTTGCGTTGTCGTTGGCCAATTGGTTGTTCTGTCCGGTTGGCAGTTTCAGGCCCAGCAAGAGCCCGATGTTTTTGGCGTCCGTGAAGCCGTAGTAGCGCCCGATCACGCGCACATCGCCGAGTCCACTGCCGTTGGAGTCGTAGGCGCCGTTGCCTGGATTGACGCCATCGCTACCGGTTCCCAATGTGCTGTGGGCACGGTCTATGTAGGGGACAGACACACTGACACCCCATGACGTTCCATTGTTGTAATCCAGTGTCGTGGTCAGGTACTGGTTGTTGGTGTATTTCTCCACTTCAGCCTGGCCCCCCGTATTGGTGATGGATGCCGCGGCCTGCGTGTTGGAAATCGTGCCGGTTCCAGCGCGCAACTGGTTCTGGTTCAGCGTGTCATAGCGCACATCGAGGCTCCAGCCTGCGGAACTGGCCAGACCCTGCGTGCCCCAGTCGGAGTTCAGCGTACATCCGCAGCTTGCACAGGCCAAAGCGGATCCCACTGGCAGCGCCAGCGATACGGACAAAATAAGTTGGGTAGAAGTTTTCATAAAAGTAGATTCAAAAATGATGTTGAAAGGAACAAGTTGATCGAACTGACCTGTTGCATTTAGTGATTGCCTGAACCGGACGGATCGGTGTTCAGCGCAGACGCAACGGGAACGTTGAGGGAGTATTTGCTCTCGCTGCCGTCCTGGGCCTTGAAGAAAAGAGTCAATGGGATTGACGAACCCTTGGCGAGCGGCTGCTTGAGGTCCATCAGCATGATGTGGTAGCCACCCGGCGTGAGTCCGATGGTTTTACCCTTGGGTAGCAGCAATCCCTCCGTCAACGCGCGCATCGTCATCATTGCGCCGCTCATCTTCATTTCATGGACTTCTGCCACCCCCGCTATCGGCGTCGATATAGCGACCAGGCGGGTGTCACTGCTGGCAGTGAGTTTCATAAAGGCGCTGCTTGACGTTTGACCCGGAACCGTAGGATTGGCCCAGGCGCTTTGAACGTTGACTGCCTGGGCATAAGTCGGGGGTTCCGCAAAGATCGCCATCAGTGGCAGGACGCAAATAGCAAGGCGCATGCAGATTGCATGGCGAGTTTTCAGCATTGGAAGTTTCATAGGGTTCATGTCGAACATGGGTTTTGTGAATGACGGAGAAGGCGTTAATGAAACCTTCGCCATGAATGGGCGCGCGGGCCTACACCGGAGTTCAGGAAAGCAACAGCGTGGCACCGCACAAGCGCACGCTGCGGTGCGCTGTATTAAAGCGACCTGGCGCGGGGCAAAAACTCAGATACGGGTCGGGGGACCGCGCGCCGGCAGCGGCGCGGCTGTGGCCGATGCAATACGGGCCGACGCGATGCTTTGCATCACGTAACCCAGGGGCTGTGCATGGTCGAACAGGACGAAGGCAATGGGAGGCGGAGCCCCTACACCAGCACACAGGGGGCAGTCCATCGTGTGAC
>Ga0075019_10001641_pt1 | contig 12728 bp, 13 predicted proteins | sample ColStrG_CSR_2013_FD_71473 | JGI IMG/M metagenome (GOLD analysis project Ga0075019, IMG submission 71473) | Freshwater sediment microbial communities in response to fracking from Pennsylvania, USA - Cold Stream Run_MetaG_CSR_2013 | ecosystem: Environmental > Aquatic > Freshwater > Creek >...
GCAGGGCTCAGATACATGTCTGGCTCCTTGTGGCCCGCCGTAGCGCTCCACGCTATAGTTGTGGGCATCTGGCAATGCCTCCTGGGCGGGCCGGATCTATCTGACCTGCTCCATTAGGCGTAACGCAAGGCGTTGGCTGCTTCGCTATGCAGGTCCTTGTGCATGACATAATCTGTAAAACCATAGGTGCCGAGGTCAGAAGGAATTTCTCGGTCAATCGAAAAACCCGACTTGAGGCAGAAATCGACAGCATTCGAATGATCTTTATGAACGCAGATAACCATGTCCTTGGCTGGCGCAAATTCTGCCTGAACAGCCTTGATCAGTTGACTGGCCAATCCGAAACCTCGAAAATCAGGTAGAACACACAATTTTGTAATCCATATACGCGTGCCATAACGATGGGCGGCAACGAAACCAACATCTGCATGGCCAACGCGCATCACCCAATACTTGTGACCGCGAAGGGTCATATCATCTTCCATGGTATCAGGATCAAACAAAGCACTGACCATCGAGTCAATGTGATCCGGAGCCACGTTTCGATTGTAGGTTTTGGGCCATATTTGCATAGCTAAGCAACGCACAATTTCTATGTCATCGGTGGTGATGAGGCGGGCGATGGTTGACATGTTTGACTCCGCAGATGAGGGACAAAAGCTCAGGTGTGGGCAAGTAAACGCTAAGAAACGTCTGTAATTAGGGCGCACTTCTGACGACCTGAATAAGAATTGGCTTTGTATTCGCCACATTCATCGTGCCACCACATCAAATCCACGCACAGGCGTTTGAAGGAGCCACGGAAAGAGCATACCACACATGCTGCAAGCGTGTAAGTTGATTAATCTACGGTAACGGGCTTGTTATTCGCCAAAAATTCTCGATTTGCGTGTATAGTTGCAGGTGATGTAATTTTTACGAGATGATAACGCTGTCACAAGGCCTTCTGCATGACATAGTCGGTGAATCCATAGGGGCCCATCTGTACAGGTACTTCCGCTTCGACATGAAAGCCGGATCGCAAGTAATATTTGATGGCGGGTTCGTTGTCCTTGTTGACGTAAAGTGCGAGTTCTTGGGCTGTAAAATAGGCAAGTGCGGCTTCGATTAATGCCTTGCCAAGGCCCAGTCCCCTGAAATCGTCCCGAACATAAAGTTTCTTGAGCCAAAGTCGGTCACCATCTTTGTAGGCCGAGGCATAGCCGACATCTATGTCTCCCACGCGAGCAATCCAGAATACATGGCCCCCTTCGACCATTTCTTTCTCCAGGGCGTCCGTCGAATAGAGAACTGCAAGCATCGCATCCACCCTGTCAGGGCTAATGATGTTGCGATAGCATTTCGGCCAGATTATCAAGGCCAGCTCGCGTACGATTTCGAGCTCATCGACGCCTATTCTGCGTATGCGGGGCAATGGGGCCATACCAGCCTTCCTGTAGGTTATTGTTGTCTCAAGGTCTTATTTGGCCCTACTATGTTGCAGGACCCTCGTTTTTCCAAGTGGAAATTATGCCCCCACGGCTGGATCATTTTAGAGACTTCAGTCCGAGTACGCGTCCGGGCATACCTGCAGCGTCCAGGTAGACCTCCTTCCCGAGACTTTGAGTTTCAAGAACCGTGATAAATCCATTTGCAGCCCGTTCAGCGCGAATGACGTGGGGCGTGCTTGGAACTGTCGCAGGACCACCAGCAAGAGCTTCCTTGAGCGATCGCCCCGTAAGGCTACCAGCATTTACTGGGGTGAAGCCAAGAATGTGGGCGAGGGTCGGGGTAATGTCGGCATTTGATACCGGGGCTAAGTCGATATAGCCAGATTTGAAGTCAGGACCTGCTGCAGCCATGAAATTGCGCGTGTTCGCACGAGTAAACCCACCGTGGCTACCTTGGCCCTGTTTCAAGTTTCCATCGACGACCATGACCGAACAGAGTTCTGGATTTTTCCAAATCTTGACGCAGGATGGCAATGCGAAATCTCTTAAAGTGACATAGATTGAAGGTGCCGGCGTAAGCGCCTTTCCTGACAGGCCTATTTGACGGAACGACAAGGCCCCCCTTATTTTCCCCAAATTGTCCGAGGTAAAGAGGCCTGCGACATAGTCTTGATGTGTTAGGGCGGAAACGACCTGCCTTGCGAGGGTGTGTGCCTTGGCCGGATTGAGATAGATGACATAGGAGCCACCACTGCTTACGACCAATGCGTCCCACTGTGCCGCAGTTCCACCTAACCGCGCAGCTCCCTTCGGATGCTCACCCTGGCTAGGATCAAGGGGTTTCTCAAGGTCATCCATGAGAGGGAGGCCAAGCGCGTGGGACAGGTCAATGGCCATAAAGTTGGGTGGAAGTTGGCCGGGATAGGTATCGGCATAGGTAAAATGTGCGGCGAAAGAGGTTTTCGATTCTCGACTTATTGTCGAGAAGCCGTGGTCGGCAGTTACGAAGATATCCGTGTTTTCAAAGACACCGTTGGCCTTTAAGGCGTCGATAAGGAGTTGTAGATTGTCTGAAGCATTGCGAACACCGGCAAGCGATGTCGGTCCATTGATGCCAGGCGTGAAGCTATTGATGCTATCACCGGTATTGTGTTGCGTCCCATCGGGGTCACGAGACCAATAGACCAAGGCGAATGGCTTGCCATTTGCAACAAAACGAGGAAGCAAAACCTTCGTCGTCACGCTGGTAAACCACTTTTGTTGATCCAAATTGGCAGTTTTTAGCCCATTGGGGAGGTCGCTATACATCGAGCCGTTTGATTTATGGTCGTCCGGATTGAGGCTTAGTCCTTCGGCCAGAATGGCCTTAGCAAGAGACGGGTCCAATGGGACTGAACGACCAGGCGTAAGGCTGCCTGTAGCATCATCGATGATGATTGTAGATTTTCCATCACCTGCGGAAATGTCCTGTATCAGGACTGGCCCTTCCTTGCCGACCGCCGCTGTCTGGTAGCCATGATCTCGTGCCATCTTGAGGAGGCTGACCTCATTAAGATAGTTTCCTTCATATCTTGTATTTGCCTCTTCCAGTACGGCATCATTTTCCATTCCTGGCGTCGGATGACCGGCTGCAGCACTTAAGGGGGTGGCTCCAAAATAGACGCTGTTGGACCACTCTCCTGTATCGCCAACGCCGTGGCCGGTTGCGATAACCGATGCATTTGTTGTTGTGACAGTTGGATAGACCGCATGTGAATTGCGAAAATCAACACCTGTCTTCTGGATTTTCGCCAAGGTCGGCGCGGTAACAGGGCTGACAATGCCGTAACGAAGGCCATCCGCAACAAAAATGATTACGTTTCGCGGTGTTTGCGCAGCCTGTGCAAGAGGCGCTGCAGACCCCAGGGCTCCATATACAAAAGCCAGCAGAAGTTCTTTACGCATAACCTAATTCCTTGCAGGGCGAGACAAAACGTCACCTTAACTGCCGTTTCGCAGGTCTCAACCAGAAAAAAAGGAAGGGGTCAAAAAAATGTCCGGAGGGGGGGAGCCTCCGGACCAGGCAGTGTGGCTGCCACGAGTACCAAAAGCTGACCTGGCCTCGTAAGAGTCATTACGTTGCAATCCATCAGTTGGATCACGCCGCATGAGAACAAGGTGCATAAAAATATGCCGCCCGCACAGTTGAGGTGCGAACGGCATATTTTGCAGAGGGAGTAGGCGTGACGAGGTCTGATAAGTCCTCTTGGCCTGGGAAACCTGAGGGTCAGGCAGCGAAGTTAAGATCCAAGGCTTCGGCAACGGCCCTGTAGGTGATCTTGCCACCCGCGATATTGAGACCAGCACGCAAATGGCTATCCGCGGCAAGGGCCGCAGAAATGCCCATGGTTGCCATTTTCACAACAAAAGGCAAGGTGGCATTGTTGAGAGCAAGTGTTGAAGTACGGGCGACAGCGCCTGGCATATTGGCAACGCAATAATGAACGATATTGTCGACAAGATAGATTGGGTCCTGATGCGTGGTAGGGTGCGACGTCTCAAAGCAACCCCCTTGATCAATGGCAATATCGACGAGCACGGCACCGGGCTTCATGGTTTTCAATTGTGCCCGTGAAACAAGTTTGGGCGCAGCCGCTCCAGGTATCAGCACAGCACCAATCACAAGATCGGCCTCGCGAAGAGCTTCAGCCAGAGCAGCCTTTGACGAATAGGCTGTCTTAACGCGGCCGTGGAAAAGGTGGTCAATTTCGATCAACTTGTGCGGATTTATGTCGAAAAGGGTGACATCTGCAGAAAGACCCACCGCCATTTGCGCAGCATTAACACCTGAAACGCCGCCGCCTATAATGACGACCTTGGCCGGGGCCACGCCCGGAACGCCACCCAGTAAGACGCCTCGTCCGCCAAACGCCTTGTGAAGGTAGGTTGCGCCTACGTGAACTGCGATACGCCCGGCAACTTCTGACATCGGACGGAGCAAGGGCAAGCCTCCTTGGGCTTCCGTAACCGTCTCGTAAGCAATGCAGGTAGCGCCTGATTTCATAAGGGCTTCTGCCTGGGGTTTGTCGGCAGCAAGATGAAGGTAGGTGAACAGGGTCTGGGTTGGCTTCAGACGTGCGCACTCTGCGAGTTGCGGTTCTTTGACCTTGACGATCAGGTCTGCCACCTCAAAAACGTCTTCGGCCGATTGCAGGATCTGCGCACCGGCGGCGATATAGTCGGCGTCCGAAAATCCTATGCCGGCTCCTGCCTGCGTCTCGACATAAACCTCATGACCTAGATGGGTCAGTTCTGCGACGGAATTTGGAACGAGCCCAACTCTGTACTCGTGGTTTTTGATTTCCTTGGGGACGCTGATCTTCATAGTATCTCTCTCCAGAGGCGAAAAATAGTTTCATCGATTATGATCCTAACACCCGTGGAAGTTTTCGAAATTTTGTCACTTGATCTGGCAAGTTGATGGAGATAATTTCAAAAACATGGGTAATGGCGACAAATTTTCCGATCTCGATTCGTTTGACCGCGAGCTCATTAAGGTGCTTCGCGTCAATGCTCGGGCGACGTCTGCGGATCTAGGAGAGGCTGTGGGCCTCAGTCCTTCGGCTGCGCACCGCCGTGTTAAGATCCTCGAACAAAAGGGGGTCATCACGGGGTATCGTGCTGTCATCGCAGAAAATGTTCAAGGAAAGCAGGGAACGGTCTTCGTGCATGTGACCTTGATCGACCAGAGGCGCGAAACCTTTGAAAAATTCGAGAAGGCGGCTCTGGCCTGTGCGGCGATAGAGGAGTGTCATCTCATGTCGGGGGAAGCAGACTATCTCCTCAAAATCGTCCTTCGTGAAAGTCTGTCATATGAGGACGTACATCGCGATGTCCTGTCCATTATGCCGGGTGTCTCCAAACTGGCTTCCAGTTTTTCAATTCGTACCGTCAAAATGGGCTAGTCAGCTTATATGGCGCTGAGAGTCTGATAAAAAAATCTCCGGGGACGCCTACCCCCGGAGATTCTTGTTGTGCGCTGCTGTCTTGAAGGCTTTACGGGAAGCTGAGCTGCACACGTGGTCGAAAACCCAACGTCTTAAACATCACCCCCCAACTCACTGGAGTACCGTTTGGTGCATTTCCTGTCGTGTGAGTGTCTTGATACGTTCTATCTCTTCCTTAAGCTTAAGCTTCTTTCGTTTCAGTTCCTTAAGGTATAAAGAGTCCACAGAAGGGCTACGCTCTTCGCGGGCAATGATGGCTTTGAGGGATTGATGGCGTTGATCGAGTTCACGAACTCTCGCTTCAATGGTCATATGGTCATGTCCTTCATCTCTCTTCCGGACCGCGCGTCCGGAAGGTCATGGAACACCCGTAAACGGAGAATGTGGAATCACGTTCGATTACATTCGATCACAGAAGCGAGAGAATTATAGTATAGGTCGCATTAAGTATTTTTGTTCCGGTTTAGAAAATGACAATTGAGAAAATAAAGCCTAATCAACGTCTTATTGTTGCCATAAGTGGCGCGTCCGGAGCGATTTACGGGATCCGTGCACTCGAAGCTTTGAGGCGCGCTGGGGTCGAATCGCACCTGGTTATATCGAAGGCCGCAGCCTTGTCCCTGGGTGCGGAACTCGACATGTCACAAAGTGACGTTCACGCCCTGGCCGACATTGTCTATAAGCCGGCTGATATAGGAGCTGCAATTGCTTCAGGCTCCTTTCGAACTTTGGGGATGCTCGTTGCCCCGTGTTCGATCAAGACGCTGGGTGAGATAACCACGGGCGTTACAGCCTCTTTGATCAGTCGCGCAGCTGACGTTTGTCTGAAAGAACGTCGCAGATTGGTCTTGATGGTGAGAGAAACGCCTCTGCACCTTGGACATTTGCGCTCAATGACGGCTGCGACAGAGATGGGGGCGATAATTGCACCGCCCATGCCTGCTTTTTACACACGTCCTAAGTCCTTAGATGACTTGGTGGAGCAGAATATTGCCAGGGTGCTCGACCTTTTCAATATCGACATACCCTTTAAGCGCTGGGGGGAGGACATAGGTCCTGTCATGAATGACTGAATTTTGGGACTGGGCAGTGACATCCTACGGGAAGCAGGGTGTCTCAGCGATCTGCCTAAACCTGCAGGATTCGTATGGGGAATCGGTTCCACTTCTTTTGTGGGCTGCTTGGTTGGCAGCACAAAACCGTCATCTCGATTCTGACATAGCTGCTGAAGCCGCTACCTTATCTGCCGCTTGGTCGGATGCTGTTATTTCCCCTTTGCGTAACCTTCGCAGACGGCTCAAATCTGAGATAACGCCGGAAGATGACAAACTTAGGCTACCGATAAGAAATAAAATTAAGGGCCTAGAACTTGAAGCGGAAAAGGCTCTTATGGAAAAACTTTCTAGCCTTTCATCGCGGGAAAAGGAGTTGAATTATGATATTAATCAACCGCTTAACGCGCGAACCTTGAAGGCGCTAGAACGCGTATCTAAGCTGTGTCAAGCCAATGCACCAAAATCAGCCTTAACCCTGCTTGCTGAGGCCCTTACAAAGACCTAAAAATTGCGCTATAATGCACGCGTCAGCCGATTTTGTGCTGCATTAAATGTCCTTTAGCTTCAACCCTTTGGCCAGAGAGGAGTCGTCCTTCATGCACGACGACAGCAACATTCGGACGATACGCGGAAAAGACGGTCTGCATCTTGTCAAAACGGATGGTGAGCAAGGCAAGGGGGATGCGGAACGTCGTATCGCAGGCCGTACGGACCTGGAGTTTGGTCGTCTTGAACTGGTACCTGAAGAAACGCAATCCGACGATCTTGAACCCAGCGTTCGAGAACTGCCGATTGACGGGGCGGTTGTGATTCTTCGTAACGAGGCGGCTTTGCTGCGTCAGGAACATAAGGATCTTGATGATGCTATTCATGCCTTGCAACTGGCGAGGTTGCCGGATCAGATTATGTTGGCACGCTTGAAGCGCAAAAAACTTCACCTTCGCGACCGCATTGCTACCATCGAGGATAAGATTCGGCCGGATATTATTGCTTGAGGTGCGCTGCTAAAACTGGCTTTTCAAGCCTGATTTAAATCCCGCCAATATCAGACCCCGAAGACTTGGCCCGAAGACTTGGCCTGAAGACTTGGCCTGAAGACTTGGCCCGAAGACGAGATCAGACCGTTCGGTTCTCAACAGTCTTTGCCTTCAGAAGTAAGGCTGTTCGTGCTCGGGGCTATGGCCCCACATGTGTTGAAAGACTTCGTTTTCTGGCCCGAGGCTTTCAGAGGCACAACGGATCGACGTGCACTGCGCATTCCATCTTTACTTCAGCAGATACATCCGCGAAATGAGTGATGTTTCTGGCAAGGAAGGATAGAGCATGACACGACCTAAGGTACTCCTGACACGTCCCTGGCCGGACCAGGCACAGGCCTACATGCAAGCTCATTATGATACGACGGTCAACATGTCTGGACGAGGCCTTTCCAAAGACGAGCTGATCGCCGCCATGATAAACTATGACGCTATTTGCCCTGCAGTTACGGATCGCATGGATAGTGAGATCTTGAGCGTCGCATCACCGCGTGTCAAAATACTCGGTAATTTTGGCGTAGGTTATGAACATATCGACCTCCTGAGTGCTAAGGCAGCCGGAATTGTGGTCTCAAATACGCCTGACGTCCTGACAGAGGCGACCGCTGATATTGCCCTTATGCTGATGCTTATGGCTTCGCGCCGGGCGGGAGAAGGCGAGCGCCAGCTGAGGTCCGGCGGCTGGAAGGGGTGGGGAACGACGGCCTTGATGGGCCAGTCTCTTGAAGGAAAAGCTCTCGGCCTCGTTGGTTTTGGCCGGATTGCGCAGGCAACGGCGCGAAAAGCCAAGAACGCGTTGGGTATGCGCATTTTCTACTCTAGTCGTCGTCGCGTGGCTGTGGAAATTGAGTCGGAGTTCGACGCCGTCTACATAGAGTCCCTAGAGGAGCTTGCAAGCTCATGTGACGTTATGTCTTTGCACATTCCCGGGGGGGACGAAACGTTTCAGCTTGTGGATGCCAGACTTTTGGCTCTTATGAAGCCGACGGCTATTCTCATCAACACCGCAAGAGGATCGGTTGTCGATGAAAGGGCGCTCGCTGACGCCCTTATGAGCAAAAATCTGTGGGCGGCTGGACTTGATGTTTATGCTCATGAACCGCAGGTCTATCCTGCCCTGCTAGACCTTGAGTCTGTTGTCCTTCTTCCACATCTTGGCAGTGCAACTGTTGAAACGCGTAACGCCATGGGGCTGCGCGCTGCCGCCAATATTGACCAGTTCTTTGCAGGCGAACCTGTCCGTGACCGGCTTGTCTAGTTCACTTCTTGAACGATTGGAGGCGCGTGTCCTTGAGTGGATGAGGGAGGTTGATCGCCCACTCGTTCTTGGACTTTGCGGAGCACAGGGATCGGGTAAGTCGACCCTGAGTCAGAAACTTGCAGGTCGTCTGACTCAACAAGGTGTAAAATCCTGCGTCTTGTCGCTCGATGATCTTTACCTGTCGCGCGAGGTGAGGACAGACCTGGCCAGGGACATTCACCCCCTTTTGCTGACACGGGGTGTTCCTGGAACACACGACGTCGCCTTAGGCATTAAGGTGCTTGAAGAGCTCCTCTCCCAAAATGTGGTTGCCTTGCCTCGCTTTGACAAGTCTTGCGACAACCCTCTACCGTCGCACGTTTGGCCGGTTGTTCATAAGGTGGATCTCATAATTTTTGAAGGCTGGTGCGTAGCCGCCACTCCGCAATCAGACAGCGCGCTCAGCGACCCTCTTAATGAGCTGGAGCGCAATCAGGATAAGGAAGGGACTTGGCGATGCTATGTCAATGACCAGTTGCGCACGGCCTATTCTGCTCTTTTCGCTAAGATTGACAGGTTGATCCTGCTCGCAGCGCCGAATTTTGAAATTGTAAAAACTTGGCGCACGCAGCAGGAACATGGCCTGGTACGACGGCTTCAAAGCAAAGAGCGTAATCAGGAGCGCGGTCAAAGCAGGATTATGTCGGATGAAGAGGTTGCAAGTTTCGTCTTGCACTATGAGAGACTGACCCGCCACGTCCTGGAGGAAATGCCGGGGATCGCCGACTTGACCTTCTATCTAGACGAGAAGCGCAACTATCTTATGTCATCCTGATGAATTGCTGGGGCCTTACGCATCGAAACTCTCGTCATGGGACTTTAGGTTTGTTCTCCTACGGGCAGTTTCGCTCGTTTGAGACAACCGGAGACGACCATGTCTACAATGAAAACACTTGGCGTGGCGCTGGCGCTGGCAATGACGCCTTTGGGGCTGACGGCACTTATCGCGCCAAATGCAGCACAGGCTGCGACTAAAGCTGATATCAACGCTGACGCTCAACGTGCCTTGGCCTCGCTCTACAGGTCCAACCCAACAGCCCGCTTAATTGGCGGACGCGCCCGAGGGATCTTAATCTTTCCGAGCATCATAAAGGCCGGCCTCGTATTTGGCGGATCCTACGGAGAAGGGGAGCTTTTGGTGAATGGCCAGGTTGAGAACTACTATAATTCCTTTTCAGGTTCCTGGGGACTTCAGGCCGGGGCACAGAGTTACGGATACGTCGTCTTTTTGATGAGTGACGATGCCATTAAATATCTTCACGATAGTTCAGGCCTTGAAATTGGTGTGGGTCCAACGGTTGTCATTGTTGATGATGGCGTGGCCAGGAACCTGTCGACTTCCACTCTGAAAGATAGTGCCTATGCCTTCATCTTTAATCAAGAAGGCCTCATGGCAGGCGTATCGATTGAAGGCACGAAGATTTCAAAAATCAAACAGTAGTCCCCTTCCTGTGTGAAGAGGGCTTTGAGGTCTTGGATGCGAAACTGGCGCCGGAAGCTCGTTAGGCTTTCGGCGTTGGTCGCTTTTTGACGTGCCTAAGCGGCAGTCGTTTCAGATCAAATTTTCTTGGCCCGACATTTAAGCTTGTTTCGCAATGACTCTGCGCCCCATTAAGCGGCTAGGCTTGCTGGCTTTGGGCGATGTACTATTCGACCCAGTCTTTTTTCAGACTGAAGGATGCTAAGATGAGAAGCGCGGCGGCAATTCCATAAAATCCTAGACCATATATGAAGGCATATTTGATCGAATCCACGCCGTAGTGCGGTTTGAGAATGTCAGAAATCTTGCCAAAGGCGTAGGTGCCAAGAGCAATTCCCAAAAGGTTATTGATAAGTAGGAATAGGGACGACATGACACTACGTGACTGTGCCGGGGCCAGATGCTGGACTGCAGTTAGTACCGGTCCAAGCCAGACAAGTCCCAAGGCTTGAGGGATGAGGAAGAGCAGGAAGGCCTCATGCGGTGTATGCGCCATCACGCCAAGGACATAGAGAGGCGCTGAGATCAAAAACGCTATTGCAGGGATGAGCGCATAGGCACTTTTGGATATCCGGCCAAGCTTGTCCCCGAGATAGCCGCCGAGTGCTATACCAAGGACGCCACCGACAAGAAGCACGCTGGCAAAGAGTTGCGACCTGCTGACCAGGTCCATCTTTAAGGAGCGCGCAAGAAAAGTGGGCATCCAATACATCACGCCATAGCCAACCATGGAAGAGCAGGCTGATCCCAGGGACAAAAACCAGAACGAAGGTTTGGAGGCGGCAAGGCTTGCAACTGCCAGGAGACCGATCTTGCGGTCTGAGGCCGCAGGCCTGACGTCCGTTTGTCCTCTTTTGGGGTCCTTGACCAGAAGCCGGAACACCGGCGCGACGCATATGCCGAGGGCGCCAATTACCAGGAAGGCGTAGCGCCAATTGACGTGGGCTGCCATCAGTCCACCAAACAAAACTCCTGCGGCACTGCCTAGGGGAATGCCGAGGGAAAAGACCGCCAGGGCACGGGACCTGGAACTTGCAGAAAAGTAATCGGAGATCAGGCTGTAGGCCGGGGCCACGCCACCTGCTTCACCAATTCCCACGCCCATGCGCCCGAGTGACAACTGGGTTAGGTTGGTAGCTAGACCGCAAAAGGCGGTAAATCCAGACCAAAGGGTAAGGGCACCGGTCATGATCCAGACCCGCGATGTGCGGTCTGCAAGCCAGGCTGCTGGAATCCCAAATAGACAATAAAATAGAGCGAAGGGCGCGCCTCCCATCCATCCAAGTTGCGCATCCGTCAAGTGCAGGTCGACCTTTACGGAATCTTTCAAAATACTGAGCACCTGACGGTCAAGGAAGTTCAAAGTATAGACAACTATCAGAAGGAACAGGACCACATGGCGTCCCTTGAGGCCTTTTGGCGCTGTGGGTACGGGTGGCGTTAGTTCGACCATGTTCGTCTCCAGGGTGGGTTCACACACTATTCTTTTGCGGCCTTTTCAGGTCTCGAAGCTTGAGACAGAAGGCATGTAAGGTGCTCTCATAAATAAGGCGGCCCCTTGTTACCGGAGCCGCCCCTTAGGGTCCAAGACCTAGTATTTAAAGACCTCGTACTTAAAGACCTAGTATTTATATTCCAGGCCGAGTGTCCAGGTCCGTGGAGGACCGTAGAAAGCATCGACAGAGTTGCCGTAGAGTCCGCCTGGGAAGTTGTATCCACCAATCTTATAACGTTGATCGGACAGGTTCAGGCCATGAAGGCCAATCTTGTACCTGCCATTTGGCGCAGTCCAGTCGATTCCCAGCTTATAGAGCCAGTACGCCTTCTGGTCGAGCAGAGGGACGGGCGCTTCAAACATGGTTGAACTTCCACGATAAGACGCCTGTGGACTGACCACGAGATGCCCGCCGGCAAGGTTGGTCGTCCAGACCGCGCTAAAGGAGTTTGTCCACTTAGGCGTATTTTGGATTCCCACAGTATTCGCAATATTTGATATGGTTCCAGTCAATGGGTTCAAGCTGTTATATTCATTATATTTTGCATCAATATAGCCAATTGTGGCATTCAAGGTGAGTGCGTCCACAACGCGCAGGCCGCCTTCGAATTCAAAACCTTTCATGGATGCCTTGCCCGCGTTTTCCACTTGAGACACGATTGATGTGCCCACTGGCGTCTGACGCGTAATTTGAACATCGGTGTACTTCGATGAGAAGACGTCCGTTGCAAAGGTCAGGCGATGATCGAACGCAGAGCCTTTCAGGCCGATTTCATCCGTGATTACGCTTTCCGGGCGATAGCCGTTTACAGTGTCTGGCGTATGCGAGGCGTCACCGCGCATATCGAAGCCGCCCGACTTGAAGCCCGTCGAAATCGACGCATATGTCGTCAGGTCGTGGCTAAGGCTATAGGACAAGGAGACACGAGGCGTGAACTTAACGTC
>Ga0075019_10001642_pt1 | contig 12727 bp, 20 predicted proteins | sample ColStrG_CSR_2013_FD_71473 | JGI IMG/M metagenome (GOLD analysis project Ga0075019, IMG submission 71473) | Freshwater sediment microbial communities in response to fracking from Pennsylvania, USA - Cold Stream Run_MetaG_CSR_2013 | ecosystem: Environmental > Aquatic > Freshwater > Creek >...
AATAACAAGTTGCATTGAGTGATATTTACCAGCGTGCTTCTTATAGTGCGCTGGTATTTACCTATCAATGTTGATAGGAATAGCAGTAACTATGGAGATAGGATATGGCTCTCAGTGTGTATCTGTGCAAAGCATGTTCTCATGAATGGGAACAAGGTTATCCACGTAATACTTGCCCATGGTGCAACAGTGATAATGTTGTGCATCTTGGTAATAGTGTGTCATCAATGCCAAATGTGAAAGCAGTTGAACAAATGGTTGAGACAGTAACGGCTTTTAATACTCCAATCACGATGAAAAACGCAGAAGAACAAGCACTTCATAAGTCTGGTATCTATGCTTGTAAGGTGCCACATACTAACTTCACATACTATGTCAATGTGAAGATTGCAGAAGATAGGAATAGTGTAAGAATTAAAAGTGCAATTCGCAGGCATAATATCAATGATGCAGAAGTAAAACATGTGAAAGGAACAGTTAAATTTATCTTTGGTGAAGGTAACAAGATAAGGTATGTGTTGCTGTATAATTGCCATGATATCACAAGAGTCCAGCAGTTTCCTGTTAGTAATCCTATGACGATTGGAGAGTATATGGAGGTTACTTGGGAATAATTAGCTGATAGTAGCAGAAAATGATAGGTGGTTTGTTTCGATCATGTGGTATGCAAACTTGGCGCAACAACCATCTATCATCTGCAATCTGATAATAGAAATAATGATAAGTATGGACTTGGGATGTCGATCACCATGTATTCAATGTTCCATTTGTGGCTCAATGTGCTCAATGTGACCATGTTCCATGTCGGGGCGTCGGTCATTATGGCCCTCTTTTTGGGGTCTCACCATAATAGTATCTCAATCATCATACTATCTATCCTATATCACTCTTTATACTATACTCTTTTCAATGTTGAATTTTTCTTTAAAGATACCCTATAAATAGGGCACATAGATAAGAGGGGTGGTTGATAGTATGAGAAAATGATAAGTATAAAAAGAGAGCATGAAAAAGGGGGGAAATATTGAGAGGGGGAAAGTGGAACATAGGAACATCGCATACTTGGCACCACAAATGGAACATAGTGATCGGCTTGCAAGAGTGATAGGTATCATTGAGTGATAAGTATAACATATTGTGGGGTAACAAGAATAACCATGATATGTTGTATTTTTCACTTGACAGGTTTGCGTCAATGTGGGAAAATCTAGCCTGTCCAAAAATGTATCAACAGTTATCCGTAACAATGAAAGGACTCCAAGACAATGATACACTATGACGATGATCAATATACATCGCAACTAGATGACTTCATAGCAAAGCGACAAGCTAAGAGTAAGTTTAAAGATCACAAGGAAGCAACTGCTGCATTTCTTCAATATAAGAGAGAATGTAAGGAAATGAGTGATTTCGTAGTAGATGCTGCGAAGAAATCACACCGCTTGTCAGATTGGGAAAGTAGATTTATTTGCTCAATCAAAGAAGGTATCAACAATGGAGTTATCAAAACAAAAGACTCACTAACTCCGAAACAATTGGCAGTCTATCATAAGATCAGCAGAAAGGTATATGCAACATGATTGATTATGATCAAACTAGGATTGAGCATGACAGTGAAGTGAAGAGTGCAATTGAGCAATATAATGCTGACATGAAAGTGTTGCAAGATTATGTTGATCAAGTATCACGACAAGAAAAGTGGTTTAGTTGGATGTTGATAATTCAGATTGTATTTGCAGCAGGATTGTTAGGATATATCATTGCTGATACTATATTGTGATTGTGATTGCAAGTGTGATTGCAAGTATAAGTGGGAGACTGAAACAACAATTGTTCTGGACCGCCAAAAATTGTGATAGTATCGAAGTTGCTATATCAAGATACTATCACAATTATCTGCCGCTACCAATCGCTGCTATCAAATATCAACGCAAGGATGCGCTACAATGAAACTCCAATGTAGGATATCAGGACTAACTTTCTATTCTGCATATCACTTCAAGAATGAGCCAACAGTGCGCAATGCACTACATCCTATTTTTTCTGTATCACTCCGAGATTTACTTGCCAAAGCTCAAAAGTATGGCAGGGGAGACTATACTGAGGAAGAAGAAAAACTATTATTTCTAGCACTTCTCAATAAGACAGATGCTGTTGATTGGGAAGTGCCTGCTAATCCATCGCCTGATACTGTTGATCGCTATCTTGACAGTATATTCATCCTACTTTCATGGTATGAGAAAGTGACTCCGGGCGCCTTAAAACTACCTAGAATGAGAGTATCAGAACATAACAAAAATCTAGCTAACATTGGTATGTTCATTCAATCCTGGTATGATGTCAGGAAAGAATGGATGTCTCCATCTATCAAGAAATTCATGGCTGATCTACTAGAACACCGTGAACACTTGATGCAACGTCTTATCAATTCTAGACGTGATACTTTTGAGTATGCTGGCAAACTAGCATCATGGGCAATGGATGCTGCTGATGTTCATCCTGATAGGAGAGCAGAATGGACAGCATTGTTTAAGATGAAGCCAGATAAAGAAGCACTTACTTGTGATCTTGATGAATTGCTTGATATGAGAGATCACATGGAACGTCATCTTTACGCAGTAGAAGGACTTGGACATAAATCAGGATTATCAGGCGATACTGCTAAGAAAGTAATGGATCATATTCATCGTCTGGTGGAAATACGAGAAGGTGGTATGATTGCATTACTTGGTGGTTTTGGAATTACTGCAACTGATGACTTCCAACACAAAGTCAATACTGGTGGGGTCACAACAACTGATATCCAACAACTCAAGAGTAAGATACAAGAGAGCGGTGCGCCAAACACAGAACCAAAGAAAGAAGATTATCCTAACCTAATCTCTTTCATCAAAGCAAAGTCTGCATGGGTGTTAAGTTCTCACCTGAGAGAAAACTTAGCTTTTGCAGAACAACATTCATCACAAATCATTGATACTAATGAAACCCCGGAGTAACCAACAATGAACGCGCCCGAACAATTCACACTAACACGTAGTCCCAAGATTGATATTGCAATCTATCGTCATGTTTGGCATCTTGAACCAGATTTGAAGAACCAACTAGGTTGTTCTCTGCTAGCAATTACTACTGTCAGTAAGTTCATCTCACTAGTTGAGCCAGAGTGTTATCCTGATACTTACGAAGATAGCATTCTGCATCCTACTACCGGTAATCGTCATTTCATTAGTTATCTCTTCACATCTGGTCAATATCTTGAAGATATGAATAATGATGTCGGTGACAAAGGATCAACACCTTTGGCACTACATTTTAGAGCATCTCGTGTTCTTAGTATTAGATTATGTCTTGTTCGTTGTTGGGACAAAGCATGGACAAGATCATATCTCATGCAACAAGGAGCTGTTGAATTATGAAAACGATAGTAGGTTACACACTGATATCACAATTTCCGAACTCACAAGTAACTGATAGTGTTACAATCATGGAAATTACACCAGAATATGCACTAGACTATCAACAATACTCTGAATACACGCTAGGATTACCAACACACATGCGCAAATTTACTATCATCGAAAAGCTGCCAGAAGAAAGTTACGAGCAATGAGCACTATATCACCTGATCGCTTTAAGATGTTACTAGAGCGAGCAAGAGCACATGCTGCTAGTATCAATCAGACTTCTGTGACCGCCAACATTTCCAATACTATCGACCTTATCAATAAGGAAAAACCTACAGATGTTGATCTATCCAAAATGGGTATCAATCCATCAGATACAACGAAATCAAAAGAAGAAATTGATGAACAAATCACGGAAGTTATATCCGACTTACATGAACCAATATCTATTTCCGATGAACCAACAAAAGAAAAGACTCACACAACAGGAGTTGCTGCTGACGTTGAGCTTAATGATAGGCAAAAACTATTCATTGAGACGGCGCTAAAAGGAGAAGATGTTTGTTTGATTGGTGCTGCTGGCACTGGTAAAACTACTGTCACCGGTAAGTTTATCAAAGAGTTGCTAAACACTGGCAGACTTAAGAAAGTTGGTATGGACACCAAATGGATTAAGTCTAATACTCCAGGTGTGCTTATTACTAGCTTTACTCGTAAGGCTGTTAACAATATCAGACGTGCAGTGCCACTAGAGTTGAAACCTCATGTGCTGACAATGCACAAGATACTAGAGTTTGCACCTGTCTTCTATGAGATCATGGATGAAAACAATCCAACTCAAGTTAAAAAGACAATGCGTTTTGAACCACAAAGAAGTGCTGTCAATCCACTTCCATATAACATCAGTCTTGTTGTTTACGAAGAAAGTTCTATGATTGGGACTGATTTGTATAACATGATGATGGATGCAATGCCACATAATCCACAAGAGATTTTCATTGGCGATATCAGACAGTTGCCACCAATTTTTGGACCAGCAATTCTTGGTTTCAAGATGTCGCTGCTACCAACTGTTGAGCTAACCGATGTATATCGTCAGGCATTGCTATCTCCTATCATCAGACTTGCTCATGCTGTTCTCAGTGGAGATAGTAAGAAGTTTCTTCCTACTGGCAAGAAAGTGAGAATGAAGCATCCACATCTTGATAAGGTAGTGGATCGCATTATTATTCCATCACTGGAAGAGTTTAGTGAAGAGTCTGAACATGGTATCCTTAAAATACAACCATGGCAGAAAAAGCTAGCAGCAGAAGACGCTCTTAGCACTTGTATAACTCAATTCATTGCATGGGAAAAATCTGGATACTACAATCCAGCGGAAGATATCATTCTCTGTCCGTTCAATAAAGCGTTTGGGACAATTGAGATTAATAAAGGTATTCAGAATTATCTAGGTCGCAAACGCAAAGCAATAGTCCATGAAGTAATTGCTGGATATAATAAACATTATCTAGCGGTTGGCGATCGTGTTCTTTATGACAAAGAAGATGCTACTATCATCGAGATCAAACGTAATGCTAATTATCTTGGTAAGTCATTTCTTCCGGCGTCCGAACATCTTGATAGGTGGGGAATTTATCAAGAAAACATCTCACAAGAGCAACTCGCTAAGCTCACTACAGAAGAGACTGAGTATGATCACAAAGTATTAGATGACTTTTTTGAACTCAATTACAGTGATGATACTGAAGAAGAGAATAGAGTTAATGCTGCCAGTCATGAAGTTACTATCCAGTTTGCATATAGCGAGGAAGTAATCAGATTGTCGGGCGCCGCTGAAGTCAATAACTTGATGGGCGGTAATGCTATCACAGTGCATAAAATGCAAGGCTCTGAAAGTCAGACAATCTTCTTTGTGTTGCACAACAGTCACGCTAACATGATCAACAATGAGCTTCTTTACACTGGTATCTCTCGTGCTAGACACAAGTTGCATATCATATGCGAGAGTGACACTTTTTTCAAAGGTGTAAAGACTCAAAAAGTGCGTGGTATAACTCTGCAAGATAAAATTGAATTCTTCAAAGGTAAAGTTGAATTCAAAGCAATGCAGAAAGAGTTGGAAAAACTTACACAACAGAGAGAACGAAAGAAACAAACCAATGCACAACAAGTTACTGCTGCTCCTATCACTGCTAGGATTAGTTATAATTTCACTCCTGCTACTCGTAGTAGTCTCACAACATTGGATGAAATATACGATTACCAATATACAGATGATGGGTCACAAGAACGATATGAGAGTGAAGGCAACACACCAATCAAGCAGTTTGCTAGTGTCAAACCAAAACAACTCTCAGTAGAAGATCGTATTGCTATATTGAGAGCTAAGTTAGGTAAGCGCTAGTAATTACTAACGTGTCGATTTCACTTGACACGTATAGTGATCACCTCTAGAGTGCATATGTTGGCCGAATTGTTCTGCCACACAAACTTGGACAAGTAGAAAGTATCTCAACAATGTCTGAACATCACGAACACACTCACGAACACGCTAACCACGCACATCATGCTGCGGAAACTCCGGTTGTTACTGCCCCTCTCTATAATATCCGAGAGCTGAAGTTTTCTTTTAAGAAGCAGGTTCTCAAGGATGCTGATGGTAATCCTATCAAGGATGAGCTTGGTGTTGAAAAGAAGCGTCCTCCCGTTGTTCTCAATGTGAAGGTTCCTACGTTTGAAGGATTGCTGACAGAGATTTCTGATCCTAATGTTGCTAACTTTGTTCTTGATCTTGTTGAAGAGGCAATCAAGGATCAGGTTCGCCAGCAGCTTTCTGATGAAGAAAACCCTGTTAATCGTCAGGAAGAACTTGACGAAAAGAAGCTCACTCTTTCGTATATTGCTAACATTCCTCGCAGCGAACGCACTGGTAGCGCTCTTAGCAAGGAAGTGTTTGAAGACTTTGGTAAGGATTATATCGAAGTCATGCAGCAGTTTCGTGCTGTTGAAAAGGTTACTCATGCTGCTAAATTGTTCATGGGTAAGCTCAACAGTGTCAAGACTGACAAGCGTATTCTCAAGCTTCTGCGTGAACAGCTTGCTACTTGGGCTGAAAATACTAAGCAGCTTGAAGATTTGCAGGAAGTGTATGTCTTCCTTGATAATCGTATCTCTACTTTCCTCAAGAAGGATGATGTTGACCAGCTTGCCCTGCTGTAATATCTGACACCTTAACTTAACTATAGCGTGGTAGGAGTAATCTTACCACGCTATTTTTGTAGATACACCATGAAGGGATGTTGTTATGAGTGATAGTAATTTGCCAACTCTTGGGACCCCGGTAAAAAATCTTATCTTGCCGGCTAACATTACCGGTCCTGCGGTCAAAGCAATCAATAATCTTGTTACCATTGATGAAGGTGGCTGGCATCTTGAGCATGTTGACGGTGACAATGATGGCGGTTGGACTTTTGGTGGCATGACAAGTAAATTGTTTTGCACTTACTTTCCAAACTATGCTGGATATGATGCAATTGAAAAAGTAGTTAACGATCCTAAGCTGTATCTTGTATTGATTGCTGAGTGTCAAGCAATTTACTATCAGGAATTTTATGTTCCAGTATCACGCATTATGTATTCTACTGTTGTGTTTCCTGGACATCTTTCGTGTGCAATTAATGTTGGTATGTCTAGATTTGCTATGCTGTATGCAGCAACTAAGAATGCTCCATACAAAGATTTTCTTTCAGCGTGGAAAGATTTCTACTTTTCTTTGTTGAGGGACAATCCTGTTGATGACATTAAATTCATTCATGGTTGGATCAACAGAGTGTGGAACCATCTGGGAGAGATCTAACATGGGTAATGACACAGTAGAACACGCAACATATCTTATCTGTGAAGAACACAGTGTGTATTCTACTGTGTCATTTTCTTATTGCTTTCTCTGTGCAAGACGTTCGCGCGCCCAAACATACGCATACCAAAAAATAAACAATACGTTGAAGTCAGGAGACAGTAATGAGCCCGACAACAACTGATGAGTGGATAACACTGTTACGTGAGGAAAAGTTATATTTAACAGTGCATCAGCCAAGAGATGGTTTTTGTATAGTATTACAGTCAATGCCATCACATACTGGTTATGAATATATATTACTTACTAATCAAGGATTAGCTACAAAGCCAAGTAGTTATTACATATCAAACGATCCTACTGAAACTTTGTGCAGTTGCATATCAAAAGCATATCATAACTATAAAAATCCACCAGATCCTTTTTCTTATCAAAAGCAATCAGCATTGGATATACTCCGCAGATCAGTAGCAAAACGAGGAAAGATATCATACGATGACCTATAACACACAAAGTGCTGACATGGAAGAAATCTGGGAAACGTTGTTTCTTGGGAAAACTGTAATAATTAATTTTGATACTCTCCAACAAGCTGAGGCGTTCAGAGTTGCATTGCATAAACTTAAAAATAAAAAAGAAAAAGATCTTATTGGTATTGGTTTTATGGAAACAGAAGAGTTACAATCACTTTGCTTCCATCGTGCGCCAGAAACTCAATATAGTGAATTTCCAATCTATTCTTACAGAATATTTCTTGGTAAACGTAAACGTGGTGGTGCACAGTTTACAATAACTGTATTGGACTAATCTACTATGCGCACATACGAACCATACTGGCGTGAAATAAGATACAAAGGTTTCATAAACCTTCAACTTAAACATGCCTGTTATGTTCCTCGTGTGAAGCGTATGTTGTCAAAAGAAAAAGATGAAGATACAGGTTTTCGTTATATCAACAAAGACACAACATGGAGACTTATTTTTACTTGGACAGATGCAGACAATAAACTACTAGTGCAACTTCAAAGTAAAAATCTAGTCTCTGACATGCAAAGGATACTCAAGATGAGTGCAACTAATTCTACTGTGACAGCTACTCTCAACAATGCTGACATTGTCAAGCAGCGTATCAAAGACTTGCAAGTTGCATTGCAACAGAATGCTCCTAACTATGATAGTATTCTACATACTATTCATCGTGCACTTGCAGAAGATGAGTCCACTGTTCATCTACTTTCTGAGGATGAGATTGGCACTATTGTTGCTGGTCTTAGCAAGCGCACTAACGTTGTGCTTGTTGAGAATGCACTGAAAAGTGGTAGGGGTAAGAAGCCAACATATGATGATTTGTAATATGGAGAGTTATCATGTGCATTCTTTCTGTCAAGATTTTGGACCCCGCTAATTGTTATGACCCAAAATTTTGTCCTACTAACGGAAAATTGATTGCTCAATACAATGGCAATACTATCATATTGTTAGTTGTTAACAGTGTGGTTAATATTCATGTTGAGAGCAAAGAAGGTAGTTTTGATGCTGTCATTGATCCACCATACAAGGGTAGCATTCCTTGGGGTATGATGATTGATAGCGTGTGTGAAGAAATATCACGTCGTATGATGAATGCTGCATTTATGCAGAGAGAGTATCTCATGTCGGAAGGACTATATCATGTCAACTAACAGCTATACAGTTGCAGAACTGAGTGATGATGAGAGTGTGTTTGGCCCCGATGAAAATGATAAGTATCGAGACCCTACACTATACGTGCAAGATACCCATACAAATAGCCCTATTCATTACAACCTAAGAACGTTGTCATACAGTGGTTTACTTACATTTCATTCGTGCCCACGTAAGTTTCAACTCAACAGATTGCTTCCTCGTGAAGCCACAGAAGAAACTGATGAAGGTGGGCATCTTGATTTTGGCACTGTAGTTGGTAACGGTGTGCAGGAATTGCTTGTTACTGGATCAATGGAGCGTGCTATCTTTAAAGCATTCATTGATTGGAAAGATAATCTTGAAAGCGAACGTGGCGCTAAGAGTAGCAAGACATTCTGGCACGCTGTTCAAGCTATCAAAAAATTCACAGAGATTATCAATGGTCCACTTGCAATGTATGAGCTTGCTTATTTCAATGGCAAGCCAGCAGTAGAGCTTGGCTTTCGTATTGACTTTGGTAATGGGTTCAAGTTTCGTGGTAAGCTTGACGCATTGCTTATCCATCGTATCAACAGATCATATCTTCCACTGGAATGTAAAACAACAGGTTGGAGTGTAATTGATGAGGCAATGTATGGTAACTCTGCACAAGGTGTAGGTTATGGCGTTGTCATTGATCGTGTTGCGTTTGAGAGCGACACAGAAGTCAACTCATACAATGTATTCTATCCTGTGTATATGACTAAGAAAGCTGAATGGGTGCCTATGTTTTTTCCCAAAAGCAATTCTTCACGTGCAGGATGGTTGCAATCTGTATTTTTTGATGTGATGCGTATCAAAGAGTATGCAGAAATTGATCACTTTCCTATGCACGGAGAGAGTTGCTTTGGCTTTAATAAGCAGTGCAAGCACTATGGTATGTGCGGTCTTAGCACTTCCACACTTGTTGGTGACATGAATAGTGTGCCAATTAAGTTGGATAAAGTTGAAGACTATCCTTTGGAGTTTGATGTTGATGACTTAATCAATGCGCAGATAGCAAAGGAGTTTGAATGATGAAGAGGAAACGTGTAGATAACTATCAACTGAGAAAGCTACAACAATCATACTTTCTCAACAAAGGTAGAATTACAGCAGCGTTTGCGCTGTTGAAAAACTTTGCACGTCATTCTTATTTATCAGACAATATCATTCAGACACTAGATGTTCTCACTGGAATTCTTATATCAGAAAATGAAAAGATGTATCAAGAACAACGTCATGCACTAATTAGTGCTAGAGAGCAGGAGAATGCAGATGAAACCTAGTAAGATGTTCGAGCGTCAAGCTAAGAAGGTTATCGTGTTTGGAGAAAGTAAGAGTGGTAAATCAAGACTTGTTGCTGAGTTGCTCAAGCATGGATACAAGCTTCATTGGGTATCTCTTGATGGCGGCCATACCGTTATTCATAGCCTTGGTTTGTCTATAGATTATCTTGACGATCATCTTGAGTTGATCAATGTTCCAGATACTAAAGAGCAGACACAAGGTATATTTACTTGCTTGAAGATTATGTCTGGCACACCAGTTGATATCTGTGATGCGCATGGCATTGTTAACTGCGGTAGTTGTAAAAGCAAAGGTGGTAGCGTTACTCGTTTTGACGCCAGCACTTTTGATAACTCACGCGATATCGTAGTATTCGATCACGCATATCAGATTGCAGTATCAGCTCTTAATGCGCAAGTTAAGAAAATGGCAGCGCAATCCAAGGGCGATGATAAAGATCCTGATATCTATAAACCAGAGTGGTCTGATTGGCGTGTTCAAGGATCACTCATGGATAGGTTTTTCACAAATGTTCAAGCTGCTCCCTTTAATATTATCGTCATCACCCAGGCGACAGAGAGCGTTCTGGTGGATAAAAGCAAGAAGATTCTTCCGGTTATCGGCACGGATAATTTTAGCGCTAACGCTGGGCGTTATGTGGATACTATTGTCTATTGTGAAGTCATTAATGGTAAGCATCGCTACGGCAGTTCTACGGATTATAAACTTGGGATTGGGTGTGGTTCTAGATATGATTACAAGATCGAAGGAATGACAGAACCAAGTTTGTCACCTTTGTTTTCTGGCGCTGCTAAATTGCTTCCGCAACAAATTGATATCAAAGCAGTTGTTACTACTGCTGCTGTCGTTAATAAACCAGCAGAGTCGCCTGAGCCTACGCGTATTGTTAGCGATGTCAAAGATGGTGAGATTATCTCAGATCGTTTCCCACCTATGACACCCACACCTAATGTTTTCTATCCTGACAAAGGTGTGAAACAAGTAGAACCAGAAACACCTTCATTATCAATTCAAGAACGTCTTGCTTTGCTGCGTGCAAAACAGAACCAGCAAGGAGGTAAGTAACATGTCAACATATCCAATTCGTATTGCACTCACTGGTAAGAAGGGTGTTGGCAAAGATACGTTTGCAAAAGTGCTTACTAGTTATGCTACGTTTTACACATTGTCTTTTGCTAAGCCATTGAAAATTGGTTTAGCAAATATGTTTGATGTCCATATTAAATACTTTGAAGACCCTGTGTTGAAAGAACGTAACCTTCCAGGATTTTCTTTTACACCACGCCAAGCAATGCAAGTAATTGGAACTGATGCAGTGCGTAATCATCTTGATGAAAACGCTTGGTGTTTCCTTATGCGGGAAAGATTGCAAGCATATCATCAACACAATGTAATTATTACTGACCTTCGTATGCCAAATGAATATAATTTGTGCAAAACGTATGGTTTCACAGTTGTGCGTGTCATTTCCAATGTTTACGGCACAGCACAAGACAGTCATGTAACTGAAAACCAGCTTATCCCTTGTGATGTTACTTTGGAGAACGAGGGATCACTTGCTGATTTACATGACGAAGCAAAGAGATTGCTGGGATATATCCAACGATCATCGTTATATACTCCAGCCAAACCCATCTGACCTAACAAGTCAGATACAAGTGCATAATGCACACAACACTAACTACAAGGTAACTATCATGTCTGAGACAAACGAGTTGGGTTTTGAAGTTGGCGATGACTTCCTGTTGGATGACATTGAAGACTTGCCTGAGTTTGTAAGCCCTCCTACCGGTGCTTACACTGTTCTTCTTCCTGATGGTATTGTTGATAAAGAAATCAATGATGCCAATTACTTTGACATCAAAATGGTCATTCAGTCTGTTGAAGAAATTGACCAGAAAGGTCTTGATGAAAACGAAGTGCCTCCCAAGGTTGGGGATATGTTCAACTTGATCTTCAAGAAAGACAACAAGTTTGGTGTTGGTAACTTCAAGAAGTTTGCCAAAGGCATTGCAGAGCATTATCGTTTGCGGACTGTTGGTGAAGTTCGTGAGAAGGCAAAGGGTGTTCTTTTGCTTGTCGTTGTAAAGCGTGCATGGAATAAGAAGGCACAGCGCCATAATGTTAATGTTGAGCGTGTGCAGGTTATCTAACCGTTAACTAGCAACTAGTTGGGACCCCGGATAGTTATCATACTTTTCGGGGTCCCACACAGGAGATACATATCATGTCGTCAGATGATCTTACTGGTTTCAGCACCCTTGGCACTGTAAAGGGTGAGCTGACTTCTGCAACACACCCAACTGATTATGTATTACTTGTTTGGGAACTGAGTTATGAGCAGCGTGCAGAGTTGTATCTTATTCCTGTCACGCATGAGTTGATTAATTATGTAATTAAGTCGCACAATAAATATATTAATGAGATTAATTACCCTGAAGACGACTCCATTTTTATTGTAAATAAAGAA
>Ga0075019_10001649_pt1 | contig 12708 bp, 9 predicted proteins | sample ColStrG_CSR_2013_FD_71473 | JGI IMG/M metagenome (GOLD analysis project Ga0075019, IMG submission 71473) | Freshwater sediment microbial communities in response to fracking from Pennsylvania, USA - Cold Stream Run_MetaG_CSR_2013 | ecosystem: Environmental > Aquatic > Freshwater > Creek >...
GCCGAGATTGAAAAAGCATTGGAAGCTTACGCTTTGCAAAATGCGGTAGAACCTTCAAATCAACTGCGCGAACAGGTGTTAAATAGTTTAACAACCGGCTTTGCAAACAACAATAACATAACAGAACTTAAAAAAGACACTGTAGACAATATTGTACCTTTTACCAAGGCTAAAAGCGTTAATTTTTATAAATATGCCTTTGCGGCAAGTGTACTGGCGTTGATTGCCTGCATTTTTGGACTAATTTCATTGAACAACCAGTTAGAGCAATCAAACTCCGTCATCGCATCGTTGCAGGTTAAAAACCAAAGCTTTGCCAACAGGGTAAATTTATTGGATAACGAAGTTAATGTGTTTCACGACCCGGAAATCAAGTTGGTGAAACTGCAAGGCCTTCCAAAAGCTCCGGGTGCTAAATTGACACTGGCCTGGAGCCCGCAAAAAAAGAGGGTAATGATAGATCTGCAGGATATGAAACTGGCCGCCAACGACGAAGCCCACCAATACCAGTTATGGGCCATTGTTGATGGCAAACCGGTTGACTTGGGTGTATTCGATGCTGCCAAAAGCGACATTACGGGCATGAAAGAGATGAAGTCAGTAGCCAATGCGGTAATGTTTGCCGTAACCTTAGAAAAACGTGGTGGCGTACCAAGCCCTACTATGGACCAAATGGTGGTTGCCGCCAAGATATAGTAAGATTACATCAATCTCAAAAAGAACAATGTCTGCCGAGTTTCGGCGGGTATTGTTCTTTTTAGGCTTTTTAGCTATTACTCAACCTTGAACCTTACAACCTGCCTGCCAATATTACCATCATTATCAATGCCTTCTATTATAGCTTTGTAAGTCCCTTTAGCATCGGCACTAAAAAACTCGATGATGGCGTTTCCGTCCTTGTCTGTCAGGATATTTGGTTTCCAGAATATAGTTGTGCGCAAGTCGGCAATATTGGGGTTTGTTTTGGGGTCATCATATTGTGGTGAATAAAACAGGCGTGCCTGATAATACCCATTCATGACGCAATTAAGTACACCAGGTGCATAACGCGGGGAAGTATCCTCGGGTGAACCGCCGTGCTTTAATGTAATCAACATTACACCCGTTGCACCGTGCACTCCATAAATTGCAGTATAGCCAGCAGATTTCAATATCTCAATGCTTTCCACATCATTAGGGTCCATATGAGCGAGCGAGGATTCCTGCGACAAAATTCCATCGATATAAACACTCATATAAGTGTTCAGCTTGAATGATGAATGCTGGGACCGCGTAGAATATGGTCTACCATATTGATCAAAAACAATACCTATTAGCTTGCCCTCTAAGCAATCAATTAATGTGGGGCAACCCATGGATAGCTGGATTGCTGTTATAACCTGATCGGCATTGCCAGGCCCGTTTAAATTGGATGAGTACTTTAATGGCGTTTTTTTGTCTTTGATATTCACCGTTTTCAGCACCCTTGTTTTTTTTATCACGCCGTATCTCAATAGCTCATCATACTCGCTTTTACTGCTTTGAAGATAATCCGGCATAGATGCATTGACGTTGACTTCTACATCCGGCAGGTTTTTGTTTTTGGCTACGAACTGCGGTGGAACATTATCCAGCGTAATCGATACATCAAGCTGGTTTTTTACATTGCGAGCCTGTAACACAAACTTCAGGCTATCATAAAAAACAAGGTTGTTAAATACAAATGCGCCGTCCTTATCAGTTACTGTATCCAGCAAAAACGTGTTGCCCTTGGTCGACAATAAAGTAACACTACCAAAAGCAACGGGTTTACCGCCTGATGTTTTTAAATGCCCAGCTACCTGTATAGAATGCTCGGGCATAAATACGCGCGGGGTAAATTGGTCAGCTAATATTTTAACCCATTCAAAACGGCGGTAGCCTTGGGTAAGCATCAAAACGTCAAGGTCGGCCTTTGTTTTATCATTAACATTGGTAAAGTAATAGTTTGGTTTTTCAATGTATCCTTTAAGGTCGGATGTAAGGAGGATGTTCGACAAAATCGTACTCTCCTCACTTTCATCAACCTTTACTTTGTTTTCGTCGACAACGGCTATCGAAAAACTCCCGACAACGGGTTGGTTATTTTGGTTTTTGGCTGCGATATTAATTTTCACCTTTTCGCGCGAAGCATAAGACGCCTTTGATGGATTTAGCGACAGCTTCAAAAGGTCATCGTTCTGGATAAAAGCAATGCGCTCGTTCAGCGGTTTACTTGTCGCTGAAAACAAAGTGAACTGTGCTATCCCTGAGGGAAAACGGCTCTTGGGTATTTTAGCCACAAATACAGGTGCTTCCAACTTATTCCTGGCCGAGAAGATGACGTTTCCATCCGACTGCGCCACTACAATAATGTCGGTACCCTGATCGCGCTGATACGCAACCGCCCCTGCCGATACCTTTACAACAATATTATCGGGGTCGGCATTGTTTACACTTAACACGTAGCCGTCATCGGCAACCTTAGGTAAGGGTACCGCCCCTTTTGCTCCATCCGGGTAAGTTACTTTTGCAGTATAGTTTTTTCCTGGTTGCGGTATAAAAGTAAAAGTACCCATACCGAGGTGTTGTGTATTTATTTGAGCAACTTCTTCGTTTTGGTCGTCAACGATAGTTCCCTTGATTTCGGCACCTAAGCCGCTCGGTGCAACTGCTTTAAAAGCCACACGGCATTTAATATTGCTGACCAGAGTACCTCCCTCCGGAAAAAACTGCACATCTGTTTTACCGGCCGCTGTAATAAATGGGATTACTTTTGTGGTCTTATTTTGCGATGAAAGCTTTATATCGGTAATAATATGACCGCTGCTTATTGTACAAGAAACGGGGTTAACAAAAGTTAAAGCTAGTTCGCCCTGTTCGTTTGTTACACCTTTACCTTTAGCAACAAACTTTGTACCCTGTTGAACATTATAGCTCACATCCGCATTGGCATAGGGCTTACCATCTGCGTTGGAATAGGATATTACAGCACCAACCTTTTGTTTGTTATCGGGCAGGTTTGAATAGGTATAGTTCACATTGGTAAATACTGTGCCCGATATCGATTTACCCACCTGTATAGTTTTATCAAAAAAGTACTCATCACCCGCGTTGCGCATATAATTGGTGTAGGCTCGTATGCGATAGTTACCCTCCGGCAATGTGTCCGTCAGGTTGATATTGCCCCAGCCCAAACCGGCGTTCAAAGGCACTTTCAAAGCCCTCTTTACCGAATCATTATCATCAATAAGCTCTACATTTAAAATACCGCTCAATGCCGAAAGCTGATGCCCGCTCCCGATAGTAACATATGCTTTAAACCAAATATCCTCTCCAATGGCGTAGTAGGGCTTGTCAAGATGCAGGTAAACTTTTTCCTGGGGATTATCGGTGGTCCATTTTTGTAATTGGGTGACTATCTTTTTCAGCGTGTCATCATCGTCAAATTTCACAAAGCCCGATACAGCTATAATGCACACCGCGACCGAAATACACGCGAGTATTTTCTTCATGTTTTACATAAATTTTAAACCACTGTAATATAGCGATTTAAAATTTATTCTTCCACATCATACTTTCAACGGGCCGGGTGGTTGGGTTATTGTATTTGGCGTTGCCTTTCGTATTATAAAGGGTTTCAATTTCGCCTTCTACCACAAAGTATAACAATTGGCCAATAGGCATACCGGCATATATCCTAACGGGTTGTTGGGCCGATATCTCTAGTGTCCATGTGTTGCAAAAGCCAACATCGCCTTTGCCTGCTGTAGCATGTATATCGATACCCAAGCGCCCGGTGCTCGATTTACCTTCCAAAAATGGAACATGCTGGTGTGTTTCGGTGTACTCCATCGTTACACCTAAGTATAGCAAATTGGGTTGTAGTATAAATCCATCCTTTGGTATTTCAAAATGTTCTATCTCGTTATGCGCTTTGGCATCGAGCACGCGGCTTTTGTAATTAGCCAGGTATTTCCCCAAATGAACGTCGTAGGAATTTGTACCCAGGTTCGTCCTGTCAAATGGCTCGATGATAATGTTTCCTTTATCTATCTCTTCTAAAATACGTTTATCCGATAAAATCATATACTTACAGCAGTTGGCCTAAATTAGAATTATTTGATATAATTTTGCATGATAATTTCAATTAAACTTTATGGCCATCGCCTTTAGAATGCGTGTTGATGATGATACAGAGTTTGCGCTCTGGAAGATAGAGGAAGAGGCCGAAGACCTATACAAGCAACTACAACTGAACGACCAGGAGAAGGCAGTTGTTGAAACATTAAAGCACGGTAAACGGCATTTGCACTGGCTCGGTACGCGGGTGTTGTTACGTACCATGTTGAACACCGACGAATACATCGATTGCCAGGTTGACGAGCATGGCAAACCGTACCTTGTGAACATGCCTTACCATATTTCGCTGAGCCACTCATTTGATTATGCTGCGGTGATGCTGAGCAAAAGCAAACCTGTTGGTATTGATATTGAACTGATAAGTCCAAAGGTTGAGCGTATTGCCCATAAGTTTTTACGCAAGCAAGAGCTAGCCTATGTCGATCCGGAACATAAGGTAGAGAGCTTGTATGTATGCTGGTGCGCTAAGGAAGCCGTTTATAAATGCAACGGGCGCAAGGTGATATCTTTTTTAGATCATATCCTGCTTGAACCATTTACGGGTTATGATGCCGGGACTATAAAAGCGAGTATTGTGAAAGGCGATTTTAACCAAAGCTTTGATGTACACTATATGCATTTTAACGATTATATGTTGGGCTACGTGAAAGGGAAATAATGAAGAACAAACAAGTGATATTTCAGGACTGGGGCTTAACAGATTACAAAGTGGCCTGGGATAGACAAGAGGCTATGTTAGCCGACACCGTAAAGTTGAAAACCGAAATAAGGGACCTCAAAATGGAGTCGCCGGAGATACTTGTCGATATAGCTACCCCAAACTATCTTGTTTTTTGTGAACACCCGCATGTATATACCTTGGGTAAAAGCGGTAAACCCGAGCATTTGCTGTTAGACGAAAACGGCCTTAAAGAAAAGAACGCGACCTACTACCCTATTAACCGTGGCGGCGACATCACCTATCACGGTCCGGGCCAAATTGTATCGTACCCGATATTGGACCTCGACAACTTTTTTACCGACATCCACCTGTACCTGCGCACGCTGGAAGAAGCTGTGATACTCACTATGGCGGACTATGGGCTGAAAGGTGAACGCTATCCCGGCTATACCGGCGTTTGGCTCGAACCTGAAATGCCGGAAAAAGCCCGTAAAATTTGTGCAATGGGCGTTCGTTGCAGCCGATGGGTGACCATGCATGGGTTGGCCTTCAACGTAAATACCGACCTCGATTACTTTAGAAACATTGTGCCATGCGGCATCGACGATAAAGCAGTAACCTCTATGCAGGCTGAATTAGGCCATGTTGTTGATATAAATGAGGTCAAAAAAAACCTAAAGCATCATATATCCGTATTATTTGAAATGGATATGGTATGAAAACCCTTTTCTTCTTCTTTTTAAGCATCGCAAGCCTGGCAGGTTGCGCTCCGCAAAGCTCTGATTTCCAACCTTCTGTTCAAGCAGATACTACGAAGCTCAAAGGCCCTTATCAATACCTTGCTTTAGGCGATTCGTATACCATTGGCCAATCGGTCGATTCTACACAATCGTTTCCTTATCAATTAAAACTGCAACTGCTATCTCGCGGCTATCTGGTAAACAACCCGAAGATTATCGCCACAACAGGTTGGACCACCAACGACCTGATCAACGGGATCACACAAGCCCGCTTAACCCAAACTTACGATTTTGTAACCCTGCTTATTGGTGTAAACAACCAATATCAGGGACTAAGCCAGGCCGACTACCGCACACAATTTGTGCAACTCCTCAATTCGGCTATCGGTTTCGCCAAGGGCAATAAGCTGCATGTATTTGTACTTTCGATACCCGATTATAGCGTTACGCCATTTGCCAATGGCCTTAACCAGGCTAATATTGCCGCACAAATCAATCAATTTAACTCCATCAATCAGGATGAGAGCACCAAGGCGGGCGTAAACTACCTCAACGTTACCGATATATCGCGTATAGCAGCTACCGACCCTACCCTTGTCGCTATCGATGGGCTCCACCCGTCCGGAAAAATGTATGCCTTATGGGATGTACAGCTTGCACCCTTGGTTGTCGCGCAACTTAAATAGCTAACACTCCGGCAAACTCAAGGGTATGTTGATGGCCAAACCACCATCAGATGTTTCTTTATATTTTGAGTTCATATCCAGGGCGGTTTGCCACATGGTGCTTACTACAGCATCCAGGCTTACCTTGGCATTATCCGGGTTGCTTTGTAAAGCCAACTGCGATGCCGTTATGGCTTTAATGGCGCCCATGGTATTCCGTTCGATGCAAGGTATCTGCACCAATCCGCCAATCGGGTCGCAGGTGAGGCCGAGGTGATGTTCCATGGCAATCTCTGCCGCCATCAATACCTGCCGCTGCGAGCCCCCCAAACACTCTGTAAGAGCGGCTGCAGCCATGGCCGATGAAACGCCTATCTCAGCCTGGCAACCGCCCATAGCGGCCGATAAGGTGGCGCCTTTCTTAAATATGCTGCCTATCTCCGAAGCGATTAGCATAAACTTGATGATGCTATCTTCGTTATAGCCATCGCAAAACACAATGTAATACTGTAATACTGCCGGTACAACACCTGCTGCCCCGTTTGTGGGGGCTGTAACCACCCTGCCGAAAGAAGCGTTTTGCTCATTCACCGCCAGCGCGAAACAACTTACCCAATCCAATGTATATTTAAAGCCGCTGCCGCCATTGCGAATGGCTTGTATCCAGCTTGGGTAGTCGCTGTATTCTGCATTGCCCACCAGTTTTTTGTTAAGCGATGCAGCCCTCCGGGCTACATTCAGGCCACCGGGTAAATTGCCCCTTGTATGGCAGCCCATGTAAATGCATTCGTTTATTACCCTGAAGATATTGAGTACGCCATCGCGGGTTTCCTGTTCACTCCGCCAGGCCAGCTCATTCTCCATCACCACATCCGATACCTTCAAACCTGTTTTCAGGCACCAATGCAGCAAGTCGTTAGCTTTATCAATCGGGAACGGCAGGTCAACTTCCTTTTTTGATGATGACTGCTCATCTTCGCGAACCACAAACCCACCGCCAACCGAATAAAAGGTTTCGGATATGGCCTTCCCCGTACTCAAAAATGCCTGAAAAGTGACCGCGTTGGGATGAAAAGGCAAACTCTCGTTATACAAAAATATCAAGTCTTCTTCTTTTATAAACGGTATGGTAGTAGTACCACCCAAACATAACCGATGACCATCCTGTATGGCCTCAATTTCAGTCCCTATGTAGTGGATATCAAAGGTAACAGGGTCAAAACCACTCAAGCCTAACAGTATGGCAATATCGGTACCATGCCCTATGCCCGTTTTAGCTAATGAGCCATAAAGCAGTATCTTGAGTTGGCTTACATATTGCAAACAGTCTTTATCCAGCAAAAGCTGCACGAACTGCTGTGCCGCGCGCCAAGGGCCCAGGGTATGCGAGCTTGACGGGCCTATCCCAATCTTAAAAATATCGAAAACCGAAATCTGCTCTCTTTGCATGTATAAACTTTTTAACATTAACAGTTTCGCAATCAAAAATCACACAAGGGGGGAAAAAGTAAGAATTATTAAAGCTTTTCACCGTTCAATCATTCCTTCAATCCTTGACAGGGGGGAAAAAGTAAGAACTTTTCTATGACCTCTTTCTTACGCTTTGCGCAACGCGCCCAACGCTCTGCTCTATACAAAAATACAAAATTTCGCGCTGAAATACGCTATACGGTGGTAGGGAATTTAACCCCCGCGGCTTTCAGGTCGCGCAAAATATGCTCCTGCAAAGCGTAATTGGTGCTCAGGTAAATATTGGTATTGCACCATACCTTCACGGCTATCTTCACTCCATCCAACTCAATTGCCGATACGCCAACTATTGGCAAAGGTTTTGCTAAAATATGGTCTGTTTTTTTTATGGCCCCTTGTATGATGTTTTTTACCTGATCGATATCGGCTGCATGGCCCAATTTTATTTCAAAATCCAGCCTGCGCTTGCCTTCGCGGGTTACATTGGTAATCACCTCGTTAAATAATTTACCGTTGGGTATAATCACCGTTTTGTTATCGGCCGTAAGCACAACCGTATAAAACAACTGTATCGAAGTTACCACACCATCAACTCCTTGGGCTACAATGTTGTCTGTTACCGTAAAAGGTTTTAACAGCAAAATAAGCACCCCGCCTGCAAAGTTTTGGAACGTGCCCGATAAGGCCAAACCGATGGTTACACCACCGGCGCCCACTACGGTTGTAAATATAGTGGTAGGTATACCCACAATATCCAACACAATAATGAACAGTAAAATATTGAGCGCAGTTAAAGTGAGACTGATGAAAAATGGCTGGAGCGATGAATGTATCTGCTGTTTCGACATCCGGCTTTTGATAAGCCTTTTGAGCAGTTTTATCAACCAAATACCAATAACCAGTATTAATATACCGGTAACCAGCCGCGAGCCATATTGCACCGACCAATTGGATGCTTCATCATAAAATTTCTGAGGATTCATGACGCTAAATTAGCCATTTTATAACAACGATGGTTTAGTTGCTGAGCACTTTAAACTCGGTTCGCCTGTTTTTTTGGCGGCCTGTCGGGTTATCCCGCCCGTCGGGGAATGTATTTGGCGCGATGGGCCTGCTTTTACCATAGCCCATGGCGATGATACGCGAAGGTTCGACACCTCTTGATATGATATAATCCACACAGGCTTGGGCCCTCTCTTGCGACAGGGTCATGTTATATGCGTCGTTACCAAACGAATCGGTATGTGAACTGAGTTCGACCCGTATTTTAGGATTGTCCAACAAAATCATAACCAGGTCGTTCAAAATTATCTTTGAGTCCACCCTTAGCGTAGCTTTGTTAAAGTCGTAAAATATGTTGTTGATAATGATAGGCCTGTTTACCTGATAGCTCTGCTGGCAAACGGTCGGGTTGTATAGCGTATCCGATTTGGTTACGGTAATTGGCGGTATAGGGATGTTTTTTGTAAAGTAGCCTGGTTTCTGTAACCGCAATATGTAGGTATGTTTGGTAGAAAGCTTAAATGAATATTGCGCTGTACGATTGGTGGAAATCGAATCGATGGGTTGCTTGGTGAGCGAATCAATCAGGATAACTTGGGCATCACGCAATAGCTTATTGGTTGCGCAATCAATTACAGTTCCTGTTAACAATGGCGAGTAAAAGTACACCTTGATCAAATTCAGGCAGCACTCCGATTCGCGGTCCGAACTTACATAAACCGTACTTTCATCCTTATCATCAGGATAATAGTACAGGTCGTCTTTGGTGGAGTTGTAAGGGTAGCCCATATTGAGCGGCGTGGTCCAATGGCCATCCGTGTCAAAACTTTCAAACAAGTCAAAACCGCCCATCCCTACCAGGCCTTTCGAACTATAAACCAGCCTATGCTCGTTTGGTTTGTAATATGGCCCTTGCTCATCGTCGGGGGTATTAATGGTATTGCCTAAATTAACGGCATTAACAGGTTGCCCGTTGGCATCAAGGTCGCTTTCCCAAATATCGGTCCCGCCAAATCCACCGGGTTTGTTCGATGCGTAGTAAAGACGTTTGCCATCCGGGGTTACAAATGGCGTCATCGAACTATAACCCTCGGTATTTACAAAACTGTTTAGTTTTTGCGGAGTAGACCATGTTTTGTTGGTCAACTTGCTTTGATATATCTCCACCACGGCCTTACTTCCTTTGGCATACCAAATAGTGAGGTACATTATTTTACCCGATGCATCGAGGGATGGCGTACTGTATTGTGCATCTGCTTTTTCCACTGTCTGGAAATCCACCTTCGTTACTTGTCCGGCCGTTTCCTTATTGCGTACATAAATCTGATTGGTATGCCTTGGGCTACCGGTTATGGTACGCGATGAAGTGAACCAAAACTGGCCGCCGCTTACGCTGATACCAAAATCGCCCGCATCCGCATTGAAATTGCCCGGCATTTTTACCGCCTTTATTAAAGGTGGCTTTATCATTTGCGCTTTTGCGAACAGGGAATTGTTTAATTCTTTGTTCGCGGTTTTGATATATTCTGGTGTAGGTTTTCCGGCGGCTATGAACAGCTTTAGTTGTGCGATGGACTCATCATAATGATTGTTCGATCGGAGGCACATGCCATACCATAAGCGCGCTAATGGATAACTGGCTTCGTATTTATCGACAACCGCTTTGTACCAGGGCTCTGCTTGCCTGTCGTTATGGTAAAGTCGGTACGATTCGGCAAGGTTGTAGGTAATATGCCCTAATTCTTTTTCCAGTTGTTTTTTGCTCAAACCTTCCGAAAAATAGGGCACCGCAGTTCCTTTTGATGATGAACTTTTATCGTTTAATGCCTTGTCGTAATAATAGGCGGCCGTGTAATAGTCTTTTTCAGCGAACGATTTGTCGCCCATGTCTTTGTAGGCTTTTACCTGGCCCATAGCAATATTGGCCATTAGCATCAAGATCACAAAGCCTGTTTTTTTCATAAATCAAGGTCTCATCAAAACCTCGGGCATATCTGTTCGCGGTTGGCCAGGCGGTGTGTAAATACATAACTTAACGAAAGCTCGTACCCACCTTGCCCGTTAATTGCCGTTTGTAGCGGCGAATTATTAAAATCGTAACTGATCCCGATGATCATATTTTTTAAGTGAAAGCCGGTATTGGCTATCGCGGCGGCGTTAACCTGATACATTCCGCCTATAATAAAGCTATAGTCTTCCTGCATCCTAAACTCAACGTTTAAGCCTGTTGCAATAATACGATTTTGTTGCTCATTTACATACATGGCATGCGGGGTAATTTCAGCATTATTTGATACTTTAATACGGGCACCGCCATGCACGGTATACCTGAATGGCATGCGGCCATTTAATCCATCGCTTGTCAGCGTACTGTTAGTGGGCACCAAATGCGCCGCGCTTACACCGCCAAACAAGTTAACCGTGCTCGATGGGTCGCCGTTATAGTAAAACACTCCGGCGCTCGAGTCAAATACAAAAGCATTTGTACCGGCAATACCGTCCGTCCCGGCATTTGGGTCATAGCCTACCCCCGGGGTATACTGATTGTCCAATTGCAATTGGCTTGAGTTAAAGCTACGGTTTATAAAACCAGCTTGTACACCAAAATTTAGTTTTTGATAGCCGTTTCTCGAAACAGGGATCTGATAAGCAAATGACCCGTATGCGGCAAAGTAGTTAAAACCAGCGCTTCCGGCTGTTTGGTCGATTACATTAAGGCCTAACGAAACTTTGTCCGATGTCCGCATATCTCCCGAAAAAGCTGCTGTACGGTACCCGCTGCCCACTCCGGCCCATTGATTTTTAATATTGGCGGTAACGCGCGCGTCGCCATCAATTATACCGGTTAAAGCGGGGTTTAACCACAGTGGATAAGCATAATATTGCGAAAAATGAGGGTCTACTTGTGCATAAACATTGTTTAAGCAAAAACCAAGTAGCAATACGCTGATCAGTATTAATTTTTTCATCTCAATAAAGTTATTGTTCCTCTTTTACTTACTTGTTGGCCGTTATTCATAACAGCGCTCACATAATAAACATAAACGCCTACCGGCTCTTTGGTCCCTTTAAATGTGCCGTCCCAACCATCGGTTAAATTGCTTGTGCTGAATATCATTTCGCCCCATTGGTCGTATACCGAAAACTTCATCGTTTTGATGCCTTCGCTGTGTACGTGTACCATATCGTTTTTGCCATCACCATTGGGTGTAAATGCATTTGGCACATATATAAGGTCGACCTGGTTTGGTACGGTAGCTGTAACCGCACCTGATACCGCGCTAACCTGGCAACTCGAACCGCCAAGCGTCATCACCAAAATAGTAACTGATTGGTTTATCTGTAAGCCGCTAACAGTGTGCGACAAGCCGGTACTACCTGTACTTGGGTCGCTAAAGGTCAGCCCGTTATCTATGCTCACCTTGTACCCGGTAGCACCTGCTATTGGGCTCCAATTAAAAGTGATGCTGTTATCGGTAATGGTACCGGTGCTAACCACCGGCGCTGGTAATGGTTGTAAAATATGTACTTGCGCCAACTGCCTGCTTGAAACGCATCCTGTAATGGTATTTGTTGCTTCTGCATAATAACTGGCATCGATGTTTAACACTGGTGTCGTGAACGCGGTGCCGGTAAACAACGGGGTGCCGCCTGTAGCTGCCGCATACCAGTTAATAATGACATTGGCACTACTGCTGCTTGCTGTTAATGTTGCACTTGAGCCCGGGCAAACCGACACGTCTTGAGTGCTAAACTGGTCGGCGGGTGGTATCATTACGTATACAGCTGTCCTTGTAGTCGAGGTGCAGCTCCCGGCGTTAGTAGCGTCAACATAGTAAACCGCATTGGTAAATAAAGCGGGGGTGGTAAAAACAGCCCCGCTGAATACTGACGAACCTCCGCTAGGTGATGAATACCAGTTATAGGTAAACCCAGGTTGCGGGTTTGATACACTTAATGTCGCCCACGAGCCATTGCATGTTTTTACCGTATCGGCAACTAATGAAGGCGCCGTTGGAGGTGGCGCCAA
>Ga0075019_10001652_pt1 | contig 12707 bp, 12 predicted proteins | sample ColStrG_CSR_2013_FD_71473 | JGI IMG/M metagenome (GOLD analysis project Ga0075019, IMG submission 71473) | Freshwater sediment microbial communities in response to fracking from Pennsylvania, USA - Cold Stream Run_MetaG_CSR_2013 | ecosystem: Environmental > Aquatic > Freshwater > Creek >...
GGGCGCCAGGCCTTTGTGCTGCTGTCGTCCGTCATACGCGCCCACCTCACGGACCTCTTCCCGCGCCGCAACCTGGCGGGGTTCTCGCAATTTCGCGTCACCCGCGACTCGGACCTGTGGGTGGACGAGCGCGAGGTCTCGAACCTGCGCGACGCCCTGAAATTCGAGCTGACCCAGCGCCATTTCGGCAACGCGGTGCGGCTCGAGATCCTGCAGACCTGCCCACCCCACCTGGAGGAACTGCTGCGCGAACAGTTCCACCTGCCCCAGGAAGTGGTGTACCGCGTGGATGGCCCCGTGAACCTCGTGCGGATGAACCAGGTGGTGGACCATCTGCAGGGTCCGGCGCAGCGCTTTGCGCCCCTTGTGCCGGTGTGGCCCAAGTCGGTGGCGCAGGGTACCGATATCTTCCCGGCGATACAGCGCGGCGACATCCTGCTGCACCACCCCTTTGAAAGCTTCGAGCCGGTCATCGAACTCCTGCGGCAGGCAACCCTGGATCCGCAGGTGATGGCGATACGCATGACGCTGTATCGCACCGGGACGGGCTCCATACTGGTGGACCTGCTCGAGGACGCGGCGCGGCGCGGCAAGGAAGTCACGGTCGTGGTGGAACTGCAGGCCCGCTTTGACGAAGAAGCCAACATCAACCTGGCCGGCCGGCTCGAGGCAGTGGGCGCGCAGGTCGTCTATGGCGTGGTGGGCATGAAGACCCACGCCAAGATGCTGCTGGTCATGCGCCGTGAAGTGCGGCGTGGGCGGGCCCGCCTGGTGCCGTATGTGCACCTGGGCACCGGCAATTACCATCCGACCACCACGAAGCTCTACACCGATTTCGGCATGCTGACGGCCGATCCGGCGATCTGCGCCGACGTTGGCAAGATCTTCATGCACCTCACCAGCCTCACGCCGGTGCAGCGCCTGCGACACCTGTGGCTGGCGCCGTTCACGCTGCAAAAACGCGTCATCGCGGCCATCGGCCAGCAGGCGCGGCTGGCACGGTCCGGCAAGCCGGGCCGCATCATCGCCAAAGTCAACGCGCTGTCCGACGCGGCAACCATAGAAGCGCTGTACGAGGCCTCGGCCGCCGGGGTCCGAATCGACCTCATCGTGCGCGGCGCCTGTGCGCTGCGGCCAGGGGTGAAGGGGCTGTCGGAGAATATCCGGGTGCGCTCTGTCGTCGGCCGATTCCTGGAGCATCACCGCATCTATTGCTTCGGGCCATCCGGCCAGGAAACCGTCTACCTGGCCAGCGCCGACTGGATGGGGCGCAACCTCATGCGGAGAATCGAGATCGCCTGGCCCGTGCTCGACCCCGCGCTCAAGGCGCGCGTCATCGAGGAGGGCCTCAAGCCTTACTTGAACGACACGGCCTATGCCTGGCGCCTGGGCGCCAGCGGCCAGTACACGGCGCCGCGCAATCCCGGCGAAGGCATCAGCGCCCAGCGCACGTTGCTGGGACTACTGGCGCCCGGGCCGGACACAGCGCAGGAGGTAGCGTAAATGGAACTGCTCTTGTGGCGGCACGCCGAAGCGGAGAGCTCGTCGCCGGACCTGGATCGCAAGCTCACGCCCAAGGGCGAAAAGCAGGCGCGGCGCGTGGCCCAGTGGCTCAACGACCAACTGCCGGAGTCGGCGCGCATCCTCGCCAGCCCTGCCGTGCGCACGCGCCAGACCGCGCAGGCGCTGGCCGAACTCTCCGGCCGCCGGATCAAGATCGTGCAGGATCTCGCACCCGGAGCTAGCGCGGAGGACTTCCTGCGCGCAGTGGACTGGCCCGACGCCCGGGGCACCATCGTCGCCGTGGGTCATCAGCCCACGCTGGGCATGGTTGCCAGCCGCCTGCTGTGCGGCACCGAGCAGCCGTGGGCGATACGCAAGGGCGCGCTCTGGTGGTTCAGTTCGCGATCCGAGGAAGACAACGCCGACGCCGCACTGGTGGCGATGATCAGTCCGAGCCTGTTGTAATCTGCACCAGTGATCGGCACGAGCAAACCGCGTCTGCGCCGGTGCGCGGGCTCAGAGCTCCGTGATCCGGAATGCTATGCCCACGCGTTCCCATTGCTGCGCTTCTTCCTCGAGCAGGTGGCGCGTCAGGGGGCGGCGGGCCAGCCACGCGCGGTCTATCCCGAACTCGAAAGCGCGGTTCACGCGCAGCGTCCAGTTGGGCAGGCGTAGCGGCCCCCGGGCGTGATGCAAGACGATGGCCAGACGCAGCGCCAGCAGGCGGCCGGCGCGAACCGGATCGCCCAGGGCGTCGATCACTTTGCGCAAATTGCCCCGCTGGCCCAGAACGAGTTCGGCAACGCGCTCCTGGTCGGAGGTCGAGAACCCGGGCAGATCGCCGTTGCGCACCAGGTAGGCCGAATGCTTGTGGTAATCGCTGTGCGAGACGGCGAAGCCGATCTCATGGAGCTGGCTCGCGAACGCCAGCGTCCGTACGGCTTCCTCGGAGGCCTGCGGCAGCAGCGCGTGGTAGAACTTGCGCGCGGTGTTGCCCACCATGGCCGCCAGGGCGCGGTCGGCGCCAAAACGCTGCTGCCAGCGCAGGACCGTGGCGTCGCGCACGTCGTGGCTTTCGCGCCGGCCCAGCAGGTCATACAGCAGGCCGGCCCGCAGCGCGCCCTTGGCGGGCCACATTTCGCGGATGCCGAAGGTTTCAAAAACGGCCGCAAGGGTGGCAATGCCCCCCACCAGGACCTCGGCGCGCTCGGACTTGATGCCCTCGAACTCGACATGGCGCGTATCGCCAAAACCGATCAGGGCGTCGACCAGCCGCGCGAGACCCGCGGCGGTGACCGATCCATCGGCCCAACCCTGGTTGCGCAGGATGACGGCGGCGGCGCCTATCGTTCCGCTCGATCCGTAGGCCTCGTCCCAGCCGTAGCGGCGATAGGCGGCCTGCGCTTCTTCCAGTTCCGCGGCGCAGGCCACCTGCGCGCGGCGAAACGCTGCGCGGTCGATGCGGCCATCCGGAAAATACCGCAAGGTGGTGGCCACGCAGCCGATCTTGAAGGATTCGGCATGCACCGGGTCGAAGCCGCGCCCGGCGATGACTTCGGTGGACGCGCCGCCGATGTCCACCACCAGACGACGGCGTTTGCTCGAAGGCAGGGTGCGGGTGCAGCCCTCGAAGATGAGGCGCGCCTCTTCGCGGCCGGAAATGATTTCGATGGGGTAGCCCAGGGCCTTTTGGGCCTCGGCGAGGAACTGCTCGCCGTTGATGGCCTGGCGCAGCGTCTGCGTGCCCACTGCGCGCACCTGGGCCGGGTCGATGCCCCGGAGCCGCTCGTTCATGCGCGCCAGGCATACGCAGGCGCTGTCGATGGCGCGACGGCTGAGCAGGCCATCGGCCCCCAGGCCCGCTGCCAGCCGCACGGTCTCTTTCCAGTAGCCGTTGCGGGCGATATGGGAACCCATGGCTTCGCCGATTTCCAGCCGGAAACTGTTCGATCCCAGATCGATTGCGGCGAGCAGCATCACGTACGGCAGGATTCCAATGCGCCCCGCAGGCGGGGTCAGGCGGGAAAGCAGGACAAGGATGATTCTAGGGGATCGGCGGCCGCAGCGGTGTGCGCGCCGTCGCCAGCACCATCACCCGCTGGCGGCATTTACGCCCGCAGGCGCTTTGCCCCTGACCTCAGTCTGCTGACAGCAGGGCCTGCGCAAAATCGGCGGCGACGAAGGGCTGCAGGTCCTGCTGCGACTCGCCAACGCCGATGAAAAGTATCGGCAAGGGCCGCTGACCGCGCTCGGCAGCCAGCGCCACGATGACGCCACCCTTGGCGGAACCATCGAGCTTGGTGACGATGACACCCGTTACGCCAATGGCGGCATCGAAGGCGCGAAACTGCGCCAGCGCGTTCTGGCCATTGGTGCCGTCGAGCACCAGCAGGACCTCGTGCGGCGCGCCCGCGTCATTCTTGGTGATGGCGCGCTTGATCCGCTTGAGCTCCTCCATGAGGTGGGTCTGGGTAGGGAGGCGGCCGGCGGTATCGGCCAGCAACACGTCGCGGCCGCGTGCGCGGGCTGCGCTCACCGCGTCGAACACCACCGCGGCCGGATCGTTGCCGGTTTGGGAGATGACCTCGACACCATTGCGTTCCCCCCACACGGCGAGCTGTTCGCGCGCGGCCGCGCGAAAGGTATCGCCGGCCGCCAGCAGCACGGTGCGGCCCTGGGCACCCAGCCAGTGCGCCAGCTTGCCGATGGACGTGGTCTTGCCCGAGCCATTGACGCCGGCGATCATCACCACGAAGGGCCGGGCAGCGCTGACATCCCAGCGCTTCTCGCTGGGCGCCAGCAATTCCGTGACCACGTCCTGCAGCGCGGCGCGCACCTCAGCCGGCTCGCGTAGTCCCTCGGCACGGACCCGTTCGCGCAGGCGCTTGATCAGGGTCTGTGCGGCAGGCATGCCGACGTCGGACGAGACGAGTACGGCTTCGAGCTCCTCGAAGAGCGCCTCGTCGACCTGGGCGCCCGAAAAAACGCTGGCGAGCTGCGCGCGCGTGCGCGACAGCCCCGTGCGCAGCCGCCCCAGCCAGCCGGTTTTCGCGGATTCAGCCATTTCTGCAATCATGCGGCCGGGACGGCGCCGCTTAGGGCTTTCTCTATTGTTTGTCGGCGGACCGGCGGCGCGCAGCGCACGCCGGCCCCGCAGCCGGCGCCCCGCTTGCGCAGGGCACGCTGCGACGCGCCCGCATCCGCCAGATGCGGACCTGCAGTTTAGTGGAACACCCGGGCGGAGCCTTGAGCACACCAGCACGCGCAAAAACCGCCACGGCGCCCGGACGCATCCGCATCATCGGCGGTCAGTACCGGCGCACGCCCATACCGGTCGTCGCGGCGCCGGGCCTGCGGCCGACACCGGACCGCGTGCGGGTAACGGTGTTCAACTGGCTCGAGCACCTGCTGGGCAGCATCCAGGGGCGAGCGGCGCTGGACCTCTTTGCCGGCAGTGGCGCGCTGGGCTTCGAGATGGCATCGCGCGGCGCGCAGCGGGTGGTGCTGGTTGACAGCCATCCGCGCGCGGCGCAAGCCCTGCGGGAGCTGCAGCAACGGCTGAATGCCGGCGCGGTGGAGGTGCTGCAGTCGGACTGGGCAGCAGCCGCGGCGAGGCAGGCGGACAGCACATTCGATGTGGTTTTCCTGGACCCGCCATTCGGATCCGATCTGCTGGTACCGGCCCTGACGGCTGCCCGCCGTGTGCTCAAGCCGGAGGGGCTACTCTACGTGGAGAGCGGCACCGCCCTGCCGTCGGCCGCCGCAACGGGCTTTTTGACGCTGCGCAGCGACAAGGCCGGCGCCGTGAATTTCCACTTGCTGCGCCCGATGGCGCAATGATGAATAATTACCGGACGGCCGCTCCACCGACTGGCCGGCTGCGCGGGCCAGCGCCGGAGCTCCGCTCCGCCGACATACTGAGGACAGAACCATGGTGATAGCCGTATACCCGGGCACCTTCGACCCGCTCACCCGCGGGCACGAGGACATCGTGCGCCGCGCCGCGGGGCTGTTCTCCAAGCTGGTGGTGGGCATCGCCGACAGCAGGGCGAAGCGACCGATCTTCACCCTGGAAGAGCGCCTGCAGATCGCCCGCGAGGTGCTGGGCCACTACCCCAATGTGGAGGTGGCCGGGTTTCACGGCCTGCTGAAGGATTTCGCGCGCGAGCAGGAAGCCCGGGTCATCGTCCGCGGCCTGCGCGCGGTTTCCGACTTCGAGTACGAATTCCAGATGGCCGGCATGAACCGCTACCTGCTGCCGGAAGTTGAAACCATGTTTCTCACCCCGTCGGATCAGTACCAGTTCATATCCGGCAGCATCGTGCGCGAGATCGCGCTGCTGGGTGGCGACGTGAGCAAATTCGTATTCCCTTCCGTCGACGTCTGGCTCAAAGCCAAGATCGGCCAGCTGCGGGTGCCCAACCAGACCAACTGAGCGGACCCGCGGGGAAGCGGCGGCGCATCTTGCGGCCGCAGCGGCCGGCGCGGGCGCGGGCGCCCGGCGTCGAACGGAACGGAAAAACAGTGGCACTGATCATCACCGACGAATGCATCAACTGCGATGTCTGCGAGCCGGTCTGCCCCAACGGCGCGATACGCGAGGGCGAGCGCATCTACGTCATCGACCCCGATCGCTGCACCGAATGCGTCGGGCATTTCGATGAGCCGCAGTGCCAGGTGGTGTGCCCGGTGGCCTGCATTCCGCTGGATATCGCGCGGCCGGAAACGCGCGCGCAGTTGCTTGCCAAATTCGAACGCCTGCAGGCTGCCGCGGATCCGGCGTCGGGTTGAGTACCGTGCTGCCGGATGCGGCTGAAGGCGCCATCGCAGCGGAAGACGTGGCAGAACCCGTAGCGCAAGCCGTGGTACGCGCGGCGCCGAACCGCCTCGAGAGCATGGATGCGCTGCGCGGCCTGGCCTTGCTGGGCATCGTGCAAGTCAACATCCAGTCCTTCACCTGGGGCTCGGGCGAGCCGCTGGGCTACCTGGCGAGCCCGCCAGAAACCGGCGAGCCGATCCTGTATTTCCTGCAGGCGGCTTTCGTCGAGGGCAAGTTCTACCCCATCTTCGGATTTCTGTTCGGCGTCGGTATGGCGCTGCAGATGCGCAAGCTGCGCCGTCTGCACGCGCATGTCCTGGCCGCAGCGCAAGCTGCGTACCGCCGCCGCCTGCTCATTCTCCTGGCCATGGGTCTGGCGCACGGCTTGCTGCTCTTCAGTGGCGATGTGCTGGCCGCTTACGCCGCTTGCGGGCTGATCTTTGTCGCCCTCGCGCCGCAACGGCTGGGTGACCTGCGGCGATTCACGGCGGCCGCCATGGCAGCCGCGGCGGCAGGCTTGATGCTCCCCATGGCGATAGCCGCAACGATGGGCGCCAACCCGACACCGCAGGAAATTCCGGCGGCGGCGACGCAGGCACACGCGATCTACGTCGCTGCGGGCTATGCAGGGCAGCTGGGCCAGCGGGCTGCCGATGAACTGTGGCAACAGGTGAGCGTCATACCGACGTTCTGGCCGCAGGTTCTGGCGCTGTTTGGATTGGGCGTGATCGCCGGCCGTCTCGGCTGGCTGCAACGCCCCGAACGCCACCGGCTGGTGTGGCGGCGCGCCTGGCAGATCGGCCTGGGGATGGGCTTGCCGCTGTCCCTCGCCGGGGCCGCGATGAGCGTGGCACAGGCGCGTACGCTACCGGGCGCCGACAGCGATTGGGGCGCCGTGGTGCTGGGGCTAGGCAGTATGCTGGCAGCCGCCTATGTAGCCGCTGCGGTACACGTCTTCAACCGGCCCTGGGGCACTGCGCTGCGGCGCTGGCTGGCGGCGCCAGGCCGGCTGTCGCTCACCAACTATGTTGTTCAGTCGGTCGTGATGGGCGCGGTGCTATCGGGCTGGGGACTGGGCCTGGGCAACCAGCTGGGACGCGTGCAACTGATGGGCTTGGCAGCGTTGATCTTCGTGCTGCAGATGATCGCCAGCCGCGCATTGCTGCGGCGCTACCGGCAAGGACCGCTCGAAGCGCTCTGGCGCCGCGCCACGTACGGCCGGCGCCTGGACCACGGGGTAAACACCTAGCCGCCCTGCTGATGCGCCGGTCGCATGACGCCCCGGCTTATCGCGGAGCCTCCGTGGGGTCCAGCTGCACGCGCACCCAGACGGATGCCGGCGTAACAGGCTCGGGGGTGGTGTTCAGGCTGGTAAGCGGATTGGACAGGTCCGTGTCGCCCAGCGAAATCCACTGGCCGACACGCCCCTGTACGAGGACATTCGCCGGAGCAGAGCCCGCGGCCGCGTAGGGCGCGGAAACCGTGCCCACCTGCAGCGGAGTCAATTCGACGAGCACGGTGGATCCGGCGAGCGCAAAGCGCGCGGCAAAAGCCGACACCGCGGAAAAAGCCACGACCCCGGAAACCGATGGCGCAGAACCTGCCGCATTGGCGGTGCCAGCCGAGCCCGAGGCGCTGGCGGCACCCGACGCGCTGCCTGCGCCGGCTGTCGCAGCCGGCTTGCCGCTTGCTTTGCCCGTGGCAGCGCCTGGCACGGGCACATGAAACTGCAGCGACTGCACCGACGGCAGGTCAACGCGCACCCGCTCTCCTTCGGCGATGTGCACCCGGCGCACCGAGTTGCCCGTGGACAGGGTGGTGGAGTTGTCGTCAGCGTTGGGCCGCTCGTCGGTATCGCCTGCGCCCGTGGAGACGCTGTATGAACCGTCGGCGCCATGGCGGATGCCGCCGGCGCGTTGCGGTGGCGTATCGCGTACCTCGACGAGCAGGCGGCGGTGCTGCGGCGCATCGCCCGCGGTCGCCGGGACGGAGGCCGTCGCGGCCAGCATGGTCAGGAGAACCAGGCAATTGCAGACACGGGTCATGCAGGAACGATACCAGTGGTCCAGCCTATTGGTACGGCAAAGCATCGGTGGGACGGCGCAAGCGTCAAACGGCCGGCCCGCGGCTTTGCGCCCGGAGCACGGCTCACCCAGCATGGCGCGATTTGCGCGTGGAATTATGGAGTTACCCCAAGCCGCCGCTCTCTCAGGCAAACTTTTGAACCAGTAAACCACTGCCGCCATTGCCGGCTCGGACATGACACGCTACGTCGCGCTGCTTCGGGCTGTAAACGTGGGTGGGACCGGCAAGCTTCCCATGGCCGACCTGAAGGCCATGTGCGCAGAGTTGGGCTTTGGCCGGATAGAGACCTACATCGCCAGCGGCAACGTCGTTTTCGACAGTGGCCTCGCGCCATCGGCGGCGCAAGCGCAACTGGAGAAGCGCCTGCTGCGTTACGCCGGCAAACCGGTGGGAGTGTTGCTACGAACAGGAACCGAGTTGCAGTCGGTATTGGCGGCCAACCCCTTCAAGGAAAACGATCCCCGGCAGGTGTACGCCTTCTTCCTCAACGACAAGCCACCCGCCACTTTCCTGGACGGCGTGCGGGGGCAGGCGGACGAGGAAACGGGCTTGGGGCAAAGGGAAGTCTACGTGTACTACCCGCAGGGCATGGGACAGTCGAAGCTGCAAATTCCCGCGGTCCGGCTGGGCACCGCCAGAAACATCAACACCATTACCAAGCTCGTCGAGATGAGCGCGGGCCGCTGAGAATACTGCCCATGCGCGACCGCTTTTTGCGCGATGTCCAACGGGGCAAGTCAGCCATCAGCGGGACGGTAGTGCGATCGTGAACCATGATCTATGCTGCGGACCTTTATCGCAGCCAAGGGCTGCGCCGGCAACCTGCCCGACTCAACGATCATGACGACACCCAAATCCCGCGGCTTTTACATGCCTGCCGAATGGCATCCGCACCGGCGGTGCTGGATGGCCTGGCCCACCTACGTTCCCACCTATAACGGCCGGCACGAAGCCACCCGCGTCGTGCATGCCAACGTGGCGCGTGCCATATCCCAATTTGAACCGGTGGTGATGCTGGCCAATGCCGTTGACGTACCGCTGGCGCGCAGCATGTGCGGACCGGGCGTGGACGTGCGCGCGGTACCGATCGACGACGGCTGGTTCCGCGACAACGGCCCCACCTTTGTCGTGGATGGCGGCTCCGGCTTGCTGGGCATCGACTGGGATTTCAACGGCTGGGGCGGGCGCACACCCTGCAGCAAGGATCGCGAAGCGGCATCCGCGGTGTTGGCACAAGAGGGTGTCGAGCGCGTGCCGGCCCCGTTCATCCTGGAGGGCGGGTCATTTCACGTCGATGGCGAGGGCACCCTGCTGACGACGGAAGAATGCCTGCTCAATCCGAACCGCAATCCAGGCCTCACCCGCGCCGATATCGAGAAGAACCTGCGTGAATACCTGGGCGTCGAGGTGATCATCTGGTTGAAGGGCGGCCCTGTCGACGATGTGACCGACGGGCATGTCGACATGGTGGCGGCCTTCACGGCGCCGGGCCAGGTGGTGGCGCTGCACTGCGACGATCCACGCGACGCGAATTATGCGGTGCTGCAGGAGAACCGGGAGATCCTGCGCGGCGCGCGCGATGCGCGCGGACGCTCGCTGGAAATCATCGACATACCGCAGTTGCCCGCCGCCTACATCGACCAGACCGGCGGGCGCTTGGGGCTGTCGCACGTCAACTACTACACCGCCAACGGCGGCATCGTGTTGCCCTGGTTCGGCGCCCCTGAACAGGACCATGCGGTGTACGGCATTTTCCGCGAGATCTACCCGCAGCGGAAAATCGTCCAGGTCGCCACGCGCGACCTGCTGTACGGCGGCGGCAACATCCACTGCATCACGCAGCAGGAGCCCTTCCCCACCGCGCTGGCGAACTGAGCTAGCGCCGCTCGCGCTCGGGCTCGCCGCCGCCTTTTTCGCCACCGCTGCGCTCGGGTCCGCGCTGAGCGCCGGACTCGCGACCTTGCGCAGGTTCGTGTTGCTGCGGCGGTTCGCGCTGCGGCTCAGCCTGGTGCTGCTGCATCGGTGGGCGCTGTTGCGCGGGCTCATGCTGCTGTGCGGGGGGGCGCTGCGGCTGGGCATCATGCTGTCGCATCGGTGCCTGCTGCTGCAAGGGAGCGTGCTGCATCGGGCGCGGCGCTTCGCGCGCGGGCTGGTACTGGGAACCCGCATGACTGGCGCCGCCGCGCGTGTCATCGTGCGTGGCAGCACCCTGCGTGGCCGGAGCGGGCGCGTGTTGCTCACCACGGGGCGAACCATTGCCGGGTGACCGGCCTGCCGGGCGCGCCTCACCGCGGTCCGGGTGCATGCCCGGGGTGTACTCGGCATGCGGCGGCAAACCCGTGGGTGCGCGGTGCGGCGGCGGCGAGCGCCGTTCCCAGTCGGCGCGGCCGCCATACCAGGGGCGCTGCCGATAGTGCTCGTCCCAGTAACCGCCCACGGAAAACCCGACGATGGCAATCCCCAGGCTGGGGCCGTAGGTGTAGAGCGATACCCGGTCACCCGGAACCGCGTAGAGCAGGAAGGGCCCGTAGACCCAGCCGCGGCTGTCGTCGAAGGCAACGTCGCACCACGACCAGTCCTCCAGGCAACCCATCACCCGCAGCGGTGCGCCGGGGCCCAGTTCCGCAACCAGCGGATAGCTGCGATCAGGGCCGGCGCGGACGTTGGCGGCCTGGCGCGTGAAGGCCTCCTGGGCAAAGGAAGATGCACAGGCCAGGGGCAAGAGGGCCAGCAGACAACGCCCCGCAAAGCGTGCGTACATGACAGATGACTCCACTCGTGGTGCGGGCCTGCTGCCAGAGAACGTTGCCGTATCGGTACAGCGTCCGCAGAGCCAGGACCGCAAAACACAGGGATACACCGGTGCAGCCACGTTGATCGGTGCGCTATCGCACCGATACGCCCGGGACGACTATCATCGCGCGCACATCCAGCGGAGGCCGTTTCATGCAGGCAGCAGCGCGGGCGCCCGTCAAATCGAGGTCATTTCTGGTCATTCTGCTGAAGCTTGCGTGCGCGGGCGCAAGCGCCGCGGCCGGCGCAGCTGCAGTGGCTGGCGCCGGCGAACCGCCGCCGTGGGCCTATCCCATGCCCCAGGCCGAGCGCGCGGCACCTGCGGACGATGGGCGGCCGGTGCATGTTCCCGGCAGCAGCGTCACCTACCTGCGCCCGCAGCTGACGAATCCATACGAGGCGGTGGACTGGCATCCGGAAGAACATGCGCCGCTGCCCACGGTGGTGGCACACGGCCGCCCGCCAGAGGTCTATGCCTGCGGCTACTGCCACCGCGCCGACGGATCAGGTGGCCCGGAAAACGCAAGGCTCGCCGGCCTGCCCTATGGCTACATCCTGCAACAGCTGGCCGACCTGCGCAGCGGCGCGCGCCGGTCGTCATTGCCGCAACGGATGCCGCAGACCGCGATGACCGCGGTCGCCAAGGCCCTGACGCCCGACGATGCGCGCGCGGCCGCGGCCTACTTTTCAACCATCAAGCCGCGGCGCACGGTCCGGGTCGTGGAAGCCACGACGGTGCCGCAGACCATCACGCCGGGCTGGTTCCTCGCGCCGGCGCCAGGCGGTGCGATGGAGCCCATAGGCCAGCGCATCATTGAAGTACCGGAGGATCTTGCGGACTTCGAGCATCGCGACACGCACGCGCAGTTCATTGCCTATGTGCCGCCGGGTGCCTTGCAGCGGGGGGCCGCCATCGTCGCCGGCGCGGCCGCCGGCAAGTCGCCGCCGTGCGCGCAATGCCATGGCGCGGGGCTGCACGGACAGGGCAATGTGCCAGGCTTGGCCGGGCGTTCACCCAGCTATGTGGTGCGGCAGCTCCACGATATTCAGTCCGGCGCGCGTGCGGGGCAGGCCGTGCAGGTCATGCGGGGGCTGGTGGGGCGCCTGGATATGAACGACATGATCGATGTGGCGGCTTATATCGCTACGCTGGAACCGTGAGGGAGCCGGGCTAGGAGTCGCGGCGCAGGCGCGCGAAGGCTTCGGCCATCGCACCGGCAGGGCGAGGACGGTCACGAGGCCCGGCGGCAGCGCGCGGGTCACGGGACACTGCAGGGCCGCGGGCCCCGGCGGGGCCGCCGGGGGCACGGCGGGGATCGCTTTTCTGCGGCGCGGCGTTGCGTGCGGTATTGCGAGCGGCGCTTGCATCGGCGGCGGCACCGCTAGGCGCGGCGACTTCATCGGTGAGTCGCATCGTCAGCGCTATGCGCTTGCGCTCCCCATCGACCTCCAGCACCTTCACGCGCACGATATCGCCCGCCTTGACCACGCTGTGCGGGTCGCGGAC
>Ga0075019_10001654_pt1 | contig 12699 bp, 14 predicted proteins | sample ColStrG_CSR_2013_FD_71473 | JGI IMG/M metagenome (GOLD analysis project Ga0075019, IMG submission 71473) | Freshwater sediment microbial communities in response to fracking from Pennsylvania, USA - Cold Stream Run_MetaG_CSR_2013 | ecosystem: Environmental > Aquatic > Freshwater > Creek >...
ACGGTGAACGGCTGGAAGTTGCCGAGGAACCAGAACGGGCCCTGCATCCACACACGACCGTGACGTTCAGACTCCGGCACGTAGTCGATGGAGCGGACCTCGATCGCACCCGCGGGTGCGGCGACGGCAGTGGACGTGCTCTCGGCCATGGTGATCCCTTCGCGGCGTCGGCTGGCGGAGCCGGGTGGGCACAGCGTGGGCACCCCCGCCGGCGCGGACAATTGGGTTCACCACGAACTTCCCCCGCCTCTTTGTGGCCGACCACATGGCGCGACGGTCGTCCACACCGCAGACTGGCTCGCGTGGCGGTCGACCTGCGGCTCACGGTGGCGGACGTGGTCCGCAGCCCCGCGCTGCAGCTGACCGTGCTCGCCGGGGAGACCGGCCTGGACCGCCGCGTGTCCTGGGCACACGTCAGCGAGCTGGAGGACCCCACCCCCTGGCTGCTGGGCGCGGAGCTGATCATGACCACGGGGATGGGTGTGCCCCGGGCCGCCGCCCGCCAGCGCCGCTACCTGGAGCGCCTCGACGAGGCGGGCGTCGCCGCGCTCGCGGTGTCCGAGCAGCTGCACGTCCCGCCGCTGCAGCCCGGCTTCCTGGCCGCCGCCGACGCGCGCGGCTTCCCCGTCCTGCAGGTCCCGCTGCCCGTCCCCTTCATCGCCATCGCGCAGGAGGTGGCCGCCGCGGTGCAAAGCGACATGCACCGCCGCCTGACCGCGCAGCTGCACGTGTTCGGCGCGCTGCGCACCCTGGCCGCGGAGGACCTGCCGTTGACCGTGCTGGTCGACCGTCTGGAGCGCCTCAGCGGGTACCGGCTGTTCGCCTGCACCCCGCAGGGCCGTCCGCTGCTGCCCGGCCTGTCGCCTCCCCCGCCGGAGCTGGCCGACCTGCTGCCCGACAGCTACGACTCACCGCCCTCGGTCGCCGAGGGCTACGTGCTGCCGATCCCCGCCCCGGACGGCCCGGAGGGCTTCCTGCTGGCGGTGGAGAAGCCCGGCAGCGTCCCCGCGGGCCTGGCGGTCGTGCAGCACATCGCCACCGTGGCCGCGCTGCAGCTGTCCATCCGCCGCCACGAGCGGGAGACCCGACGGCGGGAGGGGGCGGAGACCCTCGCCGAGCTGCTCGCCGGGCAGCTCGACGCCGCCGCGACCCGACGCCGGCTCACCCGCCTGGGCATCGACGTGGAGGACCAGCTGCGCCTGGCCGTGCTGCGCACCCCCCAGCCCCCCCTGCCCGACGGGGTCGCGGGTCGCGCCATGGCAGCGCTGGGGGACCAGGCGCTGCTCCTGCAGCGCCAGCTGGACGCCGTCGTCCTGGTCTCCGCGAGCGCTGACCTGACCCAGCTGTCGCTGTCCTCCCCCGGGCTGGCCCTGGGCGTCAGCCGACCGTTCGGGCTGGGCGCGCCGCTGGACCCGCCGCGACGCGAGGCCGCCTGGGCGGCCGCTCGGGCGGTCGACGCCGGCGGAGGGGTCGTGGAGTTCGCCGACGACGCGACGACCCGCTGGCTGGTCGATGACGGCGGGGCGATCGCCGCGCTGGTCGAGGACGTCCTCGGGCGGGTGCTCGCCTACGACCTGACCCACGGCGGGGTCCTGGTGCCGTCGGTGCGCACCTGGCTGGAGCGGGACCGGCGCAGCGAGGACGCCGCGGCCAGCCTGTCGGTGCACCCGAACACCCTGGCCTACCGGATCCGACGCTTCGAGCAGCTCAGCGGCCGCTCGCTGTCCACCACCGCGGACCTCGCCGAGGTGTGGCTAGCACTGCGCGCCGCCGACCGCAGCTCCGCAACGGCCTCGACGGGGTCGGACCCGGGGGTGGCGGGTGCGTCGCCTGGCGCCGCGGGTCGGGTCTGACGGTCCCGACCTGACCACCGCGGCGTACTGCACGGTCACGACAGGGCGACGTCAGGCACGAGGGGGCAGGGGCTCGTCAGTCTCCAGCAATGTCTTCAGGCTGGACAGCACCAGCGGCCAGCCGGTCCCCACCATCGTGATCGCGATGCCGTCGGGTTCGAAGTCGTCGTGCACGACGGTCAGCTTGACCATCTCCCCGAGCTGCTCGATGTCGAAGGTGGCGCGCGACCGCCGCTCGCTGGCCAGGGCCGCGAAGGTCTCCTCCTCCAGGTGCATGCGCTCGTTCAGCTCCGGGGTGAAGGTGTGCCAGGTGTAGGCCAGGCGGCGGTAGGGCTCGGACTCCAGGACCACCTGCTCGGGGTCGGCGATGAGGACGCCGTTGTTGTCCCAGACCATCGAGGAGCCGACCGCCCAGTCGGTGTCGACGGTGATCTGCCACCAGCGAGCGGTGAACGCCGGGTCGGTCAGGGCCTGCCACAGCCGCTGCGGAGTGGTCTTGATGTAGGTCGTGTACACGAACTGCGGGGTGCTCACGGGGGTCTCCTCCAGGGCGCGCTTGAGGTCGGCGAGGGCCTCGACGCGGTCGCGGTCGTACCGCGTGATCCAGCGCTCGGCGATCTCGTTGATGGGTGCGGCGTTGAGGTAGTGCAGCTTCTCCCGACCCTGACGCAGGGTCGTGACCAGCGCAGCCGCCTCCAGGACGGCCAGGTGCTTGGTCACCGACTGCCGCGACATCGCCAGGCCGTCGGACAGCTCGCGCAGGCTCTGCCCGTTGCGCGCGTTCAGGCGGTCCAGCAGCAGACGCCGGCTCGGGTCGGCCAGCGCCTTGAAGACGTCGAGGGAGGGCGGCTGGCGCGGCGACATCAAAACGTCAGGTCCTCCGGAAAAGGTGTGCCCGTCCCCGTCTCCAGGTAGCTCTTCAGGCTGAGCAGGAAGTATGCCCAGCGCGCGCTGCAGTGGGCCATGAACTCGCTCTGCTCGCGCCACCCGTCGTGCCCGAACAGCACCACGGTGGTCCCGTCCTGCTCGCGGACGTCGAACGTCACCGTGGTGGCGACCCAGTCGTCGGCGCCCGCGACACAGCGCCAGCCGACCCGGCGCGCCGGCGCCAAGGCGGTGAGCTCGGTGACCTGCATGACGGCGGCGGGCTGGGGGGTCCCGAAGAAGAACCCCAGCCGGGAGCCCACCTGGGACGTCCCGCGCACACCGTCCCGGGTCCACCACTGCGACAGTCCGTCCGCGGTCGCCACCGCGTCGTACACCTTCTCCGCGGGCGCAGCGATCGCCACGCGGTGCCTGATGTCGACCATCTCGTCCTCCACGCTCCCAAGGCGGGCCACAGCCTGATATGCAGCCAGCCGGTTGCCTAACCATAGGCACCCTTTCGGTTGCCTGTCAATGCAGGCGAGAGGGGGCAGCCAGCCCGTGGACGTGTGGGTGGCGGGGGCACGCGTCGCTACCCGCACGAGCGCGGGGCGCGCAGGGCCGGCTGCCTAGGAGCCGGCCATCCCGGCACCGCGCAGCGCCGGCGAGGCGGTGGCGCGCATCCGTCGGAGCACCCGGTGCTCGACCACGGGGGCGTCCGGGTGGACGCCCCCGTGGGCGTCGACCGCGGCCTGCCAGTGCGCCGCCCGCGCCTCGCGCGTCGCGGCGTCGTCCAGCTGCAGGCAGTCCAAGCGGTCCTCGACGATGTCGACGACGATCGTGTCGCCGTCGGCCACCCACGCGATGGGCCCGCCGAGCAGCGCCTCGGGGCCGACGTGGCCGATGACCAGACCGACCGAGCCGCCGGAGAACCGGGCGTCGGTCATCAGCGCGACCGTGATGCCCCGCTGCCGGCACAGCGCGGTGATCTTCGACGTCGGGTCGAGCATCTCGGGCATCCCGGGGGCGCCGCGGGGCCCCTCGTAGCGGATGACGATCATGTCGTGGTCGGCGAAGTCGTCGGGGTGGGTGTCCAGCGCGTCGATCAGCGCAGCCTCGCCGTTGAACACCCGCGCAGTGCCGGTGAACCTGCCGTCGGTGATGCCTCCCTCGACCCCGGCGAGCTTCAGGATCGCGCCCCCGTCGGGCGCCAGGTTCCCGCGCAGCAGACGCAACCCCCCCGTCTCCTTGAACGGTCGCGCCACCGGGTGGATGACCCGGTGGTCGGGCGCGGGCGGGCCGATCCGACGCACCTGCTCGGCCAACGTCTCGCCGGTGCACGTCATCGTGTCGCCGTCCAGGTAGCCGGCAGCGAGCAGCTCGGCGACCACGGCGGGCAGGCCACCGGCGTCCTCCACGTCCACCATCGAGTAGGCACCGAACGGACGCATGTTGACGACCACCGGGACGCGCCGGGACAGCTCGTTGAACGCCGCCTGCGACATCACCTCGGTCCACAGGTCGATGCCGGCCGCCCGGGCGATCTCGACGCTGTGCAGCATCACGTTGGTGGACCCGCCCATCGCCATGGCAACGGTGAGCGCGTTGCGCAGCGAGGACGGCGTCACGATGTCGCGCGGCCGGATGCCCCGGGAGGACATGGTGACCAGGCAGTCGACCAGCTGGTCGGGGAACGTGGCGGTGCGTCGCTCGTCGTCCGAGGCGGGCGCCACCATCTGCAGCGGCTCCAGCCCCAGCACCGCGATGAAGGACTGCATCGTGTTGTAGGTGAACATGCCGCCGCAGCTGCCCTGGCCCGGGCAGGCGTGCAGGGCGACCCGCTCCCGCAGCTCGGGGTCGGGGTCGGACGCCAGCTGGAAGGCGGCGACAAGGTCGATGCGCTCCCCGGTGGCCGGGTCGTAGCCGGGCCTGATCGACCCGTCGGACAAGATCACCGCGGGCACGTTGTGCTCGAGCATCGCCGCTAGCGTCCCGACCGGTGGCTTGTCGCAGGCGACCACCGCGATGACGCCTTGGACGCTGTTGGCCGCCAGGTGTACCGACGTCGCGTCGTTGACCAGCTCACGCCCGACGAGGGAGAACCGCATCTGCGGGGTCCCGTTCAGCTGCCCGTCGGACACGCCGACCGTGAACGCGGGCGCGATCAGGCGCACCGGCAGGTCCTCGTCGGCGATGCGGCGCGACAGCGCTGCCTGGACGGCCGCTACCTTGGCCTGCACGCCGAGGTAGCACTGGCTGTCCCCCAGCGTGCCGAGCACGGCCCACACCGGGTCGTGGATCTTGGCCACGTCCTCGCCCAGGAACCGTGCGGTGCCTACCCGCTGCACGTCGCGGCCCGGGTTCGCGGACTGCAGATGCGGCTGGGCGACAGGGTCGACAGCGGTGGCGTCGCTCATAGGTCGGTCACCGCTCCAGGCTACCGGCCGCAGGCAGAGCCCCCGGTAGCCGCTGGCGGCCGCGAGAGGGCCGCGCGACGTCGTCGGGCAGGGCTGCGGTCCGCTGTTGCCGAACGTGACGACTAGCGGCAGCGTGGAGGTCGCAGACCACGCACCGCGACCATCCCGCACCGCGTCCCACACCTGCGAGGGGCTCATGACCCGGACACCGACTGGCCCCCGGCTGACCTCCTGCGTCGCCGGAGTCGTACTCGTCACCGCTGCCGCGACCGGACTGGCGGCGTGCAGCTCCTCGGCCAGCACGAGCGCCGCTGCGCCGAGCCTGGCAGCGTCCACCTCGACGACTCCCGCCGTGACCGGCACTGCCACGGTGCGCGTGGGCACTACGCCGGCGGGCACTGTCCTGGTGACCTCGACGGGCCGCACGCTGTACGAGTTCAGCGCTGATTCCGCGGGCCGCTCCACGTGCACGGGGAGCTGCGCGCAGTACTGGCCGCCGGTCCCGGCGCCGACCACCCCGGCCGCCGGCTCGGGGGTCAGCGCGACCCTGGGGTCCCTCGCACGCGCCGACGGGACCCGCCAGCTCACCGTCAACGGCTACCCCGTGTACACCTACGCCGGGGACTCCGCGAGCGGCCAGTCCTCCGGCCAGGGCCTGACCGCCTCGGGCGGCCAGTGGTGGGTGGTGGGCGCCTCGGGTACCCGCATCGTCTCCGGGTCGGGCTCCGCGTCCGCCTCGCCCTCGGCCTCCCCCTCCGCGTCGACGAGGGGCGGCTACTAGCGCCTACGTCCGGGTGCTGGCCGGGCACAGCGCGGGCGTCCCTGCGCGACGGCCCCGGCAGCCGCAGGACACCCCCCGTACCACGAGCGTCACCCAGTCACTCGCCAGCGACGACCTGGGAGGAGCGGCTGGCGCGCGGCCTCGACCTCCCTGCCCGGCTGGGCCACCGGGGCAGCGTGTCACCAGGCCAGGCGAGGGTCCGCGGCGAGCCGGGCGAGGATGTCGGACCGCGGCTGGGTCCGCCCGGGACCCACGACCCCGACCACCACCGACCAGCCCGCCGCGGTGGTGACCTCCGCGTACTGGAGCTGCACGCGGCCCACCTGCTCCCGCCCGGTCCGCTCCGGCACCGCGGTGTGGACGGCATGGACCTGCGGCGCGCCGACGCTGGCGACGACGGTCGCGCCGGCGGCGTCAGTGCCCCGTACCTGCACCGAGCACAGGCCGGCGTTCTGGTCGACCGACTGGCCCACCGTGGACACCGTCAGGCCGCGCAGCCTCGCGCCGAGCACCGCGATGATCCGCGCCGTCGGCTCCTCGCTCACCGGGACGACGGGGCACACGCCGATGCCGGGGACGGAGCGGGCGTAGCTGCTGAGCACCACGGCGGGGTTGGCGAGCAGCCGTACCCAGGCCGGCCCCTCGGCCGTGGTCAGCGGGCTGGGTGTCGACACGAGCGGCACGGCGGGTGGTGGTGGGGCGGTGGGCGGGTGCCGCGCCTGGGCACCGCGACCCACGCTGAGAAACGCCGCGCCCGCCACGACCAGGACGACAGCCCCGCCACCGGCCCGGGCGAGCCGCGGGTGCGCCGCCATCGCGGCCGCCACCCTGTCCGACCGGCGGGAGTCGCGCCCCCCGACCTCCAGCACCTCCTCGGGTGCGGCCGGTCGCCCATCCCCAGGTGTCACGCTGCGAGTCTGACCGGCGCAGGCGCGGCCGGCAACGGCGCGGCAGCGCCAGCGCCCGCGCGTACGCGGCGCCCGGCGGCGCGCAGTCGTACCGGTTCCTGGGTAGGTACCCCGTGGGGTATATTGGACACAGGAGGTGGGTCATGGGAACCGTCGATCTGACGGCCGGGACGTTCGAACAGACCGTGCTCGGCAACGACATCGTGCTCGTGGACTTCTGGGCGTCGTGGTGCGGACCGTGCCGGCAGTTCGCGCCGGTGTTCCAGGCCGCGGCGCAGGCCCACCCCGACATCGTGTTCGCGAAGGTGGACACCGAGGCCGAGCAGACCCTCGCCGCCGCCGCGGCCATCACCTCCATCCCCACCCTGATGGCGTTCCGCGAGCAGGTGCTGGTGTTCGCCCAGCCCGGGGCCTTGCCCGCGGCCGGCCTGGAGCAGGTGATCGAGGCGGTCCGCGCACTGGACATGGACGAGGTGCGTGCCCGGCTCGACGCCGCGCACCCCCCCGCGCGTGCCGGCGAGCAGGAGGCCTCCCGCTCATGAGCTATGGCATCGCCGTCCAGGTCGCGGGGTCCTTCGCGGAGGCCGCGGCGGCGGCGCGCGCCGCCCTGGCCACCCAGGGCTTCGGGGTCCTGACGGAGATCAACCTCCAGGCGACGCTGAAGGCGAAGATCGACCAGGACATCGCCCCGTACCTGATCCTGGGCGTGTGCAACCCGGCGCTGGCCTCCCAGGGCCTCGCGGTGGAGGAGTCGCTCGGGCTGCTCCTGCCGTGCACCGTGGTCGTGCGTCAGGGCCCGGAGTCGGTGATCGTGGAGGCCCTCGACCCGGCCGTCATGGTCACCGTCTCGGGCAACCCGGCACTGCAGCCCACAGCCGACGACGCGACCCGTCGGCTGCGCGCCGCGCTGGCTACTCTCACCGACTGACGCATCGACCTAGGGGACAGCGCATGGAGCTCGACGAGAACGACATCACCCCGATCCTGAACCGGCTGCGCCGCGCGGAGGGCCAGCTCAACGGCGTGATCCGCATGCTGCAGGAGGGGCGGGACTGCCAGGACGTCGTGACCTTGCTCGCTGCGGTCTCCAAGGCGCTGGACAAGGCAGGTTTCGCCATCGTGGCCAGTGGGCTGCGCCAGTGCGTCACCCAGTCCGACGCCGACGGCGCCCGGCCCGACCTGGCCGCGCTGGAGAAGCTCTTCCTGTCCCTGGCCTGAGGCGCGTGGCACCCGACGACGGGGCCACCGACCCGTCCGGCCGCCGGGACCGGCGCACCGCCTGGGCGCTGGTGGCGGCACAGTTCGCCCTGCTCGCGGCCGTCCTCGTCCTGCCTGCCGGCCACCTGTGGCGGCTGCCGGCGGCCCTCACCGTCCTCTGCGCCGCGCTGGGCGTCGTCGGGGTCGTGGTCATGGTCGCGGGGGGCACGGCGCTGGGTCGCGGGCTCACCGCCGCGCCGCTGCCCAACGGCCACGCGCAGCTGCGCACCACCGGGCTGTACCGGTACGTGCGTCACCCGATCTACAGCGGGCTGCTCCTGCTCGCGGTGGCTCGCACCGCGACCTCGGGCAGCGCGTGGGTGGTGGCGGCCTGCGTGGCGCTGATCGCACTCCTGCGCGCCAAGGCGCGGTGGGAGGAGCGCCACCTGCGCCACCGCTTCCCCGGCTACGCCGAGTACGCCGACCGCACCCCGCGCTTCGTCCCCCGGGTGGGCAGGCAGTGACCGGCAGAGACCCGCCGCCTCCACGGGGTCCGTCACGTCTGCATACCCCAGGTACCCCCGGGGGTATGTTAGAGTCAGGACAGGAAGCCCAGCCGGCCCCCGGATCCGCCGGTGGCGCGGGCCAGGCGCGGACCGCAGGAGGCAGCAGATGTGTCGTCGGGTGACGTGCAGCGAGTGCGGACTGCCGAGCTACGCGGGCTGCGGGCAGCATGTCGAGCAGGTGCTGGCCTCGACCGCCCCGGCGCAGCGGTGCCGCTGCCCCCGCGGGGTGGTCCGGGCCGCAGAACGGCCGACCCCAGCCCGGCCCGCCCGGCGGTAGTCCGCCGCGCGGGCCACCCAGGGGCGCCCGGTACGGCATCGTCAGGGGTACTCGCAGACGGGAGAGCAACGATGGTGGAGAACGTCACGGTGGCAGACCTGGCCGCCGGGGTGCAGCGCGGGGAGCGGGTGGTCGACGTCCGCCAGCCGAACGAGTTCGAGGCGGGCCACGTCCCCGGGGCGCGGCTGGTCCCCATGCACCTGGTGCCGCTGCGGATCGAGGAGCTGCGGGCGGACCCGCCGGTCTTCGTGATCTGCGAGTCGGGCGGGCGCAGCAGGCAGGTTGGGGACTACCTCGCCGAGCAGGGGATCGCCAGCCGCAACGTGGTCGGGGGCACCGCCGCGTGGCGGGACCTCGGTCTGCCGCTGGCGACCGGGGCGGACGCATGAGCGGCGCGGTGGTCCCGCAGGTGCTCGTCGTGGCGACCCCGGGCCTGGGCGACCGCAGCTACCTCGTCCACGACGGGGCGCACGCCGTCGTGGTGGACGCCCAGCGCGACATCGACCGGGTGCAGGCCCTGCTCGACGAGAACGGCCTGTCCCTGGCGGCCGTGCTGGAGACGCACCTGCACAACGACTACGTCTCCGGCGGGCTGGCGCTTGCCCGCCGGCACGGCGCCGACTACGTCGTCCCCGCCGGGGTGGACGTCGCCTTCCCGGCCAGCCGGGCGGGCGACGGGCACAGCCTGACCGTCGGGGGCCTGACGGTGCGGGCGCTGCACACCCCCGGCCACACCCCGCACCACCTGTCCTACGTCGTGACCGCGGGCGACGCCCCCGGGGCGGTGTTCAGCGGCGGCTCGCTGCTGTTCGGGAGCGTGGGCCGCTCCGACCTGGTCTCCGCCGAGCTCGCCGAGCCGCTGGCCCGGGCGCAGGCCCGCTCGGTGCGCCGCCTCGCCCACCAGCTGGACGGGCGCACCGCGGTCTACCCCACGCACGGGTTCGGCTCGTTCTGCTCGGCGACCCAGACGCATGGCGACGCCGCGACGATCGCCGACGAGCGCGCCGCCAACCCCGCCCTCACCGAGCCCGAGGACGCCTTCGTGGCCGCCACGCTGGCCGGTCTGGACGTCTTCCCCGCCTACTACGCCCACATGGGGCCCGCCAACGCCGAGGGACCGACCGCCGCCGACCTCGCCCTGCCCGCGCCCGCCGACCCGGCGTCGATCGCCGCGACGCTGGCCGCCGGCGGCTGGGTGGTCGACCTGCGCTCGCGGGAGCTGTTCGCCGGCGGCCACGTGCCGGGGGCGCTGTCCTTCGACGTCGACGGGCCCTTCGTGACCTACCTGGCGTGGATGCTCCCGGTCGGGGCCCCGCTGGTGCTGCTCGGGGCCAGCGCCGAGCAGGTGCGGACCGCCCAGCGCGAGCTAGCCCGGGTCGGGGTGGACCGCATCGCGGGCCACAGCGTCGGCGACCCCGCGCACTGGCTGGCGGGCGGCGAGCCCGCCACGTCGACGCGGACCGACTTCGCCGGCCTCGCCCGGGCGCTGGCCGAGGACCCCGCCACGCCGGTGGTGGACACCCGCCAGCACCTGGAGTGGGAGGCCGGCCACGTCGACGGTGCGGTGCACATCCCCTTCTACGAGCTGGAGTCCCGCCGCGGCGAGATCTGCCCCACCACCGCGACCTACGTCTACTGCGGCTCCGGGTACCGGGCCGCGGCGGCGGTGTCGCTGCTGGCCCGCCACGGCTACGACCACGTGGTCCACGTCGACGACGCCTTCGACAACGCCGTGCGAGCGGGGCTGCCGGTCGTCACCGAGGCAGCCCCGCACCGCCCGCCCGGGTGGACCTGGACGGCGTCGCGGGCGTCGGTCGCCACGTTCACCCCGCCCGACCTCGCCGCACACCGCTGAGCCCCGGCACCGCTGAGCCCCGGCACCGCTGAGCCCCGCGCACGGCTGGGCGCGGTCGCCGCGGAGCCTGTCCCCACCCTCGGTCGGCGCGGCGCGCGAGCCCCGGCGCCACGCGCGTCGCCGGCCGGGTCAGTGGCCCAGCACCGCCCGGGTGACGGTGTAGCCAGCGACGACGACCATCAAGGTGCCGAACGCGGCGGACAGCAGCCAGCCCGGCACCCGGGGGGACACCGCCGCGCCGACCACGGCGAACACCGCGGTCGCGCCCGCCAGCCACGCCGTCAGGCCCACCGAGCCGAGGCTGTGGTGGCGCACGGCCAGCGCGACGGCGGAGTTCATCACGATCACCACCAGCGCCGTCGCGGTGGCGCGCCGCACGGGGGTGCGCATCGCCGTCACCAGCGCGGGCACCACCACGAAGCCGGCCCCCACGCCGAAGAACCCGGTCACCAGCCCCACCCCGCTGGCCAGGGCCACCGTGCGCGTCCTCGCCACGGCCCCCGCCGGTCGGGCCGGCGCGCGGGCGGCCGGCGGCGCGGGGACGACGGCCCCCCCGGCCATCACCGCCACCTCGGCCGGCGCGCGGGTGCCGTCACGGCGGGCGGCCGCGGCCGCGCGGAGCATCGCAACGGCGCCCAGCACGAGCATGACCGTCAGCCCGCTGAGCAGCACCACCGGTCCCGCGCGCTGCGCCAGGCGCGCCCCGACCACCGCACCGACGGAGCCCAGGGCACCGAACGTGAGACCGACCCGCCAGTCCACCCGGCGAGCCCGGTGGTGCGGCACGAGCGCCGCGCCGGCACCCGTGCCCACGATGACCAGGGACATGGTCGACGCCACCAGGACCGGCTCCCCGAGCGCGACGAGCAGCGGCACGGCCAGGATGCCGCCGCCCCCGCCGAGCAGCCCCAGGACCAGCCCGAGCAGGGCCCCGACACCCAGGACGGTCAGCGGGTCGTGCATGACGCTCCGCGACGCGCGACGTGCCGCCTGCCGGCGACGCTCACCGCGGGACCGCACATCGCTGACTCCTCCGGGGTCGGGAACTCCTGCCAGGATACCCCCGGTGGTATCCTGGAGCACGTCGAGGACAGGCGAGCGGGCATCCCGCTCGGAGAGCGAGGCCGCCATGACGAAGTCCGCACCGCGCGACGAGCTCCCCGAGTGGCGCTCGGTGCTCGCGGTGGTCGCCCACCCGGACGACGAGTCCTTCGGCCTGGGCGCGGTCATCGCGCGGCTGGTCGCCGACGGGTCCACGGTCTCGGTGCTGTGCTTCACGCACGGGGAGGCGTCCACCCTGCACGGCGTGGAGGGGGACCTCGCGGTGGTCCGCGCCGCCGAGCTTGTCGACGCGTCGGACGCCCTCGACGTGAGCAACGTGCGCCTCAGCGACTTCCCCGACGGAGGCCTGGCGTCGGTGTCGCTGGAGCGACTGACCGCGCAGGTGGTGCAGGCCGCCGAGCAGGACCACGCCGAAGGGCTGCTCGTTTTCGACGCGGGCGGTGTGACCGGCCACCCGGACCACGTCCGCGCCACGCAGGCGGCGCTGGCCGGGGCGTCGGCGCTGGGTCTCGGCGTGCTCGGCTGGACCCTGCCGGGGGACGTCGCCACCACCTTGTCGCAGGAGTTCGGCGCGACCTTCGTCGGGCACGACGAGGCGGACGTCGACATCGTGGTGGGTGTGCGGCGCGACGAGCAGCTGGTCGCCATCGGACGACACCCGAGCCAGGCGATCCCCACGAGCGTGGTGTGGCGCCGGCTGGAGCTGCAGCAGGGGTACGAGCACCTGCGATGGCTCCGACCGCCGTACCCCGCCGACCGGTAGCGCCCCGCGCGCGAGCGAGGGCGGGGCGCACCGGCCGCTCTCGCGCTCGCCCGCGCTGGCTCCTGGCCGACCATCCGCGGGCCCGCCGAGCCGGGCAGGACAAGCGGGCGGGGCAGGTGCAGGCTTTCGTGCACATATACCCAGGGGGGTATATAG
>Ga0075019_10001655_pt1 | contig 12695 bp, 13 predicted proteins | sample ColStrG_CSR_2013_FD_71473 | JGI IMG/M metagenome (GOLD analysis project Ga0075019, IMG submission 71473) | Freshwater sediment microbial communities in response to fracking from Pennsylvania, USA - Cold Stream Run_MetaG_CSR_2013 | ecosystem: Environmental > Aquatic > Freshwater > Creek >...
AATAGACCCTTCATTCGCCCGGCTGGAGCCGGACTCATTGCGGGGGCAGGATTTGAACCTGCGGCCTTCAGGTTATGAGCCTGACGAGCTACCTGGCTGCTCCACCCCGCGATTGGGAGGGTGATACTGCCTGCAGTCGGGGGCAGAGTCAACGGCGATTTTCCATCTTTTTCAGCGCAGGGCCGCTTCCAGCATGATGTTGGTCTGCTGTAATCGTTCGGCCAGGGTGCGGGCCAGAAAATGATGGAAGGCCGCGGCCGCTTCCGCATCGCGCTGTTCCATCTGCCGCAGCGCTTCCTCACCCAGTTCATGGATGACAGAGGCTTGATCGGCCAGCAGGGTGGCCGTGCGCGGTATTTGCAAATAGAGGCCGATCTCGCCCACCACGGAGCCGGGCCCCATGGTCCGTAAGCGCAGAATTTCACCCTGGGCTGTTTTGAGCCGGGCGCTGATCTGGCCCGACTCGATAAAATACAGGCTGTGGCTGTGCTGTCCCTGTTCGGTGAGGATGGTGCCGGCCGCGATTTCGCGGCGCTGAAAAAATCCGGAGATGCGCCGGGCGACGGCGGGCTGGTTCTGCAAAGCGGCTTGCAGGAGTTGTTCCAAGGGGGTGGAACCCTGGATGCTGAGGGAAGTGCTGTCGCTTAAAATCTGTACCTCGCACCATTCGATGGCGTGATCCAGATCCGGGTGTGTGACGAAAACCAGCCCCTGGTTGCGCGCGATTTCCGGGTTGTTCTGGAGGGCGCGGCGGATGTCTTCCTGCAGCGACGATAAAACCACATAAAAATGGCCGGCCTGGGCCAACTGCTGAAGTTTGACAAAACAAACCAGGGCCGAACTGTCGAGGCCGATGACATGCCGGAAATCGATGACGAGAAAGCGTAATTTTTCCTGCAGGGGATTTTTCAGGCGGACCTTGACGGATTCGAGCAGGGAGTGGGCGGTGCCAAAAAACATGAAGCCCTGCAGCTTGATGACGTGAATGGCGCGCTTTTTTTCCTGAAGTATTTTGCGGACTTCCTCGGTGCGGTCCACGTTGCTGCGGTGTTCGTCCCCGGAAAAGGTGTGTCGTACCACATCCACGCGGCTGTAGCGAAGGGTGAAGAGGCCCACAGCAGTGAGCAATCCCACCCCCACGCCCTGGATCAATCCGACAAAGCAGATCACGACCAGAATCAGGACGATGATGAGATAATCGCTGCGCGGAATTTTGTGGAAGGAATCGACCAGCCATTCGGCCAGAAAATTGGTGCCAAGGAACAACAGCAGACCGCCCAGCACGGGCACGGGCATATAGTTGACCACGGCAGGTCCGAAAAAAAGAGTCAGGCCGAGGCCCAGTGCGGATAGCAGTCCCACCCAGCGGCTTTTGGGGCCGAGTTTTTGCACCAGACTGCTGATGGAAAGGGAGGGGAGCCCGGTGATGCCGCCGCCCATCACAGAAATGAGATTGGCCAGACCGACCGCCTGCAATTCGCGGTCGCCATCGATGTCGCGGCCAGAGGCGAGTTCCAGTGCGCTGGAGATCATCAATACGGAAATGGCGCTGACAAAGAGTACCGTGCCGAGGCTTTCGCTGTTCAGCCAGATCGACGGCCAGGAGGCATGGGACAGGCGCGAGGGCGACAGGGAGTTCCATGGGATGGATTCGGGGAAGGGGCCGGGCAGCCAGCCATGGGCGTGCAAATCGGACATCGAGGTGCCGGTGGCGGCGGCCACCAGATAAAAGACGGCGGCGGAACCCACGACAAAAGCGGGCACCACCAAAAAGTGTTTCCAATGGCGCAGTGCCGTGATCAAGGCCAGGGCCATGATGAGGGAGGGGAGCCATTTGACGAGGATTCCGGATTCACCCAGCCGGGCCACATTGCTCCAAGTCAGTTCCAAGCCGCAGAGGACGGTGAAAGCACCCTTGACCAACAACCAACCGGCCCCGGCCATGAAACCTCCAATGACCGGATAGGGAACGAAACGGATCAGGCTGCCCAAGCGGCTGCGGCCCAGCAGGGCCAGAACCACGCCGGTCAGGAGGGTGGTCAGAAACAAGGCCGCCAAAACAGTTTGCAGCCGGGTGGAATCGGAAGTTCCGGGGGGGAGGGTGGCCACAATGGAGCCAGCCAGCGAGGCCAGAATGGGCGCGGTGCGGTCGCTGGGAATGCCAATGGCGCCCGGCACCGAACTGGTCAGGGCAATGGTGACGCCAACGGCGAATGCCGTGTAGAGGGCGATGCCGATGCCGGTGGACAGGGCCGGTGCCAGGGGTCCCCGGAAAATCAGTGCGGCAAAGGAAACGGAAAACGTGAGGATGATGAAATAACAGATCAGGGCGGTGGGCACGGCTGGCAGCAAGCCGGACACGGGGAGTTCCCGTTGCAGCCAGGTATAAAGGGTCGATTTTGACGGGGCTCGGGTCATGGAAGGAGGGATTGGTGAACCATCTGTGAAATTCGCCCCAATCTGGGCTGTAACGAGCGGGTATCAAGCCCGTTCTTGCGGCCTGCGGCGGCGGTGCTTTGCGTTACTGGAAGGTCTTAAAGATGGCCTGAAGAATGAGTTCGGGCGGGGAATTTTTTTGCAGTATCTGATTTTCCTGCACGGGGAGGCGGGCCAGATTTTCCGCCATGCCCTCGCGGTCCAGGCCGGTCAGGATGAGTACGGGGATGTTCCGGTCTGGGACGGTGTTTTTCATCATGGCAAAAACGTCCCAGCCGTCGAGTTGCGGCATCATGATGTCGAGCAGAATAAGGTCAAAGCGGACGCCTCTCAGCAAACGGATACAGTCGGCCCCGTTGGAAGTGGTATTGACACTGGCGCCGAGGGTTTCGAGCAGTTTGGCCATGGCACCGCTCCAGGTGGGGTCGTCATCGACCACCAGAATGCTCTTGTCCTTGAGACAGCGTTTGATGGCCCCCATTTTGAGGTCGGGCCTGGCCGGAATACCGGATGTTTCGGGTGAATCAGGCATAAATTGGAACCAATTGCAGCTTTGCCGTATTTTACAGACGGGCCGGTGCGTGTCAAACAGACAGAACGGGCTTGGGGAGTCGGGAGGAAACTAACAAACAATCAGCAGGCAAGACTGATGATGGCCTGCAACAGGCACTGCAATGGGCTGCCTTTGGTGACGATGCGGCAGTGTTCGGAATAACCGCGGTTGAGAAAATCTGTTTGATTCACATTCATCAGGCCCGTGAGAAAGATGACGGGCAACCGGCGTGTTCTTCGGGACTGCCGCAACTCCCGGAAAATATCCCAGCCATCGGGCCGGGGCATCATCACGTCGAGAATCACCAGGTGAAAGGGCTCGAGGTCGATCAGATCGAGCGCATCGAGGCCGGAGGAGACGCAGGTCACCCAGGCGCCGTGCTGGCGGAGGTAACGTTCCAGGGAAATCAGAACCTCCTCATTGTCGTCTATCATGAGAATGCGACACCCCGAAAGTTTAAAACGTCCGGGGAGGCCGGCCGGGGATGGATGTAGCGCGACCATGTCTGAGGGTATCGTGTCGGGGTGTACCTGACAACGGCTTAAGGCGGCAACCTGGCGATTATTCACATTCCATCGGATGGCAGGGTAAAAATTGCCAAACGGCAAAAGGGACTACATGATGGAGCGCTTGAATCTGAAAGCCGCGCTGGGTCTTACTGCTGTTTTGGTGGCAATCTTGCTGGGCCTGCTCCTGCCCCAGTGCCGCTTTAACTGGGTTTGGCATAACGATGAGCCGACAAAAATCATCCAGATCCAGAGCCGGGAATGGAATCTGCGGCATCCACCGATGCTGGTCACACTCACTTCATTTTTGAGCGGCGAGGCCGGCCGGCAAAACCAGCAGCGCATCGCGGAAATCGGGCGGTGTTTATCGGCGCTGGGCCTGGCCCTCATGCTGGCCTCGGCTGTTCTCCTGGTCTGGTTCCGGGCCGGAGCGGTTGCGGGGATTGCGGCGGGTCTGCTATTGATCCTGCAACCCGATTTTTTTGAAATCGGACATTATTTCAAGGAAGACACGCTGTTTCTGGGCGGCTGGATGTTCTGCTGGCTGGCCCTTTTTTGGGTGGAGCAGGAGCCGGGTCGGCGTCCACTATGGCTGGCAGCGCTGGCACTGGCGCTGGTGGTCAGCAGTAAATTTGTCGGATGGCTGATGCTGCCGGTTATCGTGGCCGGGCTGTGGCGTTTGCGTGGGGGCGAGGGTCTGAAGAGAGAGGGGCCGGGACCGCTGCTGCTGTTTCTGGTATTGACGCTATGGTGGAATTATCCGCTGCTGGTGCACTGGCAGTGGTTCTGCGAGTCGATGAACGATGAGATTGTGCGTTTGCAGGTGGGGGATTATGGCGTGGCCCTGGCGCATCCGGTCCGGGCGTACTGGGATTTGCTGTGGCAGCAGGTGCCCTCCCTTTTTATATACAGCACTGTTTTGTACCTTCTTTACGGACTGTGGCGGCGGTCCTTCAAGGTCGTGGAGTGGGCGATGTTGTTTTATTTGCTGGTGTATGCCGGGGGTCTTACCCGTTCGGCCAAATATTCCGATCGTTACATGCTGCCGGTGACACTGGGTTTTTATCTGGCGGGATTGTACGGGCCGCTGTTGATGCTGCGGGACTGGCTGCAAAGGGGGGGGTGGGTGAGGCGAGTGCTGCAAACGCTGGCTTTGTCGGCGTTGATGGGTTTTGCGCTCTGGTTCAAACTCCCGCAATGGCTGTCGTTGTACGACGGATTCCGTCATGACGCGCGTCTGGAAATGGCGGACTGGATGAAAAAAAATCTGCCGCCCAACGTGCTGGTGGCCGAGGATGGCTATGTCAAACTGGAGCCGAAGCAACTGGGGGGTCGGCCCGTGGTGGAGGATCTCTTTGTGGCGGACCTGGGGAGTCTGGAGGATTTGCGGGCACAGGGCGTGACGCATGTGATTATTTCCTACGACGTGTACCATCGCTTTGTGGACGGGTTGATCACCCCCAAAAAAGGCGAGGAAGAGGAATTCAACCGTCGCCGCGACTTCTATCAGGGACTGCTGCGAAGCCGGGGGATTTTGTGGCAGGAGCCCAAAAAAAGCCCCGTGGCCTTGCATCCGGGGCTGACCCTGGTGGACATCAACAAAAACTAGAAGAAATCTTTTGATAATCTGCTACGTTGACAAGCATGAGCTGCCAGGAAGACAACGAAAGCAATCCCACCCTGCCGGACCCCCGTTTTTCCGTGACCGCACTGATTGATTTGAAGGGCCTGCTGAATACCATTCAGGAGGCGCGGGGCGCGGCGGATTCACCTCCGATGGCAGTGACACCGGCCGGTGACAATCTCCTGGATGTATTTGCCGCCGAGGCCGAGCTGTTGCGCAACAGCCACGCCCGGCCCCGTCTGATCATGCCCGTGTTGTTGAACAAACTTGGATGCAAGGACGATACGGCGCTGGGCCGGGCCGCGTTGCGGATTTGCGAGATAGTCGGGGAGGATCCGCAGCAGCCGACCTACCACAATCAACAGCATGTCACGGAGGTTGTGCTGGCGGCGTATTGCCTGGGAGTGCGCGAGCATCTGCCGGCGGAGCGGGTGGTGGAGTTATTGATTGCTGCGGCCGCGCATGATCTCGGACACACCGGCGGCATCAACACATGCGCCTACGAACTGGAGACCCTGGCCTACGAGAGGGCCCATCCGGTGCTGGTGGAGGCGGGACTCGAGGAAGTCCGCATTGAACGGATCGGACGCATGATAGTCTCCACGGATTTCGTCAATGGCGTGCCACTGGTGCGCGAGGCCTACCGGCATTGCCGCCAGTTGCCCGAGGATCACGAGGACCGCCTGCTGGCGGCGCAATGCGTCATTCTGACCGAGGCCGACGTGCTTTTCTCCTGTTTCAATGAAAAATACAACAATCTGCTCAGTGGATTGCTGGCGGTGGAGTGGAACCGCCGGGGCACCCTGAGCATTCCGGAGAGGATCGGTTTTTTGTCCACGGTGGAGTTTGTTTCGGATGCGGCGGTGCAACTGGGTTTGGAAAACCGGCGCAAGGAACTGTGGGAAAATTTGCGGCGGCGTACGGCACGGATCACCCTGCCCCCGATCCGCTTTCAGAATCCGCAATAGACGGGAGCACGCGGGCTTCCACTAGATGGAGTAATCGGGCGGGAAGACCTGCATGCGGTGCGGGGACAAATAAACCGTTTCATTTTTGGCCAGACCCAGACTGCGATAGCGTTCGCGGGTGATTTCAATGTCCAGAATTTCGCGATTGTCCTTGCGCAGCACCTCCAGCCGGACGATGGGGCCGACCGGTTGGATGTGCAGGATGGAGGCTTCCAGGGCGGGCAGGGCGCCGGGATTTTTTTCAACGCTGAATTCGTGGGGCCGGATATAGGCCACGCCGTCCGGTTCGTTGAGGCCGTGGGCGGTGGTGGGAAAGCGGACCTCGCCGAGGTGGGCGGTGCCATTGATCACATGGGTGGCGAGACTGTTGACCGAGCCGAGGAACTGAAACACGAAGGGATTGGCCGGGGTATCATAGACCTGTTCCGGGGTGCCGATTTGTTCGATGCGTCCCGAGTTCATGATCACGACGCGGTCGGCCAGTTCCAGGGCCTCCTCCTGATCGTGAGTGACGAAAATACTGGTGACATGAATTTCCGAATGCAGTTTGCGCAGCCAGCGGCGGAGCTCCTTGCGCACCTTGGCGTCGAGCGCGCCGAAGGGTTCGTCGAGGAGCAGCACCTTGGGTTCGACGGCGAGGGCCCGGGCGAGGGCGACGCGCTGGCGCTGGCCGCCGGAAAGCTGGGTGGGGTAGCGTTTTTCCAGGCCGGTCAGTTGGATGAGCTTGAGGAGATGGCCGACACGTTCCCGGATCTCGCGTTCGCTGGGGCGGAGACGGGCGGGGCGGACACGGAGGCCGAAGGCGATATTTTCAAATACCGACATGTGGCGGAAGAGGGCGTAGTGCTGGAAGACGAAGCCGACGCCGCGGTTTTTGGCGTTGTGATAAGTCACGTTCTGGTTGTTGAAGTTGACACTGCCGCCGCCTTCGTCGGGCAGTTCCAGTCCGGCGATGATGCGCAGGAGGGTGGTTTTGCCGGAGCCACTGGGCCCGAGCAGGGCCAGCAGTTCGCCCTCGTGAACCTCGAGATCGACACCGTCCAGTGCGGTGAAGTCGCCGAAAGTTTTGCGGATGGATTTGACGTGGATTTTCACAGGCTTCAGGTGGGTTCGGTTGAGGTGTCGTGGCTTTTCCATTCCACGGCGGTTTTTAAGACAAGCGTGAGCAAGGCCAGTAACGTCAGGAGTGAGGCCACGGCAAAAGCGGCGGAAAACTGGTATTCGTTGTAGAGGATTTCGATGTGCAGGGGGATGGTGTTGGTCAGGCCGCGGATATGGCCTGAAACGACCGAGACCGCGCCGAACTCGCCCATGGCGCGGGCGTTGCAAAGAATGATGCCGTGCAGCAGGGCCCATTTAATGTTGGGCAGGGTGACGTGCCAGAATGTTTTCCAGCCGCTGGCCCCGAGGGTGAGGGCGGCCTGTTCCTCGTTGCTGCCCTGGGATTGCATGAGGGGAATGATCTCGCGGGCGACAAAGGGGAAGGTGACAAAACAGGTGGCCAGAATGATGCCAGGCAGGGCGAAGATGACCTGAACATCCCAACCGGCATAGAGCCAGCCGAATCCGGCTTCGGTCCATGCGGATTGATGCGCGAGCAGGGTCTGAGCCAGGCCGGGGCCGATTTTGGGCAGCAGCGCCAGGAGTTGGGGTGGGGAGTTGCGCAAGAGCGGGGCCCAAAATCCGTGCTGGGTGCTGAAAAGGAGAACAAAGGCCAGGCCGGCAATCACAGGGGAAACGGCGAAGGGCAGGTCGATGAGGGTGATGAGCAGATTTTTCCAGCGAAAATCAAATTTGGTGATGGCCCAGGCGGCGCTGAGTCCGAAGAGGGTGTTCAACGGTACGGAAATGGCCACGACTTTGAGTGTGAGCAGAATGGCGTCGAGCGCATCCGGATCATGGATGGAGGCGAGATAGACTCCGTACCCTTTGCGGAAAGCCTCAGTGAAAACCGCCAGCAAGGGGATGACCAGAAAAAGAAAGATGAAGGCCAGCGCCAAGCTGATCAACACCCGGCGGGCCAGAGGCGATTCCTCCAAGGCACTGGAGTCCGGTGCCTGTCGCGAGTAATGGTGCCCGTGGGGCGTTTGTACATAGCCGGCCATAAGCGGTCAGTTTCTTTCGTAGAAACGGGAACTCCAGTGCTGGATGAGGTTGATGGCAAGCAGGAGCAGGAAGGAGACCGTCAGCATGACGGTGGCAATGGCAGCGGCGCCCGAGTAATCGAATTGCTCCAGCTTGGTGATGATGAGCAAGGGGGAGATTTCGGTCATCATGGGCCGGTTGCCGGCAATGAAAATAACGGAGCCGTACTCGCCGAGGGCGCGGGCGAAGGCGAGGGCGAAGCCGGTCCAGATGGCGGGCATGAGCTCGGGCAGGATGACGCGCCAGAAAGTCTGGCTGCGGGTGGCGCCGAGACTGGCGGCGGCTTCCTCCAGTTCCAGGCTGACATCCTGCAGGACCGGCTGGACCGTGCGCACGACGAAAGGCAGGCCGATGAAAGTCAGGGCGACAATGATGCCCAGTTCAGTGTAGGCGATGCTGAGGCCGTTCTTGGTGAAGGAAGCACCGAGCCAGCTTTGAGCGGGAATGAGGTGGCCCAGCGGGCTGTCGGGCCGGAACCAGCAGGCCAAGCCTTCCGTGGCACCCTCCTCGGTGACCCCGTCCTTGTTGAAAAAGAATGAACCAATCCAGCCCTTGGGTGAGTAGAGAGTGGTTAAAGCGATGCCGGCCACGGCGGTGGGCAGGGCAAAGGGCAAATCGACCAGGGCATCGATCAGCCGTTTGCCTGGAAAATTATAGCGCACCAGCACCCAGGCTGTCAGCAGGCCGAACACGACATTGATGCAGGCGCCGATGAAGGAGGCGCGGAAGGTGACTTTGTAGGAGGCGAGGGCGCGCGGATCAAAGGCCGAATGCCAGAAATGGGCGTAGCCATCGCTGAAACCCTTGAAGAATACGGCTCCCAGAGGGATGAGGATGAGCAGGGACAGATACAGCACGGTGAAGCCCATGGTCAGGCCGAAACCGGGCAGGCGTCGATGGCGTTTTTGGGGGCGAAAAAACATTTCGGCGGGAGGATTTTAAGGTTTGTAGATTTTGTCAAACACGCCGCCGTCGGCGAAGTGCGTTTTCTGGGCTTTCTGCCAGCCACCGAAAGCATCGTCGATGCTCACAAGTTTGATTTTCGGGAATTGGGAGGCGTATTTGGCGGAGGCTTTGGAATCGCGCGGACGATAGAAGTTTTTGCCAATGATATCCTGGCCGACATCTGAATAGAGATATTTCAGGTATTCTTCAGCCACATCCCGGGTGCCCTTGCGGTTGGTGTTTTTTGTGACCACGGCCACCGGCGGTTCGGCCAGAATGCTCAACGAGGGAGGGACAATTTCAGTCTGGCCGGGGAATTCCCTCTGGCTGAGAAAGGCCTCGTTTTCCCAGGCGATGAGAACGTCGCCGATGCCACGCTGGACAAAGGTCGTGGTGGCTCCCCGGGCACCGGAGTCGAGCACGGGCACGTTTCTGTAAAGTTTACCGATGAATTCGCGGGCTTTGTCGTCGCTGCCGTAAGTTTGTCTGGCCCAGGCATAGGCGGCCAGATAGTTCCAGCGTGCGCCGCCCGAGGTTTTGGGGTTGGGAGTGATGACGGAGATGCCCGGTTTGATCAGGTCGCCCCAGTCCTTGATCCCCTTGGGATTTCCCTTGCGGACGACCAGTACAATGGTCGAGGTGTAGGGCGCGCTGTTATTCGGGAGTTTTTTCTGCCAATCCGCCGGCAGCAGGTCGGCTTTTTCCGAAATGCTGTCGATGTCATAGGCCAGGGCGAGGGTGACGACATCGGCGGGCAGGCCGTCGATGACGGTCCGCGCTTGTTTGCCGGAACCGCCGTGGGATTGTTCCACCACCACGTCATCGCCGGTTTTGTCCTTCCAGTATTTGGCAAAGGCGCTGTTGTATTGTTTGTATAATTCACGGGTCGGGTCGTAGGAAGTGTTGAGGATCCGGATTTCCTTGGCGTAAAGGGGGGCGCTCAGGGCGAGCAGCAGTGTGGTGCAGAGAAGATTTTTCAGAGGGAAAAGTTTCATACAGAATCGTTATAGCATTGATGATGGGTCCGGAGCTATTTTAGAAATCGGATTAGATAAGAATAAGCGCAAAATAACGGGTTTGGTATCTCTACTTGTTTAGTATGAATACAAAACATATAGACATAGTAGAGTATTGCAATATCTTTTATTATTACTCGTTCTTTAAGAACGTAACTATTTTGATTCGAACGGGATAGCGATTCCATCCCGGCGGAGTTTCCGCAACGTAACGTCCACCGTGTCCGCCAAAGTGTAACGGTCCAGGATATTGGCGATGGCGTTGCGCACATCCAACATCAACATGCGCAGGCCGCAGTGCGCCTCGTCCGGACAGGAGCACTTCTCGTAGGCCGTCTGGCTGACGCAGGCGATGGGAGCCAGGGGCCCGTCCACCAACCGCACGATCGAGCCGATGGAAATGGCAGCCATCGGTTTGGCCAGGAAGTAGCCCCCATGCTTGCCGCGTTTGGTGTCGATGTAGCCGGCATCCCTCAGTTGCATGAGAATCTGCTCGAGAAATTTCCGGGGGATATGATCCTTGTGGGCCAATTCGTTGAGCTGCACCAGTTCGCGCCCGGCTTCACGGGCCAATCCGAGATTGATCAAGGCGCGCAGGGCGTATTCTCCTCGTTTGGATAGATGCATGATCCATTGGAACAGATAGTGCAAAGAAAGAAGATGCGCAAATTCGAAAATAAGTTTTATTTACAAGCCGCAACGGATTTTAAATGATCAACCCATGAAAATGAAAATAGCCGCCGCGGCACTGCTGCTGGCCGTGATTCAACTGGTACCCGTGTCGCGCCGCAATCCGCCGGTGGAATCGGATCTGGTTGCTCCGCCGGAAGTCAAGACGGTGCTGCGGCGTGCCTGCTACGATTGTCATTCGCACGAGACCGTTTGGCCGTGGTACAGCCGGGTGGCGCCGGTATCCTGGCTGGTGGCCCACGATGTGAACGAAGCGCGGAGCAACATGAATTTTTCCCGTTGGGATCCGGAGAGCAGTGATGACATTGCTGACAACAAAAACAGCATGATCAAAATGCTGCGCAAGGATGAAATGCCGCCGTTGGAATATCAACTGCTGCATCCGGAAGCGCGCCTGACGGTGCCTGAGAAAAATCTCCTGATCCGCTGGGCGCAGAGCCGACCTTGAGGCAAGGTGGAGGCTATGCGGCACGGCTCCGAATCAGGGGTGCGAGCCTTGCGCCGGATCGAGAGTGGTGAAGGCAATGTTCCAGACCTTGGCGGCCTTGCAGATGTCGATGACATTCATCACGTTTTGGTAGTCGGTGCTGCGGTCGGCGCGCAGGATCACGGCCTGATCGGGGAAATCGGCTGTGACCTTGGCGAGAATCTTCTGCAATTCGGCCGGGCTGAGCACTTTCTTGTTCACGATGATGGCGCCCATTTTGTCCACATTGACGAGGATTTCACCGGGCATGCGTGTGGAGACTTCGGCCTGCTTGGCCACCGGCAGACTGACGCTGAGCTCGGCCTCGTAGCGCGAGATGTTCCAGGTCAAGAGGAAGAAGGTGAGCAGGAACAGAATGACGTCGATGAACGGCGCCAACTGCAGCGTCATGGGTTCATTGTGCAGGTATTTGGCGAGGCGCATGGGGTCAGGACCGGCCGCGGGCCAGACAATTGGAGGTTTGCACAAGCAGTTCGGTGAGGTTGGTTTCAAAGTGGGCCACCAGTGCCTGGACCCGGCCGCGGAAAAAGGCATAAAAAAGCATGGCGGTCAGGCCGATGACCAAGCCGATGGCCGTAGCCATGAGGGCCTGGGAGACGCCACCGGCCAGCAGAACTGTGCGCATGGGAGTGGTTTCGCCGGCTATATTGCCGAAGGAGCGCAGAATGCCGATGACGGTGCCCAACAGGCCCACCATGGGGGACATGGTGCCCAGATCCATCAGAAGCAAATTGGGCCGGCTGATGCGCGAGACGGCGCGACCGCCTTCGGCCTGGGCGATGTCGTTCAAGCCGTCGAGGGTGGTTTCGGGATGGTCCCGGGCGAATTCAACCACCTTGCCCAGAACGTGGGGACAGGAGCCTTTGTGGCGGCGGCAGGCTTCGATCAAATCCTCCAACTTGCGGTTTTTGAGGTGGTGCCGGGCGTCGTCGAGGAATTCCATGCTGGCCACCGAACTTTCCTGCAACCAGATGAAATTGAAAATGATCAGGGCGATGACGAGGAAGGAAAGCAGGGCCAGCGGGGCCAGAATCCAGCCCACCGACAGGATCATTTCCCAGAGGCTGAGATGTTCGGCACCGTCGGTGCCGGGGGTTTTGGCCTGCAGGGCTGTGGTCGCAGTCAGAAAAAATGTGAGGCCGACGAAAAGATGGGGCAACCGGAAAACGGAGTGTCGCATGGGCGAATCCTAGCGGGGGTGGGTGCGGAACGGCAAACCTTAAAATACGTGTTTCGGAGGCGGATTGAACTCGGGGCTTTTCTAATCGCGATTCTGTCTCTAAGAAGCTTGGGAGCATGGAATCGTTTTTCATCAAACTCATGGC
>Ga0075019_10001662_pt1 | contig 12674 bp, 14 predicted proteins | sample ColStrG_CSR_2013_FD_71473 | JGI IMG/M metagenome (GOLD analysis project Ga0075019, IMG submission 71473) | Freshwater sediment microbial communities in response to fracking from Pennsylvania, USA - Cold Stream Run_MetaG_CSR_2013 | ecosystem: Environmental > Aquatic > Freshwater > Creek >...
GAGGTGGCATAGACCAACACGGTACGATCTGCGTGTTTTGAGTTTCTTAACCATGCTGTCAATTCGGCCACCTCGCGACCACGCTCACCAATCAGACCGATAACGAATACATCAGCATCACCATGTTCAATCAACATATGCATGAGCGATGTTTTACCGCCACCAGCCGGAGCAAATATGCCGATACGCTGGCCCTCTCCGCAGGTCAGCAAACCATCGATTGCGCGTACGCCCGTGCACAATGGCTCGTCAATTGGCCCGCGGTCCAGGTAACTCGGTGGTGGTGCATCGACTTTGCACAGTTCTTCAGCGCCAGACAAATCGGCACCGAACCGTTCGGCAACTTTACCCGTTGCATCCAGCACGCATCCCAGCAAAGAAAAGCCGACCGAAATATGCAGACTTTTCCCGGTCGGCATCAGTACCATTTCGCGTGATGCGCCGGAAGTCGGACCCATCATGTTCAGGATCGTTTTGTCATGCGAAAATCCAACCACCTGCGCGCGTCCGACGATATCCTGCGTGTACAGGGAGGGACGCAGGTCGCAGATTTCGCCGATAAAAACATTTTTCAGGGGCGCTTCCAATACCGATCCACGCAGACTCGTCGGATGGGCAAACTGTTTCCAGGCTGCGACTGAGTTCATAATGAGGTTCTCCTTTGGATTCGGGTTCAAATGGTTTTGAGTACATCGATTTGAACCGTGTCGGTAATTTCACCAAACGACAGTACTTCCAGGTCCGTGTATTTACTCTCCAGCAGTTTCTTAATGAACCGTCGCACGTCCATGGAAGTCAGCACCACCAGATCTTTATGCTGAATCGAGATGCTGGACAGACCTGCTTCAAACAAATCCATAATCTCACCCATCTCGTGCGGTTCCAGATTCAGGAAGGTACCCATCGCGGTCTGCTTGATGCCATTTCTGACCCGATCTTCAATTTGCTGGGAAATCATCACGGCACGAATTTTCCCACCGCCGGAGAACTTGTTTGAAATGTAGCGGCCCATTGCCGTACGAATATGTTCGACGAGGGTGATTACATCCTTTTCCTTGGGTGCCCATTTTGTCATGGCATCCAGAATCAATTTGATATTCCGCACTGAGATACGTTCACCGAGCAGGCGCTGCAGTACTTCCGACATTTTCTGCACACTGGAGTGACGATAGGTTTCCTTTAACAGTTCGGGGTATTTCGGTTCCAGTTCATCCAGCAGATTCTTGGTTTCCTGCACGCCGAAGAACTCATGAATGTAACGGGTCAGAATCAATGAGATGCTGAAATAAAATTCATCGCTGTCCTTGCGAACTGTGAAGCCCATGTCCTCTACCTGGGACACCTGTGCCGCCGGGATCCAAATCGCCCTTTCCTCCAGCGCTTCGTTAACAGTCACCAGATCCAAATCCAGTGCGTACAGATCTTCACGAAAATCGATGATGCGGCAAGAATCAAAAATCAGATTGATATCGGCAGCTTTGACTTCATTGATAAACACACCGATCTTATTGGCCGTGCCCTTCGGTGTAAATCGCACCACAGCCTGCGGCAAACGCACGCCATAATCGAGAAAGAAACGACTTTTAATCAGTTCGAGCAAATTTTTCTTTTCCCATTGTGCCTTGTTATCTTCGGGCACCATCAGAATCAATGGTACGGACTCCATCGTCATCTTATTGGTATCAACCACACCGGATGCGACCGAGCCATCGGCGTTCACGGTGCTTCCAGCAGCAGCGGTTGTCTCACCCGATTCCTTTTGGGCCTTGGTCTTGAACCAATACAACACTGCCAGCGCAACCGACAGCATGGAAAATATCATCAGCGGAAATCCTGGCATCAGACCGATGAAAAAACACAGTATGGCAGTGACCAGAATGACGAATGGCCGGTGAAATAATTGCGTAACAATACTGTTACCCAGATTGTCACCTTCACCGCTGACCCGGGTCACAACGAAGCCGGCACTGATGGAAATCAGCAAAGCCGGAATCTGAGCTACCAGGCCGTCACCAATAGTCAGAATGGTGTAGGTATGCAGCGCTTCGGAAAACGCCATGCCGTGTTGCACCATACCCACTGAAATGCCGCCAATAAAGTTGACGAAAATGATGATGATGCCGGCGATGGCATCGCCTTTGATAAATTTCATCGCGCCGTCGAACGAACCGTACAGCTGGCTTTCTTTCTGCAGTTCAGTACGTTTGAGTTGACCCGCTGCGGCATCGAGGGTACCGGCACGAATATCGGCATCAATACTCATTTGCTTGCCCGGCATACCATCCAGCGAAAACCGCGCAGCAACTTCTGCCACCCGCTCCGAACCTTTGGTAATGACGATAAACTGCACCACGGTAATGATCAAAAATATGACGAAGCCGACCACCAGATTGTCACCGATGACGTATTCACCAAAGGTATTGATGATATGGCCGGCATCGGCATTCAACAAAATCAAACGGCTGGTACTGATCGACAGACCAAGCCGGAACAGCGTCGTGATCAGCAAAACCGATGGGAAGGAAGAAAAGCTCAGTATCCGGTCAACATAGAACGAGCCGATCAAGACCAACAACGCGATTGAGATATTGATCGCCAGCAGCAAATCCACCATGGGGGTGGGGAGCGGTATGATCAGCATCGAAATAATGACCACGATGAGCAGCAACAAAATCAGCTCGGGGTGGTTTCTGGCATTGGCTAAAAAATTCTGTTTCATGATGGCACCTGTTAATTGGCCGGCTCTGTGGTAATGAGTCTGGTGTTATTTATCGTTTTTGGCTGGTTGGAAATTCAGCAGTGAATCAATCAATATCTGTTTGATTTCACTTTCCAGAAATAGTTCGTCGTCCAGTTTTCTAATGGCGAGCAATAATCGTTTCTGTAAATACTCTGGCGGCATATAGAGTTGCTTGCTCAAATTCGCCAGATGGTGTGTTTCTATTTCTTTCTTGACGTTGAAGGGTCGTTGCAGGCAGTCAAACCAGCAATCCAGCAATTCATTCTCCAGCAACATCGTATTCGGATTGCCGCGCATAAATTCCTGGATAAAGGCCGAATCAGCAGCACGCAGTTTCTTCAAGATGACGACATGGCCGAGCAGACCACCGAATTCCAGACGCGAACAGCTCGGGTCATGCGACTGAATATCGTGCAGCAGGGCATTTTCGATAAACTCGGTGACCATGCCGCGATGCTTGGTTCCGAATTCGTCCGTCCAGTTTTCATATTGCTCCAGTTCTGCTTCATCGCTGACCAGAAAGTCGCGATAAGTATTACGCAGCGCTTTCGCCGAGACCCGCATTTTTTTGGAATACAGGCGCGCTTTCAGACCGACATTCAGACCGGCCTGACATCGCTTCGGGTCGGTGTTTTGCCAGACTTCTTCCAGCATTTCTTCAAATGTATCAGTGGCAATGCCACTGGCTTTGCGGCGGCGTATCAGCTCGCGCAGCATCATGACAAAATCACTCGCATCAGGAAATAACGAGCGGGCAAAATCCAGGAAGCCCTGTTTTGACACGTCAGGTGAACGGGCAATCACGTACAAACTGTCCGTTTTGGGTTCCGAATCTTCTTCCAGCATCCGTTCAAACGGGTCGGTCGCACGGGCCGAACTCTTCTTTGCTTTGGCTCTGCGCTGAAACTGCGCCAGCACTTCCGACATATCGTCAGCAATGGATACAAGATCGTTGTAAGTACCCGTGCTGACATCAACCGGCTTGTCGACCGTGACCGGCTTGGCTTCTACCGGCCGCGCTTTGTGCAGGTTCATCTGAAACCGCGGGACATGGCTATTGTCAATTGTTGACATCTGGCGTCGTCGAGTAGTTTTTAAGCAATTGCAGGGTTTGTTCCAGGGGCATCTGCGGCGCCAGCGAGCTTGGTGCAGTAAATAGTCCAGGATTCCATGCTGCTCCGATTTCCAGCAATTTCGGCTGAATTAAAAACACACGTACCAATTTTGTATCCGATTTCGATTCGTTTCGGAATGCACCGCCGATATAAGGCAGATCTCCGAGAAACGGCACTTTACTGTTGGCGCGGGTTGTTTCATCCCGTGTATAACCACCGATCAGTAAGCTCATATCTCTGGGAACGCGTGCGATCGTACTCAACTTGGTACGGGTTACGCTTGGAATGCTGTTGACGTCACTGCTGGCATCCTGGCGCTGACCGTCTTCGATGTCCAAAATCATTTCCACTTCATCGCCTTTGGGTGAAAAGCGCGGCAGCACATTGATCATCGTCCCGAAAGTGACACTGTCCAGACTGGCCACGCGCTCGCCTTCGAGCTTGGTGTAAAACGTGCTGTTATGATCGAAACTGGCAGGTACGTTATCCTGGGTCAAAACAATTGGACGGGAAACAATTTCAGCGCCACCCTTTTTATTCAGTGCGGTGATCTGTGCCAGAAATCGCGTGCCGTCGACAGTTGAATCGAGCAGTGCCCCACTGGTGTTCAGCGAAATGCCGGCATTTTTGCCCAGATTGATGCCACCCTGCCAGTTGATTCCCAATGCATCCAGATCACTCTTGTTGATGTCGATGATCCACAACGAAAGTTCAATGTGACGTTTGGGAACATCGAGTTGTTCAACCAGCGTCTGAATCAGATCGATTTGCTCCTGAGTACCCTTCACCAGCAGGCTGTTCGTATCTGGAAACGGAATAACCTTGATCTGGCTGACTTCGTTCATCGTCTTTTTATCACCGGCATTGTTCGCAGCACTGCCACCACTGGCCGGCGCCGTGTCGATCGTAATCAATTCGCGGCGCTCATTCGACAAGATCGCTTCAATGACACGACCTATGCCGGCAACGGTGATTTCCTGATCACGGATTTTCAGCTTCCGGTCGGTAACAAACGTGTTTTGAAGTTTAATAATGGCAATGCGCTGCTTGTTCAGATCGACATTTTTGTATAGATCATCCAGGTACGCTGCAGCATTGACCACAATGTCGACGTACGCCGGAGGTCCTGCGACATAAAATGCATTATTTCTGGGCTCGCCGCGTATCGGATAGCGCGCACTGGCAAGACCTGTGCGGGTCAGGAATTCATTGAGCGTGGTCAACGTTGCAGCACGCAGCATGACGACAGCATTTTTTAATTCACTGTTGTCGTACACATAGAAGGATTGGCCGTCGTCATACCATACCAGACCGATCTGAGTACTGATCTTGTCGAGAAATTTGGATGGATTGGAGATATCAAAGTCACCGGTGACCGTTTTCTTCTGCGCCAGCTTGCTCAGTACGTAAGGCCTTTTTGACTCAGTTGACAGCGCATTGAACAAAAATTGAATGCTCTCGTTTTTTGCGACGTATCCGGTATTGGTTTTGGCTGCGTTAAAATCGATGGTTGGACTGACCGGATCTGCACTCGCTGCCCAAACCGAAAGTGTGCTCACTGCTATTGCCATTGCACACACATAATGGCGTAAAGGTATAACTTTTATCATTTTGGTTCATCAATCTGGTTAAGAACTATTCCGTTCCCTATGAATTCGTTTCTGAAATATCTCAAGCACGCGAACAACATATGCCTGGGTATCCGGATACGGTGGAATAGTATTTTTATATTTTTGGACTGCACCCTCGCCTGCGTTATACGCTGCCAGAGTTAATTGCAGATCGTCATCAAACCGATCTAGTAATATTTTCAAATATCGCGCACCACCACGAATATTTGATTCCGGGTCATACACTTCATCGACACCAAAGCGCGCCGCAGTTGCCGGAATCAACTGCATCAATCCCTGCGCGCCTTTGTTGGACAATGCCTGTGGGTTATACGCAGACTCAACCTGTATGACTGCGTGCAACAAATGGGCATTCACACCAACCTCATGCGCAATGTCATTAATAATGCTGTTATAACGTCGCGCTCTTTCATCGTGCCTGGCACCGTCAGCACTGCCTCGGGTCGACCACGATTGATGCAAAGCTTTCAAATTGGCAGGATCAAATGATTTGAAACGGCTATCTTCCTGCCTGTCTGAAATAATCAGTTTCCCGTCTGAATCAACATATGCAAATATTTTTGCTTTGCTTTCACCACAGACCAATCCACACAGTGCCAAAAACAATGCAGATTTGCTGAACAGCTGAATTAACGGAATGCGCATGGTTTGTTCAATTTCTTAAATAATTCAGATTCGGATTGGCATCAAAATCATCAAATTCATCATCAAAGTTTTCTTCTTCACCGGATTCATCCTGCTCGTTCTGCGCATTCTCTTCAATCTGACTTTCAGCGCTGAAACGCTGGTCAATTTCATCCAGCCAGGCGCGTACTATTCGTGCACTCCATCGTTGGCATTGTTTCTTTACCTCCAAACGCTGAAAACAGGAGTTCACCAGCGCATTCATTTCTTCCAACGTGCGTTCCGGGCAGAACTCATAAATCTGATCGCCACTTTGAATAACGACGTTTTCACTTTCTCCCACCGAAACCACCGGTGCTATGCCGGTTACCCGTTCGATGCTGCGCTTGAGCGTCTCGATCTGATCCTGCGCTTTGCGCGGCAATACAAGATGCAGCTCATCATCCAACCTCGGCCCGGCCAGAAACCACCCTTCGAGCAACTGCAACTCCAACCCGGGTTGCGCAAGTGAGGATTCCAGCGCTCTGCGCACAGCCTGTTTCAACGACTGATCAATCTGCTGGTGCAACTGGTTGCTGTCAGACAGTGCGTTATAAACAGCATTCAGCGAATCCAACCAGCCAGCCTGAAATCCTTCTCGCATCGCACTATTTTTTAGCGAAGAGGCTTTGATTTGCGCGGCTTTGACGATTCTGCGTGCATGGGCACGTGCCTCCTGCACTGTGGCATAGGCACGTATTTGCTCATTTACTGCCTGTCGCTTTATCAGCACGCCGTGCAAAGTTGGCACACGAGAATCAATGGGAAGTATTCTTGGCATAGTCAAAGGCAAAAGTGAGTAAGGAACGATTCAAGTTCACGCCCTGCAGTGCACCGTTTCCAACTGGAGCAAATAACAGGGGAAGGCGTTGGGCCAGTGCCTGCGGTAAATTCTGCTGCAACTGCACCAGGTAACGGGAACCATGCTCTTTAAGGCGCTCTCTGGTTATTGGGCCATTTAAGGGGATCGGATCGCATGCAACTGGCAACTCAATGAACCTGCGCGCGACGTCCGGCAGAGTTGCCAGCTGCCCGGATTTGGCCAGACTGCCGCGCGCCAACTTGCAACCCAACAACCAGGCTGCACGTGGCACCAGATGCCAATCAGCCACCAAACGCTGGCTGAAATCACTGGATTTGAGTGAAAAGTCCAGGCTGGTAGTCAATCCAAATTTCTGTATCAGCGCGTTATTCACCACCTGCTGCGCCGCTGGTGGCAAGTCGCACACCGGAGCTGGGAAATAATCTGGGTGAATGTAATCCAGAGGTGCGTACATGACCCGGAGCAAGGCAGGCATCATTGCTGTTCATCCCGTGAAGTTTTTGTGGGGGCGAGCAGCTTTTTGAAACCAAACACAATCAGACCAATTAACGCCAGCATTGCAACACCAGCGGCGGTGACTAATTCCGGCGAATAAACAAACTGCTTTTCAGCGGTCGGCATAGCAATCATGGTTTCGACATTGCCTTTTGCCAGCACGACTGAAATGTCATCGTAATTGACCGATTGCAGGCTGTTTTTCAAAAACCGTTTAATCTGATTGATCAGCACGGCCTCATCGTCCGCATTGCGATACACCACCAGCACTGATACATGGGCTGGCGCGGTTTCCTGACGTGACGCCGACGACTCCACGTCGTAACTGATATGTAGACGAGATTTAATTACTGAAGGCAACACCAATAAGGATTGTTCAAGGCGTTGCTCAATGCCGGAATACAGTCGCGCTTTTTCGGCGCGTGGGGAAGTTGCCAGTGAGTCTGCCGGAAACATCTGTGCGATCTCAACGCGGGCTTTGGAAGGCAGGTCATTGGTCTTCAACAATTCAACGGATTTGGCAAAATCTGCCTGCGGTACGTTGATGCTGTAACCGAGCTTTCCACCGTCCTGCTTCTTTGCAGTGATATTTGCCTGCTGTAAGACTGCCAGAACCTCGTTGGCCTGACGTTGATCCAGACTTTTTAATAACTCCTGATCACAGGCTGTCAATATCAAACACAGCAACAGGAAAAAAATGCGCTTAGCCATGATGCTTTAACCTTTCGTCAGATCTTGGACAATGGTTACGCCGCGCTTTATCAGGCCATTCATAAACGAAATGGTGTTACTGTTGTCATAGGTTAATCCCTGCATCTGTATGGCTTTTGCCGGAGTCAATTCCCCTGATGCAAGTTCTTTCATTTTTGCGTCATAGGCCTTCTTTTTCTCAGAGCCTTCAATCAGAGCCTCTTTCACACCACCAAGGATTCCACCGTTTGATTTTGTGTCCGCCGTCGTAGAAAAGGACAGTAAACCATCCGATTTCACACCGCTTTGTGTACTCAAAATCCTTGTTCGGCTGATTTCATTTTGATATTGCATAGCTGAAATCTCGGCCTTTCTGGCCGCCGGTGATTGCGAGTAGCTGGTTTCAGTGGAGCGAATTGGTTGGGTCCCCTGAACTGTTCCTTTATTCCCTTCATTTCCAACCTGAGTAACGTCCTGCTTCCCGTCAACAAGTGCGACATCCTGCGTCTGGCTTATCGGCACCATTCGAGTCTTGCCAGTAATTGCGCTAATTGAATCCATATTTTTTCACCACTGTTGAGTTTGACTGTTTTGATTATTTTTACTAACCGGCGCAGCACCGAAACCAACTCAGCACTGCGCCGGGTAAAGCCTGTTACAGATTGCGGTTCATTGCCTCGATCTTGTCGAAGATCTGCTTGAGAACCTGGGTTTGTGCACCAAACAAATTCATCAGTGCCGAATTGGCGGCCTGATATTTGGCCACAAAACTCAGATTGGACGGATCGCCAGAGAGATCGTCCAGCGCAGCCTTGGCAGCATTACTCAGTCTGGTTTGAGTTGGGGCGAAGAATTTTTGCAAGTCGATCAACGTATTGCCGCTGCCATCGCCAGTGTAGTTGTCATAAATTCTGGTACCGTCTTTGCCATAGGTATAGCTGCCAAAGTTATACGGATTTTTCGGAGCAGGCGTGACGTCGGTTGGCGTGTCGTCTGGCGGTGTGGTGTCTGCTGGTGGGGGATCTGCGTTAATTGTGGCCATGAATGACTCCTTAATAGAATTAAATTGAATTGATTCAATATTGAATTGGTTGGATACTCTTATCTCTACCTATTGACTTCCCTCTTCAATATGGGGCAAGTATGGCCACGACATTATTAATTTAATATTGTTACTTTCCCCAATGAGGCAATCCCCGACGTGGATCGAAACATGAGTTGCAATGTGAAGGGAAATGAAGGCTCTCCTTGTTTGCAGCGGTTCCAGATAAAAGGCGTAACTTCATTAGCGGGCAAACCATTAATGGTTTTCTATAGGACTTCCTGTCATGTCCTTACCCAGCATTTCTGCAAACGCCGCATCGATTTGCTCGCTTAACTCTGGATGCATATCCTTGAGATGGGCAATTTCCACTTCCTTCAACCACACCAGTATGCGGAAGATTGGCTCGATCATTTCCGCTGGAATGAATTGATATCGACGCGCATCTTTAAACAAACGCCGTGCCACAAGAATGTCGCGCACTACCGGAACACCGTGCTTCTCGGCGTATCGAATGATAGCTAGCGCCTTTTCACCCTTGGCAACCAATGAGACCATTGGCAGGGCGGCAATTTCTGGGTTGGTAAATATACCGATTGCAATGTGAGTAGGATTTGCCAAAACAAAATTTGATTGTTCAATATCCGTTTTTTCCTGCGCTGAAAGCAGTTCCTGGTGAATTTCTTTACGGCGTGATTTGACCTCCGGGTTGCCTTCCATCTCTTTATATTCCTGTTTTACTTCATGCTTATCCATTTTTTGCTTCTTGATATAGATGAGGTAATCCGCAATTCCGTCCAAAACGATGACGATGAGAAACGCCACCATGCACAACAAAACAATTGATGTACCTGCCTTGACCCAGATATCGGCAATTGCGCCAGCCTGTACATAGATCAATTCAAGCAAAACGCGTTGATAGAACTTGTAAAACGACAGTGTGACCACAGAAAAGATGGCCAGATAGATCAGCGCTTTGACAAATTCCTTCACAGTTTTCATGCTGAACATATTTTTAAACCCGTTAACCGGATTTAAAGAATCCAGATTTAACTTGAACGCTTTAAATGCCAACACAAATTTGCTTTGCAGTAATGATGGAATAGCCGTCGCAAGAATACATACGCCAACAAAAGGCAGGGTTAGTGAAAGAAACAGGCCGAATGCACGATCAACGGCATACGCGATGCTGATATTGTTACCTCGGCTGACGAAGTCCCTGAATACCTCGGCCACGTCAGCAAAGGACATGACCGACAACATCGCCACGCCAGCAATAATAATTGTTGCTGCCACCGCATCTTTGCTTTTGTAGGACTCGCCTTTTTCAGCAGACTCTTTTAATTTGTGCTGGGTGGGTTTTTCGGTTTTTTCATCACTCATTATCGTTTGACTCCCTCAATCAAATTCCAATGGGCATATTTCTCCATGAATTGAGGCAACTGATCCGGCAACATATAGCCAAAATACAGAGACAGGATGAATATCGCGATCGTGCTTTTAATTGTCATTGCAACAGAGAACGCACTCAATTGCGGTGTAAAGCGCGACAGCAGTCCAAGCAGGCACTCCGTCAATAACAGCGTTAACAGTACCGGTGCGGCAAGAATGAAACCGTGGGCAAACAGTTCCCCAAGAAACTGCAAGGCGACATCAATATTGACCCGGATGCCGTCATCCAGACCAATATTCTGATAGCTCTGCACCAGCATGCTCAGCATGATTTTCAGCCCGCCCAGTTGCAGATACATGACGCAGACACAGAAGCTGATAAAGTTGGACATTTCGGTGGATTCCTGGCCACTGGTGGGATCAATCAGCGACCCCATCGAAGAACCCCGAGCCACATCGATATAACTGCCTAGTGCAGAAAATATCCAGAATGGCAGCGCAAGTACAAAACCCATTCCGGTGCCTATCATCACCTCTTTCGCCGCGAGTGCGACGTAATTCAACGAACCAAGTTGAATTGTCATCGTACCGGTATCAACTACCGGCCAGATACCAACGATGATGGCGAAAATAATTGAATTGCGTACCACCATGTTACTGATTACGCCGTTGTTCAGAACCGGAAGAATCACAAAGATGGGCACAATGCGTGCGTACATCAGCGCAACGACCGCCAACCGTTCTTGAAGTTCCAGATATAGGCTTAGCATAATCAGTTTAAAGCGCTAATGCCTTACCGCAGTCGCGATTTCAACCATTTCCATGGAAAAATTCATCATGTGTTCGCCAAACCAACCCGACAAAAGGTAGAGGCACAAGATGACTGCGATTAGCTTAATGCCAAATGGCAAGGTCTGTTCCTGGATTTGCGTCACGGTCTGAAACAGGCCAACCAGCAATCCGACTATGGTTGCCACCATGACTGGAAAAATCGACAAGGTCAGCATAAGTTGCATGGCCTTGTTTCCCGCATAAATTAATTCATCCATGATTGCTCTCCTCTGTTACGACTTGGCAAGATCGATGTATTGCATTACCAGCCCTTTGGACAACAAACCCCAACCATCCATCGCGACGAACAGAATCAGTTTGATCGGTACCGAGATAGTTACCGGACTCATCATCATCATCCCCAAGGCAAGTAATATGCAGGAGATCACCATATCCACAACAATAAATGGCAGATACAGATAGAACCCGATTTTGAAGGCTGCCTTAATTTCACTTAGAGCATAGGCGGGTAACAGCGCTACGATGGAGGGTTTGTCGGATACCATGTCCGGGCGTTTCTCAGCCAATCGACCCGCCTGCGCTTTTTCAAAAAAATCGAGCAGATCCTTATCCGAATATTTTTTCAGGTAATCGCGATAGCCATCGAGGCCAGTATCGGCAAACTGGATAACCGACTCAACACTGTTGAGATTGATATGATCCGCCTGATACTGCTCATAACCCTTTTGAATCACCGGCGTCATGACAAACATCGCCAGGAACAGGGCAATACCGTTCAAGGTCAGATTCGATGGCACCTGCTGTATACCAAGCGCATTGCGCACCAGCACAAACACGATTGAAAATTTGACATAGCACGTTCCGGCGGCAACGACAAATGGAATAATTGCTGTCAGCGCAATTAACGCAAGCAGGGTATATTCATTCGAGATCATGGCACTGACCTAAGACCAGATTTTGCGGATTTCGACGCCCAGCTGACCATCCGGAAGCTGAATTAATTCTCCACTGGCAAACTTCTGTTGGTTGGCCCGAATTTCCACATCCAAAACACTGTTCTGCGGTAATGGCATGATTTCACCAGGCGCTATCTGCTTTAATTCTGCCAATGTCACCGTCTTTTCCATCAGTACCACAGTGAGCTCGACTGGCAGTCTTGCCAATCCGCGTTGCATGTCTGACTCTGACAGACTTTCCAAACCTGGTTGAGCAGTTTTATTTTCGTTATGTTCCAAAATCATTATTGATCCCTTGTTTAGTTCAAATTCAAATATCAGTTTCTTATTGGTCA
>Ga0075019_10001665_pt1 | contig 12665 bp, 11 predicted proteins | sample ColStrG_CSR_2013_FD_71473 | JGI IMG/M metagenome (GOLD analysis project Ga0075019, IMG submission 71473) | Freshwater sediment microbial communities in response to fracking from Pennsylvania, USA - Cold Stream Run_MetaG_CSR_2013 | ecosystem: Environmental > Aquatic > Freshwater > Creek >...
CAGCCTTTTCCGCCACGGTTTTGATGGACACAGCAGAGCTCGTGCGCGATTTCATGCAGCCTTGAAACAGAAATTAGGGATTACGCCAATTCCTGATTATTGCCAGATCTTTAAAATTTGGGTAATCGTTTACCCAAATGCGTTGTTTTGTTATTTGAGCAGGGCATTCGATCCGTTTCCCCGTTTAACCACTGCTTCCGTCAGGAAGCTTCACTGCAAACCTGTATGAAATCCAAGTTCATTCTTAATACGCTGGTTGCCTTGGCCGTGACAGCTGGCGCTAACACATTGCATGCGCAGGAAATCACCGTCTGGCACGACCTGGGCGACAACGGCATCAAATGGTTCCAGGCCATGGGCACGGAGTTTGCCAAGACGCACCCGGGAGTTACGGTCAAATCCATCAACTACCCCACAGACCAATGGTTTGGTCGCAGCATCTCCGCGCTCAACACCGATACCGCGCCCGATCTGCTTTTCAATAACTATGAACGTGTCATCCGGGTCGCCACCCAGACCGGCAAGCTTATGGACTTGAAGCCGGTACTGGCATCGGTGGCCGACAAGGCGTTTTTGACCGACGAGGATTTGCGGGTCGCCACTTACGCCGACAAGATGATCATCCTGCCGGTGCAGCGTGTGCAAATGGGCTTCGGTGTGCGCAAAAGCTGGCTCGACAAAGTGGGTGAAAAATACCCCAACACCTGGGCCGATGTGCAGCGCATTGCCGTCAAATTTCGCGATAACAACCCTGCTGGAGAAGGAAAGGGCAGTACCTTTGGTCTGGCGCTGGAGGCTGCCAAGCCGCGGGACCTGGTGCACATGATCGATTTGTTCATGTTCGGTTCTGGCTTGCGTGACACCATCATCGATCCCCAGGGAAAAATCACCATCGACGAGCCTGCCCATGCCAGGGTGCTTGAAGAAGTGCTGAAAAGTTATACCGAATACCGTTACGTTGCGCCCGATACCATCAACCATTCTTTCGGCGAGATGTACCAGGTCATCGAAGGCGGCAAGGCCGGCATGTTCCGTGTAGGCGACTGGAACGTCAAGAAATGGGACGGCGCCAATGTGCTCAACGGCGACTTTCTGGTGGGCCCGTGGCCCGCGTTTGACGGACGCAAAAACTCGGTTGTGATTGGCGGCATGCGCGGCGTGGCGGTCCCGGAAAACTCGCCGCACAAGGCATTGGCGCTCGAATTTGCAAAGTTCATGCTGGGTAAACCGGCCCAGCAGTCATCGTTGGAAAACGTGGGCTCTGCGGTCCGCAAAGATCTGGATCTCTCGTCCCTGTCAGAGCGCCAAAAGTATTTCGCGCTGGGCAATCACGCAATGTCTGCCTACGACTTCCCCGAAACGGTACACCCGTTTTACCCCGAACTGGAAGCTGCTTATCACCGCAAACTCATGGGCGCACTGGCCAAGCCACCGGCCAACTGGCAAGCCTTCATTACCGAAACCGCCAACGAAATGCGCCAGCTCGTAGCCAAGCTATCGATCAAAAAATAGAGGAGCCGCTCATGGCAGGCGTAGAACTTAAGCAAGTCGTTAAAAGCTACGACGGTAAAAACACGGTTATCCAAGGCATCGACCTAGAGATACGGCCAGGTGAATTCGTGGTGTTTGTAGGGCCTTCGGGCTGTGGTAAATCGACGCTGTTGCGCATGATTGCAGGGCTGGAATCCATCAGCGGCGGCGATGTCATCATTGATGGTCGTCGTGTCAATGATGAACCTCCCCGTGCACGCGACATTGCCATGGTCTTTCAGGACTATGCGCTGTACCCGCACAAAAGTTTGTACGACAACATGGCTTTTGGCCTGCGTCTGCGCAAAACGCCAGAAGACGAAATCAAGCGGCGCGTACTTGACGCTGCACGGCTCTTGCGCATAGACCACATGCTCGATCGCAAACCCGCCGCACTATCTGGTGGACAGCGCCAGCGTGTCGCCATTGGCCGCGCTATTGTGCGCAAGCCCAAAGTTTTTTTGTTTGACGAACCGCTCTCCAATCTCGACGCGCAACTGCGTGGCGAAATGCGCACCGAGATCAAAAAACTGCACCAGCGTCTGGGCGCCACCATCATTTATGTAACGCACGACCAAGTGGAGGCCATGACCCTGGCCGACCGCATTGCTGTGCTCAGCGCAGGCAATCTGATGCAGTACGCCACCCCGCACCAGATCTACACCCAACCCCGCGCAACGTTTGTGGCTGGTTTTACCGGCTCACCCGCCATGAATCTGTTGCCATGCAATGTGCAAAATGGACAGATTGTCCTCGGTGGACAGAAAGAAACAGGGCGTAACGAAACCGAACGCATTGCCAGCGTGGGTTTGCCACCGCACTTGCAAAACAGCACCGCGAAAAGCACGCACGAAGACGGGCGCTATGTATTTGGCATCCGCCCGGAAAACATCCACCTCGCACCAGCAGACGACCGCAGCGCACTGTCTGCGAGCGTGGTGGTAGCCGAGCCTTTGGGGGCGGAAACACTGGTGACGTTCAAGGTCGGTGCTTGCGAAGTGGTGGCGCGCTGTCCAGCCAATTTTCACGAACGCGTAGGAACTGCCATGCCAATCTACTTCGACCAGCAGCACATGCACTTGTTTGACACCGGAACCGGCCTTGCCATTCGATGATGCTCGCCAAACCCTCGTCGCCACCGATGGGCATCTTCTGGTTGTTTGTATTGCCGTTTGCACTCTTGACCGCCGTGTTTGGCGTGTGGCCGATTGTGCTGTCCATACAAACCTCGTTCACCGCTTCAGCCACTGCGCTCAAAACAAATCCTGAATGGGTTGGCTGGCTTAACTACGCCGCTATTTTTGCCGACCCAGTATTCATCGAGTCGCTCTGGCGCACGCTCATATACACCGCGCTGGCGGTAGTGAGCACGATTGGCTTTGCCATGCTGTATGCGCTTTTGCTGAACTCCACCTTCATCGGCAAAGGGCGCACGCTTTTTAAGTTGGCCATTTTTCTGCCGGTGGTAACGCCTGATATTGCAGGCTATGTGGTGTGGCGCTGGTTGTACGACCAAAGTTTTGGCGCCATCAACATGGCTCTGTCTGCCTTGTCACTCCCCACCTTTGGCGGACTGGCCAACATGGAAACCGCCACGCAGGCCGTGCTGATTGCTGAGCTCTGGCACCACGCGGGGTTTTATGTCGTCATCTTTTTAGCCAATCTGGCTTTGCTCGACAAAGGCCAAATGGAAGCGGCGGACATTGACGGTGCCAACGCATGGCAAAAGTTCTGGCACGTGGTGTTCCCGCAGTTGCGCCCAGCGCTCTTGGTCAATAGCGTGTATGCACTCATCCAGTACCTGAAGACTTTTACCGTGGTGGCCATCATGACCAAGGGCGGCCCCAATGACGCGACCAACTTCATCAGCTACTACGCCTACCAACTGTTTGACCAAGGCCGCTATGGCGAAGCCACCGCCATGGCCAGCGTTTTGTTCGCGGGTGTGATTGTGCTGGCCGCCAGTTTGATGCGCCTGCAAAAACAAAAGGTTTGACGATGCGACCCATTTTTGCCTCTGGCCTTGCTCCTGCAGCCCCTCTGGATCGCCACCCGGTCTGGCTTAAAGCGTTCGCCTACGCGTTGGCCATTGTGATCAGCGTCATTTGCCTGTACCCGTATTACTGGATGTTGGTCAGCGCCTTTCGCTCAAGCCAAGACATTCTGGCCTCGCCGCTGCGCCTGTGGCCCGAGCATATTTCGCTGCAAGTGTTGGAAGACATGGCCTCCATCGGCGGCACACCTTTGTGGCGCTACGCACTGAACTCCGTGCTCATCACCACCACCTCCACCGTGGTGGGCATTCTGGTCACGGCGCTGGGTGCCTATGCCTTGGTGCGCAGGCCCGACTTTTGGTGTTTCAAACTGCTGCGCATGGGCTTTATGGTGACCATCATGTACCCGTACATGCTGCTCGTGATTCCGGTGTACATCGTGCTCTTCAAAATCGGATTGCTCGGCACCTACAGCGGCATTGTGTTGTTCCTGGCATTGGGGCCGATTCAATTTTTTCTGTTTGAACAGTTCTTTAAAACCATTCCAAAATCAGTCATTGAGGCCGCCATCATCGACGGTGCCAACGAAGCGCAAATTTTGTTCTCCGTGGTGTTGCCGCTGGCCAAACCCGTGGTGGCCACCGCCTCCATCATCACGTTTTTGCTCAACTGGGCGCAATGGCTGCCGGTGCTGGTGATTTCTAAATCACCCGACACCTACACCCTGCCCGTAGCACTCATGAACCTCAACGGCGAGCTGGGCGTGAACTTCCAAGGCATCATGGCCTTGTCGGTTCTGACCACCATTCCCGTTACTCTGTTCTTCCTCATCGCGCAAAAGCGCGTCATGTCTGGCATGACGGCAGGTGCGGTGAAAGGCTAAAGCACTCCAAAGATCACGACTTCATGGCAGCACTGCAAACCTGCGCGACCGACGCACAACTCCAAGCACACATCCAAACCGCCCGCCAGCGCAGCCTGCACTGGTACGCACGCATGCTAATGCCGGGCGCACCCCACGGTGTCAGTCGCATTAGCGCCTTGCACGATGCACAGCAGTGGCCCGGCATGCTGCTGCCGGGCACTTATAACGCCATCATGGGACGCGCCCTCTTAGGCGACTTGGCAAACTGGAGCACACAGCACAAGCACGACTTGGCGCAATGGCTCATCACCATGCGCCAACCCAGCGGCGTGTTCCGCGTGCCGGGCATGCACGATGCCGATGTGTTCAAAAAACCGGAATTGTCCGAGACCTGGGGCTACATCGACTTTCATGTCAGCAACTACAGCCTAGGCGCCTTGGAATTTTTGAGCGCCGATGCCATACCCCGCTACCAGCCCCTGCTCACCTTTGCCGAACCCTTTTTAGATCGAGACTTTTTAGCGCAGTGGCTGGCCAAGCGCGACATGCGCGACCCTTGGCTGGAGGGCAACAACATCGTCAACCTAGGCAGCTTCTTGTTAGAGATGGCACGCACGCAAACCGACAAAGCGGCTCGCGTGCAAGCCGTCATGCAAGACCTCTTTGCCTGGCACGACGCCTCGCAAGAACCCAGCACCGGCTTTTGGGGCGTGGACCAGCTCCAAAGCCCCATCAAACTGCTACACGCCATGGCAGGCTCCATGCACAACTACCACCTCTGGTACATCACCGATCGCCCCTTGCCCCACCAAGACAAGGCCGTGGACTACAGCCTCACCCAGCCCGCACGCGTACACAGCGCCTGCATTGATGTGGATCTGGTTGACTTGCTGGTGCACGCCTACTGGCAAATCGACCACCGCCGCGCCGACATTGAGCAATGGCTGCGTGCCCTGCTGCCTGAGCTGCTGGCATTCCAGAATGCCGATGGCGGCTTTGCCGACGTGCACGATGGCCCCGATGTGCCCCCACGCAGGCAAGACGGCTGGGTCCGCGGCTACGCCGAACCACAAGGCCAGTCCAACACCTTTGCCACCTGGTTCCGCTGGATTGCCATTGCCATGATTGCCCGCTGCCTCTGGCCGCAGTGGGAACCCTTTGCGGATGCATCCACAAGCAGATCTGCAGGCGGCTGGCAATTCAGGCGCATGCCCGGTATTGGATTTTGCAAAGCCCCCCTATGACACACCACAAGAACTCTGAAACCTCCGCTGTGACTGACCCTATTGCCTCGAACGCCTCGATTGACCCCTTCGCCCATCTGCACGACGAGGATTACCTGCAGCGCTTTGACCACGCCTTTGCCACGCACGAACAGCTCGTGTGCCCGGGCGAACGCAGCACCCAATCGCTCGATGGCGTATGGCACTTCACGCTCGACTTGTTTGACGAAGGCCTGCGCCAAAAATGGTTTGAAGACACGCCCACCCCCGCGCCGCAATGGCCCAAACCACGCGACTACGACGCCGGCCAAGGCGAACACATCACCATCCCAAGCTGCTGGACAGCGCACCATGCCGAACACGCAAACCAGCCACAACGCGCCAACTGGGCCTACTTTGAAGGCGGTGCTTGGTACACGCGCACGCTGCACCATACGCCCAACCCCGACAAGCCCCGCACCATCCTGCACATTGGCGCGGCCAACTACCAAGCCCGCATCTTTTTGAACGGCGTGTTTTTGGGCACCCACTTGGGCGGCTCCACACCCTTTTGCGTTGAACTCAGCAGCCATCTGCACGCTGGCGACAACCGTTTGCAAATCCATGTGGACAACCGGCGCGAACGCCAGCGCGTGCCCATGAACCACTTTGATTGGTTCAACCACGGCGGCATTTACCGCGAAGTGCAACTGCTCTCGCTGCCCGCCGTCTTCATCCGCGATGCCAGCGTGCAGCTCAAACCGGACGGCACTTACAGCACCCTGCTGGCCGACATCACATTATCAGATGCAGTCCATGCACAAGCCACTTTGCACATTGACGAACTCGGCATTCGCCACAGCGTGCCCATCCACGCCGGCCGTGCGCAGCTAGAAATTGCCGCGCGCCCAGAGCTTTGGACGCTGGACGCCCCCAAGCGCTACACCGTGCGCTGGGAACTGCACCATGCCAACACAAGCGCCCACATCAGCGACACCCACACCGACCTGATCGGCTTTCGCGAAATCCGCGCCGACGGCCAAAAAATTCTGCTCAACGGCCAGTCCATCTACCTCAAGGGCATTTGCGTACACGAAGACGACACCCTCTTGGGCAAAGTCTCCACCGAGGCCGATGTACGCCAACGCTTTGCCGATGCGCGTGCGCTGGGCTGCAACTTTTTGCGCCTCTCGCACTACCCGCACCACGGCCATGTGGCCCGCATTGCCGACGAATTGGGCTTTCTGCTTTGGGAAGAAATCCCAGTCTATTGGGCCATTGACTTTGCCAACCCCCGCACCCTGTTTGACGCACGCAATCAAATGCTTGAACTGGTGCGGCGCGACCGCAATCGCGCCAGCGTCATCCTCTGGGGTGTGGGCAACGAAAACGAAGACAGCGACGCACGCCTGGCGTTTATGAGCGACTTGGCACACAGCGTCAAAGACTTGGACAGCACCCGCATGGTCGGTGCCGCCTGCCTGATCAACCGCGAAAAATTCTGCATCGAAGACCGCCTGACCGCGCACATTGACGTCATCGGCATCAACGAATACTTCGGCTGGTACGAGCCAGACTTCTGTGGCTTAGAAAAATTGCTGCACGCTTCTGCGCCCGACAAACCCGTCATCATCAGCGAAACTGGCGCCGACGCCCTGGCCGGGCACCACGGCAAGCCCACCGAGTTCTACACCGAAGAATGCCAAGCCGCCGTCTACGCGCAGCAAATCAAGCACCTCGAAAAAGCCCCTTACGTCTGCGGCATGACGCCTTGGCTGCTCTACGACTTCCGCTCCGAACGCCGCCAAACCGTTTTCAACCAAGGCTTCAACCGCAAAGGACTGATTGCCGAAGACAAAAAAACCCGAAAACAAGCGTTTGACGTGCTGGCGCGGTATTACCGGGGGAAGTAACGGGCAAGTGATTGCCTGTGAATGGGCCGCATTTCCTCGGTGATACTTGAGCATTTAAAAAATACCGGGACAGCACCATGAACTTTTGGAATAGGGTTTGGCTGGTGGTTTGGCTAGTGGGTTGGATGGGTTGTGCGCAGGCGCAAACGGTCCAAAGAACGGTGGACATTTCCACCCGAGCCGGGGTCACCCAAAGGTTTTTGTTGCTGACGCCTGCTGCGCCAAAGGCCGCCGTGATTCTGATGGCAGGTGGCAATGGCGGACTCCAGATCGATTCGAACGGTTCAATGCGGTGGGGAGGCAACAATTTTCTGGTTCGAACACGGCAATTGTTTGCTGACCAAGGATTTTTGGTCGCGGTGGTGGACGCGCCCTCTGACCGCCAGAGCGCGCCGTTTCTGTCCGGATTCAGGCAAACGCCCGAACACGTTGAAGACATAAAGTCCGTTATTGCATGGGTTCGGACGCAGTCAAGGTTGCCGGTCTGGCTGGTGGGTACGAGCCGGGGCACGCAGTCTGCGGCCTTTGTGGGCATCGCATTGTCTGGTGCGGGCGGCCCCGATGGGCTGGTGCTGACATCGTCTATTCTGGTCGATCCAAAAGGCCGATCGGTGAACGCGATGCCGCTTTCAGAGCTGCATATTCCGGTGCTCGTGGTGCACCACGAGCAGGACGGCTGCAAGCTGTGTCCGTTCCAGGAAACCGGCACCCTGATGGAGCAATTAACCAACGCGCCACGCAAAGAACTGTTGTCCATCAAAGGCGGAGACAGCTTTGGCGATCCCTGCGAGAGCAGGGCACACCACGGCTTCAATGGGCTCGATTCGCAGGTTGTGGCGCAAATGACGGAGTGGATGCTTCGAAATTGACAGGGCTTGCGTTAAAGTAAATCCATGACCACATCCAATTTGGTAGCCGGCGGCAGGCCGTTTGCGCGAATTCAAAAGTTTCATCCCGAGTTGACTGCGCTGCGGCGCGATTTGCATGCCAACCCGGAGCTGGGATTTCAAGAGGTTTACACCGCACAGCGGGTGATTGAAGCACTCAAGGTGTGTGGTGTTGATGCGCTGCACACGGGTATCGGGAAGACGGGCGTCGTGGCACTGATTCACGGCAGCCAAAACGTTGCGGAAGGTACGGCCCCAAAAATGATCGGCCTGCGTGCCGACATGGATGCTTTGCCGATGGCAGAGTTGAATGGCTTTGGCTGGAAGTCCACCAAGGAGGGCCGGATGCACGGGTGTGGCCATGATGGACACACTGCCATGCTGGTTGGTGCGGCGCGGTATCTGGCGGAGACCCGCAACTTTGCCGGTACGGCGGTGCTTATTTTTCAGCCCGGCGAGGAAGGCCACGCCGGTGCGCGCGCCATGATCCAGGACGGCTTGTTTGACCGCTTTCCGGTGGAGGCGGTCTATGCCATGCACAACTGGCCTGCGATGCGGCCTGGTACTGTGGGCATTAATCCCGGGCCAATGATGGCCGCGGCCGATCGCCTCACGATTGTGATCTCCGGACGAGGTGGCCATGGCGCGCATCCCTACCAGACCATAGACCCGGTGCTGGTGGCGGCGCACATCATTACGGCGGTGCAAAGCATTGTTTCGCGCAATGTCAAAGCGATCGAAAGTGCTGTCATCAGCATTTGTGCCATGCGCGCGGGGGACCTAGGGGCGCAAAGCGTGGTGCCGGGAGTGGCTACTCTGGTCGGTACAGTGCGCACTTTCAGCCCTGCCGTGCAAGATCTGGTGGAGCGGCGTTTGAAGGAGCTTTGCACTGCGGTTGCACAGGGCTTTGGCGCCAGCGCTGAGGTGACATTCGAGCGCATGTACCCGGCCACTATCAACACACCGGCCCAAGCGCAATTTGCCGGGGATGTTGCGGCGTCGCTGGTGGGTGAGGAAAACGTGGTTCGCAACCTGGAGCCCAGCATGGGCGCGGAAGATTTTTCATTCATGTTGCAAGCCAAGCCGGGCGCTTATTTGCGGCTCGGGCAAGGCGCGGCCGACGGCAAAGGGGCATGCAATTTGCACAACGCGAATTACGATTTCAATGACGATGTCCTGCCGCTGGGAGCCGCACTTTTTGCAGGGCTTATTGAGCAGTCTTGAGGGGTGTTTGCGATATCCTTCGAAGCTTCTTAATTTCTCTAACATGGAGGGGCTGCGATGAATACTGAAGTTGTCTGGAATTTTTTGACAACCCAAGGCGTCGATTTTGGTATCAAGTTGGTCGGTGCGTTGGCCGCCTGGATTGTGGGAAGGTGGCTTATTGGCCTTGCGCTGCGCATCCTGGGTGCTGCCTTGCAGCGTGGCGGAAAAATTGACAGGACGCTGGCCAATTACCTCAATTCCATTCTTTCGGTAATTTTGAACGTCATTCTGGCTTTGTCCGTTCTGGACATTTTTGGCGTCAGAACCACATCGTTCGCAGCGTTGCTGGCAGGTGCGGGGCTGGCAATTGGTACCGCCTGGGGCGGGTTGCTGACGCATTTCGCCGCGGGCGTTTTCATGCAGGTTTTGCGCCCCTACAAAGTCGGAGATTTTGTGACGATCGCTGGTGTCACTGGCACGGTCAAAGAACTTGGGCTGTTTGGTACCACGCTGATTACTCCCGACAATGTCGTCACGATTGTTGGCAACAACACGGTGTTTTCCGGTTCCATCCAGAACTTCAGTTCGCTCGATTTCAGGCGTGTCGATTGTGTTGCCAAAGTGGCCAACGGTGTCGACGTTTTGGACGCCATTGCGCGCCTCAAGACCGCGGTCGCGGCGATTCCCAATGTGGTAGCGGCACCCGCTCCGGATATCGAAATATTGCAGTTCACCCCGGAAGGTCCATTGTTGTGCGTGCGACCCTACACCCATACCAACAACTATTGGCAGGTCTACTTTGACACCAATAAAGCGGTCGTGAGCACCTTCGGTGCGGCTGGATATCCGGTGCCAGAAACGCCGCTGGCACATCGTAATTTAACGGTTTAGCTGACAGCCAGCGGCCGGCGCAAAGCGACTTGGTGCTGCGCATACCCGTCAGTCGACGCTGGCGCTCCATCGGTCGCCCCAGCCCTTGAGGTCCCGCCTGTCACGCTTCGTTGGGCGGCCTGCGCTAATGGTCTGGGCCGGTTCGGGGCTGAGCCGGTGCTGCTCCGCGCGTTGACGCCTCAACTCCAGGCTTTCGGCAGTTTCCTGGTACAGCGACTGTGCGGTTGCAGCGCCACCGCGCTGGGTGCTCAACCCAACAACCCGTACTGTGTAAGGAATACGGGACTGGACGATGTGCAACATGTCGCCAATCTTGACTTCGCGGGCGGGTTTGACGTCCTGGCCGTTGACCTTGATCCGGCCCAACTGCACCTCTTCAGTCGCTATCGAACGGGTTTTGAAAAAACGGGCTGCCCACAGCCATTTGTCAAGGCGCAGCTTTTCCATCGGTCCCTCGGAATTATTGCTCGGCCCCGGCTGCAAGTGCTGCCTGGCGTGATGCATCCAAAGCGCGTATGTCGGAAGGAGACTGTGTCGGCCAACCGGACAAATGCTTTTGCGTAATGTTGCAAAGGGCGGATATCCATTCAGGGTCGTCGTTGAGGCAGGGGATGTAATGGAACTCTTTTCCGCCCGCTTTCATGAAGGCATGTCGGCCTTCCAGATTGATTTCTTCGAGCGTCTCCAGGCAGTCGCTGGTAAACCCGGGGCAGACCACATCGACCCGTTCTATGCCGGCCTCAGCCATTGCAACCAGGGTCGGCTCGGTGTAGGGCTCCAGCCATTTGGCACGTCCCAGCCTGGACTGGAAGGTGACCTTGTATTGCTCCTTGAACAGTCCGAGATGTTCTGCCAGCAAGCGCGCCGTTTTCAGGCATTCGCAGTGGTAGGGATCACCGAGATGCAGGGTACGTTCCGGCACGCCGTGAAAGCTCAAAACCAGCCGGTCGGGGCGACCATTTTTTTTCCAGTAGCGCGAAATGCTGGCCGCAAGCGCGCTGATGTAGTCGGCGTGGTCGTGGTAGTGATTGATGAAGCGGAACTCGGGAATGGTGCGCGTTGCTTTGGCCCAGTCGTAAACCGCATCAAAAACGCTTGCCGTGGTGGTCGCCGAATATTGCGGATAAGCGGGCACGATCAGGACGCGCGTCACGCCATCGGCTTTCATGGCGTCAAGCTGCGATGCGATGGAAGTGCTGCCGTAGCGCATTGCCCAGCGCACTTTGACGTAGTGGTTGCGTTGACCCAGCCACCCCTGCAGCAGCTTGGATTGCTTCTCGGTCCAGATTCGCAGCGGAGAACCATCGTCGGTCCAGATGCTGGCATATTTGGCGGCCGACTTGGCAGGCCGGGTGCGCAAAATTACGCCGTGCAGAATCGTGAGCCAAATCAGGCGGGGGATCTCGACGACACGCGGGTCACTCAGAAATTCTGCAAGATAGCCGCGCACCGCTTTCGGTGTCGGCGCATCGGGCGTTCCGAGGTTGCATAAAAGCACCTCCGTACGGGGCGGCTGGCCGTGGGAATAGGGAGGTTCTTTGGAAAAGGGCATGCGGTATTCTCTCGCAGTTATGCTGCAACTATCCAAAATCAGGGCGATTACCCTTGACCTCGACGACACACTGTGGCCGGTTCTGCCAACCCTTCATCGGGCCGAACTGGCTTTGCAGGACTGGCTCACGTACCGGGCGCCCAAAGCGGCCACGCTGTTCAAAGACACGCAACAGCGCTTGTTGTTGCGCCAGGCCGCGCAAGCAAAGTTTCCCGACCGGCACCATGACTTGAGTGCCATCCGGCTGGAGTCCATACGCCTGGCATTGGTGCAAAGCGGGGAAGACGAGGCCCTGGCGCCCGGCGCCTTTGAGGTTTTTTTTGCGGCCCGGATGATGGTCAACTTTTACGACGACGCTCTGGAAGGGCTCGGTCGCCTGGCGGCAAAATTCCCCGTGCTGGCAGTCTCCAACGGCAACGCCGATGTGAACCGCGTCGGAATTGGCCAGCACTTTGTTGGCAGCGTTAGCGCGCTTGATGCAGGCGTCGCCAAACCCGACCCGCGTATTTTTTTGGCCGCTGCCAGGACTTTGCAAGTGCAACCGCAGCAGGTACTGCACGTTGGCGACGATGTGCATCTCGATGTCGTGGGCGCCATGGAGTCAGGAATGCAGGCGGTCTGGATC
>Ga0075019_10001666_pt1 | contig 12659 bp, 12 predicted proteins | sample ColStrG_CSR_2013_FD_71473 | JGI IMG/M metagenome (GOLD analysis project Ga0075019, IMG submission 71473) | Freshwater sediment microbial communities in response to fracking from Pennsylvania, USA - Cold Stream Run_MetaG_CSR_2013 | ecosystem: Environmental > Aquatic > Freshwater > Creek >...
TTATGCAGTCTTGCCCGGGATCGCGCGTGTAGAGCTGTTGGCCAAGGATAGCTCGGGGCGTGGAATTTTCGACCTTTGCACAACGATCAACAAGAACGGGACGACCATCTACATCGCGGCCATGGCCGCGTATGTACTGTTCGAGCAGGTAGGGGAGCCGTGCATCCGCTGGCCGTCGTCGTGCTGCTGCTTTCCGGATTGGCTTCGGTGGCAACTGCCGGCCTGCAGTTTGCGGCAGTGTTCGGATTGCGCATGGTTTTTCTGGCGAGCGGCTCAGCGGGCGGCCTGGCATGGGTCATCATGCCGGTCGCCCCCTGGTGGATCGCTTTGTGACGGCCCTCAACGTGTTCGCCAACCTGGCTGCGTGCAGCGCCCCGCGAAGGCGCGCCGCGACGATCGATCCCGCGGTTGGGGAGCCAGAAGGCCCGCGTTACTCCAGCAATGCCGCCGCGGCCTGATCCAGGAACCACGTCACGCCCCGCCCGTGATGGGAAGCGATCTGCGCCGGGTACTTCATGGGATCGTATTCCTCCTGGAACACGGCCCGCACCATCTCCGCTTTGTCCGCTCCCGCCACCAAAAACACCGTGTGCTTGGCCGCCAGGAGCGCACCCGGCAGGAGCGTGACGCGCCACTGCTTGTGGCTCTCGGAAAAAAGCGCCGCCGCAATATCTTCGCGATTGTCGATCAGCGGATCCCCGGGAAACAGACTGGCCGTGTGCGCGTCCGGCCCCATGCCGCGGTGCACCACGTCAAATCGCGGCATCTCGCCCTCTTCCAGGCCAAAGAAATCGCGGATCTCGTCCACATACCGCTTGGCCGCGGTCTTCGGCGCCAATTCGCCGAATACCCGATGCACCTGCCGGTGCGGAATGTGCGCCGGCTGGATCAGGTAATCCTCGGCTAATTTGTAGTTGCTGGCCACGTCCGTGGGCGGCACGCACCGTTCGTCCACCCAGAACAAATGCACATGGTCCCATCGAAACTTCGAAACCGCCAGTTTCTGAAAAAGCAGCTTGGGCGTGGCGCCGCCCGAAATCGCCAGGGTGGCGGACTCCTGCCCGGAGAGCACCTCCTCCAGCAGACTGATCACGTGATGCGCGCAGGCTTCAGCGGCGGAAGTCGCGTCCGGAAGGGTATGCCGGCGTACGCTCATTTGTCTGTAGGATACGCGAGGTGGGCCGCCGACGCCAGCGATCTTTCGAACACCGCGTCGCGGCGCACGATTCCCAGTTCCTCCCGCATCAACAGGTAATCCGAAGGCTGTGGCAAATTGGTGCAGCTGGAGAGCGAGTTCACCTCAATCACCAGGCGATCCTCCTGCCGCGATAGTTCCACATGAAGGTTGGGGCCAGTCAGTTGAACGCGGGGGCCGGGATCCGCACCGGCGCCATCCAGTTCCACCACACTCAGCGCCGCCTTCACTCCGGCCTGCTCAAGCGACCCGGCGACCCATGCGCCCATCAGCCATGCCGAAACTCCTAGCGGCCGCCGAAACTCCACCCGCACTTCGCCGATCCCGGACAACTTCGCCAAGTAATCCCGGTTGTCAAAAACGTGCGACAACATTTCGCGCCAACGTGTGAGGCGCGTCCACGAAAGGTCGCCGATCGTGAGCCCGCTTTCGGCCGCCCCTGCCATCCAACGGATGGCGTCGCTGGCATCGGCGAAGGCCGCGCTGTCCACCACAACCTTGGTGGCCATGCGCGCGATCTGTCCGAACTCCGCCTTCCTCACCAGACGCGGGCTGCGGCACCATACCATCACCGGCAGGTCCGGCACCGCGAGCGGCAGCAGCACCGAAGGCAGATCCGCCAGCGCCTCGTCCGAAGCGGTGATCTCGATCTGTTCGCAGCAGATCTGTTTGCCAAGCCCGAACGGCTTCCAGCACTGCTGCTGCACCCGATCGGCCAGCGCCCGCGGGCCGGCCCCGCTCAAGCTGACCACGATGGCGCGCGCCGGGTGCTCCGGCATCAGTGCGGCGATCGTCTCGCCCAGCGCCGCCGCGTCGTCGCTGCCTTCGGCCAACACTACCAGGGTCATCGAGCAGGCCCGCAGGACTCCCCCGCCATCACCGGCCGCGCCTTCTTTACCGTAGGAAACCCACAATGCCGAAAGTTCCTTCAGCACTCTTTCGGGAGATACTGTCGTGCCCATTACGGCTTCCTCCACACGTGGCCGCGCCGGGCCAGCATCTCATCCGCCGCTTCCGGCCCCCACGTTCCAGCCGGGTAGTTTGGAAACACATGCCGCGACTGGCGCCATAAGTTTTGAATTGGTTCCACTACGCTCCAACTGGCTTCCACCATGTCTTGCCGCGTATACAGCGTGGCGTCGCCGATGATGGCGTCCAACAGCAGTGTTTCATACGCCGAAGGCGACCGCTCGCCAAAGCTGGACCCGTAGCTGAAATCCATCGACACCGGCCGCAACGTCATCCCCGCACCCGGCAGCTTCGAAAGAAACCGCAAGGAAATTCCTTCTTCGGGTTGGATCCGCACGATCAGCAGATTGGCCCCCGACGACGCTCCGTCCTGGTGAAACAGATGCAGCGGCGCCGAATTGAACTGGATGGCAATCTCCGTCACCCGTTTGGGCAGCCGCTTGCCCGACCGGAGATAAAACGGCACTCCCGCCCATCGCCAGTTGTCGATAAAGAAGGTGACCGCGGCATACGTGTTCTGCTGCGACGACGGGCTGACCTTTTTCTCCTGCCGGTAACCCACCGCATCCATGCCGCCGATGCGGGCCGGGCCGTACTGTCCGGGAACCGTGTTCTGGCGCACCTCATCGGGCGTCATCGGGCGGATGGACCGCAGCAACTTCGAGCGCTCATCGCGCACCGAGTTGGCTCGAAAACTGGCGCTCGGTTCCATCGCGATGGTGGCCATCACTTGCAGCAGGTGATTCTGGATCATGTCGTCCAGCGCGCCCGCTTCCTCGTAGTAGCCGCCGCGGTCTTCCACGCCGATCGATTCCGCCCCTGTAATCTGCACGTGGTTCACGTACCGGCGGTTCCAGAGCGGCTCGAAGATCCCATTGCCGAAGCGGAAGGCCAGAATATTCTGCACGGTTTCCTTGCCCAGGTAGTGGTCAATGCGATAGACGTCTGACTCACTGAACACCTCGTGCAGCCGGTCGCTCAATTCACGCGCGCTGGCCAGGTCGTGCCCGAACGGTTTCTCCACCACCAGCCTTCGCCATCCCGTTCCCTTGCCTAGGCCGGCCACTCCCAGCCCGTGCGAAATCTCGGCGTACTGGCTGGGTTGCGTCGAAAGGTAGAACATCACGTTGCCGCCGGTGTGCCGCTCGTTCTCAATCGCCGTCAGTTTTTGCCGGAGCCCGTCGTACAGGCCGGAGTCGCCCACATCGCCCGCCACATAGAACAGTCCCTGCGCAAACGTCTTCCACACGTCGGCATCGAAGTCGGTGTCTTCGGAAAACTGTTTCACCGCCGCCTGCATGTTCTCGCGAAACTGATCGTCGGTCAGCGGTGTGCGAGAGCTGCCCACGACCGCAAAGCCCGTGGAGAGCCTCCGGTCGTACGCCAACCGGTACAGCGCGGGCATCAGTTTGCGCTTGGTCAGGTCCCCATTCGCCCCAAAAATGACAACGGCGCACTCGGGCACCTGGCGTTCAAACCGCAGCGGATCCTGAAACGGGTTTTCGTTGGCCATTCAGTTCAACATATCATGTTGGCGTCAGGCGGCGAACTCAAGCAAAAGCATGCGGTACCAAACATGGCGACATTCAACCGTCACCAAATTCTCATCCCGCCGCGCCGTAGGCGACTTTCCGTACCTGCTGTCTCATGTGTTTGCAGTCCTATCGACACCGTTTAACGACCACATTGGCATCGATGTGCTGTAGCCGGGCCGGGCTCCAGCGAATCTGGGGCCAAATCGTAAGGTAACCATAAACACTCCATAAGGATTTCACAAGATGAGTAGCCCGCGGTGTGTCCGCTAACATCTAACACGACAGACTGGAAAGGCCATTCGAAGCTGAACGAGTGGCTACAGCCACTCCTCCGCGTCTGAGGAGGACCAGAGCAGTGATTGTTATGAGATTCGGCGGTTCCTCGGTCGCGTCCGCCACGGCCGTTCAGTGGGCTGCCGGCATCGTCAAATCGCACATCGCCGGGCAGCCCGTGGTTGTTGTCTCAGCGATGGGCAAGACCACGCACCAGTTAGTCGAGGCTATCCAGTACGTGGCCCGCGGATCAGCCTATTCGGCACGCCACCGTCTCGAGGAACTTCGCCGGTACCACTTTCAGGAAACCCAACATCGTGTATTCTTCCGTGCGATCGACCCCGGGATCTTCGCCTCCACGCCCGAATCGGAGCGCAGGTTAGTCGTCATGACGGTGATGGCTGTGGCGGAGACCGCCAAATTCAGTGTGGACCGCCTGAAGAACAGGGTCTTCTAGTTGCAAGTGTAGCGAGCCCGTCGGGTCGTGACTGGCACCACGAACATGGTGCTTCTGGCGCTCCTCTTGGTTCTGTTGGCTTGTTGCGACCGAGGATCCTGTTTGCCGCTGACCTGCCATGATTCCGGGGGCCTCACTCTTCGATACTTATCATGACCGGATTCGCCGCTATATCGGGGTCTGGTTCACGACCCGGCAGAGGCGGAGGAGCTGATGCAGGAGGCTATGTCTGTGTGGATTACCTGCGGAGGCAGATGCCACCAGTCTCGCTCGACCGGGTCGAGAGCGCGGCCACGAAAAGCAGACCGCCTCCGTGGTGTAGGGGCTTGGCTCATGCCGGATTTGGAAAAGTTGTATGCGTGAGCTCGGAAGTTGCAACGCCCAGACGCTTCGCCATGCCGATGCGCTGCAGTTTTCCGGTGGGTCCGCGCGGAATATCCGTCACGAACAGCACCCGCTGCGGCAACTTGCGGCGGGAAAGGCGCTGGGCGGCGACGCGCAGCAAGTCGCGTGCCTCCACCTGACAATCCTCCCGAACAACGATTGCGGCGGCGACGCTTTCTCCCAACATCGCATCGGGCCACCCAAAGACGACCGCCTGATCTACCGCGGGATGGTTGAGCAGCGCCTCCTCAACCTCGTAAGGGGAGATCTTCGTACCCCCGCAGTTAATCATCTCCTTCAAGCGGCCCACCAGACAGACCGAGCCATCGGATTCCTGAAGCCCTTCGTCCCCGGTACGAAACCACCCGTTGCAGAACGCGGATTCATTGACTCCTTCAGGCTGAAGGTAGCCCGGCATAATCTGCGCGCCGCGCAAAACGATTTCCCCAACATGTCCCGTCGGCAGCAGTTTGCCGTTTCCATCCATGATGCCGATCTCGGGGCCGCTGCTAGGCCCGACCGTAGCGCAAGAGGCGCCCGGCAATCGCACGCTTGCGATTTGGTGCGCCGCCTCGGTCATCCCATAGGCATTCAGTACGGGTACGCCAAAAACGGAGCGAAGTTTATCGTAAACGCTTGGGTACAGGGTCGAGGAACAGGAGCGAATGAAGCGTAACTTGTTGCGGCCCAGAACATCCATGTTGTGGCGTGCCCGTGCCAGAATCGCCTGGTGCATGGTGGGAACCGCGGTATACCAGGTGGCCTGCGAGGAGTCCAGCCAGGAGAAGAATGCCGTGGCCTTGAACGCTGGCGCAAAGCACACGGTCGCGCCCGTAGCCAGGGAAGCGAGTAGCCCCGCGACGAGCCCGTGAACATGGAACAACGGCATCACCGAAAGGCACGTGTCGGCAGGTGAGAGTTGCAGTGTGCCGGCAACTCCGCGCGTGGAAAGGACCAGGTTTCTCTGCGTGAGAGGCACGAGCTTGGGACGGGCAGTTGTACCCGACGTATGCAGGAGCAAGGCGACGTCGTTCGGACCGGGTACGGAGGGTGGCGATGAGCGAGGCGGCGGCGGAACCTCGCACTGCAACTCGAAGGCTCCGGGACTTGGCTGCGCCACGAGGAGCATCCGCCCGACGCCGCATTCCTCCGCTGCGCGAATAGCTTCCGGAACGTCGCTGGAGGTGATGACTAACTTCGCGCCCAGATCGCGGAGAGCAAATGCATTCTCATTTTGAGTACTGGCTGGATCGAGCGGTGCAACGCGGCAGTAAGTCATCAGTGCCGTGAACAGGGCAGCTGTTTCGGGTCCACCGCGGAGAGCCACGGCCACCGTATCGCGGGAATTCAGACCGCTTCCGTTCAGGATCTGGTGTGTCCGGCCCACCAAAGCCCGCAGTTCTCTGTACGTCAGTCCCTGCCTCGATGTATCAGCCACGGCCAGCGTTTGAGCATCAGCCTCAGCCAGCAAAGACGCTATCGTGAGTCTTGGACTTTCCACTGGTCCTCCACGTTATCATGTTAGTTTGAAACGAGCCGAGTGAAGTGCCGCCTTACCGATCCCTGCGGATTCTGATCACGAATGTTGGAATCGCCAACCGAACGGGCACCGAAATCGTAACTATGGACCTGGCCTCCGGTCTCGCTCGCTTGGGCCACTTTCCGATGATCTGGGCGCCTCTGCTGGCTCCCGCTGTGGTGGCCCCTCTCCTTGCTGCTGGGATACCGGTTGTCTCAAGGTTGGACGATCTACTTGGCGCCCCCGATATCATTCACGGCCATCACCACCTGGAAACGATCGAGGCGCTGCGGCACTTCCCCAGCGTGCCGGCAATTCACGTCTGCCACAGCGGGTATTGGTGGCACGACGATCCACCCCGCCATCCGCGCATTCGCCGCTATGTGGCAGTAGACGAATTCTGCCGGGAGCGTCTGGCCGGAGCGGGTTGGATCGATGACAACCAGATTGAAGTGGTCCGGAATGCCGTGGATTTGGATCGGCACCAGCCTCGCCCACCACTGCCCCAGCATCCCCGCCGTGCCTTGATCTTCAGCAACTATGCGGGCACAGGCACACACGCCGAGCCCATCCGGGAGGCCTGCCGTCGAATGGACATTGAGTCGGAAACCGTTGGCAGCTACGCGGGAAACGCCAGCGCGACTCCCGAGCAATTGCTTCCCCGCTACGACCTGGTGTTTGCCAAGGCCAGGTGCGCAATTGAGGCGATGGCCACTGGCTGCGCCGTGATTCTGTGCGATGCCACCGGGCTGGGAACCATGGTAACCAGGGCCAGCGTGGCGGAACAGCGGCGGTGGAACTTCGGATTCCGCCTTTTGCAGAGACATCTCTTTCCGGAATTGATTATGGAAGAAATCCAGCGCTACGATTCACACGACGCTGCCGAAGTCGGTGCCTACATACGCCGGAATGCTGGGCTGGACAACGCCTTGGAACAATATCTGACGCTATATCGATCGGTTTTGGACGAGCAACAGCCGGTATCTGGCGACGTGGATTGGCATCCTGTAACCACACCTCTGCAAATTGAAGATCAGGCAGCTCTCCGGCTGCGATTGCTGACTGTTCCACGGTCTTCCGCGCCGGGCCGCCATTGCACACTCGAAATTGGTCTCTATAACAAAACATCTGTTCCCATTGTGACTGCCGCTCCCTGGCCCTGCATGCTGACTTACCGCTGGCTCAATAGCCGCACGCGTGAAATGGTTGTCGAACACGGCTTTCGCACAATCATTCAGCCGCCGGCATGGCCCGGCGTGGAGTCCTTCTATTCCATGCGAGTAATCGCGCCCGATGACCCCGGTGAGTACCTCCTGCGTGTGACCATTATCCAGGAAGGCTGGCGCTGGCTCGATTTCCTGGCTCCGGTAGTTTGCGCGGAATCACCTGTGGCTATCGTTCCTGAATCTTAAGTCCAAGAGGTCTTAAATGAGGCTATCTGAGATATCATCCCGCTTGCAGGCGACCATGGTCCGGGACGCGGAATTCCTGAATCTCGGGTTCTTCTTCGACAACCTTCCCGGCAAACTGATATTCGTGGTGGCCCGGAGGTTCGTTTCGGCAGCTCGAAAAGTGCCTGGAGTGAAATGCATCCTGTGCACTCCGGAACTCGCATCGTCTTTTCCCGACGTCGATGGGTTAGCGACGGCTGCTGAGCCGCAGTTGGCATTCTTCCATCTGCAGCGGTTTCTGGTGGAAGAAACGGATTTCTATGGGGCGCCGTTTCCGGCCGATATCCATTCTTCGGTCCGAATACACCCACGAGCTTCAATTGCCACGCGCAACGTGAGAGTCGGACCCGACACGATTGTGGAAGCAAATGTGACCATCGGCGAGGGGTCGCTGATAGGGGCAGGCGTGCATGTGCGGGCGGGCGCGGTCCTCGGCGCAGAAGGCTTCCAGACGGCACGGTACCCCGGCGGGATGCTGCAAATGGTTCATGGCGGAGGCTTGTCTGTACAGGATAACGTCGAGATCTTTGCGAATGCAGTGATCGCCAAATCTGTGTTTCGGCAAATGACTACTCTGGGAGAACATTCCCGGATCGGAAACGGCGCCTTCGTTTCTCACAACGTGCAATTGGGAAAACGCTGCTTCGTCGGCCACAACAGCACCATCAACGGGAACACCGTCGTAGGCGACGACGTTTGGATCGGCCCGAACGCGACCATCGGCAATTTGCTGCGGATTGGGGACCGATCGCGAATTTCGTTGGGCGCGGCTGTGATCCAATCCGTTCCGGCGAACGCTCACGTTACGGGGATGATCGCGATCGACCATTGGCGGATGCTGCGGCACGTCGCTTCCATTCCCGCTTCCGCACGGTGAAGGCACTGGACTGATGGGTTGTTTAAAGGTCGAGCATTGACGCGGGCAGTCTCGTGCTTCTCGAAACGAAATGTGAACCTGCGTGGCTTGGGAGTGGGCAGCATGAGCATCCATACGGGGCCCAAGGCTGCCCGTGCATCAAAGGAGTTTGGACTCCTTGGACTCCGGAGGTGTCGAACTTTCAGGATTACTCAGCGATAAGCCTCGCGTCGATGGCGAACGCCGGTGATTTCTATCATGGTCTCATTCCCGTGATCGAAGAAAACGCGGTAGTCGCCGCAACGGAGACGGAAGCCAGTTTCCGGCGGCTTGAGTTTTTTCACATCGCCGGCGCGGTTGGATAGGTAACGGTCAATGCAATGGAGAATCTGAATTGCGGTGTCCCGATCGATGGCCCGCAGATCGGCACGGGCTTCGGGCGACCACGTGACCGCGATGCGCTCGGAAGCGGCGTCCTCGCTCACTGCTCCAGGCCGAATTCGCGCAGGATTTCGTCGTGCGGGATGCCCTCTCCACGAGCGAGTGAAGCACGGGCGAGTTGCAGCGCGGCGGCGGTGTCCGGCGTGAGACCTTCCTCTTCCACCTGAGCGAGCGCGAGTGACCGTGCCAGAGGCTCGACCATGACTTCGAGCAGACTGCGGACGGCATTCAGCTTCTCGGCTGGCAGCGCATCCAGCAACGCGTGAGCCTGTCGGCGCTCTTGATCGAGATTCTGTTCCATGGCTGCCGCTTTGGGCTGATTCCAGTTTACGCGATTTGTGGACGATCAGCCGTCCGCCAACTGTGGGGACCACGCGACCCCAGATCCTACGTCAGGAAGGGCGTGGCGCGCTTCCCGACCGGTAGGATTGTAGGGCCGCCCCGGTCGAGAACCGTCACGCCAAGAGAATTCGCCGTTCGCACAAGGAATGGCAATGACTCCTCCACCCGCGACCAGATCATGCCGAGGACAGCGATACAGTGGCCGAAGTCGTTCCATAGCGGCCGTCACTCCAAACACCTTCCTCATGGACAGGCGTTGACCGCCCAGCCGGGCCTGTTTCTCGTGTGGGAGGGCTGTTGGACGAAACCCGGCCTTCGCGTGTAGGGAGATCGTGATACGATTTTGCAGGTCAATTGCCGTGCCGTCTCGAAGCCCACATGCGCCCGTCAGGCTACAGAAAACACTTTCGACCCGGGAAATGGGAGTGAGCCGGAGTCGCCTGTTCTTGCCGGCGCTTCAGACTTACTGGGGGGCACAGCAGCAGGAGAGGACGTTGAGCAACTGATCCGCGTTTACGCCGTGGACACGGATCCAACCGAAGCACGCACAGCGAAACGAGGAAAGCCAAGTTTCGTTCAGCGCTTACCCGCTTCACCGAATCGGCGAAAACGGCAGCGGGCGGAGAATCGTATTGCTGATGTTCGACACGGTCTCGGCGTCGCTCAGGCCGGGTTGCACGCGCAGTTTCTGCCACTCCGGATCGGCGCCGAAATTACGCCAGAGTTGATCGCGGGAGGCCAGGTCGTCAAACGTCAGCATGTAGGTCAGGCTGGGGAGATTGCGGCCTACGATCGTCCGTCCGAAAAAGACCGGGCTCATGCCAAGCCGGCGGAAGATCCCCATCTCGCCATCCTCGAACATCTTGATCTTGCGCGCGGAGGCCTTTTCGTTCACCGATTCGTAAGTGCGCATTTCGAAGATGCGGGCCGGCCGTTTGCCATCGTTGGGCGGCACTTCGAGCGACGGCATGCCGTTGAAAGCCCGCAGCAGCGAGCTTTCCATGCGGACATAGGGCGGGTCCTGAATGTTGTTGTAGCCGTCGAAGCCCTTTTGGAATTCCTTGTCGTCCGCGAACTTGTTGTGGTTGGCTTCCATCGCCGCGAGCGAGGGATAGCTGGCCACAGAAAGAATGAACGGGCTGCGCTCGCCCACAATCGGGCTGAAAAAACCCACCGGTGCCAACCCCGTGCGCTTGGCTGCGGGCAGGAACACGCCGCTCAGGTATTGCGTGGTGCGGTCCACCTGCGTCCCGGTTCGCATATAGAAATAGAGCAGTTGGAAAAAGGAAGGACTGGGTGGTTCGGCCGGTGGTTCGGCGTATAGCCCGGCGGCTGCCGAGGCGGTAACAAAGGTTCGTCGCTTCATGGGAACTCCATTTTGACACGTTGCGCCCGTGCCTACATGATATTCTGTTCATGGTTCGGCATTCATTTAGAAACCACGAAGGAGGCCACCATGAAGGTTGGCGTATTCACCCCGCTGCTGTCGCAGTTGCCCATAGAAGACGTTTTCAAGAAGCTGAAAGGCTATGACATCGATACCGTGGAACTCGGCACAGGCAACTATCCCGGCGATGCGCACTGCAAGCTCTCCATGCTCGAGAACAAGAGCGAGTTGAAGGATTTCAAGAGCAAGCTGGCGGATAACGGCTTCTCGATCAGCGCCCTGAGTTCTCACGGGAACCCGCTGCATCCCGACCAGAATCGTGCGAAGCACGATCAGGAAACCAGCAAGAAGACCATCCGGCTGGCGGAGAAGCTCGGCGTACCGGTAGTGGTGGATTTCAGCGGCTGCCCGGGCGATTCGCCCAACTCCAAATGGCCCAACTGGGTTACCTGTCCCTGGCCGCCCGATTACCTCGAAATCCTCAAATGGCAGTGGGACAAGGTGGTGACGCCCTACTGGACCAAGCATGCCAAGTTCGCCGAAGACCACGGTGTGAAGGTGGCCATCGAGATGCACCCGGGCTTCGTAGTCTACAGTCCGGAGACCATGCTGCGGTTGCGCGAGATCGCGGGCAAGACGATCGGCTGCAATTACGACCCCAGCCACATGTTCTGGCAGGGCATCGACCCCATCGCCGCCATTCGTGTGCTGGGCGACGCTATTTTCCACGTCCACGCCAAGGACACCCAGATCTACGACCGCAACCTTCCGCTTACCGGCGTGCTCGATACCAAGAGCTACACCGACGAGAAGAACCGTGCCTGGGTCTTCCGCACCTGCGGCTATGGCCATGGAGCCGGCTGGTGGAAGGAATTCGCCTCCACGCTGCGCATGTTCAATTACGACTACGTGCTCTCCATCGAGCACGAAGACAGCCTGCTCTCACCCGAAGAAGGCCTCTCCAAGGCCGCTTCCTTCCTGAACAGCCTGGTCATTAAGGAAAAGCCCGGGGCGGCGTGGTGGGTGTAGGAGGGCGCTACCCCCTTCACGCATTTCCGCCGAAAGCGATCACGAAGTACTCCGCGGGCGTTGAGCCGGGGTTGCGCCACCCGTGCAGCTCGCCCGAGGCGATGTAGGCAATGGAACCGGCGGTGAGCGTCGTGGTCCGGCCGTTCACTGTCGCTTCCAGGGTGCCCGCTTGCAACATCAGCATTTCCTCATGGACGTGCTGGTGGGGCGCGTGCGGCGCCTGGCCGGGTCCCAACTCGGTCATATGCAGTTCGATGGCGTAGCCCTGGTGGGTTTCTCCATTCAGCACGGCGCGGCCTTTGTTCTGGCCGTTGACCTTCACGGGCAGGTCCTCATACTTGAAGATCTTGGTTGGCAGCAGTTGCTTCCGGTCTTGCCCAGTGGCAGTCACGGCGGCCAGCGCGGGAAGCAGCAGGCTCAGGTCACGGCGCGAATAGCTCATTCGTATCTCCTCGAACAAAGTTTACTACTGAAGCGGTTTGCGTTAACCTTTCAGCCAGAGGTGGTCCCATGCGAGCAAAGCGCGTACGGTACGGCTGCCTGGTTATGGCGACGCTGTTGGTTTCGAGCGTCCTAGCCCAAGACAGTTCGCGGCCACGGCCCGAAGTCCCTTACGTACCCACGACGGAAGCGGCCGTCGAGGCTATGTTGAAACTGGCGGACGTGAAGAAAACCGACATCGTCTACGACCTCGGCTGCGGCGATGGCCGAATCGTGATCGCTGCCGCCAAGAATTTCGGCGCCCGCGGCGTTGGCATCGATATCGACCCGGTGCGCATCGGCGAAGCCAAGGAAAACGCGCAGAAGGCCGGCGTCGAGAA
>Ga0075019_10001672_pt1 | contig 12616 bp, 9 predicted proteins | sample ColStrG_CSR_2013_FD_71473 | JGI IMG/M metagenome (GOLD analysis project Ga0075019, IMG submission 71473) | Freshwater sediment microbial communities in response to fracking from Pennsylvania, USA - Cold Stream Run_MetaG_CSR_2013 | ecosystem: Environmental > Aquatic > Freshwater > Creek >...
GGCTCAACACTGTGCAGATCGCCGAACCCCAAAGCTTCAGCGGTTCGCATGACGGCACTGGCGTTGCCTCGATCATAGAGATTCTCCAGAACTACACTGACACCGAAGCAGCGCTGAGACAGGACCTTTTCAATTTTTTCCAAGCGCGGCTGAGTCAACAACGGCCGCAGGCGGGTCACGGCCTCGTCAGCAGCGAGGCCTGGAAATGAGGGCAAATGAAAGGGCATCTTCAGCCCAAGGCCCGAGACAGATCTCGGGTGATATTTTTCTGGTGGGCTTCGAGTGTGCCTCCGCCGATTTCCAAAAGCTTGGCATCGCGCCACAGTCTTTCGACAACGTACTCGCTGACATAACCATATCCACCCAAAACTTGAATCGCGCGATCGGCCACATTTTTGGCCATCGTTGTCGCCACCAGCTTAACGCCATCCGAATCCAGACGATTGCCTTCCTCGTCCAAATGCAAGCGCCGCGCAGTCTCGTAGGTGTACGCAGCGGCAGCTTTGTACTCGGCATAGCTGTCACCAATGTACTTTTGGATCTGTCCGAAGGCACTCAAAGGTTTGCCAAAGGCTTCACGCTCATTGGCATATCGATTCATAATTTCAAGACTCCGACGAGCGATTCCCAAACTCATCGCCGCCAATGTCACACGTTCGATTTCCAAATTGCGCATCATATGCAGCATCGAATCGCCTTCTTGACCGATCAGATTTGCGGCGGGAATGCGACACTCGTCGAAAACAAGTTCGGCTGTGTTGGAAGCGCGCATCCCGGTTTTGTCGCGAATTTTTTGTCCAACCGAATAGCCTGGCATTCCCTTTTCCACGAGGAAACTTGAAATTTGCGCACGGCCGTTCAGTTCACCTGTTTTGGCATAAACAAGAACAACATCAGCGGGAGTGCCTTTTTCGTCCAAGACTCCATTGGTGATCCACATTTTTCGACCATTCAACACGTAGAAATCACCCACTCGCCGGGCGGTGGACTCCATTCCCAAGACATCCGTACCGACGGCGGGTTCGCTCATCGCCATACAGCCGACCCATTCTCCGCTGCAAACCTTGGGCAGCAGACGCGCTTTTTGGGCCCCACTGCCGTTGATGGCAAAGTTGTTCACAAACAGCATCGAATGCGCAAGATAAGCCAAACAAAAACCGGGATCAGCGGCTGAAATCTCTTCGTGCACAATGACCGCTGCCGTGGCGTCCAGGCCTGATCCCCCGTCCTCCTCACGGACCGTGAGTCCCAGAAGACCCAGCTCACCCAGTTTCCGAAACAAGGGAAGATTGAATTGCTCGTTGCGATCAAAGGCCAAGGCCTGGGGCTCGACTTCCTGCTGCACAAAGGCACGCACCGAATCCCGAAGCATTTTGTGCTCAGGCGTTGGATTGTAAAGATCCATCTTCTGGTACTCCTGCAGTTCTCGCTTGCTGTTGCCGGTCACATTGGCCTCCACTCGGGCCTGACTTTGCCATGCCGCTTGCGACCTGAACCAGTGTTTACGCAAGGCGCCTCACGCTTTAGCACTTGCCGCAGCCCCCCCTCCGACCGCAGATTTCAAAGTCATGAAAACAGCGTGCGCAGCCATTTTGGGAGTCGGAACCGAGGTCACGACCGGACAGATCAGCAACACAAATGCGCAGTGGCTGTCGAAGCAACTCTGGACGCTTGGGATTCCCACGTCGGTGCAAACAGCAGTTCCCGACGATTGGGATTTGATTCACCAAGCACTTGTGGATTGCCACAAAACTGCGGATCTCCTTTTTGTGACCGGCGGATTGGGCCCCACCACTGATGATTTCACCCGCGAGGTGATCAGCAAATGGTCAAATCTGCCACTGAGCTTTGATCCTGAGGCCTGGACCACCCTTGTCGGGAAAATCCAAGCCCGTGGGGTTCTGGTCAAAGACATGCACCGCCAGGAGTGCTTTTTTCCACAAGGCGCGCGGGTTCTGAACAATCCGGTGGGCACTGCGAGTGGATTCCACCTGAGTCTGCCCAACAGCAAACACGTTTTTGTTTTACCCGGACCGCCCAAAGAAATCCACGGGATCTGGCAAGATCACATCCAGTCGTGGCTAACAGATTGGGCGCGACAGATCGATCCTGGTCTGACCTGGAGTTGGGACAACGTCGGGCTTCCCGAATCTGAAATCGCGACTCGGGTCGAAGAGGTCCTGAAAGGCTGTCCCTTTGAAAAAGCCTACCGTGTGCACCTGCCCTATGTGGAATTCAAACTTTCAGCTCGCCGCAGTCAGCAAGCCGAAGCCGCACCCTGGCTGCAAAAAATCACTGACGTCTTGGCTCCCTGGACAGTCGCTCGAGACGGCGAAGACCCGGGCGCAACTTTGATTCAGCACCTGTTGAAGGTGCCTGGAACCCTGTTGGTGCAGGATGAAAAAACGGGTGCTTTTTTGTGGCAACGACTGATCGGAGTCGGCAAAGAGCTTTTGAACTCGCAGAAGCTGAGCTACACCAATCAACCCGGAGCCGCCGCACAGGCCGCTTGCTCTTTGAAAATTGAAGCGACTCAGGATCCCCATGCCGTCGTTGCATTTGCGAGTCTGGGGCAGGAGCATTCGCAGTGGCGAATTGAAACGCCTTCGGCCTGGCTGAAGTTTGCTGATCGCGAGCGACAGTACTGGGCCGAAATGGCCATCCTGCATTGGCGCAAATGGCTGCAAGAGCGCCCGAACAGTCGCCCTTAGGCGCAACCAATAACGCTGCCGCAGTTCACGCAGCGAAAGCACCCGCCGGCCAGTTCCGTTGGCGCTCCACACTCTGAACACTTTGGCCAACGGCCATCGTCAATCCATGGTTTTTTAGGATCACCCGAGGATGAATTCAGAGGCTGGCTGGATTTGCTCAAGTTGCGATAAATCGCAATCGATTTAAGACCCAATCGCTGCGCCTGCAAATGCAATCTCGCAATATCTTCGACGGTTGCCGATTGAGGAAGATTGACGGTTTTGGAAATTCCTCCCGAGACAAATGGTTGCATGGCTGCCATCATCTGCAAATGCCCCTCGGCCGAAATCTCCATTGCACCCGCAAACACCACGCGATGCTCGGGACGCAAATCCACACTTTGCGAAACTTCGCCGAAAAGCTCCGCGTGGGCCTGAATGCGCTGACAGACTTCATCGGCGTAGCCCAAGGCCAACAGCCCTCGCCGCAGGCTTTGACTGACCAAGCGACGGCTGCCACCGCCCGCCATTTTTTTAATTTTCACCAGGGAAAATTCGGGCTCAATACCGGTGGTATCGGCATCGAGCACCAGTCCAATTGTGCCCGTCGGCGCCATCACAGTGGCTTGAGCATTGCGAAATCCAAAGCGTGCCCCCAGCTGCAGGGCCAATTGCCACTGCTCTTGGATTTCTTGGCGCAGGCGCAATGGCAGATCTTCACTCACAATCGTGCGCGCGGCTTTTTGATGGCGGCGCAGGACTTTGAGCATCGCCTGCCGGTTGGGTTTGTACCCTGCAAAAGCTCCATGCTGTTTGGCCATTTCGGCACTTTTACGATAGGCCACTCCAGTCAACAGAGCCGCAAGTCCCCCGGCCCAGTGGCGCGCAGAATCCGAATCGTAAGGAATTCCGGTGCTCATCAAGAAGGCCCCAAGTCCCGAAAGCCCCAAGCCCAGCGGACGAAAATCATGGCTGTTGCGTGCAATTTTTTCGGTGGGATAACCTGCGCTGTCGACCAGAATCTCTTGCGCTTGGAAAATAATTTCGGCGGTCGCAATAAAATCCGCGGTGGCAAAACCTTCTGGAGTGCAAAAAGCCAAAAGATTCAGACTGGCCAAATTGCAAGCCGAGTCGTCTAGAAAAAGATACTCCGAACACGGGTTGCTCGCACGAATGGGACCGGACTTGGGACAGGTGTGCCAGGCGTTGATGGTATCGGCAAACTGCAAGCCGGGATCGGCACAGGTCCACGCCGCCAAATTGAGCTGATCCCAAAGTTCTTGTGCAGAAATTTTTTTCAGAACCGAACCCTGTTTTCCATTCTGGGAGCGACTTCGCAAAGACCAGGGCTGATGGGTCGCCAGCGCTTTGAGAAAAGTGTCACTGATGCGAACCGAGTTGTTCGCATTTTGCCCTGCGACCGTCTGGTAGGCCTCGCCCTCGTAATCGGCGGAATAGCCTGCTTGGATCAGCGCTTGAGCTTTTTTCTCTTCGTTCATTTTCCAGACGATGAACTCCTGGATTTCCGGATGATCAATATCCAAACAGACCATTTTTGCAGCACGACGGGTGGTCCCTCCGGACTTGATGGCACCCGCCCCTCGATCAAGAACCCGTAAAAAGGCCAAAACACCAGAGCTCTGTCCGCCCCGGGCCAGATGCTCAGTTTTGCTGCGCAAATTGGTGAAATTGGTTCCCGAGCCCGAGCCAAATTTAAACAAGAGCGCTTCTGCTTTTGCCAAATCAAAAATACTTTCCAAACTGTCCTCGACGCTTTGAATGAAACAAGCCGAGACCTGCGGCGAGACAAGGGCATCCTTTTGCAGAACGACTTTGCGCTGGCTTGCACTCCACGTCCAATTTTTCGATCCTGAAATAGCTCCGTAGGCTTTTTTGACGCCGCAGTTGAACCACACCGGAGAGTTGAAAAATGCCTTCTGTCGCAACAGAATATCCGTCAGTTTGCTGGCAAAGTTTTGCGCCTGTGAGCCTTTGCGAAAATGTTTTTGCTGGACGCCTGCCGCAACGATGTGCTGGACGACTCGATCGACCATTTGACGAACACTCGTTTCCGGCGGCCTTGAGCTTCCCTTGTCTCCACCCTTGAAAAAATACTTGGATGCGGCGATCTCAACTGCGAGGTCACTCCACTGCTCTGGAGCTTCGACATTTTTCATCTGAAACAACACTTGACCAGTGGCATCGCGGATTTCGCAATCGCGTGTGCTCCATTTCAGACTCTCTCCAACGCCCATAAACACCTCGCCTTCAGTCTAAAAAGCTCGGGATTGCCAGTCCATCTCATTCTTTGGTAAAATCACAGAATGATCTATTTGGATTGTGCCGCCACGACACCACTGGACCCTCGGGTTTGGACCGCCATGCAACCTTATTTTCAGGAGCAATTCGGCAACCCCTCCAGCGCCTTGCACTCCTTGGGCTGGCAGGCCGAAAAAGCCCTCAGTCAAGCGCGCCAGACCTGCAAAAATGCCCTGAGCGCCCAGGATTACGATCTGTTTTTTACGTCGGGTGCAACCGAGAGCAACAATTGGGCCTTGCGGGGTCTGGTCGAACAGTGCCGCCTGCAACACCCTCAGGACCCTATTCACATTCTGAGCTCCCCGATCGAACACGCTGCGGTCGGTGAAACCCTACGCCATCTGCAGAAGCTCCATGGTGAGTTTCTGCAGATTGAATTTGTGCCTTGTCAGTCGAATGGCCAAATTCAAGTCGAAGACGTCGAGAAGCGAATTCGTTCAAACACTCGCCTCTTGAGCTTTATGTGGGTGAACAACGAACTTGGCACCATCAATCCGATTTCGGAACTGACCGAACTGGCCAAACAGAATCAAATTTATCTGCACACGGACGCCACTCAGGCGCCTGGTAAAGTCACGGTCAACTTGCAACAAACTCCTGTCGATTTGCTAGCCCTTTCAGCGCACAAAATTTATGGCCCCAAAGGCACAGGAGCTCTTTTGATTCGCAAACGCAATCCCCGCGTCAGCATCACCTCATTGTTGGTTGGCGGCGGTCAGGAGCTGGGTCAGCGTGCCGGCACCGTCAACGTCGCCGGCGCCGTCGGACTGGCGAAAGCACTCGAGTTGGTGCAGGAACTGAAACAAGAGGACACTCTTCATGCGCAGTCTTTGCGAGCTGAGTTTTTGATGGGGCTTGCGAAGTCGGGCTTGGAATTCAAACTCAACGGCAGTCCAGAGGGCGTGGCCAGTATCATCAACCTGCAGCTGTTAAATGTGACAGCACACAAATCATTTTCAGGTTTGGCTTACAGTCAAGGTTCGGCTTGCCACAGTCACGAAATTGGCGGAAGCCCGGTCCTGAAAGCCATTGGACTTGCAAATTCAGATGCGGAACGGAGTTTTCGCTTCTCATGGGGGCGACAGACGGTGGCTGCCGATATTGCCAAAGCGGTTGAGATTTTATCCGCACAGATTCAGAAAACTTGAATCTCAGAGCTGGCTGTCAGTGTGCGACTGCAGCTGCAGATCTTTTGATGGCCTCATCAACTACAATTTCACGCTCGATGCGATAGAGTAATATTTTTTCTTCCAGGGTGTCTGAGACCAGGGGCTTTTCTTCCGCAAAAAAATTCGTGCGCTGTTCGACATTTTTACGCACGTTCACTTTGGTGACAGGCTTGCCAGACAAGAGGCCTCGGGTCATGTTGACGATAATCTTGTACCTCACACCCGTTGTTGAAATTGTGGTCTGCGGAGGTTGAAAGCCGTCATCCGCTTTGATCCACTCTGTTTCCAACGTCCCATTTTCGACATTGTTCACGGCAATTGGATATTTCAAACTGATCTGGGCCGACCGCCAAACAGCCTCATAAGTTTGACGGTAGCTTTTGCTAAACCCGCCTTTTCCATCAATGCGAATGCCCAAGGCGGCGATGGATTCTGAAATGTCTTCGGGGTTGTTACTGATCGAACCCGATACGCAGGCGGTCAGTGCAAGAGCCAGAAGAAGTGGGATCACCGACCTTGCAACAGCCGTTTGACTTTCAAAGAGGAGGAGTCCGAGTCTATTCAAAGTCGGTGGCACTTTTTGTAACATGAGTCACAGTCTGCATGAGCTCCGGACCAAGATCAACTTGCGAAGCGGACGGTCCTCCTAAAAAGGCCAGTGCCCAGCGGAGTGAACCCGATGGAAGCGCCTCATTGGGCCAGGCCGGAAGCTGAATCTCACGGACCCATTTGGGCGCATAGACCTCCCACAGCACCGACGTGGTGGTCGTTGTTTTATTGTTGGCTTGAGTCTGCACAACTCGCGCCAGAGTGCCATAGGTTGCAATCGGGAAAACGCTCGTCGCACTTGGCAAATGTGGAGCCTGGACGTGCCAAGCGTTGGCAACAGTCGGCGGATCCAGCATCGGCAAGAGCTGCGGCGAGACTCCGTTTGCGATCGGCAGAATGGTCGCACTGAGATGCTCGATCGCGGTTGGTGTCGCACCGGGTTTGAGCTCATCTTGCTTTTTGAGCACTGTGAGAATCGATTCGGTCGCACCCGTGATCAGGCGCAGGTGGTCGACTCCACCAGAGGTCAGAAGCTTCGCATCTGTCGGCATTAAGTAACCGTTTTCGTCTTTCAGAGCTGCCGCAATCACAGCTTCGTCGCTCGCAAACGCCGGGCTGTGAACGTCGACCACCTGATCGAACTGAAATTGTGTGACGGGAATGTCCCGAGTTTGTTGCGGAGCCTGGACCTCTACACTCTGCAGACCACCATTGAGAAAACTAAACGAGTTCAAAAGCGTGTAGTAGTCTTGTCCGCCGCGAATCGCGTCGATTGTCGCCTTGAAAGGAAACTGTCCGTGCAAGGCAAAAACCTTCTTCACTCCGGGCTGTTGAAAATGCAGGCGATAGAGGGGCTTGTCCAAGGTGATCGCAAAAATGTAATCTTGGGTCTGTTTGGGGATCGTGATATTTGCCGGCAGTTTCACATCTCGACCAAAAACTGTGATGGTGTCGCGGTCCGGGCTGACGAGTTGATCCACACTGAAGTTGAGAATGTCTTGTCTTTGCAGCGCAGGAATCACCAAAGAAAAATCACACTCATCGGACTCATCCACCGGCGTAATCCCCGGTGTGACCCCAGTGAGCACCAAGTCGGCCGCGGCCGGCTCTGCGCGCAAGATATACTTTTGCTGGCCCGGTGTTTGCGCAAAGAACGTGACCCGGTGAAAATGATTCGCCTGAATGGTGACGGGCAGGTCGCTCTTCCAAGCCTCGGGAATGGCGACCGAGCCATCTGCTCCGGTCACAAGAAAATTGCCGCTAAAAGGAGCATTCAGAGCGGTCCCAATCAAGACCTGAGCCCCGGAAACCCCTTGACCGTTTTCATCCGTGACCAGGATTTGATTGCGCGACGCGAAGGTCGCCAGAGCTTGTTGCCAAAGGGCTCGGGCTTTCTGTGCGTATTGGCTTTGATTTTCAACGCCGGGCCGGCTGCAGGCCAGGGCGACAAAACAACCGACTAACAATGGAAAAGTTCGAAAAATCTGGGATTTGAGTCGCATGGAACGAATCCTTTCGTTGCATTTGAAACTGAAGAGTCTGTTGCCATTTTCAGAGGCACAAAATTGGTGAGTCAATGAAAATAGAGCCTGTTTTCAGCAATATGGCGTTGACAGACGCGGCCCAGCGAAATATCCATGGCTGGTCAGAGTTTCATGTGGTGGGGTAGCTCAGCTGGTTAGAGCATCAGAATCATAATCTGAGGGTCGGCGGTTCAAGTCCGCCTCTCACTACCAAAATAAAAAAGGACCCGTCGGGTCCTTTTTTATTTTGGTAGCCGTTTGTTTTTTTTCGCGCTTTCACGCGAAAAGTCGAATCGGCTCCGCCGCTTCGCCGGCCTTCGGCTGGCTCGTTCTGCTGGCTTGATTGAGAGAAGGAGTCGAGGCAGGCTCAGAAGGTCAAAATCGGGTTCTTCGGTAATGAATATAAATTAAGAAAAACTTTATAATGAAGATTAAGGAGATTCAAAGTATGGAACGTCTTATCATTTTGTTTGCGACCATTTTATTTTTAGCTGTTGAACTGTGCTTTGCCGCTGACAATTCTCAAGTCAAAATTCGCCTAGCTCCTGTTGAAGAAGATTTTCCAGAGACGTTTTATTACGGATTGAAAATACAATTAGAATTTGAAAATATCTCTCATTCAAAGGTTCGCATACCAGTCTGTGCACAATTCCTAATATCTGATCAATCTGGAAAAAAAATTATAGAATATTTAGTTCCGAATAAAATGAACCCCTCGGCTCGACAGGCCGGCGAGATTGAGTTAAACGCCGGAAAGAAAGTTAACGTAGCAATTGCAAGAATTTTTAAGGGCAATACTAATCATGACAAAGATTACTCGACATATTTGGATTGGAACGAAAAGGATGTCTCGAGTCCTTTGATTTATGTGCAACATATAAATTCGGGTCGATATAAACTCATGGCCCAGCTCCCGCTCCAAAGCATGAGCGGTGATAAATGTAATTTTGAAGGAGCTCAGATTACTCAAAGAGAGGTTGAATTTACTCTCAAGTAAAACGCTATCCTGACTTAAGTCCAACACTCGACTTCGCGAGATCGTTGTGGATCACGAATTCGGCACTCAAAGATCCGAGACAGGAACGCTGGCATAAAACCACGCAACATTCCCATGGTTCAGCTGGCCACCAATTTTGGGAATGAAAATTCCTTTCAGCTGAATCTTGCCGATCGAAAGAGCGGCTGTCGGAATCACGTAAGGGATCGGCGTGTAGCTGTAAATGTCTGATCGAGCCGTCAAGCCGGCCGAGTACCCGGCCCACACAGCGACGATATTGGAAATTCGAAATGGATGCAGCCACTCATAAGACAACCCGGGCTCCAGCATGCGATGAGAGTCTGAAAAAATAATGGCTTGAACGGCCTCGCGGTTTCCGTTTTCATTGCTCTCGATCACTCTTTCATACCCAATTCCCCAAGCATGAGAATTCAACTTGGCCAAGTCCGCTGCCGTGTAGCTTCCCGGATCGTGAAAGGTGTATCCAGAAACCAGAAGGTGACCCTCGCCGTCCTTGAAAATTGTCCGCAACCGGTCACTGATACTTTGGATGTGATTCGCCAGGCTGGACATAAAGGAATCTGGCTGACTCGGATCCACGTCTTGGCGACTGATCAATGACGTTCGAAAACTGGCGGGCTGGGTGAATTGAATGTTCGCTCGCGCTGTGTTTCCAATTGAAACCGTATGGCCGTCCCACATCAAAAACAGATCCGATCCTTGAAACGCAAAGGCTTGCGGTGCGAAATTCAGATCGGGATCTGGAGTGCCCAAACCACATTCAGTCGAAATGGCCTGAATCAGAAGCTGCAGGTTTTCGTTTTTGACCTGTCCGGCTTTGGTGATCACAATTTCACTGGCCAGAGCTGAACAAGCCTCATTCGAAAGTGGCGTCGAGAAATTCCTCGAGTGCAGCGGCACTTCGGTTGCCGCCGACCCTGGGGCGGTGAACAAGGCCGAGGCCGTCGCAATTGCGAAGAAGGCGGCACGATTGAAACAAGTTCCAAAACGCATCATAAGCTCTCCCATTCGACTGATCTGGCGAATGTAAAAGCCAGATTTGTGCCACGCTCAGCTGCAAACTGGTGCACCTGCCGCAACCCCACTGTCGAGAGGATCGACAGTGGACTCCAGAGCGCGCGTCCGAGGGTGTGTTTTAGGGCGTTCCTCCGTCAGTCGGGACGGTCGGTTTTTTCGCGGCTTTGCGATGAGGCTCCGTTTTCGGTTTTTGGATGACATTGTCGGCTTCGTCTTTGATCTTTCCCTCGTAGCAGCTCAGAGCCAGAACATAGCCCAGATCCTGTTGCTCCATTGTCAGCTCCACGGGCTCGTGGGTGGCCGTGTTTTCGGCAGCAAAGCTCCACTGACTGCGACCACCCGAATGCAATTGCATGTGGACGGCAATCTTGTCATAGGTGAGATCAAATTGCATTTTGTCGCGCTGACATTTGTAGTGGGTCTGATCGAGTTTCCCTTGAGTCATCAAATCAATCGCCGTCAGTGCCGTCGCGACATTATTTTCGGCTTCGTGCTGATTCTTGTAATGGATCACAAGAGCCGCTGCAACCAGTGCCACCCCAACTCCGACAATCAACAGGCCATTGGCATGGGCCTTTGGCAGCAACAAATCGCTGACGGTCGCGTGTGAACCCGTCAAGCTGACGAATGATATTTGGAAAGCCTGCCAATTTTCAAGTGCACTCTTCTTGGGTTGAAACTGCCATTGAGCTGTGGCTGATGACAACTGGAGTTGCGAAAACGAGCCGACAACAAGTCCCAAATCTTTTTTTCGATCAGAGATCCGCTGGCCTTGCAACTCAAAAGCTGGTGCTTCGGCGCCCTTCCAAGCCTCATCTGGTAGACCCATGACTGCACTCATCAGCGCCAGCTGTTCACGGGTCTGAAGATTGGCAAGGAAGGACATCAAAAGCTGCTCATTGGAGAGTTGCACCTGCTCACCCTTCACCTGCAGATGCCCAGTGAAGGTTTGGGTGGCGATCTTCGCTTCTGCCAAGGCAGGGCCATTGCCGAAGACCAAAGTGAAACTGAGCGCAGACGACAGTGTCCAAAACGATGCTCTCATGAGAACCTCCGCTATGAGAGTATCATCTCTTCCCGTCTAAACGCAGGCGGAAGAGCTCCACTCTGGACCAAAGCTCAGACCCCATTTGAGTGCCCCCGTCACGAAAGATCTCTTCGCTCGTATTCGGCCTGAAACTCGGTTAGATTGCAAATCGAGGCAGGAGATCCCAATCAAGAAAACATCCACTTTTCAGTCACTCAGCCTCTCCCCAGGACTCGCCAAGGCTCTTCGGAAAATGGGACTCAACCAGATGACTCCTATCCAGGAGGCCTGCATCCCCCTCCTGTTGGCGGGATTTGATGTGATCGGTCAGTCCACGACGGGTTCTGGTAAAACAGCAGCCTATTTGATCCCAATACTGGAAAAAATTGCGCTCAACGACCTTCGTCCACAGGTCCTTATTTTAAGTCCAACTCGAGAGCTCTGCACTCAGATCCAAGACCAAATTCAAAAATTTTCGGTCTCTCTCCAACAAGTTCGCACAGCCTGTCTTGTTGGCGGACAGCCTGTGGATTCGCAAATCAAAATCCTGAACCTGGGTGTTCACGTTGTCGTCGGAACGCCCGGACGCACCAATGAACTCCTCAAAAACGAAATGCTGCGATCTGAAGGTTTGAAAATCCTGATCCTTGATGAAGCGGATCGCCTTTTGTCCGCTGAGTTTGCCGGAGAAATGAAAACAATTTGGGACTCCGTTCCCAAATCTCGGCAAACGGCCTTCTTTTCAGCAACCTTCCCTGAAAGTATCCGCGCCTCAAGCCATCTCTATCAGAACAGTGACGTCAAAATCGTCCGACCCGACCTTGTTCAGAATGAAACGACAAGTGAGCAGTCCTTTTACTCGGTCGAGCAACCACAAAAAATGGAACTCCTTTTGCGAGTTCTTCGACATCATCCTTCGCTGCACACCCTGATTTTCTGCCGAACGAAAGCCACTGTTGATGAAATCGGCAGCCTGCTTAAAAATGAAAAAGCCAGCGGTCAAACTTTGCATGCCGATCGCAAACAGGTCGACAGAGACCGGGCTTTGAATCTGTTTCGCCACGGCAGTCTGCAAATTCTGGTGGCCACTGACGTGGCCGCACGCGGCCTCGATATTGAGACTCTTGAACTTGTCATTAATTTTGATTTGCCCAGCAATCCAGATCTCTACTTGCACCGGGTTGGAAGAACGGCTCGAGCCGGTCGGCCCGGTGTCGCGATTTCCTTTGTCACAAATTTCGAAAGACCCTTACTCCATCAGATAGAAAGCTCGCTTGGAAATTCGATTGTCGAAAAACAACTGC
>Ga0075019_10001673_pt1 | contig 12614 bp, 9 predicted proteins | sample ColStrG_CSR_2013_FD_71473 | JGI IMG/M metagenome (GOLD analysis project Ga0075019, IMG submission 71473) | Freshwater sediment microbial communities in response to fracking from Pennsylvania, USA - Cold Stream Run_MetaG_CSR_2013 | ecosystem: Environmental > Aquatic > Freshwater > Creek >...
CCATCACCATCATGTCGCCGGATCGTGCCCAACTGGCATAGGCGGGCGAGACGAATTCCGCCTCGTTGGCCAGCAGCACACCCGCCACCGCGCACAGCATGGCGGCGATCACTATGGCCACCAGCTCGATGCCGAAGGCGGCGAACCCCAAAGCCTGCGCCCGTACCCGGTTCTGCCGCACCGCCGCCAGCGCCCTGCCAAACCGCGAAGCTCCGATCACGCGCAGCAGCAGCCAAGCGGCAAACAGCGTGATCAGCGCAGCAACGTAGAAGGATTTGGTGCCGAGCCAATCATGCCCAAGCACCTGCGTCCGGCTGTACAGCGTATAGCCGTCGTCACCGCCATAGTCGGACAGCGAGGCCGTGGCGAAATACACCATCTGCGCGAAGGCCAGGGTGATCATGATGAAATTCACCCCCCGCGTGCGCAGCGCCACCGCACCGGTGCAGAAGGCGAACACCCCGGCCGCGGCCATGGCGCAGGGCACCACAATTGCCGCCTCGGAAATCCCCGCCTCGTTGCAGATGGCAACCGCATAGGCGCCGATCGCCAAAGGTGCTGCATGGCCAAAGCTGATCAGCCCGCCGATGCCCAAAATGAAATCCAGGCTCATCGCCGCCAGCCCGAACACCATCACCCGTTCCAGCAGCAAGGGCACAAATCCGCCCATCGGAACGCCGGCGGCCCGCAGCACCGGCACCAGGGCCAGCACGGCGAAAATCGCCAGTGGCACGCGAACGCCTTGCTGTTTCATGTGCGCGCCGGAAACAGCCCGGCGGGCCGCACCGCCAGCACCAGAGCCATCACCAGATAGATCAGCATCGAGGCCAGGGCCGGACCCACCCGCGCCGATGTGGGCCCACTCAACAAGGCCTTGGCCAGATCGGTGATCAACGCCCGCCCCAGCGTGTCCACCAGCCCCACAATCACGGCGGCCACGAAGGCCCCGCGAATGGAGCCGATGCCGCCGATGACAATGACGACAAACGCGAGAATAAGCAGGTTCTCGCCCATGCCCGGTTCCACCGAAACCAAGGGTGCCGCCAGCACCCCGGCAAACCCCGCCAGCATGGCGCCCACACCGAACACCAGGCGAAACAACCGCCCGATGTCCACGCCAAGTGCGGAAACCATCTCCTGGTTGCTGGCCCCCGCGCGGATCAGCATGCCGGCCCGCGTGTGGTTCACCACCAGCGCCAGCGCCCCCGCCACCACCAGCCCGGAGGCCGCCAGCGCCACCCGATAGATCGGATAGCGCAGCCCCGGCATCAATTGAAACGAGCTCGACAGCGCGTCAGGCATCGGCAATTCCAGCGGTGCGGAGCCCCACAGCAGCCGCACCCCCTCGTTCAGCGTGATGATCACGCCAAACGTCGCCAGCACCTGGTCCAGCTCGCTGCGGGCATAGAGATGGCGAAAGATCAGCCGTTCCAACAGCAATCCAAACGCCCCGGCGGTGACCGACGCCAAAGCCAGCGCCGACCAGAACCCACCGGCAATCCGCGAGAAGGCCACGCCCAGATAAGCGCCGAGCATGTACTGCACGCCATGCGCCAAATTGACGAAATTCATCACGCCGAACACCAGCGTCAGCCCCGCTGCAATCAGAAACAGCAGCATGCCCAGCTGAAACCCGTTCAACGCCTGCACGATGAGAAGGGTCACGCGCGCAACCCTCCTTTCGCCGTCCTCACTGCATGTGGCACTCGGCGGCGTAGGTATCCACGTCCTGCGTCAGCACCTTGCTGCGAATTTCGGTCTGCAGCTTGCCGTCCGGCCGCTTGGCCACCTGGGCCAGATAGAAGTCCTGCACCGGGTAATGGTTGGTGCCGAACTTGAAGCTGCCACGCACCGAAGCGAAGTCAGCCTTTTCCAGCGCCTTCTGCAGCTTGTCGTGGTCCAGCCCTGCCGACTTCACCGCACTGTCGATCAGCATCGCGGTGTCATACACCTGGGCGGCATAGGTCGCCGGCACGTAGTTGTACTTCTTCTCGAAGGCTGCCACGAAAGCCTTGTTGGTCGGGTTGTCCATGTTCGGCGCCCAGTTGGTGCCGGAATAGAAGCCAATGGCCGCATCGCCTTCGGCCGGCAGCGTGCTCTCATCCACGGTGAAGGTGGACAGCACCGGAATCGTCGTCAGCCCCGCCTGGCGATACTGCTTGACGAAGTTGATACCGAGGCCGCCCGGCAGGAACACGAACACAACATCCGGCTTGGCATCGGCAATCTTGGCAATCTCAGACTGCATGTCCATCTGGTTCAGCGGCACATAGTCCTCGGCCACCACCTCGCCCTTGAAGCGGCTTTTGAACCCGGTCAGCGCATCGCGCCCAGCCTGATAGTTGGGCGCGATGATGAAGGCGCGCTTGTAGCCCTTTTCCGTGGCGTACTGGCCGGAGACCGAATGCGGCTGGTCGTTCTGATAGCTGGTCACGAACAAATTCTTGTTGCAGGCCTTGCCGGCGAAGGTGGAAAGCCCGGCATTGGGGCTGATCAGGAACACGCCGGCATCCGTGATGGGCTTGAAGATCGCAGCCTTCACCACGCTGAACACCGGCCCCACCACGAAATCCTGATGGCCGGATTCCAGCAGCCCGCGAATCTTGGTCACGGCCACATCCGGCTTCAGTTCGTCATCGATCACCGTCAGCTTCACCGGCAGCCCACCGAGCTTGCCGCCCATCTGGTCCACCGCCAGCTGAAACCCATCGCGGATCTGCTCGCCCAGCGCGGCCTGCGGTCCCGAAAGTGTGGTGATCACCGTCACATTCACCGTCTGTGCCTGCGCCGCCGTCACCATTCCGGTCAATGCGACCGCCGCCAAGACCTGCTTCAGCATCGTGTTGCCCCCTGATTTCTTGCGTATTTGGATCATAAACCGCGGTGCCGCGAAAGCCGTCATGCAGAACCCGCGGCCATCGCCTGCTGGCGCAGCACAAAGCGCTGCACCTTTCCGGTCTCGGTGCGCGGAAGTTGACTGACGTATTCGATGGCGCGTGGATATTTATAGGGCGCGATCGCCTCGCGCACATGCGTCTGCAGTTCCTTCGTCAGATCATCGGACCCGGCAAAACCCGCCGCCAGCACCACATAGGCCTTGATGATCTGGCCGCGCTCCGGATCGGGCGCCCCCACCACGCCGCATTCCATCACAGCCGCATGCTGCAGCAAGGCCTCCTCCACCTCGGGGCCAGCGATGTTGTAGCCGCTGGAAACAATCATGTCGTCGAACCGCGCGCCGTACCAGAAATAGCCATCCTCATCCATGGTGAAGCTGTCGCCGGTGATGTTCCAGCCACCCTGCACGGCATTGCTCTGGCGCGCATCATCCAGATAACGGCAGCCCGTGGGCCCGCGCACGGCCAGCCGGCCCAGCACGCCCGGCAGCAGCACCTCGCCCTCGGGCCCGATCACCCGCGCCTCGAACCCCGGCACCGGCTTGCCCGTGGCTCCCGGGCGGATGTCACCGCCCGCCGCGGAGATAAAGATGTGCAGCATCTCGGTGCCGCCGATGCCATCGATCAACCGAAGCCCCGTGGCCTTCAGCCAGGCATCCCAGGTCGGCCGCGGCAGGGCCTCGCCGGCCGAGACGCATTTGCGCAGGCTCGACAGATCAGCCGTCTCAAGCCGGGCCAGGATGTAACGATAGGTCGTGGGCGCCGTGAGCAGAATGCTCGGGCGAAACCGGCCGATCGCCTCCAGCAGATCCGCCGGCGAAGTCCGCTCCGCCACCAGCGCCGCGGCTGCCTCGCGAAACGGAAACAGCACGGCGCCGCCAAGGCCGAAGGTGAAGGCAAGCGGCGCCGAACAAAGGAACAGATCATCCGGCGTGGGCCGCAGCACGTGGCGCGAGAAGGTGTCGCAGATCGCCAGCATGTCGCGATGAAAATGCATCGTGCCCTTCGGCACGCCGGTGGTGCCAGAGGTGAAGCCGATCAGGCACACATCGTCCTGCGCCGTGTCGCAGGCAGCGAACTCGGGCGAAGCCTCCGCCATCAAGGCTTCCAGCTCCGAAGGGGCCGAGGGCGAACGGAACCGCAGCATCCTCGGTGCCGTGCCATCCTCCGCAAGCTTGGCCATCTCCGCATCCAGCAGCACATCGCACAGCGCGTGGCTGATGCGGGCCTTGCCAATCATGAAGCCCAGCTCCTTGGCCCGCAGCAGCGGCATAGATGCCACCACCACGCCGCCGGCCTTCAGCACCGCGAAATAGCACGCCACCATCATCGGCGTGTTCGAACCCCGCAGCAGCACCCGGTTGCCGGGCACCATGCCCATATTCCCCACCAGAACATTGCAGATACGGTTCACCGTGGCGGCCAGTTCCGCATAGCTCCAGCGCAGCCCGTCGGTGCCGATGATCGCCGTGCGATCGCCGCGCCCGTCACGCACATGCGTGTCGATGAAGGCATCAGCGCAGTTCAACCGTTCCGGATAATGCAATTCCGGCAGCGTGAAGATCAGCTCTGGCCAAACGTCCTGTGGCGGCAGATTGTCGCGGGGGAAACTGTCAACGTGAGCCGAGCGAAACATGCGGCCGTCCCAAACTCTGTGCCGCCACACTCTACCGGCGGAACGCTGCAGTGTGCCATAGTCTTGGGCGGCCGGAGGGAGAAGTGAGACAATGAACGCGAAGCATTTTCTGTGGTCGGCGGAAGGCCCGGTCGCCACCATCGCGCTGAACCGGCCGGAGCGGAAAAATCCGCTGACCTTCGACTCCTACGCCGAACTGCGCGACACATTTCGCGCCCTGGCGTACAACACCACCATCAAGTCCGTGGTGCTCACCGGCGCTGGCGGCAATTTCTGTTCGGGCGGCGACGTGTTCGAAATCATCGAACCCCTCACCAAAATGCGCATGCCCGAACTGCTCGCCTTCACCCGCATGACCGGCGACCTGGTGCGCGCCATGCGCGCCTGCCCACAGCCGATCGTGGCCGCCGTCGAAGGTGTCTGCGCCGGCGCCGGCGCCATATTGGCCATGGCATCCGACCTGCGCTACGCCACCGCCGAAAGCCGCACCGCCTTCCTGTTCACCCGTGTGGGCCTAGCCGGCTGCGACATGGGTGCCTGCGCCATCCTGCCACGGTTGATCGGCCAGGGCCGCGCCAGCGAACTGTTGTTCACCGGCCGGGCCATGACCGGCGATGAAGGCCAGGCCTGGGGATTCTACAACAGCCTGCATGCGCCAGGCAGCGTGTTGGCGCATGCAGCAGGCGTCGCCCAGCGCCTCGCCACCGGTCCCACCTTCGCCCATGGCATCACCAAAACCATGCTGCACCGCGAATGGTCGATGGACATCGACACCGCCATCGAGGCCGAGGCCCAGGCCCAGGCGATCTGTATGGCCACCCAGGACTTCACCCGCGCCTTCGAGGCCTTCGCCAACAAGCGCCAGCCCGACTTCAAGGGGGACTGATGCCCGACCAAACCTTCCTCGACTGGCCATTTCTCGACGACCGGCATCGCCTGCTCGCAGCCGAGGCGGATGCCTGGGCGCATGCCTCGCTCCACGCCGACGACGATCACGGCGATGTCGACCAGACCTGCATCGAACTCGCCCGCAAGATGGGTGCCGCCGGCATTTTCCACCATTGCGTGCCCGAATCGGGACCAGCAGATGTGCGCTCGCTGTGCCTGCTCCGGGAAATCTTGGGCCGGCACGACCCGCTGGCGGATTTCGTCTTCGCCATGCAGGGGTTGGGCACCGGCTCCATCGCACTGGCCGGCACGGCCGCCCAGAAACAGCGTTTCCTGCCCCCGGTGCGCAGCGGCGAGGCGCTGGCAGCCTTCGCCTTGTCTGAGCCAGACGCGGGATCGGACGTCGCCGCCATCAGCATGACCGCAACCCCGCATGCGCGCGGCTGGCAGCTCGACGGGCTGAAAACCTGGATCAGCAACGGCGGCATCGCCGCCCACTACGTCGTCTTCGCCCGCACCGGCGAAGCGCCCGGCACGCGCGGCTTGTCCGCCTTCATCGTGCCCGCCGACACGCCGGGGCTGGAGATCGCCGAACGGATCGACATCATCGCCCCGCACCCGCTGGCAACCCTGCGGTTCGACGCCTGCGTCGTGCCACACGACGCCCTGTTGGGCGAAGCCGGACAGGGCTTCAAGATCGCCATGGCCACACTCGATGTGTTCCGCCCCACCGTCGGGGCCGCGGCCCTCGGCATGGCCCGCCGGGCGCTCGACGAAGCGGTTGCCCGCGCCCGCAGCCGCATGATGTTCGGCAAGCCCTTGGCCGACATGCCAGTCACACAGGCCAAGATCGCCGACATGGCCACACGCATCGACGCTTCGGCGCTGCTGGTCTATCGCGCCGCCTGGGCGCGCGACCGTGACGGCGGCCGCATCACCCGCGAGGCGGCGATGGCCAAGATGTACGCCACCGAAGCCGCGCAATCGGTGATCGACGACGCCGTGCAGATCTTCGGCGGCCTGGGCGTCAAGCGCGGCAACATCGCCGAGCGGCTGTACCGCGATGTCCGCGCGCTGCGCATCTACGAGGGTGCCACCGAAGTGCAGAAAATGATCATCGGCCGGCACGTGCTGCAGGCCTGAACTTCCAAAAATCGAGATCTCATCATGCTCCATCCCATGCACGGCCCCAACCGCTTCAAGCTCGGCGTGTTCTCCGCCAACGCCGATGGCGGCCTCACGCTCACCCGTGTGCCAGAGCGTTGGCCCGCCACCTGGGACGGCATCGCCACCATGGCGAAGCTGGCCGACGCGGCGGGATTCGAGTTCCTGTTGCCGATCGCGCGTTGGAAAGGCTTCGGCGGCGAGATCAACAGCCGCGAAACCAGCATGGAAACGCTGACCTTTGCGGCGGCCTTGTCCGGCATCACCCAGCGCATCGCGCTTTTCTCCACGGTGCACGTACCCATGGTACACCCGGTGTTCGCCGCCAAGGCGCTCGCCACCATCGACCAGGCCTCAGGCGGCCGGGCCGGGCTGAACATCGTTTGCGGCTGGAACCCCGAGGAGTTCGATCTGTTCGGACTGTCCATGATCGACGACCGCTACGCCCAGGGGCTGGAATGGTCGGAGATCCTCAACCGCATCTACACCGAGCCCGAACCCTTCAACTTCGAAGGCAAATTCTACAATCTCAAAGGAGTGTCAGGAAAGCCGTTGCCGGTGCAGCGCCCACGTCCCGTCACCCTGAACGCCGCCTTCTCGCCGGTGGGCCGGGACTTCGCGGCCCAGACGGCCGATTTCCTGTTCACCACCTTCATGGACATCGACTCAGGCCGCGCCCACATCATCGACATGCAGGCCCGCGCCGCGGCCGTTGGCCGACAAATGGGCGTGTTCACCACCTGCCACGTCGTCTGCCGCCCCACCCAGGCCGAGGCGGAGGACTATTACGAGCACTACGCGGTCACGATGGCAGACACCGCCAGCGTGGATTTCTACATGAACCAGAAACAGAAGAATTCCAGCTCGCACGATCCGGAAGCCTATCTGCTGCACCGCAAGCGCTTCGCCGCCGGCGCCGGAACCTACCCGCTGGTGGGCACGCCGCGCCACATCGCCGAGGAAATGGTGCGCATGAGCGAGGCGGGATTTTCCGGCACCACCGTCTCCTTCGTCAACTTCGCCGATGAACTGCCATATTTCATCGAAACCGTGCTGCCGTTGCTGAGAGAGGCAGGATTGCGAGAGTAAGTCCCAGCCAAACGAATGAAAGTTTTTTGGTTCTTTTTTTCAAAAAAGAACGTTCTTTTTTGAAAAAAAGAACCAAAAAACTTTCATTCGCTCGGCTGCACTTCGGCTTCGGGCACTGATTGCAGCAGCAGCCTCGTGTAGTCGTGCTTTGGTGCTTCGAACATGTCGCGCGTTACGCCTTCCTCAACGATCACACCGCGATGCATCACCATCACGCGGGCGCACAGGTACCGCACCACCGCCAGATCGTGCGAGATGAACAGCATGGCAAAGCCCAGCCGCTCACGCAGTTCCAACAACAGATCCAGCAACTGCGCCTGCACCGAAACATCCAGCCCCGAGACGATCTCATCGGCCACCAGCAGCTTCGGAACGATGCAGAGCGCACGGGCAATGTTGACGCGCTGGCGCTGACCGCCGGAAAGCTGCTGCGGCGTGCGCCCCGCCACATCCGGCGGCAGCCCGACCTGCCGCAGCAGTTCCAGGGCCCGGCTCATCCGCGCCTGGCGTGGCGCCGGCCTGCCCACCAACATGGCCTGGGTGATGATGTCAGCCACCTGATGACGCGGATTGAGCGCCGATTGTGGATCCTGAAACACCATCTGCACCAGCGATCGCCGCTCGGACCGCGGCACGTCCGATTGGCCCTGCAGCAGGATCCGACCGGACTCCGCCTGTTCCAGTCCAGCCACAAGACGGGCCACGGTGCTCTTGCCGCTGCCGCTCTCGCCCACCAGCCCCACAAACTCCCCGGTGCGGATGACGATGTCAGCACCCGCGACAGCAACCGTCTCATGGCCGCGCCCGAACAGACGGCCCGGCTGGCGAAACACCTTGCGCAAGCCAATTGTGCGCAGAATCTCCGCGGCATCGTCAGCCGCCGTCGGAACCGGAATGGCGGCACCGGTGTCGATCAATGTGGCGCGTTCGGGATACCAGCATGATGCCGTCTGAATCCGATCAGGCGGCGGCGGCTCCCTGCCGCTGCACTCAGGCAAAGCCACCGGGCAGCGCAGCGCGAAGCGACAGCCCGGCAGGGTGGCAATCTGCTGCAGACCCGGCATTTGGTGGGGCAAAGCGAGCAATGCCTGGCGCGGGCCGGTCATGCCAGGAGCCGCCAAATGCAGGCTCGCGGTGTAGGGATGCGACGGAGCCCGAAACAGCCGCCGCGCTTCACCGATTTCGGCAGGCCTGCCGGCGTACAGCACCATGATGTCGTCGCAGATTTGCGCCGCCAGCCGCAGATCGTGGGTGATGAACAGCACGCCGGTGCCTGATCGTGCCTGCAGCTCTCCGATCAGCCCGATGATGCGCGCCTGCACCGTGACATCGAGCGCCGTGGTCGGCTCATCGGCAATCACCAGCCGCGGCTCGCCGGCGAAGGCCATCGCAATCAGCACACGCTGGCACATGCCGCCGGACAGCTGATGGGCATAGCGCGCAAGCACGCTGTCCGGCTCGGCAAGTCCCATTTGTTCCAACAGATCGCACGCACGTTTGCGCCGCAGCGTGGCATTGCGCTCGCCGAGCCTGCGCAGATGTTCGTCCATCTGCTGCCACACCGTCAGCACCGGATTAAGCGCTGCCATCGGCTCCTGCGGAATGAAGGCGATGTCGCGCCCCAGCATCCGCAACCGAAGCTGTGCCGCCACGCCGACAAGCTCGGTGCCGCGATAGCGCAAATTCCCGCCGGCAACCCGGAAGCCCATCGGCAGGTCCTGGGCAATGGCGCGCCCGATCATCGACTTGCCGGCGCCAGATTCTCCAACCAGGCCCAACACCTTTCCCGCAGCCAGGCTGAAGCTGAGGTCGCGCAGCACCGGCATCGGCCGGCCTCCCAGCATGGCCGTCACCGACAGGTTCTCCGCCTGCAGCAGCATGTGTGCGTCGCTCATGCGCCGCGAATGGCGGTCTGGCGAACATCGAGCGTGCGGCGCAGGCCGTCCCCCAGCAGGTTGAACCCGGCCACGCAGAGAAAGATCGCAAGCATGGGAAGCAACAAACCCGAAGGCGAGGAAGCCACGTTCTGTCGCGCGTCCGCGATCATCTGCCCCCAGGCTGGCTGGTTGGCGCCAACACCCAATCCGACGAATGACAATATCGCTTCCACCACAACGGCAATCCCCATCTCCAGGCTCACTAGGGTGATGATCAGCGGCAAAGTCGCGGGCAGCACTTCGCGCGTGACGGTCTGCCAGTGGCTGTAGCCTATCAAGCGGGCGGCGCTGACATAATCACGGCGGCTCACAGTCATCACCTCGCTGCGCAGCACGCGGCAGAAGCGTGTCCAGTCCACCAGAATGATCGCCAGAATCACCTTGTCCGTTCCCGTGCCAAGCCCAACCATCAGGATCAGCGCGAGCACGACGGGCGGAAATGACATCCAGATATCGACCGCGCGACCGATCAGCCAATCCGTGCACCCGCCGACATAGCCCGCTGCATGCGCCAGAATGGTGCCCAGAACACCGGCGCCGAGCGCTGACAGAAACGCCACCGCCAAGGCGGTGCGTGCGCCGAACAGCAGGCGCGACAGCACGCAGCGGCCCAGACTGTCGGTGCCAAGGGGAAAGCTCGGATCGCCGTTCGCCATCCATGCTGGTGGTAGCAGAATGGAAAGCAGGTCCTGTTCACCCGGATCATGCGGCGCCAGCAGGGGGGCCAGCATCGCTGACAGCGCCACAACCAGCACCAGCGCCGCACCGCAAACCACGCGCCCCGACCGCAACCAGCGAAAGTTCATCGCGCGTGCTGCCGCGGGTCGATCAGTTGATGCGCAGCGTCGGTGATCATGCTGATGGCAATGACGACCACGCAGTAGCTGACACCGACGGCCTGGATCACCGGCAGGTCGGCGTTGCGCACAGCGTCCACCATCAGGTTGCCCACGCCCGGATAGCCATAGATCACCTCAACCAACAAGGTGCCGCCGAACAGGAAGCCGAACTGCACGCCCATCAGCGTCAGCGTCGGAATAATCGCGTTCTTCAACGCGTGGCACAGCAGAATCCGTGTCTCGCCGATCCCGCGCAAGCGGGCCTGGCGAATGTAGTCGTCGTGGTAAACATCGAGCAGGCTGGACCGCAGCACGCGAGCCAGCGGCGGCGCGAAGGCCATGCCCAAGGCCACCGCGGGCAATGCCATATGGCGCAAGGCGCTCAACAGCACGGCAGAATTTCCGGTCATCAGGGCATCGATCAACAGGAACCCAGTGATCGAGGGGCGGGTCAGACCAGGGTCCAACCGGCCGATGAATGGCAGCACCGGCATCAGCACACCAAACACCAGCAACAGCAGCAAGGCCCACATGAAATCCGGCACCGACATCAGCAGCGTCGCGACAAGATCGCCAGCCGCTTCCGCCCAGGTTCCGCGGGCGGCAAACAGCAACAGCCCGCCCCCCAGCCCAAGCGTGCTTGCAACCAGCATGGCACAGACGGCCAGTTCGATCGTGGTCGGCAATCCACCAGCGAGCAGCGTTCCGGCATCGCGCCGCAATGCGATGGATTGGCCAAACCTGCCGTGCATCACGCCATCGATCCAGATGCCGTATTGCACGATGACCGGCCGGTCGAGCCCCATATCATGCCGCTTGGCGGCAACCTCGGCCAAGGTTGCCGTTGGCGGCAACGACATGGCCGCAGCATCGATCGGCAGCAGGCGCAGGGCCGCGAACAGCAGGAACGAGACCAAAACGAGAAGCGGTACGGCAACAAGCGCGCGGCGCACCAGCAAGCCCGCAATCATTCGTGTCATGCCGCAGGGTCCGCGTCAGCTCCAGGACAAAGTTGCGGCAACACCCAGCCATTGCCGAAAGCCTCCATCTCCAGGCCCTTCTTGCGCGCGATCGTCATCACGGTCTGCAACAACGGAATGGTGGCACCGAACGACACGGCCTCGCGGTTCAACGCGCGATAGCCGGCAATGCGGTCGTCGTAATTGGCCACGTTGAACAAATCCATGTCCTTCTGGCCGATCTCCATGCCCTTCCAGGCCGAGAAGGGCATTTTCGGATTGAGCAGATAGCCGGTGTAGATCTCAGGGTCGCCGGTCGCGTTGTCCCAGCTGTATAGCGTGGCCTCCGGTAGCTTGCCGCCGCGGTTCAGCTCGAAATACTTGGCGTATTCGATCACCTGGATATCCGCCTCGATGCCCACCTTCTTCCACATCTGCGCAATCGCGCGGGCGAGGTCGTAATCGCCAGGGAACTGCCCGTTGGTCGTGGCCAGCCCGATTTTGGCGGGTTTTTCGACGCTGAAGCCGGATCTGGCAAGAAGTCCCTTGGCCTGCTCAGGATCGTAGGGAAAACTGAAATCAGCCAGAAACCCAGGTGTGCCGGAAACAGCGGGCACTGAGAGCGGCACGGCAGCCCCGTTGAAGAAGGCTTTCGAAAGCGACGCCTTGTCGATGCCGTGGTGGGCGGCCAGGCGCACATTCTGGTCGGCGAAGCCTAGATCGTTACGAACCTGCAGCAGTATCACCCGCGTGATGGGAAGCAAGGCCGCAGTGAATGCGGCGTCGGCCTGCAGGCGAACGGTGTCGCGAATGGGCAAATTGACGGTGAGGTCCACCTGCCCCGATTGAACCGCAGCCACGCGGGCAGAGGCATCCTTAATCACCTGGATGGTGACACGACGAATCTTGGGCTTCGGCCCCCAATAGGCGTCGTTGCGTTCCAGCACGATGCGTGCGTTCAGCTCGTAGTCCACCAGCTTGTAAGGCCCACTGCCCAGCGGCTTCTGCGCGAAGGCCGCGGCCCCCACGGCTTCAACCGCATGCTTCGGCACGATGTAGCTTCCGAGAAACGACATCCATTGTGGGGCCGTGGGCGCAGGCGAGCTGAAGTGCATGATGGCGTCGGCTGGCGACAGAATCTCGATGTCCTGCACCTTGCGCCAGGAATTGGCGGTGTCCAGCCCCGGTGTGGTCTTGATACGGTC
>Ga0075019_10001675_pt1 | contig 12609 bp, 10 predicted proteins | sample ColStrG_CSR_2013_FD_71473 | JGI IMG/M metagenome (GOLD analysis project Ga0075019, IMG submission 71473) | Freshwater sediment microbial communities in response to fracking from Pennsylvania, USA - Cold Stream Run_MetaG_CSR_2013 | ecosystem: Environmental > Aquatic > Freshwater > Creek >...
CCAGCGAGAGGCAGCGCCACGCTGGGATACACGGAAATGAATTGGCATGTGAATGCCGAAGCGTTGGCTGAAGCGCCGGTCTTTATGTAGTAAGGCCATGAAAGTTTCCGTAGACCTATGCGGTGCAATTCCACGGCCAAGCGTTAATCTCTTGAATGATGGGGGAGTATTAGGACGATCGAGTACTTTTTACGTGGTAGGAAGTATTGGCAGAGGGACTTTTGGGGGGATACCGCCTGTGAGACGCAGCCGACGACGCGGCGCCGCGGGGCGTCTGGTACGATGAGAATTCCCCTTTTCCGTTATGGCCTTGCGCTTTTACAACACGCTGTCCCAACAGGTAGAGGAGTTCGCGCCGGCGAACGAGAATACGGTCCGCATGTACACCTGTGGACCCACGGTCTACGATTTCGCGCACATCGGCAACTTCAGGACGTTCACGTTTGTGGATATCCTGCGTAAGTGCTTGCGGGCCAACGGCTTCAAGCTGGACCACGTGATGAACATCACGGACGTGGACGACAAGATCATCCGCAACGCCGTGGCGCAACACAAAGATTTGCGCGACTATACCGCGATCTATACCAAAGCGTTCGTGGACGACTGCGACGCTTTACGCCTGGAACGGCCGGAGCGGCTGGTGCCGGCGACCGAGCACATTCCGGAAATGGTGGAGGCCATCGAGCGGCTGAGCGCGTCGGACCACACCTACACGAGCGATGGGTCGGTATACTTCCGCATCTCGACGTTTCCCGGATACGGGAAGCTCTCGCACAACGATTTCAGCGGCAATCTCACCGGGGCCCGGGTGGACCTGGACGAATACGAGAAAGCCGACGCCCGCGATTTCGCGCTTTGGAAGGCACCCAAAGAGGGCGAGCCGGCCTGGGAGACGTCGATCGGTCCGGGAAGGCCGGGCTGGCACATCGAGTGCAGCGTTATGGCTATCAAGTATCTGGGCGAGACGCTGGATATCCATGTCGGCGGCGTCGACCTGATTTTTCCGCACCACGAAAACGAAATTGCGCAATCGGAATCGCTCACCGGCAAGCCTTTCTCGCGCTTCTGGCTGCACGCCGAATTTCTGATGGTGGAAGGCCAGAAGATGTCGAAATCGCTCGGCAACTATTACACGCTGCGGGATCTGATAGGGAAGGGTCATCAGCCGGAGGCCATCCGCTACCTGTTGGCTTCGGTGCCCTACCGGAAGTCGCTGAACTTCACCCTCGATGGTCTGAAGTCGGCGGCCATCGCCATCGAGCGTTTGCGGAACTTCAAGTTGCGGCTGGCGACCGACCGATTCGCGGCGGGGACCAACAATGCGCTGGCGGCGCGCACGGCGAAAGCGTCGGCGGATTTTCGGAATGCGCTGAACGACGAGATCAACACGGCCGAGGCGCTGGCCGCGGTGTTCGAATACGTCCGCGACGCCAATAGCGCCATGGATGCGGGCGAGTTTCGCGCGGAGAACAGGGCGGGGTCGCTAGAGTTTCTGGCCAGCTTTGACGCCATCTTCAAAGTTCTGGAGCCCACGGCGAAGGCTGGTGAGCTTTCGGACCAGGAGGTGGAGGAACTCATTGCCGCGCGCGCGGCGGCCAAGAAGGCCAGGAACTTCGCGGCTGCCGACCAGGTTCGCGTGGACCTTCTGGCCCAGGGGATCATCCTCGAGGACACCAAGAGCGGCGTTCGTTGGAAGAGGAAATAGCCGTTGAGACTCGATACCAAAGCCGTCCACGTGGGCGACCGTAAGAAGCCGGGGCCTTTCGTTCCGGTCACGACGCCGATTTACACGGCCACCAGCTATTTCTACGATTCCATGGAACAACTCGACCGCGTGTTCGGCCATGAGGAGGAAGGCTATTGCTACGCGCGCCACGAAAACCCATCGGCGGCTGCGCTCGAAGAGTTAGTGGCCGCGCTGGAAGGCGGGCACGGGGGCTTGGCGTGCGCGTCGGGGATGGCCGCGATTCATGCCGCAGTGGCGACGGCGCTGATGGACCGACGGAAATCGGTTGTGGCGGCCAATGCCTTATACGGCGCCACGGTCAATCTGTTGATGACGGTGTTCGAACCGGCGGGCGTGAGCGTGCGGTTTGCCGATATGTGCGACCTGGATGCGTTCCGCGCTGCGGTGGCGGAGGCGAAACCGGGCTGCATTTTGATCGAGACCATCAGCAATCCGCTGCTGCGCGTGGGGGAGATCGACAAGATTGCCGGGATTGCCCGCGAAGCCGGCGCGGCGCTGGTGGTGGACAACACGTTCGGCACGCCGCTGCTGGTGCGGCCGCTCGAACTCGGCGCGCACTTCAGCGTTCACAGCCTGACCAAATACCTGGCGGGGCATGGCGACGTGATGGGCGGGATCGCGATCACGGACCGGCAGCATCTGGAGGCGCTGCGTGCGCTTTCGCGCGCCATCGGGCCGGTTCTGGGGCCGTTTGAATGCTACCTGGCCATGCGCGGCATCAAGACGTTTCCGCTGCGCATGGAGCGGCAATGCGCCAATGCCTGCCGGGTGGCCTCGTGGCTGAGCACGCACCCCAGAGTGGCGAAGGTACACTTCACTGGCGATCCGCAACATCCGGATGCAGCCACGATCCGTCGTTTGTTCCCGGCGAACCTGTACGGCGCGATGGTCGGTTTTGAGATCAAGGAGGCGGGCCGGGAAGAGGTGTTCCGGTTCATGGACGCGTTGAAGATGATCGTGCGGGCCACGTCACTAGGCGACGTTCACAGCATGGCGCTGTATCCGCCCATGAGTTCGCATCGGGAGCTGTCGCCGAAGCACCGGCAGCGGATGGGGATTCGCGACGGGCTGGTGCGGCTTTCGGTGGGGATCGAGGCGGCCGAGGATATAGTCGCGGATCTGGAGCAGGCACTTTGACTGGGGCGGGCATGGTGCGGGCCATCCGCCCTTGTGTCAGCGGGGCACTCCACAAACCGGAGCATATGGAGGGGGGCTGGTCCAGCCACAATCTGCTTGAGGATGGTTGGCGCTGCGACTCCCGACACCAACCCGCTCTAGAAAGTGCTGTGAGAGCCTGTCCTGGGGCCGACGGTTTCGCACTGGGAATAGCAGTCCGGAACGGCCGGGACCTCTCCCCAAAAACCGCCATCCGGATCCGGCTACGGCATCGAACCTTTCGTATTCATTTCGTTGCGCACACTTTGCGTGCGTTTGGGGTTCCTGGCGGGGAGAAGAAAAAACATCATGAACGCCGCTATCTTGGCAAGTGGGTCGCTGTAGAAGGGGCCGCCTTTACCTCTATTTCGGAGCGTACTGCGACGACAGCAAAGTCGCGTTTGGAACGTGGGTTGGGTTATGGCGCAAGAGGACCGACCTAGCTCCGGATCTGAGGTCCCGCGCGAAGGCGGCCCAGCTAGATGGAAGTGGCTACCTATACTTCGGCAATTCTAGCCTCACCGAGAGCCAAGTCTCAACGTTTGAAAGCCACATGAATCTGGCCATTGACGACTTTCATCGAATTCATCACCAAGGCAGGCAGGCTCAGGAAGCACGTGCCCTGACCACAGCCGAGCCCGTCACGGCACATACGTCCGCAATAGTCGCGCCCCCGCTTCCGCCCTGACTTCGCCGGAGCCGGGCAACCACCACACTTCGCCCGCCCGGAACGGTTCGCCCTCGATCGCGCCGGTGCCTTCCAAGCAGATCCACAACTGGCATTCTTGCGCGTCGGCTTCGAACGGATCGCCCAGCCCCATTCGCAGCAGTTCGGTTACGAAATGGCGGCACCGGACCAGTTGCTCGCGGCCTGCGCCCAGCGGAAGCGGGCGTGCCGCACCCGGATGCACGCCCAAATCCGCAATCGGCACTGCCTTTTCGACGTGGATCTCGCGCGGCCGGCCGTAGTCCCACAACCGGTATGTCACGTCGGAATTTTCCTGGATCTCGCACAGTACAATTCCCGCGCCAATGGCGTGCACGGTGTGGGCCGGCGTGAGATAGGTTTCGCCTGGTTTCACCGGCAACCAGTTCAGCAGCGCTTCGATCTCGCCCGTGCGCGTGGCCTCCCGCAGCCGTTCCCGGCCGATGGGTTCGCGAAACCCCAGGGCAATCGTTGCCCCGGGTTCCGCGTCCAGGATGTGCCACATTTCGGTCTTGCCGCGCGGCCCGTCTTCGCCGTCATCGGGGTGCACCTGTACGGAAAGCCGCTCCGACGTGAAGAGCAGCTTGACCAGCAGCGGCAGGTCCTCGGCGGCCAGATACCAAGCCTCACCGATCGGCTTGACGGCGTCCGGAAACCAGGGGGCCAGGCGCGTTCGGCCCCACACCCGCTCGCGCAGAGAAGGTGTGAGGCGAATGGGTTTTGGCATGCTTAGGAGTGCTTCACGATGAACTGGTGGATGCGTTCCAGGCCGCGGTCGAGTTCGTGCATCGAAGTAGCGTAGGAAATGCGGACGTGCCGGTCTGTGCCGAAGGCCTCGCCGGGAACCGCGGCCACGTGGGCTTCGGACAGCAAACGGTCGCAGAACTGCAGCGTGGTCTCCATTCCGTCCTTGCCCAGCGCCACGCCCACGTTCGGGTAGGCGTAAAAAGCGCCGCGCGGTTCGGCGCACTTCACGCCGGGAATGGCGCGCAGGCGCTGCACCACGAAGTCGCGGCGCTTGCGGTATTCGGCCAGCATGACGCCCACCGATTCCTGCGGTCCGCGGAGCGCTTCCACCGCGGCCTTTTGGCAAATCGAAGTCGGATTCGAGGTCGAATGGCTCTGCAGCTTGGTCATGGCGCCGACGATGGCCGCCGGCACCAGGCCGAAGCCGATGCGCCATCCCGTCATCGAATAGGTCTTCGAAAGCGAGCCGGCCACGAGTACGGTTTCCTTCGCCCCTGGCAGCGACGCGATCGAAAAGGGCTCGCTGTCGTAGAGAAACTTGCAGTAGCACTCGTCAGTCATCAGGTAGATGCCGCCCGCCGTCGTCAGCCGGTAGATTTTCTCGAACTCGCCGCGATCCACCACCGCGCCGCTGGGGTTCGATGGCGAATTGACGATGACCAGCTTTGTGCGGGTATTCATATACGGTTCGATCATCGCCGCCGTCAGCGTGAACCCCCGGTCTTCGTCCGTGTCGACGAAGACGCACTTGCCGCCCGCGTAGTTCACCACGTCCTTGTACGTCACCCAGTAGGGCACCGGGATCACCACCTCGTCGCCGGGGTTGATCAGCGCCTGCATCAGGTTGAAGATTACGTGCTTGCCGCCCACCGTAATCAGGCACTCGGAGGGCTTGTAGTCGGTGCCGAAATCCGCTGCATGGCGTTCGCACACGGCCTTCTTCAACTCGGCGGTTCCACCGGCGGGCGTGTACTTGGTGAAGTTCTGGTCCAGCGCCCGAATGGCGGCCTGCTTGATGTTGTCCGGCGTCGGAAAATCCGGTTCGCCCGCGCCGAAATCGACCACGTCGACTCCCTCGGCGCGCAGTTTTTCCGCGTCCGACGCCACCTTCATAGTGGACGAAACGCTGATGGTCGAGATACGGTCCGAGATTGCGTTCGCTGCTGCTTGCATAACGGTGTGGCTAAGCCCCTTTGTTTTTGGATTTCGACATCCGCTGGTGCATCCGCACCTCGACCGAGGGCGGCACCAGGCCGGAGATGTTCCCGCCGAGGCCGAAGACCTCTTTTACCAGGCGGGAACTGATAAAGGAATAAGTTTCGTTGGCCATCATGAACACGGTCTCGATGGTGGGCCGCAGGCGGCGATTCATCAGCGCCATCTGCAACTCGTATTCGTAATCCGAAATGGCCCGGATCCCGCGCAACAGGACGGTAGCCGAGTGCGCGGCGGCATGATCCACCAGGAGCCCGTCGAACGAATCGACTTCCACGTTGGGGTAAACGTGGACGACCTCGCGAAGCATTTCGGTGCGCTCCTCCACATCGAAGAGCGGCTGTTTATTGTCGTTCCGCAATATCGAAACGATGAGCCGGTCAAACATTCGCGAACCGCGCTGGATCAGATCGAGGTGGCCGTTGGTGATCGGGTCGAACGATCCCGGGTAGATCGCTATTACGTTCGGCGGCTTTCGCGACAACTGGGTCAAATTCACTTTCCAGAACGGATGTCTTCCATCTTACCGGAAATCGAGGAGGCGCTGTAGGGCACGGCCGGAAGCCTAAACCGCGACTGTCAGGGTGCCACAATCGAAACGGTACCCAACCGTCGAAGCGAAGGCCGCTCATTGGTCGGTCCACGCCGGGAGGCTGGGCGCTTAAAGCAGTTCGTCGCGCAACGCGGCGTCGCTCCGCACCATGGCGGGAAGGAACGAAAGCCTGGCGTGTCGGTGGCAAACGGCATGCCGGCCATCATGGCCCTATGCCTCCACGGCCAGGTCGCAGTAGACCTCGTGCTCGTGCTGGCCCACGACGCGGAATCCAAACGCTGGTGGAAACGCAGCGAGCTTAGGTTGGTCGCCGCCACCCAGCAGCACAATCGCATGCCCCGGCGCGGGCGGTGGGTGATGGCTTGGGTCGCCAGCGATGCACCGATGCGGCGGTTTCGATCCTCGAATCAAGCGACGCCAGCGCCGACCCGCCGAACTACACCTGGGTCTTCCGGATCGAGGGGCGTATCGTGTAAATGCCGTGGCACGATGAGCATTCGACGATGGATCGGCCGCCCAACTCAGGGAGCCAGGCCTCAATTTCCGCGCGGCAATTAGGGCAGATCACATGGGTTGGAGATGGCGGCCCATACAGGTCCAGCGCACGGCTGAGGTAGGCCTCGAGTGTTTCCAGGCCCACGGAGGCGCGGCGCTCGTCCACGGTTTCTGGATCGCGCAACCGGCAGGCGATGTATCTACCTTCGCGCGCGGTCATCTGGGTCCCGTAGATCTGGGTTGCCCCGTCTGCGAGCAGCACCCGGTCGGTCAGAGATGCAAGATCGCCAGGCGATGCCTCACCCGCGGCAACAGCCTGTTCCAGCAGCTTAAGGCAGCGCTGTTGAAGCCAAGGATCGCGGTCGGCATGCTGCGCCAGCAGCCATGCGGCATGCGCACCCTCGTCTCCAACCAGCGAGCGCCCGGGCCAACCCCATGTCGCGGCTACGTTCCGCAGCCATTGAGCGTTATCGTCGTCGATGCGCATCGTGCGTGCGAGCGCATCTTCCTCGCCCCGTGCGAGGTCGGACCGGGCAGCCTGTTCGGCGTCGCGCCGGCGCAGCAACTCTTCGCGCAGCCGCGCGCCCATTGCGGCACTCACGGATATCCCAGCCTGCCGGCGATATCGACCGTCATCTGCCATAGAGATGAGTTTCCCACCCACCCCTCGGGCGGATCCAGCGTGCGTTCTACCTTCACTGGGCGGGGAATCGGATCGCGCAGAAAACCGGGATCGTTGCCGCCGATGATGCCCGTTGCGGCCGAGCCAAGGCTTGCGAAAGGAGACTCCTCCGGGTGCATCATGGCTTCGATCTCCTCCTCGCCCGTGCCGATTGCCAGCCACTCGGCGATCGACGAGAGTTGCGGACGAAGGTCGTTGAGAACGTCCTCAGCTCGGATACGCAGGTACCTGTTCTTCGGCAGAGTGGCCGCAAAATGGAGGATCCGGCATTGAGTTTCGACCCAGGAGGCTATGCCGGACATAGGCCGCCCCGGCATGACATAGCCGGGAACGGTGCGATTCAGATGCTCTTCGAGGGAGCGCTGAGTGGTTACCGGGTGCCGGGTCAGATGCAAGTATCGAGCCTTGGGATAGGATGACGCCAGCCACATCAGCGCGTCGTCAGTTGCCACATTCTCAGGTGACTTTTCCACCCCGGCCCGGGGACTCAGCCGTTCCATCAAGACATCGAGGACTTGCGCACCGGACCAGTGCGAGCGTTCTCGTAACCACGCCCGGGCCGATAACAAAGACTCGGGCAACTGATCACCGAACTCGAGTTGCGCAACCGCGCGGACTAGTCCGGGGCTGCGATGCGTGATGCCTCGATCGGACCAATAGCGGGGTAAGGACGCCTCCAGCTCGCCGACCGTGCGGTAAGCGAACAGCTTCAACTCGGGCAGCGAAGCACATTGCGGGTGCTGGCCGATCATCGTTGCCACAACCGAGGAGTAGGATCGGGCCGTGGCCAGGACAAAGATCGGCGCGAACCGCTCCGGATTGCGCTCCGGCAGTCGCCGCGTCATCGATCCTTCCTGGACAGATCCTGGCCGTCAGTGGATCTGGGGCGTCATCACCGGGCCATCGGCACAGTCCTGGCTGACCGGATGATCCATGAGCCGGAAGATGTTTTCCGCCACGAAGTTGTTGCGCATGCGCACCAGGCGTGTCCCGGCTTGTTCGCAATACGTCCGCACGCCCTCCGGGTCGAGCATTGATCGATCCCCCGCTTCGAAGGCTAATGAAGACTCCTCCACTAAGCGGAACAAACGCTCGTTCGTTTCGCGGATCAACGACCGCAGGGCAGCCTCATACACTCCGCTCTGCTCAAGACCCGAAACGAGACGTTTCATCGCTTCCAATTCGTCCAGCGCGTAATTCAATTCATTGGCCAGACCCTCATTGTGAATCCAGGGGCGCATGGCTCCATTCAACAGGCGGTAATAGTCATTAAGACGCGTGTCCAGGAAGTCGTAGTCAGGGTGGGTCAGATCGCCGCGCAACCGCCCCTCTCTCTCCAGCAGATCGCGTATCGGCGTGCCTCCGTATGGCAGCATGCGGCAGAAAGTTGCGGCGGCCGAGCCGTCACCCACGATCTGGCGCAGGAAAACTACGTTCTCGCGAACGGATTCAAACGAGCTCGATGGATCGAAGAGCATGAAGCCGTAAGAGAATTGAATGCCGAGTTCCTTCAGCACGCGGATGGCGGCGAGGTTCTCCGCCACCGTCATCTCTTTGTGCAGGATCTTCAGGCCCTGCTCGACGCCGGACTCGATACCCATATAAACCAGGAACAGGCCCGCGTCGCGCAATCGGGAAAACAGTTCTGGCTCGACGTATTCACCACGGCAACTGATTTTCCAGACCGTGGAGTCCGCCAGTCCAGTCGCGTGCAGGCGCTCCACCAGTTCATCGGCCCAGCGGCGGCCCGCGTTGCCCCAAAGCGGGAAGTCATCGTCTTGAAAGAGAAAGACGCGCACGCCGTATTGGCTCTGGAGATGAAGCATCTCTTCGACGATTTTTTCGGGCGTACGGCTGCGGACAACCTTGCCCGGCGCGGTGCGGTAGAACGTGTGAATCGAACAAAAGGAACAGCGGCGCGCGCAGCCGCGGCTGGCGAGCAAGGGGAGCGTCGGAAACCCACCAATCTGTTCCGGCTTGTATGGGCGATAGGGGAAGGGCAGCGAGTCGAGATCGTGGACCAGGGCTCTGGGCTCGGTGACTACGACTTGGCGTTCGCACCGATACGCGATCCCGGACGTCTGGCGCCAATCGTTCCCCGTGCTCAGGCGATCCACCAGTTCGGGCAGCGTCAACTCGCCTTCGTACCGAACCACGCTGTCGAGCTCTGGGAAATTGCGGAGGATCTCGTCGTGGCACAGGCTGGGATAGTGTCCGCCTATGGTGAAGTGGCTGGTAATGCCAACGCTTCGCAGATAGGCCGCCAAGCGCCGGTACTGTGGAAGAAAATACTGAAAAATCAGTGAAAATCCGACTACTACCGGAGGCCGCGAGATCAGACGGGCGGCGATCGATTCGGCGCTATCCCGAATGTCGATCATGTCCACCGTGCGGCCTTGCTGCTGAAGCACGGCCGCCAGGTATCCCATTCCGAGATTGCCCTGATCCTGATAGCCGATGAGGACCACGTCCGCGAGAGCCGCCGGGGACTTGTCGGACTTGAGGGCCGGCGGACGCTTGCGCGGCTCGAAGCTAGCCACCGGCTTTTCCACTGACGATCTGGGCGGCCCTGGCAGCGCCATCGGCGAGTGTGCGATAGGCGGCTGCCGTGGTCTCCAGAGTCACGGCTATGAGTTGGCTACGGAGCGCGGGGTCGCCCTGCTCGATGGCATATTCCACCGCTGGATCCGTCGCTAAGCAGCGCCGGACGTTCCACGCCCAATTCGGGGCAAGTTCAGCAATTCGATCTTCGGGTGATGACATAGCGTTACTCCTCGCAACTGTTCTTGATTACAAACTGTTGCAGTGCAGTTACATTGGAGGAGGCAGCAACCCCTCCCAATTCACATGGAGAAAGAATACTCCCCCAGGTTGGCTGGTGTCAATCCAAAATTGGGCGACAACCACCAGTTTCCCCACAGCCCACGCGAGCCTGGTACGCGGTTCAAAGAGACGGTGACGGCCTTTTATCGTGCGATTCTCAGGGCCTGCCATTGCTTACAGGCAACATGTGTCCGACCGGTTGCGTGGTGATGCAACACGCCACTCGGCGGAACGTCCTGTGAAAGGCATGCCTCCGAAAGGAATACCGCAATCTCGCAAACGAGCCAGGTGACTGCCTGGCGCCTCTCAAACACTATCGCCGGCTGATGCCTCTGGCCATGGAAGCGCGCAAGCCGATGTTTAGGCTGATACCGGCCGATCGCGCAATCGGGGCTCACGCGCAAGTACCCGTACCACCCCGGCGATACCGCTCTGACCAGGGATACGATACAGATCCTACAGGCATATGGACTGGGTGTTTGCACACTAACCAAGGGCGGGTCTCGGGCATTGCGTGACATTGATCTGTTCCGGCCCGGACGGGATGCCTTTGCATCCTCGCTAACATCTCTCGACCCGGCATTCTCGCTCAAGTGGGAACGTGGTGCTCCACTCCCAGATGATCGGATCAATACGTTACGTGAGTTCCACGAGGCGGGGATTTATACGTGGGTCAGTTTGGAGCCTGTGCTTGATACGGCGGCGGCATTGGAGATTATCCGGCGAACGCATCGCTTCGTTGACCTGTACAAGGTGGGTCGTGCGAATTACATCGGCCTGACTAAGACCACGGACTGGAAACAGTTCACTGCCGATGTGTTAGCGGTGCTGGCCGAGACTGGCGCACGCCATTACATCAAGCGTGACCTACAGCCCTATCTGCCAGAGGGCTACGATAATCCCATGCGAGTCGTGCAGTTTCGTACGCCGCTGGTGGACGAGCCTAGCGACCTTATCCAGATCCAGCCCGCCGAGCTAACGCAAGAAACTGTCCACCTGCGCCTGTGCCCGCCCCAGGTCCATTTGGACAAAACAGATTCCGGTGTCCAATTGGACGCCGCCAAGGAGTGTAAGGAGAGTAGTAGCAGTATGGATCAGTACGAAGGTCGAGGACCAGTCCCCACCTGTGCCGTCGCCGGGTGCGGTGAGCCAGTGTGGGCTAGAGGGATGTGTGCCACGCACTATAAGGCGGCGCACCGGGAATCGAAGCGGTCAGGCAAGCCGATTACACCAGCGGCCATCACGAGTACGGACGAGCGCAAAGAGCAGAAGCGGCTATACAAGGCTTATTCGAATATCCGCAAGGAACTACTTGAGCTAGGTGCGAGTGCCCAAATCAAGCGGCAAATCCACAGCCTGTTGGTGCCGTTGCTCAAACAGATTCCTGATGAGGTCGGGTTGGAGGAGTCTGATGAGGAATCGGCCTCCGCTTGATCCGGCGTGACAACTGCTAAGCTGCATGGCTCCGTCGTGCCAGAAGTGGTCGGGGATCAGGTGACGCTCAAACGAAACGAATGCGGGGCCGTCATGGGAACGATCAACGTCGATATTCTGAAGGCATGGGAACAGGCGATCACAGACCGCATCGTGATCCACAAATTCAACGAAGCGGATGCGCCAGAAATGCTCACTCCGATTTCCGACTAGTGTCAGCTTGGTGAATGCGACCGCTGCCCCGGCGTGTTCCATCGGGAAGACGCTGGCGATCAGCAAGTGTCCTGCGTTCACGAATGCCACAAGGTATCGGAACGACCGACAGATCCGGTTTCGATCAACTAGCCCTAGCTTTTTACGAGCTTCGGCTTTAGCGGGTATTGCGGTGGCCCAACCCACGTCGGCTTGCTTCCACGTCCCGCCCATCCGCTCCACGTTGTACTTGCTATCCGGGTAGTGTTTGGCGATGGCGTCCTGAAGCCACGGCAGCACTTCAGCGACGGTTGCGACATGCCCCTTAACCTCAAGATCCCCAACACTCACGTCGATTCCACCGTCCCAAAGCCAGCCGATGTCAACGTGTATCTCGGAGTCGTAGATTTTCTGAAGCTCTTCTTCGAGGTTTGCCATACGCATATTCTCGCTCATTTTTGCGGTGGCGAACAAAAGGCGAATCTGCTAAAATACTTCGCATGGCACGCCGCCCGGAATCGGAGCCGATCTTGAACCGGGAACAACTGGCCGAGTTCACACGCCGGTTGTCGATGTTGAGTACTCCTGGAGTTGAAGGCGTCTACCAGACTGCGTATCGAGATTGCGCCTACAACGGCAGACAGATTCCGCCAGCGGTCGCCGTTCAGCAGTTGGTGGCGTGGCTGCGTGGCGGGTGTTGCGAAGGTGACGGAATCCGGCCAAGAGAATTGCTGAGAGATACGTGCAGAACTCGGTCTGCCGGGAATCCGCTTGCATGGCTCCGCTCCCGATCCCGGCAGCAACCCTCCGTTTGGCTCTCGCCAGCATCGGCATCACCACCACCGAGACGGCGGCGACGA
>Ga0075019_10001676_pt1 | contig 12607 bp, 9 predicted proteins | sample ColStrG_CSR_2013_FD_71473 | JGI IMG/M metagenome (GOLD analysis project Ga0075019, IMG submission 71473) | Freshwater sediment microbial communities in response to fracking from Pennsylvania, USA - Cold Stream Run_MetaG_CSR_2013 | ecosystem: Environmental > Aquatic > Freshwater > Creek >...
GAGCTGGCGTTCGGCGCCGATGGCGTGGGTGCGGCCGGCCTGCAGGGCGGTGCCGTAGTGGGGCTGGGTCTGGCGGCCGTTCGGGAACCAGCTCGCCACTGCCTTCGCGGCCCATTCGGCTTTGCGGTCGGTGTGGCACTGGGTGCAGGCGTTGGGCGTGCCGAGGCTGAGCGAAAGGTCTGGGCGCGGCACGCGGATGGAGTGATCCCGGCGATCGTCGACGATCATGTAGGTTTTGCTGGGCATGTGGCAGCTGGCGCATTGCGCGCCGGCGCCGCCTTCGGCGTGGTGTGTGTGGGCGGTGACGTCGAACTTCGTGGGCATGTGGCATTGCGCGCAGAGTGCGTTGCCCTCGGCGCGGAGCTTGGCGGTGTGCGGCTCGTGGCAGTCCGAACAGGTGACGCCTTGCTGGTGCATCTTGCTTTGGAGGAAGGAGCCGTACTCGAAGACCTCGCCGTCGATCTGACCGTCGGCGTGATATTGGCCGGGCTGCAGCAGAGCCGGGAGGGCGGTGTCCAGGAAGGGTGCGTCGGGGGTTGCGGGGTCGGTGAGGATTTTGCGGCGGGCGTGGCAGAAGGCGCAGGCGTCGAGCTCGCCTGAGACCAGTTTTTCGCTGCGCTGGGCGATGCCGGTGGCCTCGTTCATTTTCCAGGTGCCGGCGTCGGTGGCCTTCAGCCAGGCGGTGATGCCCATTTTGTCGATTTTCGGATCACGCCCAGCCTGCGCCCATGCGATGTGGCGCGAACCGGGGCCGTGGCAGGCTTCGCAGGACACGTTCACGTCCGTCGAGGTGGTGGCGTAGCTGTTGGCGGCGAGGTCGAAATGCTTCTGCAGGTCGGTGGAATGGCAGGTGGCGCATTGGTAGTTCCAGGTCTGGTCGCGCCCGGTCCAATGCAGCGCATCGCCAGGCTTGAGCGCCTGGTCCGGATAGAGTTGGAACCAGCGCTGGCCGCCCTGCCCTTTCGGCCGGCTGTCCCAGGCGAAGCCCAGCGCCTGCAGGCGGCCACCCGGCATTTCCACGAGGTATTGCTGCAAGGGCGCGACGCCGAAGGTGAAGGCGATGCGATGCGGCGTATCGCTGCCGTCGGTGCGGGCGATGAAGCCATCGCCGTCACGCGACAGCGTGGTGGTGACGCCGAAATGGTCGAGCTTCACCTCGGCGAAGTCGCCCAGCACGGTGGCGGGTGTGGCCGGCTGCATGGCGGCTGCGTGGTGAGAGGCCTGCCATGCTGTGGTTTCCGCCACGTGGCACGACGCGCAGGCGGCGGCGCCGGCGTACCGCGCCGGTTCATCGGCGCGCGCGGGTCCTGCGAGCAGCACCAGCAGCAGCCACAGCAGATGCCTCACTCGGCGCCGGCCGTGTCGCTACGACGTTGGGTGAAGGCCAGGCGAAACAACGTGCCCTTGCCCAGCCGGCGGTTCAGCTCAACCACGGACAGATAGATCAGAAACAGGACGAACACCCAGATCTGCGTGGCGAGAACGCGGTGCCACGTGTAATGCGACACCAGATAGAGGCCGAGTTCGGCAGCGCGCCCACCGTCGATGAAGAACTCGATGAGGCCTTCGGCAATGCGCGCCAGCATCACGATCACGCAATACACGACAGCCCGGAACAGCACCGGGCGAAACATCGGGCCGTCATCGAAGCGGCCGATGAAGGGCAGCAGATTGGCCAGCAGCACCGCCTTGCCGACCACCAGTGCCCCGCCCACCAGCAGCAGGAAGTTGGCGAGGTGGATCAGATAGTCTTCCAGGATCAGCTGGGTGGTCAGCGCGATCAGGGTGAAGCCAGCCGTGAAGAACAGCGTCGGCGGCAGCATCTCGCCCAGTTCCTTGAGCAGGAAGGCACCCGGTCGAAATCCGCTCATGTCGCCTCCGACGTGTCAGTTGAGCTGCGGGATATAGACCACGTCGTTGCCGATCCGTGGCAGCACCATGCCGTCTTTGGAGCGCAGCCGGATGACCACGTTGGTGCCGTTGCGCATCCACAGGGTGTTCGATCCGGAGCCATCCATGCGCAACGCGCCGTTGGCCTGGGCGAAGCGGCCGGTGAAGTCGGTGAGCTGGTTGATGCCATACACCTCGCCCTCCCCCACGATGTCACCCGAACGCGGCACATTGCCGTCGACGGTGCCGGTCAGCTTGAAGCTATAGGTGATGCCACCGTAGCTGAGCGAGCCGTCGCCGGTGATCTTGCCGCCGGCGACGTGCTGGAACATGCGAATGGAGCCGACCGGCGACTTGCCCGCGATGTCCTGGGCGGAGGGCGGCGTGCTCGGCCCGCATCCCGCCAGAAGAGCCAGCAGTCCGAAGGCGACAAGGCGCAAGCGGTTCATGAACTTTTCCCAATGTTCGTTGTATGGAAGCGGGAAACGCCCGCCCGGGCAAGAGCCGGGCGGGCGAAATCGCGACTGGCGACGGCAGTCTCGATCAGTCGCCGGTGCCATGCGCGGCCTTGGCCGCCGCTTCCATCTTGTGCTGCATTTCGGCCTTCACAGCATCGAGGTTGAAGCTGGCGCCGCGCTGCATCGGCGGGTAGTCGAGGAAGGTCTGAATCTCCTTGCCGATGACCTCCTGCACGAACACGAAACGCCAGAACTGGAACTTGAACCAATCGAAATACTGCTGCGCGCCGTCCTTGGTGCCGTTGCCCGGCCAGCCGGTGCGCTCGAAGGGGTCCAGCCGCAGGTTGGTGATGTAGGGCACGTCTGGATGGGACTTGTCGCCGAGCCAGCCATTGGGCTGGTCGATGAAGCGGAACTTGTAGTCGTCGATCCGCACCGCACCGATCGTGCTTTCGCCGAGGTAGAAGATCTCGTGACGCGCGGAGGGTCCCTTGCCGGTGATGGCGTCCATCTGGTTGTAGCCGTCCAGATGGTTCTTGTAGGTCATGTCGCCGATCGTCTTGCCCTTCAGCAGTTCCTCGGTGATGTTCGGATTGCCGGCTGCGGCCACGAAGGTCGGCAGCCAGTCCATGCCCGAGAAGATACCATTCTGCACGGAGTTCGGGGCCACGTGGCCGGGCCAGCGCAGCAGGGCCGGAACCCGGAAGCCGCCTTCGAGCACGGTGCCCTTGGATTGCGCAAAGGGCGTCTGACCGCCATCGGGCCAGGTGAACACCTCGGTGCCGTTGTCCGTGGTGAAGACGACGATGGTGTTGTCGTCAACGCCCATGTCCTTAAGTTTCTTCATCACCAGCCCAACATCGTCGTCGAGCTGGGCCATGCCGGCCTCCTCCTCCGACCAGCCGTTCTTCGAATTCCGCAGCGCCTCATACTTCGGCGAAAGATGCGTCACTATGTGCATGCGGGTCGGGTTCAGCCAGACGAAGAACGGCTTGCCGTCCTTGTGGGCCTTGTCCATGAAATTGATGGCGAGATCGCGGATCTCGTCGTCCACCGTTTCCATGCGCTTCGGATAGAGCGTGCCGGCGTCCTCGATCTTCTGCTTACCGATTTTGCCCCAACGGGGCATTTCGGTGGCATCGTCGACGTCGGTGGCCCAGCTGTGCACCATGTTGCGCGGGCCGACGACGTTCAGCAGCTCCTGCGGATAGTTGGGATGCGCCGGGTCCTCCATCGCGTCGAGATGGTAGAGATAGCCGAAGAACTCGTCGAAGCCATGCACCGTCGGCAGGAACTCGTTCTTGTCACCGAGGTGGTTCTTGCCGAACTGGCCGGTGGCGTAGCCCATCGATTTCAGCACGGTCGCGATAGTCACCGCCTCTGCCGGTATACCGATGGAGGCGCCGGCCTGGCCGACCGTGGTCATGCCGGTGCGGATGGGCAATTCGCCGGTGATGAAGTTGGCGCGGCCGGCCGTGCAGCTCGCCTCGGCATAATAGTCGGTGAACAGCATACCTTCCTTGGCGATCGCGTCCAGGTTCGGCGTGGTGCCGGCCATCATGCCGCGATGGTAGGCGCCGATGTTCCACATGCCGATATCGTCGCCCATGATGACGACGATGTTCGGCTGCTTTGCAGCCTGGGCCTGGGCCTGGGCCGGGGCGATGGCGGCGATCGTGGCAATCGCCAGGCCGCCCAGCAACAGTGCTTTGGTCAATCGACTGGTTCGCATTCTGTGTTTCCTCCATCTGTTGGAAGCCGCTGCAGCGTCGGGAACGCTGTCTTGCATTTTTGGTCCGTTAACGTTCCGCCCAAGCGATCGTTGCCGACGATAGACCATAGCGTATCCAGATCGTTTGACTAATTTGGCCATACCCGTGAGTCTCACAGGCGATCGTGCGATCATAGGGAGGCTGAAGTGCGACCGTCTGACAGCGTGCAGCGGGTGGGTTTTCTTGCGGCCGTGCCGCCGATCCTGCGCAGCCTTGGCATCAACTCGGACGACGTGTTGAGACAGGTCGACCTCGCCCCGGATGCACTCACCGATCCGGAAGCCACCATTGCCTTCGCCGCCATGGGGCGTCTGGTGGACGTCGCCGCCCGGCAGGCGAGCTGCCCGCATATCGGCCTGCTGATCGGCAGCCAGATCACCACGACCTCGCTTGGCCTGATCGGGGAACTGATGCGCAACGCGCCCACCCTGGGCACCGCGATGCGCGACCTCGCGACCCACCAACATCGCCATGCGCGGGGCGCCGTAGCCTATCTGCTCAACCTGCCCGGCCAGGCCCTGTTCGGCTATGCCATCTACCAGCCAGGCATCGCGGGTGCTGCGCAGATCAGTGACGGTGCGGCCGCCGGCACCTTCAACCTCATCGCCGAACTGATCGGCCGCAAGGCGATGGCTGGCGCCGAAGTTGTGTTTGCCCGGACCACCCCCGTCGACCTCGAGCCGTATCGGCGCCGGTTCAGCGGTGCCAAGCTGCGTTTCGATTCCGAGCAAAGCGGAACGATGATGCCGCGCGCCTGGCTGGAACGTCCCGTCATCGGCGCCGATCCGGCACGCCGGCAACTGCTGGAGACCCAGGTCGAGAGCTTCTGGCGGGCCGGCGATTTCGATATCGTCACGCAGCTGCGCCGCGCCTTGCGCGTGGGGCTGCTGACCGGACAGATTTCGCGCCTGCAAATCGCTGCCCGGCTGGGCCTGACACCACGCACCTTCGCGCGCCGTCTGGCGGATCACGACGCCGGCTTCCAGGATCTGCTCGACGAGGCGCGCTGTGAATTCGCCATGCAACTGCTCGGCGAAACGCGGATCAGCGCCAGCGAAATCAGCCTGATCCTGCGCTACGCCGATCCCAGCATCTTCAGCCGAGCCTTCCTGCGGTGGTCCACACTGACGCCCCGCGACTGGCGGGCTGCGCATCTGGCCAATGAGGAACTAAGCAAGGCGGGGGCTTAGCCTCTCGACCCCGCCAGAGGCGGAGCCTCTGAACACCGATCATTTAAGTAAGTTTTCCAATGATCGGGGGTAGTAATCACGGGTCTTGGAGACCCGCCAGTACTACCCCCCGCTCATTGGGAAACCCACTTCAACGGTTGAGGTCAAGCAGCTCGGCCCCTGGTGGGGGTCGAGGGGGCAAAGCCCCTCGCCTTACTTTCTTTCTAAGCGCCGCTTGACGTGGCCCGACCGGGGGGGTATCTCGCCGCTCCACCGCACGAACCGACGAGGTTCGCGCCTGTTGCCCAGGTGGCGGAATTGGTAGACGCGCAGGTTTCAGGTACCTGTGGTAGTAATATCGTGGAGGTTCGAGTCCTCTCCTGGGCACCAGTCTCCTTCTCCGCAGCCATGCGCGAAGCGGTAATCAGCTGCAGGTCGGTGCTGGGTGGTTTTGCTTTACGACGGAATGCCGGCGCGTCCAGACTGCGTTTATGTTCGCCTGCAAAACACTCATCGTGCACTCTCGTATGACCCGCTTCGGCGGGCCAGGGGTAGGCGCGCGTTAGCCGTCCGGATATTTCCCCAGGCCCCGCCGGTGACGGTTGGGGCTCCTCGCAAGGTGCCTCCGTCCCCGGCCATCACGGAACAGCACCATGAGCGACACGCCAGACTCCGTATTCAATCCACCTTCCGATAGCTCCGTGCCGAGCCTCACCCTGCGCGCCACCCGGCCCGGCGACGCCGAGGCCCTGGCCGATATGATGAGCCTGCCGGGGTTTCGCTGGGGCACGCTGCAACTGCCCTATCGGTCGCCCGAGGCCATCCGCAGCCGTATGGAAAAGGCAGCGCCCGGTACCTTGCTGCTGGTCGCCCTGGCCGAAGGCGCCGTGATCGGCAGTGCCGCACTGGAACCCCACGCCGGCCGCCGCGCCCATGTCGGCAGCATCGGCATGGGCGTGCATGACAATTGGACCGGCCGTGGCGTCGGCCGCGCACTGATGACAGCGCTGCTCGACACAGCGGACAACTGGCTGGGCCTGAAACGCGTGGAACTGTCGGTCTATACCGACAACACACCCGCCCTGGCGCTCTACCGCCGGTTCGGCTTCATCGTAGAAGGCACCAGCCGCTGTGACGCGTTCCGCGACGGCACCTATGTCAACATCCACCTCATGGGCCGGCTACGCCCATAGCCACGGGATTGGGGGGGCTCGGAGGCAAGCAGGCGCGACCCAACCCCGGGCGATTGATGTTGCATTGCAGCTTGTGTGCCGCACACTGCGGGGGATGGTGCAGGACCCTGGCTGAAGGAGCGCGGTGTGGCGAAAATTCCCCAGGGCGTTGGTCCCCGGCATCCCCAGGTGCTCGTGCTGTTCGGCGCCACTGGCGACCTTGCGCACCGCAAGCTGTTGCCGGGGCTGTTTCATCTGTGCAGCGCGGGCTTCATCCCGGCCTGGCGCATCATCGGTGTTTCGCTGGACGCGATCGACGCGGATGGATTCCGCGCCATTGCCCGCGACGCGATCGGGCAGTTCTCGATGCGCAAGGACACGGACGCGAATTGGGAGGCTTTCGCGGCAACGCTCGACTATGTGCCGCTTTCGGCCGGGGCTGCGGTGCTGGCCGAAGCCGTCGCCCGCGCCGAGGCCGCCCTCGGGTCTGACTGCCGGCGCATTCACTACCTCAGCGTGCCGCCGGCGGCTGCTTTGCCCGCCGTGCGCATGCTGGCCGAGGCCCGACTGGTCGAGCGTTCGCGCATCATCATGGAAAAGCCTTTCGGCACCGACCTCGCCAGCGCCATTTCGCTCAATGCCCGCCTGCACGAGGTGTTCACCGAGGATCAGATCTTCCGCATCGACCATTTCCTCGGCAAGGAGCCGGCGCAGAACATCCTGGCGTTCCGCTTCGCCAACGGCCTGTTCGAACCGATCTGGAACCGCAACTTCATCGACCACGTGCAGATCGACGTTCCGGAAACCCTGGGCCTGGGCAAGCGCTCCGGCTTCTACGAGGCCACCGGCGCCTATCGCGACATGGTGGTGACGCATCTGTTCCAGATCCTCGGCTTCATGGCGATGGAACCGCCGACCTCGCTGGAGCCCAGGCCGATCAGCGAGGAGAAGAACAAGGTTTTTCGCAGCATGCTGCCGATCGACCCGAAGGATGTGGTGCGCGGCCAGTACACCGGCTACCGCAACGAGGAAGGTGTGGACGGCGAGTCGGAAACCGAGACCTTCATCGCCTTGAAATGCCTGATCGACAACTGGCGCTGGGCCGGCGTGCCGTTCTTCCTGCGCACCGGCAAGCGCCTGGCGGAGGGCCAGCGGATCATTTCGATCGCCTTTCGCGAGCCGCCGAAAAGCATGTTCCCGGTGGGCTCCGGCGTAGGAGCCCAGGGCCCCGATCATCTCACCTTCGACCTGGCCGACAGCTCCAAGCTGTCGCTGTCGTTCTACGGCAAGCGTCCCGGCCCCGGCATGCGGCTGGACAAGCTCAGCATGCAGTTCGCCATGCGCGACACCGGGCTGAGCGGAGACGTGCTGGAGGCCTATGAGCGGCTGATCCTGGATGCCATGCGCGGCGACCATACGCTGTTCACCTCGGCCGAGGGCATCGAGCGGCTGTGGGAGGTTTCGCAGCCGCTGCTGGAGAATCCGCCGCCGGTGCGGCTGTATCCGCCGGGCTCCTGGGGTCCGAAATCCATCCACCAGCTGATCGCCCCGCACGCCTGGCGGCTGCCCTTCGAGCGGACCTGGCGCGACCCCAACCCGGTGGGCAGCTGATCGTCCGCCGTTCGCACAATCGCGTGTGCCATCTTTGCAGGAGGCAAGTCACCGGCCATACCTCAAACACATTGTTGCACACCAGAATCGGCGCCTGTCCTTTGCCTCCATGACGATCACGCCCCAATCGATCGCGCGACACGAACTGCGCGAGATGCTCAGCGAGAGTGACGCACGACATCGGCTGCTGATGGCCAGCGTGACCGACCACGCGATCATCGTGCTCGACCCGCAAGGCACCATCGTCACCTGGAGCGAGGGCGCCCGGCGGCTCAAGGGCTATGAGGAGGCCGAGATCATCGGCCAGCCGATGTCGCTGCTGTACCCGCCCGAAGACGCGGCAAACGGTGTGCCGCAGCGCATGCTGGCCATCGCCACCGCCGAGGGGCGCCACGAGGACCGCGGCTGGCGCAGGCGCAAGGACGGCAGCCGCTTCTTCGCCGACGTGGTGCTGTCGGCCATGCATGACGCGCAGGGTCAGCTCGTGGGCTTTGCCAAGATCACCCGCGACATCACCGCCAGCGTGCAGGCGGAACGCCGTGTGCGCGCGCAGATGGAACAGGCGGAGGCGCTGCTGCAGGCGGCCCCTGACCCCGTGGTGATCGCCGACCGCGAAGGCCGGATCGTCATCGTCAATGCCCGCGCCGAGACCACCTTCGGCTACAGGCGCGGCGAGATGGTCGGCCGGAAGGTGGAGATGCTGCTGCCCGACTGGCACCGCGTGATCGGCGAAGCCCGCAGCAAGCCCTATCTGGGCCGCCCCGCCCTGCTCGAAATGGGCGCTGGCGGCGACATCGTGGCCCGGCGCAGCGATGGGCAGGAATTCGCGGTCGACATAAGCCTCAGCCCGATCGCCATGCCGCAGGGCACGCTGATGATCAGCACCATCCGCGACATCAGCGAGCGCAGGCGCACCGAGGACCAGCTGCGTCAAGCACAGAAGATGGAGGCGATCGGCAATCTCACCGGCGGCATGGCGCATGATTTCAACAATCTGCTCAGCGTCATCACCCTGAACCTGGAAATGGCGCTGGACATGGCGCCGGCCGGCGACAGCAGCGACCGGATGATCGAGGCGGCGTTGCAGGCGGCGTGGAAAGGTGCCGACCTGACGCGCCGGCTGCTCGATTTCGCCCGCAGCAAGCCGCAGCATCCTGTCCGCGTGGACATCAACGAGGCGATCACCAACATCATCCGCCTGCTGCATCGGCTGATCGGCGAGGATATCGAGATCATGCTCGACCTCGCCCCAGACACCTGGCCGGTGGCGGTCGATCCGGCGCAGCTCGAATCGAGCCTGGCCAATTTGGCAACCAATGCCCGCGACGCCATGCCGAAGGGCGGACAGCTGGTTTTCGCCACCGCCAACCGCGTGCTCACCGCCGATGATCCGGGCCTGCCGAGCGGCCTGGCGCCCGGCGACTACGCGCTCGTCGAAGTGCGCGACACCGGCAGCGGCATGGCGCCCGAGGTGATGCAGCGGATCTTCGAGCCGTTCTTCACCACCAAGCAGAAGGGCAAGGGCACCGGGCTGGGCCTGGCCATGGTATTCGGCTTCGCCCGCCAGTCCGGCGGGCATGTCGGTGCTGAGAGCCGGCCGGGCGGCGGCACGATCTTCCGGATATTGCTGCCGCGTACCATCGGCACCGAAAAGCCGCGCGAGCCCGTCCGGCTCCGCACCGTTGTGCGCGGCGCCGGCGAGACGGTGCTGGTGGTGGAGGACAACATCGCCCTGCAGCGCATCGTCGTGCGTCAGCTCAGCCAGCTCGGCTACCGCGTGCTGGAGGCCGACCGGGCCGCCACCGCGCTGGAGGTGCTGGCGCAGGAGACGGTGGCGATCCTGTTCACCGACGTGGTGATGCCCGGCGGGCTCGACGGCATCGAGCTTGCGCGCATGGCGCTGGAACGTTCTCCCGGCCTCAAGATCGTGCTGACCTCGGGGTTCTCGTCTGACCGTATCGACGCCAGTGGCCTGCCCGACGACGGCTGGCAGATGCTGACCAAGCCCTACCGGACCGCCGACCTCGCCCAGGCGGTGCGCGCGGCGCTGGACGGCTAGGCGCCGCAAGTTGAACCACCCAGTCGGAAACGCCGGAGATGCGTCTTTTTTAACGCCAATTCGAATCGTTTTTTGATATCCCGGCACCTTCACCGAGTTGTGAAGGGCCACCGATTCGGCGCATCATCACGCCATGCAACGCCATGGCGCAACATGACGCAGGTGTTTTCGGTGATCGCCCTCAAGGGCGGGGTCGGCAAAACCACGACCTGCGTTGGGCTCGCCCATATGTTCGCCACAGATTTTTTCCGCCGCGTGCTGGTGATCGACCTCGATCCCCAGGCCAGTGCGTCGGAGATGCTGATGGGAGCCGCGCTGGTCAGTGAACGCGCCCGGGCCGGGCGCACCGTTGCCTGCGCCTTCCGCGACCCGAACGATGCGCGCGAGCGCTGGTTCGCCGCCGAGGACAGTATCGAACGCGGCGTCGGCGGTATCGCCGGCATTGACGGCATTGACCTGCTGCCGGCCTCGGCCAGCCTCTACACCGCTCAGGAAAGCCCGGTGTTCCATCTGCCCGGCCAGACCCGCATTCCCCCTCACGCGCTGCTGCGCGCCTATATCGCGCCTGTGATGCACCGCTACGACGTGGTGATCATCGACTGCCCGCCGAATTTCGGCCCGGTGACGCAGAACGGCATCTACGCCTCGCACGGCTATCTGATCCCGGTTATCCCCGACGTGCTATCCACCCGCGGGGTGCCGCAGCTGCTGCAGATGATCCGGGAGTTCAACCAGCGCTCCGGCCACCGCATCGTGCCGCTCGGCATGGTGGCGGTAAAGATGCAGGTGAATTCGCGAGTACACACCGAAACCCTGGGCCGCCTGCGCACCTTGCAGATGCTGATCCCAGTGTTCCCGCAGGTGATCCCGCAGACCAACCACATCGCGGCGGCGGCCAATTTCGGCCACGTCGCATCGCTGGCGCAGAAATGGGGGCACCCGGCCATTCCCGGCCTGCTGCGCACGCTGTGCCAGATGATCAGCCAGCGCCTGGACCAGATCTGCGTCCAGGCGGCCTGACCACCCTCGCGGGGTCAGACGGGTGTGCGGTCGTCCGAATTGATGCCCAGTTGCTTCAGCTTGCGATGCAGCGCAGAGCGCTCCATGCCTACGAAGCCGGCGGTGCGGGAGATATTGCCGCCGAAACGCAGCAGCTGCGCCTGCAGGTACTGGGTCTCGAACAGATCTCGCGCCTCACGCAGCGGCAGACCCATGATGTCAGCCGAGGGGTCGGCATTGAACAGCACCGGCGCCGAGGAGCCGATCTCCGGCGGCAGCATCTCCGCGCGGATCGCACCCGTGGGCCCACCCGGCGCCATGATCAGCAGCCAGTCCACCAGGTTGCGGAGCTGGCGCACGTTGCCTGGCCAGTCGTAGGCCTGCAACGCCGCCATCGCATCGGCCGACAGCTCGCGCGCCGGCTGGCCGGACAGTTCGGCCGAACGGATCAGGAACTGCCGCGCCAGCCCCGGCACGTCCTCGCGGCGTTCGCGCAGCGAGGGCACCCGCAGCGGCACCACGGCCAGCCGGTAATACAGATCCTCGCGAAACCGGCCGGCGGCGATCTCGGCCTGCAGGTCGCGGTTGGAAGTGGCGAGCACCCGCACATCCACCTTCACCCGCGAGGTGCCGCCCAATCGTTCAAAAGTCTGATCCTGCAGCGCACGCACGATCTTGCCCTGGGTCTCCAGCGGCATGTCGCTGACCTCGTCGAGCAGCAGGGTGCCGCCATGGGCGCGTTCCAGCACGCCGGCACGGCGCGGATGGGTGGTGCTGTCCGCCCCCGCCTCCAAGCCGAACAGCTCCTCCTCGAAGCGCGAAGGATTGAGAATGGCGCAGTTGAGCGCCACGAAAGGGCCATCGGCTCGGCGCGAGCGAATGTGGATCATCCGCGCCACCACCTCCTTGCCGGCGCCGGCGGGGCCGGAGATCAGCACCCGCGAGCCAGTCGGCGCGACTTTCTCCACCGAGGCGCGCAAGCTGGAGATCGCGGCACTGTCGCCTGTGAGCATCGCCTCGGGCCCGGCGCGCATGCGCAGCTCGGCGTTTTCCCGCGCGAGTTGTGCGGCTTCGAGCGCGCGCTTGATGATCAGCAGCATGCGGTCGGACTGGAACGGCTTCTCGATGAAGTCATAGGCGCCGCGCTGAATGGCGGTCACCGCCGTCTCGATGTTGCCGTGGCCGGACATCATCACCACCGGCACCACCGGCTCCTCCGCCTGCAGCGCCTCCAGAATGCCCAGCCCGTCCAGCTTGCTGCCCTGGAGCCAGACGTCGAGGATCACCAGCCCGGGCCTACGGGCGCGAAACGCCGCAATCGCCTGGTCCGAGTTGCCGGCCTGCCGGGTTTCATAGCCTTCGTCGCGCAGGATGGCCTCGACCAGCATGCGGATATCGGGCTCATCGTCGACGATCAGAATCTCATGCGCCATGCGAACTCCCTCGCGGCAGGCATAGCGCGGCCACGGCACCGGGG
>Ga0075019_10001680_pt1 | contig 12598 bp, 11 predicted proteins | sample ColStrG_CSR_2013_FD_71473 | JGI IMG/M metagenome (GOLD analysis project Ga0075019, IMG submission 71473) | Freshwater sediment microbial communities in response to fracking from Pennsylvania, USA - Cold Stream Run_MetaG_CSR_2013 | ecosystem: Environmental > Aquatic > Freshwater > Creek >...
CCGCATCAGCTGTCGGGCGGCATGCAGCAGCGGGTCGGTATCGCCCGGGCGCTGGCGATCGATCCGAAGGTGCTGCTGATGGACGAACCCTTCGGGGCGCTGGATGCGCTGACCCGCGAGGATCTGCAGTTCGACCTGCTGCGTATCCATCGGGTGACCCGCAAGACCATCCTGCTGGTGACGCATTCGATCAGCGAGGCGGTGCTGCTGGCCGACCGCGTGGCGGTGATGTCGCCCAGGCCCGGCCGGCTGCAGGATCTGCTGGATATCGACGTGCCGCGGCCGCGCGACCAGAAAAGCCTGGCGGCGCCGGAATTCACCGCCTGCTCGCAACGCATCCGCGACGGCATCTTCGGCCATCGTGCGGCCACGGAGCGGTTTTCATGAACGGCCAGACCCGCAGGATCGTGCTGCCGCTGCTGGCCTTCGCCCTCTGCCTGGCGCTGTGGGAGACGGCGTCACGCGTGTTCGCGATTCCGACCTATCTGATGCCCTCGCCCTCCGCGATCCTGGCGGCGGGGCACAAGCTGGGCTGGGCCCTGGCCAGCAATGCCGGCGCCACCTTGATGACCATTCTGCTGGGCTTCGGCCTGGCGATTGTGATCGGCATTCCGCTCGGCGTGCTGGTCTCGTGCAGCCCGCTGGTGGCGGAGGCCTTCTATCCGCTGATCGTCTTCGCCCATGCCATCCCGATCATCGCGGTGGCGCCGGTGATCGTGGTGATCTTCGGCACCGATCTGCTGGCGCGGCTGATCATCGTCGTGCTGATCGCCTTCTTTCCCATCATGGTGGCCACCGCCAGCGGCATGCTGAACACCCCGCGCGACATGCTGGAGCTGGCCCAGGCCACCGCCGCCTCGCGGCTGGTACAGATCACCAGCATCCGCATTCCGCATGCCATCGGGTATATCTTCGGCGGCCTGCGGATCGGGGTGACGGTGGCCGTGGTCGGCACGGTGGTGAGCGAGTTCGTCAGCTCCGACCGGGGGCTGGGCTATCTGGTGACGGCCGCGACGACGCAGTTCAACGTGCCGATGGCGATGGCCTCGGTGATCGTGCTGGCGAGCATCAGCGTGGTGCTCTACCAGCTGGTGGGGGTGGCGCAGCGCCTGTTGTTTCCCTGGTCGGTGGCGCGGTCACACGTGAATTGAGCCATTCAGCACACTGTCGACCAGGCTGACCCAATAGGCGGAACCAAGCGTCAGGATGGCGTCGTTGAAGTCGTATTTCGGCGTGTGCAGATTGCTGAAGCGGCCGTTCTCGCCGGTGCCGTTGCCGATCATCATGTTGGCACCCGGCCGGCGCTGCAGCAGATACGCGAAGTCCTCGCCGGCGGTGAGCGGCGCGATGTTGCCGTCCACCTGATCGCGGCCGACCAAAGCGGCGGCCGCCGCGATCGCGATGTCGGTTTCGGGCGCGCTGTTGATCAGCGGCGGATATCCGGCATCGAAGACGATCTCGGCGGTGCAGCCGCTGACGGCGGCATAGCCCTCGGCGATCTCGCGGATGCGCCGCTGCAGGGTTTCGCGCACCGCCGGCGCGTAGCAGCGCGCGGTGCCGCAGATCGTGACCAGGGAGGGGATGACGTTGGGCGCCTGCGCCGACCCGGCGGCGATATGGCCGATGCTGATCACCGCGGGTTCCGCCGGGGGCACGTTGCGGCCGACGATGGTCTGCAGCCCCTGGATGAAATTGCCCAGCGCGATCGTGGGGTCGGTCGCCAGATGCGGGCCGGATCCGCCGTGGCCGCCGCTGCCGTGCAGGCGCACCGTCCAGCTGTCGGTGGCGGCCAGCATCGGCCCGGGCCTGGTGGCGAAGTGGCCCACGTCGATGCCGGGCTTGTTGTGCAGCGCATAGACGCTGTCGCAGGGGAAGCGTTCGAACAGGCCGTCGTTCAGCATGGCCAGGCCGCCGGCCCCGCCTTCCTCGGCGGGCTGGAAGATGAAGGTGACGGTGCCGGCGAAGTCCGGGTCCAGGGCCAGCACGCGGGCGGCGCCCAGCAGCATGGCGGTGTGCCCGTCGTGGCCGCAGGCGTGCATCTTGCCGGGGATGGTGGAGGCGTAGGGCAGTCCGGTCTGTTCGAGGATGTTCAGCGCGTCCATGTCCGCACGCAGGCCGATGGAGCGATTGCCGGGACGCTTGCCGGTGAGGGTGGCGACCACGCCGGTGCCGCCCACGCCGGTGGTGCAGGCGATGCCCCACTCGCCGAGCTTTGCGGCGACCAGGGCCGCGGTCTGGAATTCCTCGTAGCAGGTCTCGGGATGGGCGTGGATCTGCCGGCGGATCGCCACCAGTTCCGGCTCGATCACACTGAGGGCCTGACGGACCTGCTCTGGCGTCATGCGCTGCTTCCTTTGTCAAAGCGCAGACTGCACCACAATGTTTTGTGTGGCCAAGGCCGCTGATGGCATGGCGCGTGCAATGCCCCGGCCACTTGCACGCTCAGGAGCCCGCCGCATGCCGTCATTTCCCTCGCTGTCCCGCCTTGCCCTGCTGGCCGGGCTGCTGCTCGCGGGTCCGGTTCGCGCCGCGGACAATGTGGTGCTGCAGCTCGACTGGGTACCCGGCGGCATCGCCGCCCCCTTCTTCTACGGCCTGGTGCAGAACTGCTACGCCGACCAGGGCATCGCACTCAAGATCACCCGCGGCTTCGGCGCCGGCGATGCCATCACCAAGGTCGCCTCCGGCAGCAGCCAGTTCGGCATCACCGACCTTGCCGCCATGATCGCCGGCCGCGCCAAATCCGGCGCTCCGGTGAAGGCGATCGTGCCGATCGTGCCGGTCTCCCCCTTCGCGGTGGCGGTGATGGACACCAGCCCGGTGCAGACGCTGAAGGATCTGGAAGGCCGCAAGGTCGCCTCCGCCGCCGGAGACGCCGGCATGGCCTTCCTGCCGATCGGCATGCAGCTCGAGGGCGCCGATTTCGCCAAGATCAATAAAATGAGTGTGGAGCCGGCAGCCCTGGTTGGGCTGCTGATCCAGGGGCGCATCGATGCGATGACCAGCTATGTCACCTCCGCGATCGGGGTGAACGAGGCGGCAAAGCAGGTCGGCCGCTCGGTGCGGGTGATCCCGTTTGGCCAGAAGCTCGATATCTACAATGCCTCGGTGTTCACCTCTGACGCGGTGATTGCGGCCAACCCCGGTCTGGTCAGCCGCTTCGCCAAGGCCACGATCTGCAGCTTCGACAAGGCACGCGCCAACCCGGATGCCTCGATCGACGCGCTGGTGGAGCAGGTGACCGGCATCCAGCGTGAAAGCCAGGCGATCCTGGTCCCGTTCAGCTACAAGCTCGCCTTCGACAACGAGACCTTCGCCAGGCACGGCTACAGCTGGGACATGGCCAGGGTCGCGCACACGGTGGAGATCGTGCGCCAGGCCCAAGGGATCGAGGCCGCATTGGACCCCGCGAGCTTCGTCACGACGCCGTAGGATTGCTGGCACGGCGATTGCTGCTTCGACCGGCAGTCGGTCAAAGGATGCGCCGTGCTGCTCTATCTGTTGCGTCGTGTGCTCTATGCCATCCCGATCGCACTCTCGGTGAGCCTGGTGTGCTTCATGCTGGTGCATATCGCGCCGGGTGACCCGATCAACGCCATCGTGCCGCCGGATGCACCGGCGGATGTGGTGGAGCAGGTGCGCATCAGCTACGGGCTGGACAAGCCGCTGCCGATCCAGTTCGCGATCTGGCTGGGCCATGTCGTCACCGGCGACCTCGGCCGCTCGCTGGCGACGGGGCGGGCGATCTGGCCGGATCTGTCCAACGCGCTGGTCAACACGCTGATATTGGCGGTGACGGCGGCAACCATCGGCTTCGTGCTGGGGTGCTTCCTGGGCTGCCTGGCGGCCTCGTTCCTCGGCACCTGGGTGGACCGGTTGGCCGTGGGCCTGGCGGTGGCCGGAGTTTCGGTGCCGCATTACTGGCTCGGCATGGTGATGGTGATCATCTTCAGCGTCACCTTGAACGTGCTGCCGGCGATGGGCGCCGGGCCTGACGGCAGCGGCTCCTTCGGCCTCGATTGGGCGCATCTGCGCTATCTGGTGCTGCCGGCGGTGACCCTGTGTGTGATCCCGATGGGCATCGTCACCCGTGCCGTACGCGGCATCGTTGCCGAGATTCTGAACCAGGACTTCGTCACCACGCTGCGCGGCAAGGGGCTGCGGCGGTCCGGCGTGCTGTGGCACGTGGTGAAGAACGCGGCGCCGAACGCGCTGGCGGTGATGGGGCTGCAGCTCGGCTATCTCATGGGCGGCTCGATTCTGGTGGAGACCGTGTTCTCCTGGCCCGGCACCGGGTTTTTGCTGAACAACGCGATCTTCCAGCGCGACATTCCGGTGCTGCAGGGCACGATACTGGTGCTGGCGATGTTCTTCGTGGCGCTGAACCTGGGCGTCGATCTGCTGCAGACCGCGATCGACCCGCGGATCCGCCGCGCATGAGCGCCTCTCTCGCCGTGCCGGCGCCGCGCGCCGCAGCCCCCAATTCCTACTGGGCCGGCGTGCGGCGCAGGCTGCTGCGCGACCGCGTGACCTTGATCTGCGGCGGCATTCTGCTGCTGATGCTGCTGGCGATGATCCTGGCCCCCTATATCGCCCCGCACCCGCCCTTCCAGGGCAGCATGGTGCGAAGGCTGAAGCCGATCGGCTTTCCCGGCTATCCCTTAGGCACCGACGAGCTGGGCCGGGACATGCTGACAAGGCTGATCTACGGCGGCAGGCTGTCCTGGATCATGGGCATCACGCCGGTGGCCATCGCCTTCGTGGTCGGCGGGTTTCTCGGCATCGCAGCCGGCTTCGCCGGCGGCGGGCTGAACATGCTGATCATGCGGGTGACAGACGTGTTCTACGCCTTCCCCTCGGTACTGCTGGCGGTGGCGATTTCAGGCGCGCTGGGCTCGGGGATTTCCAACGCCATCCTGGCCCTGACCATGGTGTTCATCCCGCCGGTGATCCGGGTGGCGGAAACCGTCACCACCAGCGTGCGCAACCTGGATTATGTGGAGGCGGCGCGCGCCTCGGGCGCCGGTGCCTTCACCATCGTGCGCGTGCATGTGCTGCCCAACGTGCTGGGGCCGATCTTCGTCTATGCCACCGGCCTGATCAGCGTGGCCATGATCCTGGCCTCCGGCCTGTCGTTCCTGGGCCTGGGCACACGGCCGCCGGAGCCGGAATGGGGGCTGATGCTGAACACGCTGCGCGCCGCCATCTACACCCAGCCCGTGGTTTCGGTGCTGCCGGGAATTTGTATTTTCGTAACCTCGATCTGCTTTAACCTGCTCAGCGACGGTTTGCGGTCCGCCATGGACGTTCGGCAATAGCGTCTCGTGATGGTGGAGGCCGAGGATTTTCGATCACGTCGTTCGCCGGGCCCAGCTTCGGAATGGGCTGTTTGACATCGGCATCGCCAAGAGCCGCATCGCCGCCATTGCGCCGTCGCTGATCTGCGACGCGCCGGAGACCGATGCCGCAGGGCGGTTGGTGGTCGGCGGGCTGGTTGAAACCCATATCCATCTCGACAAGACCTGCATCCTCGATCGCTGCCCGGCCAGCGAAGGCTCGGTGGCGGAGGCGGTGCGGCTGACCTCGGCCGCCAAGGCCGGCTTCACTGCCGAGGACGTCTATGCCCGCGGCAAACGCACCTTGGAGCGCTGCATCTGCCACGGCACCATGCGCATGCGCACCCATGTGGAACTTGATCCCGGCATCGGGCTGCGCGGGTTCGAGGGGGTGCAGGCGCTGGCACGCGACCATGCCTGGGCGATCGACCTGCAGATCTGCGTGTTCCCGCAGGAGGGGCTGACCGACAATCCCGGCACCGAGGACCTGCTGGTCGAGGGTCTGCGCCGGGGTGCGCAGGTGATCGGCGCCGCCCCCTATTGCGACAGCGACCCGCGCGGACAGATCGACCGCATCTTCGAAATCGCCCGCGACCACGACGTCGACATCGACATGCATCTGGACATGGGCGACACCCCGGCGGGCATGCAGGTCGAGTATGTCTGCCGCAAAACCGAGGAATTCGGCTGGGGCGGCCGGGTCAGCGTCGGCCACGCAACGCAGCTTTCGCTGCTGGATCCCCCGCGGTTCGATGCGGTGGCCAGCACGATGGCGGACGCCGGCGTGGCGCTGGCGATCTTGCCGAGCACCGATCTGTTCCTCTCCGCCCGCACCGCCACCCACGCCGTGCCGCGCGGCGTGGCGCCCGGGCATCGGCTGCTCGCGCATGGGGTGAACTGCTCAATCTCGACCAACAATGTGCTGAACCCCTTCACCCCCTACGGCGACGGCAGCCTGACGCGGATGGCCAATCTCTATGCCAATGTCACCCATCTGGGCCGGCCGGGCGATCTGGCGGGGTGCCTGGACATGATCACCACAAGGCCAGCCCGGGCGATGCGGCTGAATGACTACGGCGTGGCGGTCGGCAACCCGGCCGACCTGGTGGCGCTGGACGCAGCCGACGCCACCAGCGCCATCGCCGAAATCGCCCAGCCGCTCTGGGGCATGAAGGCGGGCCGGCTGACCTTCATACGCCCCGCGCCGCAGCTGCTTGCTTCGTAGCGTGGGATGCTCCGCATCCCGCGTCTTGCCTTGACCCTGCAGAGACGCGGGATGCAAGCGCATCCCACGCTACGCACGTTCGCGAACCACCGCCAAAACACCGGCGCCATAACGGGTCAGCTTTGAAGCCCCAACACCCTTGATCTGACCGAGTTCGTCCTCGCTCGCCGGGCAGACGGCGGCGATCTCGCGAAGCACCGTGTCGTGGAAAATGACGTAGGGCGGCACCCCCTGCGCCTTGGCCTCGCCCGAACGCCACAGGCGCAAAGCGTCGAACAGCGTGCTGGCCTCCGCCGACAGGCTTGCGTCCGCCGGCTTCGGTTTCGAGGCCCGGTCCGGAGACCCCCGCCTGCGATCGCGCGTGTGCAGAATATCGTCGCGCAACAGCACCGGCTCCTCGCCGCGCAGAATCGGTCGGGCGCGGTCGCTGACCAGGCTGACGGTGGCGAATTCGCCCATGTCCACCTCCAGCACGCCCTTGGCGATCAGCTGGCGCATCACGCCGCGCCAGAAGTCGCGCGTGCGGTCGGCGCCGATGCCCCAGACCGCCAGGCTGTCGTGGCTGAACTTGGTGGCCATGTCCGAGGCCTTGCCCATCAGCACGGAAATCACATGCAGGCCGCCGAAGCGCTGGCCGGTGCGGTAGATCGCCGAGAGCAGCTTCTGCGCCTCCACCGTGCCGTCGAAGGTGCCGACCGGGGAGGCGCAGTTGTCGCAATGGCCACAGGCGCGGCCGAGCTCCTCGCCGAAGCAGGACAAAAGCGTGGCGGTGCGGCACGCCGTGGTTTCGGTGAGGCCGATCATCGCCTCCAGCCTGCCGCGCATCGCGCGCTTCTGGGCTTCGGGGGCGGCCGAGATCTGCAGGAAATGCCGGGCGCGGGCGATGTCCTCGCCGCCATACAGCAGCAGGGTTTCTGAGGGCTCGCCGTCGCGCCCGGCCCGGCCGATCTGCTGGTAATAGGCTTCGGGGCTGTCCGGCATGTCCAGATGCACCACGAAGCGCACGTCCGGCCGGTCGATGCCCATGCCGAAGGCGATGGTGGCCACGATCACCACCGCCTCGCCGGAACGGAACCGGTTCAGCGCGGCGCGCTTCTGTTCCACCGCGATGCCGGCATGGAACACCAAGGCGGTGACGCCCTTGGCACAGAGCGCGGTTGCGATGCGTTCGGTTTTGGCGCGGCTGCCGCAATAGACGATGCCGGCCTCGCCTTGGTGGCGCGCCAGCACGGCCAGCAGCTGCGCGGTCTCGCCCACCTTGGGTTCGGCCGCGATGTTGAGGTTGGGGCGATGAAAGCTGGCGGCGAACACCGCCGCACCCTGCATGTCCAGGGCCGCCAGAATATCCTCGCGCGTGCGGGGATCGGCGGTGGCCGTCAGCGCCATGCGCGGCACACCGGGGAAATACCGCGCCAGGCTGGCGAGCTCGCGGTATTCCGGGCGGAATTCATGGCCCCATTGGCTGACGCAATGCGCCTCGTCGATCGCGATCAGCGCGATCTCGAGGCGCTGCAGCCGCTCCATGGTGCCTGGGCTGAGCAGGCGTTCGGGCGAGACGTAGATGAGGTCGAGCTCGCCGGCATCGAGCGCACGCCCGATGCGGCGGGCCTCGTCGGGCTCGTTCTCGGAATGCAGCGCGCCGGCGGCAACGCCGAGCTGGCGCAGGGCGGCCACCTGGTCGTCCATCAGCGCGATCAGCGGCGAGACCACGACGGCGGTGCCCGCGCGGCAGAGGGCCGGAATCTGATAGCACACGCTTTTGCCGCCGCCGGTGGGCATCAGCACCAAGGCGTCGCCGCCGGCCATCACCTGGTCGACGGCCTCCTCCTGCAGGCCGCGAAACGCCGGAAAGCCGAACACGCGCCGCAACATCGCGCGCGGCGTGGTGGCCTGGTCCTGCAGCAGCTCTCCGGCGAGGCCTTCGGGCAAGACTATTTCGGGCTCAATGTAAGCGTGACGCGGCGGCTTTCCTGGCTGCTCATGGCGAAATCGACAGCACCCTGGGCCTGCTGGTCGATGCTGGCGGCGGGCACGCCGTCGGCCACCAGCTGGTTGGCGACGAGTTCGGCGCGCAATGCCGAGACCAGCGCATTGGCGCGCGCGGTGCCGGTGGGGTCGGCAAAGCCATGGATGACCACCTTGCGGCCCGGGTTGGCCTTGGCGAGGACGGCAACGTCGGCGATCACCTTGACGGCGCTGCCGTCGAGATCGCCCGACCATGTCTGAAAGAACACGACGAAGGCGCGGTCCGCCGGGCCGGCGGGAGTTTGGGCCAGAACCGGTGTGGCGAAACTCAAGGCTGCGGCAAGCAGAAACAGGCGGCGCATGGCGAATTCCCTTTGTCGTATAAGCGCGCAGCTGGCTGCGCCGGGTCGTATGGCGAACAGCATAACTGCCCGCGCGCTCGCGGTCGCGTCAATTGGAGTGAGGTCGGCATGTTGCGGTGCATGCACACTGAAACAAATTGCCACGTGATCGTCTCTTGATCCCGATGACAGGCACATGTCTGATCATTTGATGCAGTCCGAGGATCTCGACCCACCCGCGCCACCCGCCCGCCGCGGCATTCAGTCGGTGGAGACGGGAATGCGCGTGCTTGCCTCGCTGGCGGCAGGCACCGGCCCGCAGGCGCTGACCGCGATCGGCGGACGGGCCGGGATTTCGCCCAGCCAGACGCACCGCTATCTGCAAAGCCTGGTCGCCACCGGTATGGCGGTGCAGGACATGAGCTCGCGCTACGATCTGGGCCCGGCCGCGATTGCCGTGGGCATCGCGGCACTGTCGCGGCTGGACGTGTTTTCGCGGGCAGACGCTGCGATGGCGCAGTTTTCCGCGGAAACCGGCCGCACCGCCTTGCTGAGCGTGTGGGGCGAGGCCGGGGCCGTGATGGTGCGGTGGTTTCCGGGCACGCCCGCAGTTTACACCACGATCGCGGTGGGCTCGGTGCTGCCGCTGCTGCATTCCTCCACGGGGCTGGTGTTCCTGGCCTTCCTGACCGAGGGCGAGACCGCGGCGGCACTGGCACGGGAGCGCGCCACCGATCATGCCTCCGTCGAGGTGAACGTGGCCGAGGTGCGAACGCGGGTGCGCAGCCGCCTGATGGCAAGCGGTGCCGGGGCCTTCTCCTCCGGGCTGCGGGCGATGGCGGCGCCGGTGTTCAACATGCAGGGACGGCTGGCGATGGTGGCGACCACGCTTGCCACCCAGGCCTTCGCGGTGGAAGAAGACGAGGCGGTGGCAACCCGGCTGCTGGCGGCGTGCCGGGCGGCGACCGAGGCCGCCGGCGGCAACTGGCCGGGGCAAGACTAAACGGCTGTTGAAATCGGGTCGGGATGGCGATGTATTTGGAAGACCTGCCGATCGGGCAGCACATCACATGCGGCAGCTTCAGCCTCAGCGCCGCGGATATCATTGATTTCGCCGTAAAATATGATCCGCAGCCGTGGCATCTGGACGATGCGCTGGCGCGCGAGACCTATTTCCAGGGCCTCTGCGCCTCGGGGCTGCACAGCCAGGCTGCGGCAATCGGGCTGATGGTGCGGGCAATCCAGGGTGTTGCCATCGTGGCCGGCGGGGCGCTGAACGAGGCGCGGTTCCTGGCGCCGGTGCGGCCGGACCAGCGCTACGAGGTCACGGCGAACTGGTCGGAGACGCGGCCCTCGACGCGCAATGCGGCGCGCGGCGTGGCGGTGATCGACATTGTCGCCTGCGACGCCGCGGGCGTCGTGGTGATGCAGGCCGGCGTCACCTATGTGGTTTCACGCCGTCCCGTCGCTGCATAATTAGCAGTTCCTTAAGGTTTTGCGGGTGAGATGCCTGGGCGTTTCCGTCGCATACGGACCCTTCAGGAGAATCCTGCCATGTCGATCAACCCGCTGGGCAATGTCTCGAACATCTGGTCGCGCGCCACCACGGCGCTGACCACCACCACCGATCCCACCACGCTGCCGCCGACCACGCCGCCGGCCGACCAGGACAAGACCGGGACAATGCAGACCGCAGCCGCCGGCACGCCGTTCCAGAAACTGTCGTCGGATCTGCAGGCGGTGCTGCTGCAGATGCAGTCCGGCCAAGGTACGCAACCCAACGGCAGCACGACCCAGAACGGCACGCTGCCCTCCGCCGGACGCGGCCATCACGGGCATCACGCGCCGCAGTCAACCGCCACTTCAGCCTTGTCGGCGGTGGCGTAGCGCTCAGACCGAACGGTCGCCCTTGCGCATGGCACCCAGCATGGCCTGTGCCGTCGGCGTCTCGAACAGATCCGCCACCGGCGTTGCCAGGCGGCGACGCCAGTTGGAACGCTCGGTGTTGGTGCCCGGCAGATTGACCGCCGCCGGTTCGAGGGCCAGGTCATCAACCTGGACCATTGCCAGATCGGCCGCGGTGCCAGCGACGAAACCGTGCGCATCAGCCGCCAGATCGGCCAAGGGCGTTTCCAGATCGGCGTCGAGCAGCCGGGTCAAAGCGATGCGCTCCGCCTGGCGGGCAACGCGGGATGCATCGCCATCCGTGTCCGAAATCTGGCCCAGCGCCTGCCGCTCGCTGATGTCCGCCCCTTGCCACCAGCCGGCCATGGTCGGCAGGTCATGCGTCGACACGCAGGCCATGGCGCGCGAGGGGTAGGCGGACTGCGGCAGGAAGTCGTGGCCCTCGCGTTCGAGCAGCAGCACCCGATAGCTGAGTATGTCGTTTTCAGCGAGCCTGCCGCGCAGGCCGAAGGGCACGGTGCCGAGGTCTTCGCCGACCACGAGAGCCTGGGCGTTCTGGCTGGCCAGTGCCAAATGGCCCAGCAGGTCGTCGAGCGGGGCGTTGACATAGGTACCGTCGCCGCCGCGCGCCCCGTCGGGTACCCAGAACAGGCGCGACAGGCCCATCACATGATCGATGCGCAGCCCGCCGGCATGGCGAAGGTTGTTTTCGACCAAAGCGGCAAAGCTCGCGTAGCCGTCCTCGGCCATGCGCAGCGGCACCGGCGGCGGCAGGCTCCAGACCTGGCCGTCCTTGGCGAAGGGGTCCGGCGGGGCGCCGATCGAAACACCGGTGGCGAGCAGCCCGGCACCGGCCCAGGCCTCGGCGCCGTCCGGCGCGCTGCCCACGGCGAGGTCGCGGATCAGCCCGATCTCCAGCCCGCTGTCGCGTGCGGCGCGGGCGAGCTGGCGATCGCATTGCCATTGCAGATACTGGTGATAGCGCACGTCGGCCGCGTGTTCGCCGCCGATGTTGGCCACCGCGATGCTGGCGGGATCGCGGAACTCGACGGGCCAGAAGGGCCAGGACTGGCCCTTCTGCAACTCGCTGATCACCTGAAAGATGGCAAAGCCGCGCAATTCCGGGCCACCCAGCCGGATGAATTCAGCGAAATCGCGCGCCATGAAACAGTCGGGCTGCTGCTCGGTCCAGGTTGCAAAAGCGGCGAAACGCTGGCGCAGGAAGGCCGACTTGACCGCCCACACCCGGGGATAGTCGACATCGGTCGCCGTCGTGCCGGCAAAGCTTTCGGCAGCCGGTGGCAGTCCGTCGTCCAGCGCCGAGAGATCGAGATAGATCGGCTCCAGGAAACGGCGATCGGAGGGATTGTACGGGCTGGCGCGGGTGCGATCGGCGGGAAACAGCGCATGCAGCGGATTGAGCCCGACGACGGAGCCGCCGGCCGCGGCGGTGGCAGCACCCAGTTCGCGCAGCGTGGAGAAATCGCCGATCCCCTGGTCGCCGCCGCTGCGCAGCGCATAGAGCTGGGCCGCGACGCCGAAGCGGCGTTTGCCCGCAGCCAAAGCCTGCGGCAGATAACACGTGGCCGGCGCCACGGTCAGCGCGCAGGCGTGATCGGGCGCATCGTCGCGAACAATCCGGTGACGGCCGCGCGGCAGCCGGGGCAAGGGCAGCTGCCGCGTGACCAGCCTGCGGCCATCCAACGCGACGCTTTCGGCCAGCGTGCCGTCCTCGGCGCCGACACGATGGCGCTGCACGCCGCCATCCTGCAGCGTGATCTCCAACCAGAACGGACGCGGCGACAGACCCGCTTCCAGCGGCACCA
>Ga0075019_10001681_pt1 | contig 12591 bp, 8 predicted proteins | sample ColStrG_CSR_2013_FD_71473 | JGI IMG/M metagenome (GOLD analysis project Ga0075019, IMG submission 71473) | Freshwater sediment microbial communities in response to fracking from Pennsylvania, USA - Cold Stream Run_MetaG_CSR_2013 | ecosystem: Environmental > Aquatic > Freshwater > Creek >...
GAATGACGACGGCGTTCGCGTGCTCGGCGAACCGGCCGCCGAAGCCTGCCCCGTCTACGGGATCCCGCTCATGCAGGCCGCCCTCTCCGGTCAACGGCTTTGTTACTGCACCCGATGCCGGGGCATGCTCATCGGGATGGATGTCTTCGTTGCCTTGGTCCAGGAACTCCGCTCGCGAGCTGATTTTGTGGCAGCCGTTCCCCACGCCCCCGACCCGCGCGATCTCCAGCGCAAACACGATTGCCCCAACTGCCACCTCCGCATGGACACCCATTATTACGGCGGCCCTGGCAACATCGTCATCGACGATTGCTCTCCCTGCCGGCTGAACTGGCTCGATCACGGTGAGTTGGACCGCATCACCCAAGCCCCCGACCACATTTATGGCGATGGCGGCTGGGTGGAGGCCAGGTCACGTACCACCAGGCTCTCTTGAGTGGCCAGTTAGTTTCCGTTAATACGTTCCCTCCCCGAGTTCCCAGGGTATATACTATGCCCGAAAAGCGTTTGCTCGCCGGACAGGCCAGGTGGCCTATCCTACTGAGGGGAGACCATGAGAACTGCATTTGCATTCTATTTGGCGGCCGTATCGGGCGCCCTGCATGCGCAACAGGCCCCGGTGCGCATCGACAGCGACGACATCGGCGGGGTGGTGACCGGAGCCAAGGGCCCGGAAGCGGGTGTCTGGGTGATCGCGGAGACCAAAGGACTGCCTACCAAATTCGCCAAGATCGTGGTTACCGACGATTCTGGCCGATACGTGGTGCCCGATCTTCCGGCCGCGAACTACACCCTATGGGTGCGCGGCTACGGGCTGGTGGATTCGCCAAAGGTGCAGGCGAGGCCGGGCAAGATTGTGAACCTCACCGCAGTGGCAGCGCCTGATCCGCGCGCCGCGGCCGAATATTATCCAGCCAGCTTCTGGTATTCCCTGCTGCAGGTGCCGGACAAAAGCGAGTTCCCCGGCACGGGCCCTCAGGGCAACGGCATTTCTCCGAACATGAAAAGCCAGGCGCAGTGGCTGGAACTGATCAAGACGGATAGCTGCTGGTCATGCCATCAGCTTGGGAACAAGGCGACGCGCGAGATCCCCAAGGTCTTGGGCGATTTCGATTCGCCGGCGAAGGCGTGGGAGCGGCGCATCCAATCGGGGCAGGCCGGGGGCAACATGCTGGGCGGAATCGGCCAGCTTGGCAAAGAACGTGCGCTCGCCATGTTCGGAGACTGGACCAGGCGGATCGCCGCGGGCGAACTTCCGCCCGCACCGCCGCGGCCGCAGGGGGTCGAGCGGAACGTGGTCATCACCGAATGGGATTGGGCATCGCCCAAGGCGTATCTCCACGACGAGATCGCCACCGATAAGCGAAACCCGACTGTCAACGCCAACGGACTGCTCTACGGCGCACCCGAACTGAGCACCGATAACATACCCGTTCTGGACCCGGTCCACCACACGGTGAGCCAGGTGAAGATGCTGGTTCGCGATCCCCAAACTCCGGCTCCGGGCAAGCCGCTGCAGCCTTCGCCCTACTGGGGAGACGAGGCCATCTGGGACAGCCAGGCCAACATGCACAACCCTATGTTCGACGAAAAGGGGCGGATCTGGTTCACCTCCGTCATCCGTCCGCCCGACAACCCGGCCTACTGCAAAGAGGGATCGAGCCATCCCTCGGCGAAACTGTTTCCAGTGAACCGCAGCGGACGCCAACTGGCCATGTACGACCCCAAGACCAAGCAGGTCACCCTCATTGACACCTGCTTCGGCACGCACCACCTGCAGTTCGCCGAGGATGCCAACCACACCCTGTGGACCAGCAGCGGCGGCGGCGGCGACGTGGTCGGCTGGCTCAATACGAAAATGTTCGACGAGACGCACGACGAGCAGAAGTCGCAGGGGTGGACCGCGCTGATTCTCGATACCAACGGGAACGGTAAGCGCGACGACTATGTGGAACCGAACCAGGCTGTCGACCCCGCCAAGGACAAACGGATCTCGGGTTCGTTCTACGGCGTCACGGTGAGTCCAGCCGATGGTTCCATCTGGGGCTCCGTGCTGGGCTTCCCGGGTAGGATCGTGCGGCTCAACCCCGGCTCGCACCCGCCGGAAACCGCGCTGGCGGAAGTCTACGAGCTACCCTGGAATAATCCGAATGCGCCGGTGCAAGGCTTTTCCCCGCGCGGGTTGGATATCGACCGCAACGGCGTGGTTTGGACCGTCCTTGCCAGCGGCCACTTCGCCAGCTTCGACCGCCGAAAGTGCAAGGTGCTGAACGGTCCTACGGCAACGGGGCAGCATTGTCCGCAAGGTTGGACGCTCTATCCCTTCCCCGCGCCTCAACTCAAAGGTGTCACCGACTCGGGCAGCGCCGAAGCGAGTTACTACGATTGGGTGGACCAGTTCGACACGTTTGGGTTAGGCGCCAATGTGCCGATCGCCACCGGAAACGGGGAGGACGCACTGCTGGCGCTGGTGAATGGCCGGTGGGTGACGTTACGCGTGCCATACCCGATCGGATTCTTCGCCAAAGGGCTGGATGGCCGGATCGACGACCCGAAGGGCGGCTGGAAGGGCAAGGGCCTGTGGTCGACGTATGCCACCCGAACGGTTTTCCATATGGAGGGAGGCAAGGGCACCACCAGCAAGGTCCTGCATTTTCAGCTTCGGCCAGATCCGCTGGCCAGGTAGCGACCACAGACTTTTGTGGGGCAGATTGACAAATCTGCGGCGGATTGGCAATCAGATTGGCAATCCGCCTGCCGACCTCCAAAGCGCGTCTGGGGTGCTCGCAGAAGTTAGCGGCAGGCGGATCGGCTGAGGAACTCGCAAAATTCGCTGGTTGGTCTGTAGGAAGCTAGTGACGCGCAGCCTTCGCCCAAGGAGCAAACGCCGCTCCGCCTCCGCAACCCAGCCACAGGCGCTCATCCGACGGTTGAGCCGCGCGACAACTACCGGCAGGCGGATTCACAATCCGCCGCCGGTTCACAACCTGCCCCACAAGAATCCCCCAGTTGAAACGGCGGGCGAAAAGCGTGAAGATCGTAGATGTCCGCCAAAGGTCGTTCCATTCATGCGTCAGTTTAGAATTCTGTTCTCCCTCTCATTCCTTGCCTTGACCCTGGCTGCGCAGAACAAGCCTGCCCCAACCCAAGGCATGCCGCCGTTAATCGATCGCGAACTGCTGTTCGGCAATCCGGAAATCGCCGGCGCCCAGCTTTCGCCGGATGGCAAATACCTGGCTTTCCTGAAGCCCTGGAAAGATACTCGCAACATTTGGGTCAAAAAGGTCGAGGAGCCCTTTAGCGCCGCCCGCCTGCTCACCACCGAAGCCAAGCGCCCGATTGCAGGCTATCTCTGGAGCCGCGACGGCAAGTACGTCGGCTACGTGAAAGACAGCGATGGCGACGAGAACTTCAACCTCTACGCCGTCGATCCCGGCGCCACGCCCGCGCCAGGAGCGGAGGCGCCGCCGTCCCGCGACCTGACTGGCCTGAAGGGCGTCACCGTGCAACTGTACTCCGTGCCGAAGAACGACCCCGACATTGTTTACATCGGCATCAACGACCGCGACAAAGCCTGGCACGACCTCTACAAGGTCCGGATTTCCACCGGCGAGAAAACGCTGTTGCGCAAGAACACGGACCGCGTGGCGGCCTGGTTCTTCGATCAGAAGGGTCAGTTGCGGCTGGCCTTCCGCGTCGCCGATAACGGCGACCAGGATATCCTGCGCGTGGACGCCAACGCTTTCACCAAGATTTACTCCTGCTCCGTATTCGAAAACTGCGCTCCCTTGCGGTTCCATAAAGACGGCAAGCGAGTCTATATGGATACCAACCAGGGCGACGCTACCGACCTTTCGGCCCTGGCTCTGCTCGATCCCGAAACTGGCAAGGTCGAGACCGTGGAGTCCGACCCGCTCAAGCGAGTGGACCTGGGCGGCGCCGTCTTCTCGGAAGTCACCGAAGAACTGGCGCAGACCAACTATACCGATGACCGAGTACGCCGCTACTTCAAGGACAAAGGCTTCGAGGCCGAATTCAAGTGGCTTGCTACGAAGCTTCCCGGTAAGGAGGTTGGCGTCAACTCCCGCACGCTCGACGAACAGCTTTGGCTGGTTACGGCCAACAGCGACACCGAACCGGGCGAGACCTACCTGTTCAACCGCAAAGCCCACACCCTCGCGCTGCAGTACACCATTCGCAAGAAACTGCCCCGCGCTTCGCTTGCGCCCATGAAGGCCATCCACTACAAATCATCCGACGGCTTGGAAATTCCGGCGTATCTCACGCTGCCCAAAGGGGTGCCGGCTACCGGGCTTCCCACCTTGGTCATTCCGCACGGCGGACCGTGGGCGCGCGATGGTTGGGGCTACAACGGGATGGCGCAGTTCTTCGCCAACCGGGGTTACGCCGTCCTCATGCCCAACTTCCGCGGGTCTACCGGCTATGGCAAGAAGTTCCTCAACGCCGGCAACGGCGAGTGGGGCCGGAAGATGCAGGACGATATCACCTGGGGCGTCAAATACCTGATCGCTGAAGGCACCGCCGATCCGAAGCGCATCGGGATTCTCGGCGGCTCGTACGGCGGCTACGCCACGCTCGCCGGAGTTGCCTTTACTCCGGATGTATACCGCGCGGCCGTCGATATCGTCGGGCCGTCGAATCTGCTCACCCTGCTCGAAGCCATTCCGCCCTACTGGGAGGCCGGCCGCAAGCTGATGTACGCGCGTATGGCCGACCCGGGAACGCCGCCCGGCAAAGCCTGGATGGAGGAGCGCTCGCCCCTCAACTCCGCCGCCAAGATCAAGACGCCGCTGCTGGTGGTGCAGGGCGCCAACGACCCGCGCGTCAACCGGCGCGAAGCGGAGCAGATTGTGATTGCTCTTCGCGACCGCGGATTCCCCGTGGAATACATGCTGGCGCCCGACGAGGGCCACGGCTTCCAACGCCCGGTGAACAACATGGCCATGTTTATGGCCTCCGAAAAATTCCTGGCCAAATACCTGGATGGCCGCTATCAGGAAGGCGGCACTCCGGAAGTCACCCAGCGGCTGGCCGAGATCATGGTCGATCCCAAGACCGTGACGGTCACCAAGAAAGTGGATGCCGCCGCTGTAGGGCTGCCAAAGCCGTCCATGGACCTCAAGCCAGGCACTTACAACTACCAGGCCAAGATTGCCATGGGGGCCCAGGAGATGGCCATCAAGGTCTCCACCACCATCAAAGAAGAAAACGGCGCCTGGACGGCAGTGGATACGATGGAAACGCCGATGGGCGCGGCCACCGACACCGTCACCCTGGAAAAAGGCAGCCTGGTATTGCGCAAGCGAGCTGTCAAGCAAGGTCCGGTCAGCATCACCGTCGATTTCGCTGGCGGCAAAGCCACCGGCAACATGAGCATGAACGGGCAGGACCGGCCGGTTTCCGCCGATTTGGGCGGCGAACTATTCGCCGACGCCGCCGGAGGGCAACAGGTGATTGGCTGCTTGCCGCTGGCCGAGGGCTACACCGTGACCTTCCGCAATTTCGATTTGCAGAAACAGAAGGCCAAGCTGATGCAGTTGAAGGTAACTGGTTCGGAGACTGTGACTGTTCCCGGTGGCAAGTTCGAGACTTTTAAGGTGGAAATCAGCTCGGCCGATGGCGGCAATGACCAAACCACGGTCTGGATCGCCAAGGACTCTCGTCAGTCCGTCAAGGTATCCTCGGTGATGGCATCTATGGGCGGGGCCACGATGACCGCGGAGTTGCAGTAATACGGCCACGGTACGTGCGTTTCCGCATTCCTGGCTGTGTTGTTGCTCAGAACTTCGCCAGTTCCTGCACGAGCCCTTCAAGCCCGTGTTTGAGGTAGACTTGCGTCAACCGCTGCTCTTCCGCCGAGGGCGGCAGCACTTTCTGTAACCCGGCGTTGTCCAGGTTCTGCCGGTTCGGCACCCAGATCCTGCCATCGGCGAATTCCACCTGGTTGACGAAGCCCATCATGTTCTGCACATTCACCGGCTGGCCCTTGCTGGTGAAGCTTAACGTGGCCTCCTGGTCCAGGCGGGCCGTCTTGCCGGGAGGCAGGTTCAGGGTGGCGTCGCCCGAAGGAACCGAAGCCGCCATGTACTGCCGGCCCGATTGGTCGCTCACCAGCCAACCCATCTCTACATGCTTCACCGCCCTAGCGGAGTTGTTGCGAACATTGATATGCGGCGCACGCGCTTCGTTGCCGGCAAGCTGAGCCCAGCCTTCCAGTGGCGCCACCGGCGAATCGGAGAATTGCAGGAAGGCAAACTCGGCGGTCCGTTCGCCGGGAACCGCGGCCGAAGTCACAGCACGGCCCGCCCGCTTCACTGTCACCGCGAGTTGCGAGACTTCGGACTGGTGCGCCATGCTCGCCAGCATCTCGCGCTGCAGGCCGGGCTTGCCGCTTTGCGCCAGAACGCGCTTGAAGTGGTCGCGGTCGCGTTGGGCTTCCATTTCCGAAGCCGTCATGGTGCGCCGCGAGTTCAGCCGGTCCGGACCAAAGAAGGAGAGGTCCTGGAAGAGCACGCCATCCAGATCCACCTGCACCAGGGTTCCGGAGATGATCGGCGAAGGCCGCATCAGTTGCATATCGATGCGCGCCGGGAAGGCCTCTCCCGGCCCCACGTTCAGGCTGGGATACGTCACCCAACCCTTGCCGCCGAGCGTCACTTCCTGCGAGACCACCCGCAGGGTCACGCCGTGAATCCGGTTCTGGCTCGAATTCCGCAGCGTCAGGGACATATGCAGGTCCAGAATCAGGGCCGCGCCGCGCGCCGTGGTGCGCGAATCCGACAGGGACGTCGAGATCAACGCCAACGGGGAATTGGCGGGCAGGTTGATGTTGACCGACCCGGGCGGCAACGGAGCATCTTGAGCCAGAAGCGTGCCTGCGGACAGGAAGACGACTACCGCCGGAATTGGAATCGCTCTACTCCACATAAACGTTGTTGATCGTCACGTAGCCCGTTTCCGGATCCACGTAACGAGCTCCCAATGAACCATCGGCGCTGGCCGAATAAGTTACGGACTTGGCGCCGGCGTTCATCAAACGAAAAGCCGAGCCGCCGGCGCGAACTTGAATCCCATTTTCGGTTGCCTGGACCAGCGGGCCTTCCTTGCCCGCAAGGGGTACCGCAACCGGTGAAGGCCGTTCCAGCAGCAACCCTGAATACATCAATAACACCACGCTGGCGAACGCCAGGGCCGCGCGTCCCGTGCTGAGCCGGTGCGACCCGCGCACGGTCGCGCCTTCGTTCCCATCGCCGGTTCGGACGCATTCGCCCGCCGCCAGCCCCAGCCGGATATTGGCCCGCATCTCCGCCGCCAGCCGGTTCCACGGCACTTCCGGGATTTCGGCCAAATCGGGCAATACCTCGCGAAGTTGGGCGAAAGCGGCTACGCAGTCGCGGCAAGGGCCGCACTTCGCCAGATGCCGTTCGGTTCGCCACCTGGCCACCAGGCCGAGGTCGCCACCGGCGTGCAATGCCAAAGTTGCCTCATTTGGGTGTTTCATTTTGCTACCGCTTCCTTCTTTCGATGTACCGCTGAAACTTGGTCCGGCCATTGGCAATATGCGACCGGACCGTAGCTTTGGAGCAATTCAGCAATTTGGCCACTTCTTCGGCGGGCAGTCCTTCCACGTCGCGTAGCATCAGGGCGGCGCGTTCCCGCGGGCTCAGAAGGCGCAGCCCATCTTCCAGGTAATTCCGTTGTTCCGACCGCAGCAGCGCCTGCTCGGGGCTTTCGCCATGGCTCTCCGGGGCCTCGTCGATCTCGCAGAAGGTGGCCCGGCCCTGGCGTCGCATGAAATCAATGGCCGTATTCGTGGCAATCCGCGACAGCCAGTGCGCGGCCTTTTGTTCGTCCTTGAGCTGCTCCTGGTGCTGGAGGGCCTTGATAAAGGCCTCCTGGGTCAGGTCCTGAGCGTCCGGGACATTCCTCACAATCCGGTAGATCTGGACGAAAATCCGCCGCATGTGGCTGGAAACAAAGTGGTTCTGCCGCTCCAATGCCTCCAGGCCGGGTTCGACGACTTCGCTCATCTGGCTACAGACGACGGTTTTCACAGATTCCTATAAACGCATGACGCAGGAACCCGGAAAACGTGGATATAAAGCGGTTTCAGCCGCTCAAGGCTATTTTAGCGCGGCGGAAGACACCTAGCCCGAAACCAGTTACACTGCGGCTGTCATGCTAGACCGGCGAAAGTTTCTTCAGTGCGCCGCTTCGCTTGCCGCCGCGCCGCCGTGCGCGAGCAGCGCTCCGGAACAACCGCTCCGCGCCCATGCCGCCGCCGCTGGGATCCTGTATGGCGCGGCCGCAGCCTACGGGCCGCTACAGAACGATGCCTCTTACGCCGCACACTTTGCCGAGGAGTGTGGCATCCTGGTCCCCGAGAATGTTCTCAAATGGGGGCCGGTTCATCCCGAACCCGAACGCTACAACTTCGAACCCGCCGATTTCCTGGCGGACTTCGCGCGGAAGAACCAGATCCAGATGCGCGGCCACACGCTCGTCTGGCACAACCAACTGGCGCCCTGGGTGGCCACCGCGGTCACCAAGCAAAACGCCCGCCGCCACCTGGAAAGCCACATTCGCGCCGTGGTGGGCCACTTCAAGGGCCGCATGCACTCCTGGGATGTGGTCAACGAGGCGGTCTCGCCCGGCGACCTGCGCAACGACGGTCTGCGCAAGACCCCCTGGCTGGAGCACTTTGGCCCCGAATACCTGGACAGCGCCTACCACACAGCGTCTGAAACCGATCCGGGCGCGCTGCTGGTCTACAACGACTACGGACTCGATTACGACGAACCCGGCCAGGAGGCCAAGCGCGCCGCCGTCCTCAATCTGCTGCGGGACCTTAAGAAGCGCTCTGTCCCGCTGCACGCATTCGGCATGCAGGCGCATCTCTCGGCCCGGCAGCAAAAGAACTTCCGCCCCGAAACGCTGCGCCGGTTCCTTGGCGAGATCGCCGGCCTCGGCCTCAAGATTCTGATCACCGAACTCGACGTCGCCGATCAATCGCTGCCGGAAGATGCCGCCGAACGCGACCGCGGCGTGGCCGAGGTGTACGAAAGCTACCTCACCGCGGCCCTCTCGAACCAGGCGTTGATCGCCGTTCTGACCTGGGGACTCACCGACAAGTACACCTGGCTTGCCAACCAGAACAAGCGCGCCGATGGGACGCCCGTGCGCGTGTTGCCCTTCGACCGCGACTTCCAGCGCAAGCCGGCATGGCATGCGATGGCCAAAGCCTTCGACGCCAGAGCCGCGAAGTAGCGCCGCGCAGGCGAGGACGCTTAGGCCACTGGTATCATGAATTCTTGATGACTCCACAGGCGCCCGCGGCTCACCGCCGCCCCGGCCGAAGAGCGTACCTCCTCATCACGCTGTTTGCCTTGGCGTTGGTGTTATTTCCGTTTCTCTTCTGGTACCAAACGTGGTTCGGCCGGCAGTTGAGCGATGCAGATATTGACCAGTACTTCGCCGATAAGGCCAAGCCCCGCCATGCCCAGCACGCGCTGGTGCAGGTGGGTGAGCGCATGGCGCAGCATCGGGACGCCTCCCGCTGGTATCCCCAAGTGATCCAGCAGGCATCCAGCCCCGGCCTGGAATTGCGCCAGACGGCGGCTTGGATCATGGGGCAGGATCGCACATATGCACCTTTTCATGAAGCGTTGCTTCGGCTGATTCACGACCCCGAGCCAATGGTACGCCGCAACGCCGCCCTGGCGCTGGCCGTTTTTGGCGACCAGGCTGCCCGTCCGGAACTGGCCGCCATGCTCCGCCCTTATACCGTGACCGCGCCCGTGGCGGGCACGGTGCGGTACCGCCTGAAGCTCTCCGATTTCGTGAATCCAGGCACTCTCATCGCACACATCGGTGAGACCGAGGTGCGCTGCCCTGTGCCGGGTGAGGTCCGTTCGCTCGACCGCGACGAGGGCGCGGCGGTAAAGCCCGGCGATCCCCTGGCGGATCTCTCGGCCGACAAGAACCACGTATGGGAGGCTCTGCGGGCGCTCTACGTCGTGGGTCAACCAGACGATCTGGAAGATGTGCGGCGCTTCACGCGACCGGTCCCGGGCTTTCCCGAAGCGGTGGTTCGCCAAGCGGCTCTCACGGCGCAGCAGATCGAACGGCGCTAATAACCCCCCGCACGGCGCCAGCCCACCTGGCGTCGGTCGCCCCCATCATGTCTAGTGGTCGTCGCCGTCGTCGTCCGGATCGGTGGCCTTGCGTTTGTCGTGCAGGAAGAAGGTTGCGCTCTTAGGCGCTCTAATAGTTTGGAACCGACGCGGTGCCCGGTTGAGGTCGTAGAAGCCAGTCAAGTCGTTCACCGCGCGGCTGTCGGCAAAATTCAGGGCGCCCTCGCGAATGCCGAAGTTATGTTCCAGGAACCGCAGAATGCTCCCGAAATCGTGCCGCTCATTGTTGATGTAGGCTGCCGGAGTGTAGGCGGAGACGAATATCAGCGGAACGCGGAATCCATACTGATAGTCGCCTTCCGGCTGAGCCAGCACTGTGGGACGCTCGTGATCGTACCAGCCGCCCCAATCGTCCCACGTAATCACGATGGCTGTATCCTCCCAGTAGCCGGCGCCGTCATCGCAAGCCCTACTGTTGCCGATGGCGTTCACGATCGCCGAAACCCAGGAAGGGCCTCCTCCATCGTTCGACTTGGCGTGGTCGGAATTCGCCCCGGTGGGAATCACCCAACTGATGGAGCGCAGCTTGCACGCGGCAATGTCGTTCAGGACATCGGCCGGCTTCAGATCGACGTTGGCAGTCCAGTCGGACCCCACGCACTTACCGCCCGGCCCGGTGGAAAGGCAGATGTGTTGAATCGCATTGGGCGCAGTCCAGATCGAGCCCGCGCTCGGCGTGTAGTATCTCCAGGTGATGTCGCCGAAAAGCAGGTCAGTCATGGTGGAATGCTCAAAGCAGGGATAGATCTTTTTGTTCTCGCCGGTGGGATCGATCAACTGAACCGTTGTGCCGGTGGACGCGGTGCATCCGGCAACCGAACCAGTCCCCGACATATTTTCCGAGGCATAAACTCCCACGGCATCATCGGCCGCCGTGGGCGCGGAGGTCCCGCCGAAAATGAACTGGTGGGCAGGAAAACTGGGACCCTGATTGGTCTGGAACATATAATTGGCCCACCCATATTGCGTCGCCAACCTGAGGTAAGGGGTGACCGTGTGGTCCGAATTAGCCACGTATCGAAACTGAGCCTTGGCCGGGCAGGTCCCGGAGCACTTTACGTCACCCGAACCATCCATCTTGCATGCGCCGGTTGTGGGGTCCTGATCACACTGCGCAACAAAAGCCGAATGCGCGTGACTGAGATCGTACTGGTTAGCCAACGGCACTGGCGCGGGTTGGGTTAGGCCCGAGGACGAGTGCCGGTCCAGCCAGTCTCTGGTCTGGATATCGTATTGCGACGAGGTCGGCGAAGTGCTGCAGGAGGCGGCCGACCCGAATGGTGCGGAGCACAGACCCTGGAACAGGTTGTCCGGAGTGCGGTTCTCCTGAAAGACCACGACGATATGTTGAAATTTGGCGATCTGCGCGGCGGCGGTGAAAGTGCCTAGCCAGACCGGGAAAAGACTCATTCCCGCGAACCAGCGAAACCAATGAAGTCCGTTCACACCGGAAGCAACCCGTGCCGGATACCAGAGTTGCGGCTCCGGTGCCGCGGTTCTGACCGATGGTCACCTCATCCCGGCACGCGGGCTGCCCCCAAAATGGGTGAAACGGCCCAATACCCGCGCACCAGACGCCCAACCCGCAGGCGTAATCACTAGAGACACTGGGGCGTGGATCCACTCCATGTCCGCCTGTTTCTGCCACATATGTAAAGCATTTCTCAACACCTGGCGATTTTTGGACGCGGTTGTGCCGGTTTGCGCAACGCCAAATCCGATTGTGGAGGTTGATTTGCTGAAACATTGTGGCATTCCAGGTCTTGTATTCTTAAATAGGAGAAGTCTCCATGACAAAGCAATTGGCTAGTGCTCTTTGTGCGCTAGTCCCTGTTGTCTTATTCAACACCGCATCCGCCGCCGACGAACACCGGGTTAAACCGGCCGTGAACTTTGCCGAGACTGCCATGCTCAATGGCAGCACTACTTCTCTCGGAAAGACTGGTGTCGTGGTGAAAATCCAAAGCGCCGCCATAGCTAAAGACGGCACCATCACCGTCCGTGCCACGATCGTGGACTCCGACGGCATCCCCCTTGACCGGTTGGGCGTAGCCACCAAGGGTCCGGTCTCCATGAGCTTTATTGCGGCCTACATTCCAGCCGGCCAGAGCCAGTACGTTTCCTACACCACCACGGTGGCCAAGGCCACAACGAACAGCAATCCCTCGCAAACCCAGGCGGCGAATGATTCCGGCGGCGCCTTCACCACCAATGCCATCGGCGACTATACCTATACTTTCAAGACCAAGGCGCCCACCACCTTCGACGCTACCGCAACCCACTCCATCGGGGTCTCCGCCCAGCGCAACCTGGCGGAGTTTGGCACCTTCGATGAATGGAGCGAAACCTCCAACGATGTCTTCAATTTCGTTCCGAA
>Ga0075019_10001684_pt1 | contig 12577 bp, 10 predicted proteins | sample ColStrG_CSR_2013_FD_71473 | JGI IMG/M metagenome (GOLD analysis project Ga0075019, IMG submission 71473) | Freshwater sediment microbial communities in response to fracking from Pennsylvania, USA - Cold Stream Run_MetaG_CSR_2013 | ecosystem: Environmental > Aquatic > Freshwater > Creek >...
CTGCAGCAGTTTCTGGCAGCGTGGCAAGACATCTTGCACGCCACGCGCGCGCGACCGGAGTGCAAGGGCCTGTTGCGCTGGGCCATCGACGTAGACCCGCAAGCGGTTTGAAGCAGCCGCGCAGTGGCTGCGCTGTGGGCCTGGCGTGTAAGAAGCGCCGTGCGCACCGGACTAAGTCAGAGCCAGCCCGGCCCTCGCCTTTCCCGGCTGCTGGGCCAAACCTCGGAGAAACGGCATGATCCCAACAGCAGCGACCGCAGCCACCGTATCCACTGCACCCAGGCGCGTGCCCCGCAGTCCCCAAAGCCGCCACCGTGCCCTGTGCGGCGCGCTCTGCTTCCTGGCCGCGCTGCCCGTGGGCGCAGCGCCGACCTGCCAGGCCAGCTCCGGCGCGACCATTACGCCGGTGCTGGAGCTCTACACCTCCGAGGGCTGCAGCTCGTGCCCGCCGGCCGAGCAATGGCTATCCACGCTGCGCGACAAGGCAGCCGTGGTGCAGGCCTTTCACGTCACGTACTGGGATTCGCTGGGCTGGCCCGACCGCTTTGCCAGCCCCTTGTACACCGCGCGCCAGCGCGACCTGGCGGCCTTGAACCACGCGGACACCGTGTATACGCCGCAACTGGTGCGCAACGGCCAGGACTGGCGCGATTACGCGCGGGCGACGCTGTCGGACGAAGCGGCACGCGTGCGCATCACCTTGAGCCGAACCGAAGCAAGCGAGCATTACCAGGCGCGCGTGCAACCACTGCAGGACAGCCTGACGTGGAATGCATACTGGAGCGTTACCGAAAACGGCTACAGCGCGCACGTGTCGGCAGGCGAAAACGCTGGCTCCGTGCTGCAACACGATTTCGTCGTCCGCCAGTACGTTCCGGTAGGCCGTTACAGCGGCGCGCAAACGCTGGACTTTGTCGCCCTGGCGGCGGTCCCCGGACACGAGCGTCAGATCAATCTGGTCGTATCCGAAGGCGCAGGCGCAAAGACGCTGCAGGCGCTCAGCCTGCGCTGCAAGAGCTGAATCGGCGTCTGCGGCACGCTAGGCGGCCTGCTGCAGCTCCAAGGGCTGCGCCTGGGCTGGCTGCACCGGCGCGTCGGGCTGCGCCAGCAACTGCGCGTCCAGCTGCGCTTGCAAACGCTGGTAACGCTGGCGCGTCAGCCACAGCGCCGCGAGCAGCACGCCCGCGGCCGCCCAGGCCCAGGGCTCGCCCGCATACAGCGTCAAGAGCAGATAGCGCAAGGGCTGGCCACCGTCGGTATACGCCGTGATGGACCCCAGGCCTTGCATGGAAAACGTGGGCGTGCGCTGCGCCAGCGTGGTCAGCAAGGGCGCCAGCCGTGCGGAAATCAGCAAAAACGCGATCAACACCGGGATGCCGGCAAGCACGGCGCGAAACACGTTGCCGCGAAACAGCAATACCGACAGCGACATCACCGAAATAAGGTTCGGCAAGTCGCCCAGCGGGAGTACCTGATTGCCCGGCAGCAGCAGGGCGATGGGAATCGCCAGCGCGATCAGCAGCAGCCCGGTCAGCATGACCGACGGATTCCCCATGAGAAATCCGGTATCCAGCGCGACGACCAGGCTGCCGCGGCGCGCAAAGGCGCGCTCGACCTGGGTGCGCAGCGCCTGCGTGATGGGCAGCATGGCCTCGCCAATCAGCCCCGCGCTGCGCGGCAGCAAAAACATGACGGCGGCGATGTTCACCGCCATTTCCAGCGTGGCGCGCGTGTCGTAAGCCGAGGCCAGGGCCAGCGCCAAGCCCATGATGAAGCCCATGACCATGGGTTCACGCAGCAGCCCGGCCACGCTGTTCTTGCCATCGGCCGGCGCGGCCTTGGGGTTGTAATGGAGGTCGCGCACCCCGGGAATGCGGTCGAACAGCCAGTCCATGCACACGGTATAAGGTACCAGGCCGTTGACCGACACCGGCGACGCCGAAACCCCAGGCAGCCCCATTTCGCGCTGCACGTCCGGGGCGGTCCACTCGGTCAGCTTGAAGCACAGCACGGCGATCAGCAAGGTCGCCGACAAACCGACCCACATGCTGCCCGACTGCGCCATGACCAGAACGCCCAGAAAGGCAAAGTGCCAGTAATTCCAGAGGTCAATATAGAGGGTACGCGTCAATCCGGTGGCGAGCAGCAGTAAATTGGCGATCAACACCATGGGAACGGAGAGGGCCGCCAGGGGCGAAGCCCAGGTAATGGCCGCCAGCGCCGGCCAGCCGACGTCGAGAACGGCGAAATGCAGGCCCCGCACCTGCGACATTTGCTGCAGCGCCGGCCCGATGTTGGAAATAAAGAAGTGAAAGGCAATGAAAACGCCGGCAAAGCCCGCCGCCAGCGACACCGTGCTGCCCAGCGCCTGCACCAGGGGCACGCGCACCGCCAGGGCAATCAGCAAAATGATGGCCGGCAACATCACATACGGCTGAAAGCTGAAGAACAGGTCGAGAAACTGGTGCAAGGACGTCATGGCCGAATCTTAGCTGCACTGCAGCAAGGCTTAAGATGGCGGGCCTTTATGACATTGCCCACCGGTCTCAATTCCGCGCAGCAGGACGCTGTCGACTACCTGCACGGACCCTGCCTGGTGCTCGCCGGCGCTGGTTCGGGCAAAACACGCGTCATCACGCACAAGGTGGCGCGCCTGCTGCAAACAGGCATGGCGCCACAGCGTGTCGCTGCCATTACCTTCACCAACAAGGCCGCGGCCGAAATGCGCGAACGCGCGCGGGGCCTGGTCGGGCGCGCGGCCAAGGACGTTCTGATTTGCACATTCCACGCGCTGGGCGTGCGCATGCTGCGCCAGGACGGCGCGCTGCTCGGGCTCAAACCGAATTTCTCCATCCTGGACAGCGACGACGTCAGCAGCGTCCTGAAAGACGCCGGCGGCAGCACCGACACGGCCACGGCGCGCCAATGGCAGTGGACCATCAGCGCCTGGAAAAGCGCCGGAATGGACGCCGCGCAGGCGCTGGCCCAGGCCAGCGACGAGGGCACGCGCAGCGCGGCGCTGGTCATGGCGCGCTACCAGGAACGGCTTGCCGCCTACCAGAGCGTGGACTTTGACGACCTCATCAGCCTGCCGCTCAAGCTGCTGCAGCAGCACGCGGCAGCGCGCGAAAAATGGCAGCAGCAATTTGGCCACGTTCTGGTCGATGAATACCAGGACACCAGCGCCACGCAGTACGACATGCTCAAACTGCTGGTCGGGACGCGCGCGAGCTTCACCGCCGTGGGCGACGACGACCAGTCCATTTACGGCTGGCGTGGCGCGACGCTGGAAAACCTGCGGCGCCTGCCACTGGACTTTCCACAGCTGCAAGTCATCACGCTGGAACAAAACTACCGTTCCACCGGCGCCATCCTGCGCGCAGCCAACAACGTGATTCGCCCCAACCCCAAGCTGTATCCGAAAAATCTGTGGAGCGCGCTGGGCGAAGGCGAACCGGTGCGCGTCATAGACGCCGACACCGAAGAGCACGAAGCCGAGCGCGTGGTGGCGCGCATCCAGAGCCTGCGCGCGCAGGGGCTGCTGGCGCAGACCGGGGCGCAACAGCGCGAGTTCCGCGATTTTGCCGTGCTCTACCGTGCCAACCACCAGTCCAAGCCCTTTGAAAAAGCGCTTCGCAAGGCCGCTATCCCCTACAAGGTTTCCGGCGGGCAAAGCTTTTTTGACCGCGCCGAAATTCGCGACCTGTGCGCCTGGTTTCGGCTCTGGGCCAACAACGACGACGATCCGGCATTTGTGCGTGCCGTCAGCACACCGCGCCGCGGCATTGGCCACAGCACGCTGGGAACCTTGGGAAACTTTGCCAGCCAGTACAAAGTAAGCCTGTTCGAGGCCCTGTTTTCGGCTTCGCTGGCGGCGCTGCTGGGCGCCAAGGCCCTGGGCTCGCTGCACGAATTTGGCCGCTACATCAACGACCTGCAGTATCGCGCGCGCCACACCGAAGGCGCCGAGTCCGCGGCGGCGTTTTTAAGCGACTGGCTGCGCGAGATCGGCTATGAGAAGCATTTGCACGACAGCGCCGACGGCGAGAAGCTGGCCGCAGCCAAATGGGGGCATGTGCTGGAGTTCTGCGACTGGGTGGCGCAACGTTGTGGCGGCCAGGCCGACGACGCCATGGGCAGCGCGACCCTGGCGCCGCGCAATCTGCTGGAGGTCGCGCAAACGATTGCCCTGCTCTCGACCATCAGCGAACGCGAAAAAGACCAAAACGTCGTCACCCTGTCGACCTTGCACGCAGCCAAGGGCCTGGAATGGCCGCACGTCATGCTCGTGGGCGTGACCGAAGGCATGCTGCCCTTTCGCCCGGATGAGGACACACTCGGCGGCGATGGTGCGGCGGCGGCGGCGGGTGCTCTGCGGCTGCAGGAAGAGCGCCGCCTGATGTACGTGGGAATTACCCGCGCACAAAGCAGCCTGAGTGTGAGCTGGACGCAAAAGCGCAAGAAAGGCCGTGAACTGGTGCGCGCGCTTCCGAGCCGATTCATTGCCGAAATGGGGCTGGACCAGGCCAGCGTTCGCGAAGACCCGCGCGCCAAGCTGCGCGCGCTGCGCGCCGAATTTGCACAAAAGGCCGAGGCCCGGACGCTGGCAGACAGCGGCAAGGGCCAAGTGCCCGCGCCAGGCGCTAGCTAGCTTGTGAAGCCAAGGTCTGGACCGACGTCGGGCGGGCCGAATTCGGCGTCGTGCAGGTCGGCAAGCGCCAACATGGCCGCGACGGCATCCTGGTTGAATCCGACACGCGACTGGCCCATGCCGTCGCCGCCCGCCATGATGAGCTTGTTGATGTACACGCTGCATTCCTTGTAGCCCCACAAGGTGCGTATGGTGCTGGCGATGCGCCGGTGGTGCAGTTCGACCACGTCCAGCGCCTGGTTTTTGCGCTGCTCCACATTCATGGCATCCAGGGCCATGGGTTGCGTGATGGCGTAGGCGTCGGGGGAAGCAGGCTGCGCCGGGGGGCTGGCCTGGGCGTCTGCGGAGAAGCGCGAGTCTTGTTCGGCGAGCGCGTTGTCCCACATACTCCAGGCGGTATCTGGATCGTCCTCAACGACTTCCAGGCCGCGGGTATCCTGCGCGTCCTTTTGGGCGTCACCAGACTTGTCACCCTTGCCAAAAAACCTGCTCAGCATGCCCCGCTTTCATTGCATTTCACAAAAACTACACCGCACTCGTATATGCAGTGGCAGACACCTGCGATCGTACCGTATCGACTGGCTGTCGCCCAGTCATGTTTTCGTCGAAATTCGGCGCTTTCTCCCCCTGACCGTGGGCATTCCAGCGCCATTCACGCGGCGACATGTGGAAATGTTCACGGAAACTGCGACTGAAGTGCGAAGCGTCGTTAAAACCCCAACTAAATGCTATTTCGGCAACCGACGCGTGGGCACGCCGTGGGTCCAGCAGTTCGCGGCTGCAGGCCTCCAGGCGCCGCGTCCACAGATACTGGGCCGGCGAAAGGGGTTCGTTGCGGAACAGCCGGTGCAAATGGCCCGCCGACATGCCCAACTCGGCCGCGATGGACGCGATGGTCAAAGTGGGTTCGTGCACGCGCTCGTCGATGCGCCGCAGGATGCGCGCCATGTGGTAGGCGCGCATGACCGAGGGCTCCGCCTTGGTGCACGCGGGCAGCGCCTGCAGCGAAGCGGCGAGCACGTGCAGCACGCCGTGCACCACGGCAGCGGCGGAAGCGGGCTGCAGGGCCTCGGCCTGGTCACGCAGGTTGTGCGCCATGGCACAGAGCAGCTGGCCGGCCCCGCTGCGCCCCGAAACCGTGCTTGCCGTGAGTTGCTCGGTATGGCGTAGCAGCGACTGCAGTTGCGTCGCGCGCATTTTGAGCACGATTTGTTCAAAGTCGGCGTCAAAGCGCAGTGTGTAAGGACGCGTGCTGTCGTACAAGGCAAAGTCGCCGGGGGTCAGCACGGCTTCGCGACCGTCCTGCAGCAGCAAACCCTGGCCGCGCGTTTGTACGCTGACGAGCAAGTGGGCGTCGTCGGACTGGGCAATGGCACGCGGTGTGCGCTGCACCCGTTGTGCACCCGAGCGCACCACCGACAACGCCAGCCCGGGAAGGGAGTGGCTGTGGATGGCACCTTGAAAACAATCGGTCGCACCGGGATCGCAATCGAGCTGTACGTAGGTACTGCAGATGGAATCTATCCAGTACGCGAGGCGCTGCTCGGGTGCAACGCTATCGGTACTCAGGGTCTCACGCATGGCTACTTTCCGTCAAGAACAGGTGGCTTGCGCCACGGGATGGGGGCGCATTATTGAATAGCGATGCGATGGACTCAATACCGTAGTGGGGGGGGATTACACGGAGTTGCAACTCCGCCAACAGCATCGAGTTAGCCTGGGTCCAATCGTGCCCCGCGCGTGCGCAATGCAGGGGGGTCTCTGGCCTAAAAATGCTTGCAAGATTTACACACTTTGCGCATCGGCTGGCCGGCGCAAAGCCCCGATTTCGGTAGTCGCTGGCGCCAGCACCGGCGCTGCGCGCGTCACGCGCGTGCGCACGGTTTGGGCGGGGAGTTCAAACGCCTCGATGCGTTGCGCGACCTGCTGGTTGAGCATCAGGCGCGTGACGTCGGGTCTGGCGTAGTGACCCGCCGGGTCGGCCGCCGACTTGGCCATGGCGATGGCGTCCAGATCGATCTCGGCCGTCACCAGCCCCTGCGCATCCGGCGCCAGGCGCTCCGACAACAGGCTGCCGTCCGGCCCATAGATGACGGCGTAGCCACCGCCGGTATGCAACAAGGCGTGCTTCTCGGGCGTGTCACACAGCAGGTCGACCATCTCCTGGCTGACGGTGGCACAGGGCGCAAGCACGTAACACGAACCCTCGAAGGCATAGATGCGGCTGGCGGCATTGTTGATGTCGGCGCCAAAGGCCGGCGCAAACGGGTCGTACACCGAAAAGCTGGGCCACGCCGCAATGTGCAGCTGTTCATTTTGTGCGTACATCGCGTATTTGGACAGCGGCTGGATATGCTCCCAGCAACACAGTGCGCCTACGCGTCCGAGCGCCGTGTCGTGCACCGCCAGGCCGCTGCCGTCGCCCTCGCCGAAGGCAGTGCGCTCCACATGCGTGGGCTTGAGTTTGCGGCGTCGGGCAATGGTCTCGCCTTGCGGGCCAATGATCCACTGGCCCATGTACAGGCTGCCACCGTCGCGCTCCGCATGCCCCATGACGACGTGCATGCGGTGCTTGCGCGCGGCGGCAGACAGGCGTTCGGCGTGCGCACTGTCGTAGCGCAGCGATTGCGCGAAATAGCGCGTGACCAGCCCGCGGCCCAGGTACCAGGCGGGCGCACCCAGCCAGATCCACCAGGGGTAGCCAGGCAGCCAGGTCTCGGGAAAGGCGACCAGGCGCGCGCCCTGGTCTGCAGCCTCTTCGATGTAGCCAATGGCCTTGGTCACGCCGGCGTCCAGGTCGAGAAAAGCCGGCGCAGCTTGGACCGCAGCCACTTTGTAGAGAGATTGATGCGAGGTCATGGGGCTCCTTGGCAAGTTAAGGGACGCCCCGGGGGAGTGCGCGGCGCTGGCAGGCGGGACGCACCAAGCTGCTTCTGCTTGCGTGCGCCCGCCCCGTGCGTCTTGCGGGGCCACGCCAGTCTAGGAGCATGGACCTGTTGGCGCTGGTGCGCACACTGCGTACTTCTAGTTCGCAACACACGTCGCTGCGCGTGCGCGCAGCGACACTCAATTACAACTTGGCGCGCTGGGCGCACAGGCTGGGCGGTAAACTTTTTCACTGGCCAGGCGCGATGATCCAGGTCCGCGCCTGGACCATGAGATATTGACCAAGGACTGTGCATTGACACTATCGCCCGCCCCGTTTTACGACAGCCAGACCAGTGCGCTGCTGCAACTCGCGGCACAGAGCGACGTCAAGGTGCTGCTCGTAGGCGAGACCGGCACCGGCAAAAACACCCTGGCACGACTGATTCACGAACGCTCGCAGGTGCGCGGAAATTTTGTCTCGATTGACTGCACCAGCATTCCCGACACCTTGATCGAGAGCGAGCTTTTTGGCGCCAGCGCCGGAGCCTACACAGGCGCCACGCGCGCGCGCGCCGGGCGCATCGAAATGGCCTGCGGCGGCACGCTTTTTCTGGACGAGGTGGACAGCCTGCCGCTGCCCATGCAGGCCAAGCTCCTGGGCGTCATTCAGGAGCAGGGGAGCACGCGCCTGGGTGAACACCAATTCCGGGCCTCGCCGTTTCGGCTGATCGCCGCGTCCCACCGGCCGTTGGCAGAGCTGGTCGCCGCCGGACAATTTCGGGTCGATCTGTACTACCGCCTTGCCGTCATTGAAATCCATCTGCCCGCACTGCGCTGCTACCGCGAGCAAATTCCCGACCTGTACTGCGACATGCTCGCGCGCGAATGCGCGCGCATGCAGCGCCCTGCACGCAGCGTCCCCCCCGAAGTCAGCACCCAGCTCATGTTGCACGACTGGCCGGGCAATTACCGCGAACTGCTGGCTTCAGCGCAACGCTACGCGCTGGGACTGCACCCCTTGCAAGGCGCGCCCGCGACCCCTGCGCAAGCAAGCCTGCGCGACACCCTGGCGGCGGTGGAATGCCATTTGTTGCGCCAGGCACTGCGCAACGCCAAAGGACTGCTGCGCCCGGCCAGCCGAGCCCTGGGATTGCCGCTGGAGACCTTGCGCTACAAACTGCGCACTTACGGCATACGCAGCAGCCTGGATACCGGTTAGGTCGCCCGCCACAGCGCTACGCCGACGCGCCGCAATGCCAGGCGGATGCCTCCTGCGCGCACACGCGCAGGCACGCCAGCAGTTCGTCCACCGTGCAGTCCAGCAAAAGCATGCGCACGCAGTACACCACTTCCGCACCGCTCTCGTCGAACGCGAAGAAGCTGCACATGGCGCCGTCGACCAGCTGCAAATTGGTTTGCAACAAGCGACACACCGCAGCGTGGGTCTGGTCCGGTGGCATGGCGGGAAGCGGACCAAAGCGACAGAGCAGCAAGAGCACCGCCTCGTCGGGCAAGGCGTTCAGCTGCAGCCGAAAATCAACCCCGCCCAAACGCAAGGCTCCACTGGCCAGCAAGGTCAGCGGATCGAGTTGCAGGGCCTGCGCCAATCCCTGCAGCAGACTTTCATACACAGCGCGCATGTCTACGGTGCGCCCAGTCCCGACAACAGCCCCAGCGGCGCGCCGGCAACCCAGAGCACAAGGTGCGCCAAAAGCGTACTGATCAACACCAGCAAAAGGCATTGCACACCCAGGACCTTCAGCCCCATCGCCAGGGCGCTGCTGTCCAGGCCGGGAACGGCACGCGCAGCCAGGCCCGATGCAAATTCCAGCAGGAGCAGCAGCGCCAAAAATGGCAGCGCCAACTGCAAGGCCAGATCGGTTTGGCGCGCAAATTCGCCCAGGAGCAAGGATTCTGAGGGAAAGGGCGCAGGCCACCAGGACAACACCGGCCAGAGCGCATAGCTGTCGTACACCGCGCCCAGCAGCACCAGAAAAGCGCCCGACAGCAGCAGCGCGCAGCACACCAGTTGCAGCAGAAAGGTCCCCGTCGGGCCCTGCGGCTGCCGCGTCAGGGGGTCGTTGACGGCGGACTGCGTGGATCCGGTTTGCTGGTCCAAAATCTTGCCCAGGGCCTCCGCCGCAGTCGGCACAGCGCCACCGGCAAATCCCAGCAAAAGACCCAAAGCGGCCTCCTTGCACAGCAGCAGCAGCCATCCAGCTGTCGTCGGGTCGCCAGGCAGCGCCGCCCATTGCAAGCGCAACCCGGGCACCACCAGGCTGGCGAGCGCCAGCGCCAACATCAGTCGCACCAGCGCCGCCAAGGCCGCACCCCCGAACAGCGGAACGAAGGCGAACAACACCAGCAGGCGCACAGCGGCGAGCAGCAGCAATTGCAGATCGTGCAGGGCGCTGTGCAGCACGGACATGGCTAGGGCGCGCGCACGCCGATGTTGCCAAGCGCCTGAAACTGCGCGCTGGCAAAGTTGAACACCAGTTGGCCCATGTCGCCGCCCAGCACAAATAGCAGCAGCACGACGGTCAGCAGGCGCACGGTCGTGACCACGCCCTGATCCTGAATGGCGGTAATGGCCTCTAGGAAAGCAATGACAAAACCGACCACCGTGGCAATCACAATAATGGGAGCGATCGCCAGCAACACCGTTTGCAAGGCGCCGTGACACAAGCGGGTGATGGCTTCAAGGTCCACGCCAATCTCCGGGGCTTGCACCCATGCCCTCGGGGCCGAAGCCCATGGGGGCTTGTGGCGGATCCGGGAACTCCAGGCCGCTACCCGCCAGCGCGTCGTCCACTTCGCAGACGATTTCTCCCCGCACCTGCAGCTGTGGCGCAGCGGCAAGCTCGTCAATGCCCAGGACTTCCAGCCCGGGCAAGTGCGGCTCCAGCAGTTTCCAGAGGTAGCGGCGCAGTTCCACCTGGACGGCGAGCACGCAGCGGGATGGCGCGGCGATCGGGGAAACTGCGTTTGCGTTTGCGTTTGCGTTTGCGTTTGCGTTTGCGTTTGCGTTTGCGGTCGCGGTCGCGGTTGCAGTTGCAGTTGCAGTTGCAGTTGCAGTTGCAGTTGCAGTTGCAGTTGCAGTTGCGGTTGCGTCAGCATCTGCATCTGCGTCTGCAACTGCGCTTAGGTCTGCAGCGGAATCTTTGGAAGTGTTGGCCGCGTACAGCTGCCGCAGTTGCTGTACCAGGCCAGTAATCTGCGCTTCGCTCAAGGGCAGATACGCGCCGCGCGACTGCGCCAGGGCCGCGTGAATGGCTGCGCTGCTGGCAGGCGCCAGCAGCACAACATGCAGGCTGCCGTCGGCTGCGCTCAGACGCTGACAGGTGTGCGCCGAAATGGCGGCCCGCACGCGCTCGAGCAGCACCAGGGGCTCGCGTTCGGTCTGTGCTGCCTGGACCAGGGTCTCGAGAATGTCACGGATGGGACGCAGGGGTATCTGCTCTTCCAGCAGGTGCCGCAGCACTTCGGTCAGCCGGTGCAGGGGCAGTACCTTGTTCAACTCGGCGACGGTTTCCGGCCATTCGGTCTCCTGGCTGCGCAACAGCGCACTGGCCTCGGCGATCCCCAGAAAGTCAGCGCCGTGGCTCCGCAGCACATGCGCGACGGCTTCGGCCAGGGCGGCTTCGGGTGCGGGCGCCGCGTCTTCGGGCACGCTGCCCTGCAGACGTGTGACTTCGTATACCTGCACGGCGTACCCGCGCTCGGGCAACTCGGGCGCTTCGTGTACACGCAAACCCGGAAACGGCAGGCCGAGCGCGCTTTGCAAGCGCCAGCGCATGGCAGAAAAACGCGTCTCCACACGCTCCGGGTGCAGGCGAAGCGCCAAGGCCGGATGCAGTCGCAATGTGAGGGGCGCAGCAAAAACGCCCGGGTTGCGCGCCAGCAAGGGGACAGGTTGGTGCAGATAGCGCGCGAACGCGGCAATCGGCGCGTCCCAGGGATGCGCAGGACTGGCGCGCCGGCGTCGCGACAGCAGCGGCTGCGCCAGCAGGAGCGCGGCGACGAGCACACAGGGTATCGCCGGGAAGCCAGGCAGGACGGCGCACAGCACGAGCGCGCCTGCGCCCAGGTACAGCCCGCGCGGCTTTTGCAGCACCTGCTCCAGAATCAGTTGCCCTGCGCTGGCGCCCGATGCGCCGGCCTCGCGCCCTACGTGCGTGATCAGCAAGCCCGCCGCCAGGGAGAGCAGCAGGGCAGGAATTTGGGCCACCACAGCGTCGCCAATGGTGAGCACGGCGTAACGGCTGGCAGCAGCGCCGGCGCCCATGCCGCGCAATCCCATGCCCACCACCATGCCGCCCGCAAAGGTGATGAGCGCGATGACCAAACCGGCAATCGCGTCCCCTTTGACGAATTTCATCGCGCCGTCCAGGCTGCCGTGCATGCGGCTTTCCAGGTCTAGCAGGCTGCGGCGCTGGGCCGCCTGCTGCGCGTTGCAGCCATTGGAGCGCAGGTCAGCATCAATCGCCATCTGTTTGCCCGGCATGCCATCCAGGGCAAAACGCGCGGCGACTTCGGCAGCGCGCTCCGAGCCTTTGGCAATGACAATGAACTGCACCACGCTCAAGATGAGGAACAGGATTCCACCCACGACAAAATTGCCGGCAACCACCATGCGCCCGAAAACCTCCACCACTTGCGGGGCGTGGCCGTGCAGCAGAATGTGGCGCGTGGACGCCACGTTGAGTCCCAGGCGCAGCAGCGTGGTAAACAGCAACATGCTGGGAAAGGCCGACAAGGCGAGCGCGTTCGGTGCGGAAATTGCGGCCACGGCCACCACCAGGCTGAGCGCAAAGTTCAGCAGCAGGAAGGCGTCCAGCACGGGCAGCGGCAGGGGTACGACGATCAGCACGACGACCAGGACGAGCAGCGCGACCAGCAGCAGGTCGCGCTGGGCCAGGAACCAAACAGCCAACTGCTGAAGGCGCACGCTGGCGGCTTGCGCTGGCGCGGACCTGGCCGCGGCGTTCCCCCCGGACGCCGGCTGCGGCGTGCCGGGCGCCGGAACGGAGGGCGCGGCTGAGGGCGGGATGGGCGGCG
>Ga0075019_10001686_pt1 | contig 12571 bp, 9 predicted proteins | sample ColStrG_CSR_2013_FD_71473 | JGI IMG/M metagenome (GOLD analysis project Ga0075019, IMG submission 71473) | Freshwater sediment microbial communities in response to fracking from Pennsylvania, USA - Cold Stream Run_MetaG_CSR_2013 | ecosystem: Environmental > Aquatic > Freshwater > Creek >...
ACCTGGGACGATTTCGACCGGTTGTCCTCGGTCACCCCCCTGATCGCCAAGGTCTATCCCAACGGGTCGGAGGATGTGAACGCCTTCCACGCCGCCGGCGGCATGGGTTTCGTCATCCGCGAACTGCTGGGCGCTGGCCTCGCCCATGACGACGTGCTCACCGTCGCCGGACCGGGCCTGCATCGCTATGCGCAGGAGCCCTGGCTGGACGAGGGGCGCCTCGCCTGGCGGGACAGCCCGGCGCAGAGCCTGAACCCGGACATCCTCCGCCCGGCCTCGGCCCCCTTCGACCCCCATGGGGGCCTGCGCCTGCTCAGCGGCAATCTGGGCCGGGCCATCGCCAAGGTGTCGGCGGTGAAGCCGGACCAGCGGATCGTGGAGGCGCCGTGCGTCGTGTTCGACGACCAGGACGCCCTGACCGCGGCCTTCCAGCGGGGGGAGCTGAACCGCGACCTGGTGGCCGTGGTCCGATTCCAGGGCCCCCGGGCCAACGGCATGCCGGAACTGCACAACCTCAGCCCCGCCCTGGGCGTGCTGATGGAGCGCGGCTATCAGGTGGCGCTGGTCACGGACGGGCGCATGTCCGGCGCGTCGGGCAAGGTCCCGGCGGCGCTGCATGTGACGCCGGAGGCCCTGGACGGCGGCGTCCTCGCCTATCTGCGGACCGGGGACGTGGTCCGGCTGGACGCGGTCGCCGGCGTGCTGGAGGTCAAGGTCGATCCCGCCGTGCTGGCCGCCCGTCCGGCCGCCCGGCCGCCGGAATCACGGCCCGGCTTTGGTCGGGAGATGTTCGCCCACATGCGCGCCGCCGTGGGACCCGCCGATCAGGGCGCCTCGTCCCTCTACGCCCGCCTCTAGGGGGTCTCAGCGCCCGGCGATCCGGCGGATGGCGCTGAACCAGAAGGGCGCGCCCTGGGCGGCGGCGACGATGGTGATCAGCCAGCCCAGCAGGATCTTCCAGGCCGCCTCGGTGTGGAAGTCGGGGCCGTACTGGGCGGAGTTCATCGCCGCCTGGACCGCCGCGGCCTTGGCGGCGGCGGCGGCGGGGTCCGGCGCAGCGGCGGAGGGCGCCGGGACCGCCGCGGCGGGAGCGGGCGCCGTGGCGCCGGCGGCGGCTGGCGTCGCCGGAGCGGCGGACGGCGCGGGGACGGTCACCGGCGCCGGGGTCTGCGCTGCGGGGTGCTTGAGGCTCGCCGGCGTCATCCCGGCCTTGGCCAGGGACACGGCCACCGACTTGGGCGCCGCCTGCTCGATCAGCGCGATGTGCGGCTTCAGGGCGGGACTGGCGTTGGCGGCGACAAAGGCCTGGCCGCAGGTGTCAGGCGTCGACTGCAGGGAGAGCACGCCGGCGCCCTGCTTCACCAGCTGCGCCATCCAGGGCCAGCCGATCGGGAGCTCGTTGTTCAGCCGGGCGCAGGCCACGAGGGTCTCGAGATTGGTGACGTCGGAACTCGCGGTCTGCAGGGTCTGGGAGGACGGCAGCTGATCCGGCGGCGTGCCCGCGATGGCCGCGTTCAGCGCCACGGTGCGCTGGTCGATGGTCGCCGCAAGACTGGGCGTGATCGCCGCCAGGGCCGCCGTGAGCTGGGCGTTGGACTGGAAGTTCTCGGCGATATGCAGGGTGCTGACGTTGAACAGCAGGGTCACCGCCGTGGCCACGCCATAGGACAGGGCCGTCAGGCTGGCCGAGAAACCCTCGGTCATCTTGGTCTCGGCGTTGTTGAACCAGGCGGTGACGGACTGGATCACCTCGTCCCGCGTGGCGCCCGCCGGCGGCAGGATCAGGGACAACCGGGTCTTCAGCGCCCCCTCCTTCAGCGCCGCGACGGACGCCGGCAGGGTGGCGATCGGGTCCCCCGCCGACCAGCGGGGCTGCACCGCCGTGGACAGGGCCGTGACGAAGGTCATGGCGTCCATGGTCGTCGCATGCGGCTCCCCGCCCGAGACCGAGGCGGTCAGCGGATGGCTGTAGAAGCGCTTTGCAATCTCGAGCTTGTAGACATCGTCACTGATCAGTCCACGGACGGTTCGCTTCAACGTCCACGACCGCAGACGGAAGAACTGGACGATGATCTGCTGCAGAACGCTGACGATCGCGCTCATGATCAGGAACACGAGCAGAACGCAGAGCGCCACCTGGAATAATGGGCTATTGAACATACGCTCGTCACAACTCTGCTGAGAGACCCCGCCTCGATCCCCCTCAGGCAGCCCAACCCCTCGGCCCTGCCTTTTCAGTTGGATCAAGACGAAGGTTAATATACGTTAACTTATTATGCAATTGGTGAGCGTGCCGTGCCGTCTGTCCCTGTCAGCCTGACACCTCTGCAAACGGCGGTCATCGACGCGATCGTATCGCTGTTCGAGAGCAACGCCCCGGCCCGGTACGACGCCGTGGCCCGGAGCGCGTCGGACGCGGGCGGGCTGAGCTATGGCAAGCATCAGGCAGCCCTGGTCGGCGGCAGCCTCTACCGCCTGATCGCGCAGTACTGCGCCGCACCGGGAGCGACCTCCGCCGCCGCGCTGCGGCCCTACCTGCCCCGGATGGAGGCCGGCGACCGGACCCTGGACCAGGACGACGCTCTGGTGGCGATCCTGAAGTCCGCCGCCGCGGACCCGGTGATGCAGGACGTGCAGGACGACTATTTCCTGGTCCACTACATGACCCCGGCCCTGGAGGAGGCGCAGAAGCTCGGCTTCCAGACGCCGCTGGGCTGCGCGATCATATATGACAGCTTCATCCAGGGGTCGTGGTCCACCGGCGCGGACATCAAGGGCCGGACCATCGCCACGGCGGGCGAACCGAGCGCCGACAACGAGAAAACCTGGCTTTCGGCCTATCTCCAGACCCGCCGGGCCTGGCTGGTGAGCCGGGGCGCGGACCTAGCCCGCTCGGTCTACCGGATCGACGCCCTGAACGCGCTCCTGACCAGCGGCCAGTGGGACCTGGAGATGCCCCTGGCGATCCAGCTCACCGGCTTCACCTTCAACCTGACCGCCTGGGACCTGAATGCGCGCCTGTTCCCGGACCCGGTGTTCCGGGTGGATCCGGAAAAGTTCGGGGTGGTGAAGGCCCGCCAGGCCTATGTGCCCGAAGGCCGGGACCGGCATGTGCAGTCCCTGCTGGCGACCCTCGGACTGCTCGACCCCCGGACCGGGGTGGACGGACGCTTTGGTACCGGGTCGGCCAATGTGTTCAAGGCCTTCCAGCTGAGCTGCAACACGCCGCAGACCGGCGTTGTCGACACCGCGGGCTACATCCTGCTCTGCGACGCCGTGCGGCGGGTGCAGGCCGCGACGCCGGCCAAGGGAACCGCCGGGTCGGAAGTGGCCGATCTTCGCCCCCTGCCCGCGGCCGCGACCTCCACCCGGTCAACGCAGTATTCCATCGCCGCCGGCGCCAGCGCCACGGCGGCCGGCGTGACCGTGGTGGGGTCGAACTATTTCGCGCCGAAGGATGTGACCGGCGCCGCCGCCCCGACGCCCGCCGCGGCGCCGGCCACGGCTCCCGCGCCAGCGCCGGCTCCCGTCACCGCGGCCACCCCTGCGACGCCGCCGCCCCCGTCCAAGGCCGCCGTCCCTGCGCCGCCCGCCGCCGTGGCGCTGACCCAGGCGCCGGACAATGACTGGGACGAGGCGGCCCGGAACCTTCTGCCCTGGGTGGCGGTGGGTCTGCTGATCGTGACGCTGGTGTGCATCATCCTCGCAAGAAGACGGGCCTACTGAGGCCCCGCGGCGGATCAGGTGCCGTAGCGGACCTCCACATCGATGCCGATGTCCCGAAGGAAGCCGGTGGGCAACACGCCGCCGGCGCAGACAATGACCACATCATTGGGGATGACGCCCCGCCGGTCCCCTGCGACCAGGGTGACAGAGGCCGTCTCGATCCGCTCCACCTCGGTCTCCATGGAGACCCGCAGGCGACCGGAGGCGCGGGCCTGCTCGACCCGGTCCATGTTCTTGCGCTTGGCCCGCTGGAAGGCCCTGCCGCGATAGACGAGGGTCACCTTCGCGTCGGTCTCCTCGACCAGCGTGGCGGCGGCTTCCAGCGCGCTGTCGCCGCCGCCCACCACCAGCACCCGCTGCCCCGCATACTGCTGCGGATCGATCATCCGGTAGACCACCTTGTCCAGCTCCTCCCCCGGAACGCCCAGGGTGCGCGGGGTGCCCCGCCGGCCGATGGCCAGCAGCACGGTGGCGGCGGTCAGCGTGCGGCGGCTGGTGTGCAGCTCGAAGCCGCTGCTGGTCTTGCGCACCGCGTCCACCCGTTCGTCATAGTGGATGCGCAGGCCGGACTTGGCGATCACATCGGTCCAGAAGGCGAGCAGGGTCTCCTTGTTCACCTCGCGGAACTTCATCTTGCCGTGTCCCGGCAGCTCCGCCGGCTGGGTCATGACCAGCTTGCCCCGGGGATAGTGGGACACGGTCCCCCCCAGGGTCTGCTGCTCCACCGTGATGAAGCGCAGGCCGTGCATCTTGGCCGCCAGGCTGGCGGAAATGCCCGCAGGTCCACCGCCGACGATGGCCAGGTCATACTCGGCGTCCGACCTCCGGCCCTGCGACTTCAGCCGCTTGTGGATCTCGCCGACGGCCTGGCGCCCCTGTTCGATGGCGTTGCGGATCAGGCCCATCCCGCCCAGTTCGCCGGCGATGTAGACGCCGGCCACATTGGTCTGGAAGTCCGGCTTCACGTGCGGCAGCTCGACCCCCCGCCGCTCGGTGCCGAACACCAGGGTGATCGCCCCCACCGGACAGGCGGCGCGGCAGGCGCCGTGACCGATGCAGTGGCTGGGCTGCACCAGCTCCGCCTTGCCGCGGATCATGCCGATGATGTCCCCCTCGGGACAGGCCTTGGCGCAGGAGCCGCAGCCGATGCACTTGACCGGATCGATGACCGGGTGCAGCGACGGCGGCTCGTCCAGGCCGGTCTCCAGCGCTTCCTTCTGCTTGGCGATGCTGGCCCGCTCGATCATCCGTCGACGGATGAACCAGTAGAGCAGGATCGGCAGGCACAGGGCCGGATAGAACAGCCACTGTTCGTCGAGCCAGGGCGGCAGCGTCAGTCCGTTCATCCAGTCCTGCAAGTTCACTGCACTCCGTAGGCGCGGGCGGCGTCGCTGATCCGGCCCCGGGCGGCGGCGTCATCGGCGAAGGCCGCCAGACCATGGGTCAGGGCCGAACGGGCCTTGTCATCCTCTCCCATCTGCTTGCGGGAGCGGATCAGCATGATCCAGCCGTCCGCGTCCCGGGGCGAGGCCGCAAGGCGGGCTTCCAGCTTGCCGATCATGCCTTCGATCATCGCCTGCCGGTCGGTCGGCGCCATCTGCTGCGCCGCCTGCACCTGATCCGCGGTCGGTCCCGGAACGCCCGACGTCGCCGGTCCCGCGAGCGGCCCCGCGGACATGGGGGGCGCCACCGGCGGCGCGGCGTCCGGCGGCAGGCGGTCGGCGACATTGATCCCGCTCTCGGCGGCCACCTTGCGGATCGCCTGCTTCGCAGCCAGGGCCTCGCTGGAGTCCGGCGACTGGGTGTTCAGTATGCCGAACAGGTCCTCCAGCGCGCCCTTGCTGTCGCCGCGCTCATGCCGCAGCCGGGCCATGTAGATCCGGGCGCGGGCGTCCCGGGGGTCGGCGGACAGGGCCTTGCGGAAGGCGTCCTGGGCCTGCGGCGTCACCTTGTCCCCGGCGGCCTTGGTGATGGCCTCCCCATAGGCGGACTGGAAGGCGGCGTTGTCCGGCTTCAGCGCCACGGCGTGGGCGTAGGCCTTCACCGCCGGGTCGTACTTCTGGGTCGCGTAATAGGACCAGCCCAGCATCCGCCAGCCGTCCGGGTCGTTGGGCTTGGCCTCCAGCCGCTTTTCCAGCCGGGTCATCAGCGTGTCCACGTCGGGCAGGGTCGGCGGCGATCCGGGCGCGGGAACGCCCCCCGCCGCCACCGCTGCCTGCGGGGTCTTGTCTCCGGTCATGGCGTAGATCCCGGCGGCGGCCACCAGCACGGCGGCGGCCGCGCCGCCGGACAGCACCCAGGTCCGGGGATAGCCGAACAGCTTCGCCTCGCCCGCCGGTGGCGCGGAGGTCGACGGCGCCGGGGTCGCCGCCGGGTCCGCCGGAGCGACGGGCGCGCCGGGGGGCCTGCGAAGGAACGGGATCATCACGATCCCCATCGCAACGGCGCCGAGCAGGAAATAGATCAAGGTCATGGGCATCGGGGAATGTCCTGTTGCGCGAAGTCTGCAGCCCTTGCGGCCGATAGGTCAGGAAGGCGGGACTCAGGAAAGCGGATCATCTTCGACGGCGTCGTCGGCCGGATCGACGGCGCCGGTGCGGGACGCGAACACCAGGGCCGCGCCGGCCACCCCCAGAATGATGAAGGGGCCCAGCCACAGGGCCCAGGTGTTCGGCTGGAACGGTGGGCGGAGCAGCACGAAATTGCCGTAGCGCGCCACCAGGAACGCCTTGGCCTGCTCGTCGCTGTCCCCGGCGCTCAGGCGCTCGCGAACCATCAGGCGCATGTCCCGGGCGAGGGGGGCGGCGGAATCGTCGATGTTCTGGTTCTGGCAGACGACGCAGCGCAGCTCCTTGCTGATATGCTGGGCCCGGGCCTCGAGGGCGGGGTCGGACAGCATCTCGTCCGGCTCGACCGCCGCGGCGACGCCGGCGCCGAGGGTCAGGAACATCGCGGTCAGGACCATTGCGGCGAGGGCGGCCAGCGCCCGGGGGGCGGGACGCCGGCTCATTGGCCCTGCTCCAGCTTCGCGATCATCGGGGCCAGGGTTCCGCGCCATACCTCGGGCGTGATCGGGCCGATCTGCTTGTAGCGGATGCGGCCGGTCCGATCGATCAGGAAGGTCTCCGGCGCGCCGGTCACGCCGAGGTCGAGGCTCAGCCGCCCGGCCTGGTCGTTGCCGACCTTCACATAGGGATCGCCCATCATCTTCAGCGTCTTGGCGCCGTCCGCCGGATCGTCCTTCCAGTCGACCCCGTAGATCGGCGCGCCGCCGGCGGCGAGCTCCATCAGATAGGGATGCTCCATCTTGCAGGCGCCGCACCAGGACCCCCAGACATTGACCAGCACCACCTTGCCGCGGATGTCGTCGCGACTGAAGCCGGTATCGCCCGCCCGCACCGGGCCGAGGGCGAAGGTCGGGGCGGGCTTGCCGATCAGGACCGACGGCAGGGTCGACGGATCCTGCTGCAGGCCGAAATAGAGCACCACCGCCAGGACGCCGAACACCAGCAGCGGGGCGAGGGACGCCGCCAGGAGCATCTTGCGGGACAGGGTCACGCCACGCCCTCCGCGCCCGCAGCCGCCGGCGCCGGCGCCGGCCGGCTCCCGGCGCGGACCTCGGCGGCGCTGTCGCCGCTCCGCGGTCCGGACTGGGTGCGATTGCCCACCAGGGCCAGGACGCCCCCAAGCGCCATGACGAAGCCGCCCAGCCAGATCCAGATGGCCAGGGGGTGACTGTAGAAGCGCACGGTCCAGCGACCGTCGGTCACCTGATCCCCCAGGGCCACGTACAGATTGCCCAATGGCGTCTCGCGCACGCTGGCCTTGGTGGTCTCGGACTGCCGCTCCGGATAGAAGCGGCGCTCCGGCGTCAGATGGATCACGTCCCCGTCCGGGGCGACGGCGTCGATGCGGGCCCGGACATATTCGAAGTTCGGCCCCTTGCCGGTGGAGATGTCCTTGAGGGTCAGCTGGCGACCGATGAAGGCCGTGCTCTGCCCCGGCCCGAGGAGGGCGACCCCCTCCTCCTTGGCGGTGGTGGCGCCGCCGAGGCCGCAGACCAGCAGCCCGATCCCCAGATGGGCGATGATGGCGCCCCAGGTGGCCATGGGCAGCGCGCGCGCCAGCTTCAGGGAATCGGCGAAGGGCGCCTGCCCGATGCGGGCGCGCCGCACCAGGATCAGGACGGCGCCGACGATCAGCCAGGTGGCCAGCCCCAGCCAGACCGCCAGCAGCAGGTTGCGCCCGTGCGTCGCCGCGCCGGTGAGGATCAGCACCGAAAAGGCCAGGAACACGCCCGGGCCGATGCGCGCGGCCCAGCCCCGGGCGCTGTCCTTGCGCCACAGCAGCAGCGGCCCGATCACCATGGCCAGCAACAGCGGCGCAGCCAGGGGCACAAAGGTCAGGGCGTAGTAGGGCACGCCGACGGAGATCTTGTCCTTGCCCGACAGCTCGATGAACAGCGGATAGAAGGTGCCCAGGAACACCGTGCCGGTGATGGTCACCAGCAGGATGTTGTTCAGCACGAGGCTGCCCTCGCGGCTGAACAGGCCGAACACCCGGCCCGACGGCAGCCCCGGCGCCCGCAGGCCGTAGAGGGCCAGCCCGCCGCCGGTGGCGAGGATCAGGATGATCAGGATGAACGTGCCCCGCGCGGGATCGACGGCGAAGGCGTGGACGCTGGTCAGGATGCCGGAGCGGACCACGAAGGTGCCCAGCAGGCTCATGGAGAAGGTCAGGATCGACAGGAGCAGGGTCCATCGCTCCAGGGAAAAGCGCCGCTCCACCACCAGGGCGGAATGGACCAGCGCCGTGCCCAGCAGCCAAGGCATCAGGGACGCGTTCTCCACCGGATCCCAGAACCACCATCCGCCCCAGCCCAGCACGGAATATGCCCATAATGAGCCCAGGGTGATGCCGATGGTCAGGCAGATCCAGGCGGCGAGGATCCAGGGTCGGGCGTAGCGGACCCACAGGCCGCCGGCCGGCCCCTCGATCAGGGCGGCGACGGCGAAGGAAAAGGCCGTGGAGAAGCCCACATAGCCCAGATAGAGCATCGGCGGATGGGAGACGATCCCCGGATCCTGCAGCAGCGGATTGAACCCCTCCCCCTCCAGCGGGACCGGAAACAGGCGCACGAAGGGGTTGGAGGTGAAGATGATGAACAGCAGGAAGAAGACGCCGATCAGTCCCTGAACCCCCAGGACGCGGGCGCGGAAAGTGTCCGGCATGCTGCGCCCAAAATACGCGATGGCGGCGCCGAATAGCGCCAGGACAAGGACCCAGAGCAACATGGATCCTTCATGGTGCCCCCATGTGGCGGCAATCTTGTAGAAGAGAGGCTTGGTTGTATGCGAATTCGCAGCAACAACCATGACCGAGAAATCCGAGGTTGCAAACAACCGGACAAGAATGGCGAAGGCTACTGCGACGAACAGAAACTGTCCGAACGCCGCTGATTGAGATAGAGCCATGATCCGGGGACTGGCGCGCAGTGGGCCCGCGAACCCGGCCGCCATCTGGACTATGGACAGCCCCAGTGCGAGGTACAGACAAAATCGCCCTATCTCAGGAATCATTCACACCATCCTTACCAACTCGAATCATAAACTTGATTAGGTCATTTTTGCGGGCAAGAACCGCTTTCCTTGCCTTCGAGTTACCATTTTCAGTCTTAAAAGAGTCTGTCGTTTCCCGGAGCCAGTGACGGATCTCTCACGCTCGGGTCAGCGACGGGACAAGGGGTTGAATAGAGCATGAGTCTGGACCTGCGAACCGCTCAGACCGATCACGCCCGACCGGCGCGCCCCTCCCGGGCGGCGCGGCGGACCAAGGGCGACGGCGGACTGGCCATCACGATCTTCACGGCCCTGGTGACCGGGGCGCTGGTCTGGGCCTGGATCCAGCGGGACAGCGGGGTGATCGACCCCAAGACCGGCTGGGGTTATTACATCGGCATCGCCGGCGCGGTGCTGATGCTGGCGCTGATCCTGTACCCCATGCGCAAGCGCATGCGATCCATGCGCACCTGGGGCAATCCCGCGAACTGGTTCCGCTGGCACATGGTGCTGGGAATCCTCGGCCCCATGCTGATCATCATCCATTCGAACTTCCGTCTGGCCTCGACCAACGCCACGGTGGCGCTGGTGGCGATGCTGATCGTGTCCGGCAGCGGCGTCGCCGGACGGTATCTCTATGGCCGGATCCACCGGGGCCTGTACGGCCAGAAGCTGGAGGCCCGCGGCCTGCGCGAGGAGGCCATCGGCTGGCGCCAGACCCTGGGAGGAGGCCTCGGGGGCGGCGACCTCGGCGGCGCCCACCCCTGGTCCGACCTGCTGGCCCAGTTCGAGACGCGGGCGCTGGCGGACACGCCCACCGTCCTGTCGGCCTTCGGCCGGGCCCTGACCATCAACGGCCAGATCGCCGGCTGCCGCCGCAAGGTCACCCGCCTGATCGACGCAGAGATCCGGATCGACGCCCACGCCAACGGCTGGTCCAAGGCCACGATCCGCAAGCGCCGCGCCGAGGAACGCCGCAAGCTGCGCATCTATTTCAAGTCCGTCCGGAACACCGCCACCCTGGGCGTCTATGAGCGCCTGTTCGCCCTGTGGCACGTCCTGCATGTGCCGCTGTTCGTCCTCCTCGTCATCACAGCGATCATCCACGTGGTCGCGGTGCATCTGTACTGACGCCGGCCGGATGACCCGCTTCGCGACCCCCTTTCGGACATGGGCCCAGACGGCGCTTCAGGCGCTGGGCCTGCTGGCCGTGCTGCTGGTCTGCGCCCCGGCGGCGCACAGCCAGACGGTGATCGAGAAGCTGGTGTCCCCCGGCGCCCTGTCGACGGCGCACGCCAGGTTCGAGACCAACTGCAAGTCCTGCCACGCCGCCTTCGACAAGTCGTCGCAGAACCGGATGTGCAATGACTGCCACAAGCCGGTGGCGGCGGACGTAGCCCAGCACAAGGGCTTCCACGGCAAGAACCCGAAGGTCGCAGGCGTCGAATGCCGGACCTGCCATACCGAACACAAGGGCCGCAGCGCCAAGATCGTGGTGTTCGATCCGAAGTCGTTCAATCACGACCAGACCGAGTACCCCCTCCGCGGCGCGCACCTGAAGGTCGCCTGCGCCAGCTGCCATGCGCCCGGGGTCAAGTTCCGCTCCGCCCCGGTGGCCTGCGTGAGCTGCCACTCCAAGAATGATGTGCACAAGGGCTCGCTCGGGCCGAAGTGCGCCGACTGCCACACGGAAGCGAACTGGAAGGAGGTCAAGTTCGACCACGCCCGGACCGAGTTCCCGCTCCTGGGCGCGCACGCCAAGGCCACCTGCCAGAGCTGCCACAAGTCCAGTGATTTCAAGGCGGCCCCGGTGGCCTGCAACAGCTGCCACGCCAAGGATGACGCGCACAAGGGCGGCCTTGGACCCCTGTGCGGGACCTGTCACACCGCCATCGCCTGGAAGCCCGCGCACTTCGACCACGGCAAGACCGGCTTCCCGCTGGTGGGGGCCCACGCCAAGGCCGACTGCAGCGACTGCCACGCCAATGGCCGCTATCACGACGCCAAGCCGGGTTGCGGCAGCTGCCACACCAAGGACGACGTGCACAAGGGCAAGTACGGCCCCAACTGCGCCGAATGCCACACCTCCCTGAACTGGAAGGTCTCGAAGTTCGACCACGGCCGCACGGGCTGGGCCCTGACCGGGGGACATGCGCGGCTGACCTGCAACGCCTGCCATGCGCCGTCGCCCTCCCCCGCGCGGGTCAAGCCGCCGGGGACGGAGTGCCTGACCTGTCACGCCAAGGATGACAAGCACAAGGGCCTGAACGGGCCCAAGTGCGAGAGCTGCCACTCCACCACCAGCTGGAAGAACGCCACCTTCGACCACGGCAAGACCCGCTTCCCCCTCACCGGCGCCCACGGCAAGATCGAGTGCAAGGCCTGCCACGTGGAGCCGGCGGACAAGGTGAAGCTGGATATCGGCTGCAACAGCTGCCACAAAAAGGACGACAAGCACGAGGGCCAGCTGGGCCCGGCCTGCGGGACCTGCCACAACACCACCGTCTGGGGCGCGCCGATCCGCTTCGACCACGACCAGACCGCCTTCCCGCTGCTGGGCAAGCATGCGGCGGTGAAGTGCGCGGACTGCCACGCCACCCAGCGCTTCAAGGACGCCAAGGTCACCTGCGTGAGCTGTCACGCCAAGGTCGACCCGCACAAGGGCGCCTACCGCCTGACCTGCGAGGGCTGCCACAACCCCGCCAACTGGAAGGACGTGGCCTTCGACCACGCCAAGACCCGCTTCCCGCTGGACGGCAAGCACGCCCAGGTGGCCTGCGCCGGGTGCCACAAGCCGGGCCGCGGACGGGTCTCGTCCACCTGCGCCAGCTGCCACAGCGGCGACGATGTCCACAACGGCGCGTTCGGGCCGGGCTGTGAGCAGTGCCACTCCACGCTCGGCTGGCGGGGCGCACGGGTCAGCCCCTGACCGCACGCGACCGCGCAGTCCCGGTCCCCGGAACCGCCGTTCGGCGGAAACATATGCCTTGACCGTATCGCTTTGACACGGAATGCGCCTCATAAACGAAGCGTTCAGAAGTGTTCACAAGCGTTAGGAGAAACGTCGCAAAGTAACCAATATTAAACTCGACTTTAACCGCAAACCGCCTTCATAGAGATGAGAGGCACAGTGAGGACCCCATGAGCGGAAAGGACGGCAGGCAAAGCTGGCTAACCGCTCAGGTTGTAATTCGCAATATTGTTCTGGCAATATTCGCGATGCTGGCTGGGGCCGTTTTTGCTTGGCAGGGGGGCGCGACTCCCGGGGCGGCCTTCGCCCAGCCGTC